>Ga0210410_10000116_pt1 | contig 119701 bp, 90 predicted proteins | sample IncBWC4MmetaG_FD_161058 | JGI IMG/M metagenome (GOLD analysis project Ga0210410, IMG submission 161058) | Forest soil microbial communities from Barre Woods Harvard Forest LTER site, Petersham, Massachusetts, United States - Inc-BW-C-4-M | ecosystem: Environmental > Terrestrial > Soil >...
CAATCCCTTAGGAAATTTCTCTCGGGCCTCGCCGGTTCCGCCGACCTTGATGTTCTGGTTGTGGATTGGTTTGCCGGAAGCGTCGGTGGCGGCGGTGTGGAGAAAGCTCCCACGTTGCTCAAGAGCCTTCTCGCCGATATAACCGGCAAGCAATTCATTCTGGGAACAGGTTTTTCCTCCGCATTCCGCTCCACGGATGAACAAACGCGCCTCTTCACCACTGCGTTCGCCAATCTGAGCGACTTCCGCGCCAGCAACGGGGCAGACAGTCCGTTCATTGGGACCATCTTCCGCGAAGCGCTGAATGGCAGCACTCCGAACCCAACGTCTCCACGAGCCACTCTTCCGGCCGAAATGGACAAATGGGACTGGACCTCGCGCGCAGCGGAACTCACTGCGATGTGGACGCAAAAGAAGGACTCCCCAGACATGACTTGGTGGCTGAGCCGCGTGGAAAACAATATGGGCCTGGTTACTCTGCAGAGTGATACCGGGGGGAAAGTAGTCTCGGTGAATCCGGTGCCCGCTCAGCAAGGAATGACTCAAGTTGCTAACGCGGTCGGCGCCGTGAGCTTGCAAATGGCATCCACTCCTGGCCTCAGCCCCGACGCGAATGCCAATTCCCCTGCCGGCGCAAATGCAACCGCCTACGCCCAAGTTCAGCAAGGGAGCCTGCCGCCGGCGTCCGCGGCCAATCCCTACGGCGCAGTCTCATCGAACTTTGGCGCTCAGCTGCCACAGGGTGCCGCGAATCCTTATGGTGCGGCCTCGGCAAACCCCTACGCGCAGGTCGGCTGCACGCTGAATGTTCAAGGCATGCAATCTTCAGCAAACCCCTATGCACAGCCGCTCTACGGGCAACAACCAGCGACGGGAGTGTACGGACAGCAACCCGCGTCCGGATTGTATGGGCAGCAGCCCGGGACGGGAGTGTACGGGCAGCAGCCTGCAGCAACCATGTTTGGACAACAATCCGCCACGGCTTGTTCTCCAGCGGGAGCGCTCCCGGGGAACGGGGGCGCAATGTCTTTTCAGGGGGTCGCACAACAAACCATGATGGGCTTGTTGAACGGTGTACTGCTGCGCCTCGCGGGCACAGCCCCAGGAATGCCCGGTTCCGCCTTCAATAGCGGCTACCCAAACACGAACGCGAGCAACTTCAACAGCCCGGGAGTCTCGACCGGCTATTCTCAACCTTCGGGAACCGTTCCCCTGACGATTCAGGTCGGACCTCAGGATGTTTCGCTTCAACCCGTGAGCCCGCAGGTCGGGACGTCCGCAATTATCAATGTGAATCTCCACAATCTAAGCTCCATTAGCGCATCTGGTCTCGTCGTGCAAGCGACAGGCAGCGACGGCGCCACGCTTGCCCAGCAGGCGAGCGTGCAGGTTGCACCAAACTCCACCTTCCCCGTGCGACTGCAATGGTCACCGTCGGCAGCTTCGTCATCTTATGGAATCACGTTCACCGTTGCCGACGGGTCAGGCAACCAACTCGCTTCGACGCAAGTAGGCCCGTTCACCATAACCGCGCCGGCTAACAGCAATTCAGGTTCCGGCAGTGCTTCGTCCGGATCGACGGGCACCGGGGCGACTGGCACAACGGGCACCGCTGGCGGCAGTTCGTCCACAACCGGGGGAACGACTTCCGGCAGCAGCGCTTCAGGCGGCACAACTGGTGGCGGCGGAACTTCTCCAGTCACCACCAGCCCGGTCGGCTCCGCAACGATTACGGCGATACAAGTAGGGGTTCCCGGACAGCCTATCGTCACGGGGCAGGCAACTTCCGTTCTGGTTCCCTTGCTGGACTCGTACCTGGTCCCGCTGAGTAACATCAACGCCACGCTGTCGCTCGATGGACAGGATCTGCAAACACAATCCATCTCCACGTTGCTTCCGCAGCAGAGCCACACCGTTATTTTTCAGGGAGTGACCTTCTCGTCTTCCGGCCAACATCAGATTTCGGTTAGCGTGAGCAGCCAGCGGCCCGCCTCTTCTGCGTTGACGAGCACCGCCTCTCAGCCTGTCACCGTGGCCGCTGCAAGCAGCGCGACCACGGCAACCGGCAGCAGCACTGCGGGCAACTCGGGCGCGCCCTCGACAACAGCTAACACAACCGGAACTGTCAATTCCGTAAGTCCCTCAGCTTCCGTGCGATCTGTTGTGCCGCAATCCTTTCAGATCGGGCGCATGGTCCTTCCGAGCAGGCCCGGCCCTCTTCCGGGCGGCGCGCTCGCGGCAACCAACGGGAACAACGGCTCTACAGCGGCACCGGCCTCGTCAAGCCCCGCACCAATAAAGCAAACCGCGCCGACCCAACCGCCTTCCTCTGGAACTACGTCGGTCAGATCCATCACCCCACTTCCCCCCCGGCCGGGCTCTACCGGAGCGCCTGTGGCATCGTCCAACGGTGCTCCGAGTAGGCCTGGCCCGAACGGCGCGGTGACCTCCTTTGCCGCACCCGCCAGCGGCGCCCCGGTTCGCCCCGGCCCTGGTGGAGCGCTAGGCACATTTTCGGGTTCCCAGGGCGGCGCGGTTCCGCCTGCCAACCCAGTTACGGGCCTCGATCTCAGCATCAGCGTGCCGGACATCGCTCTCAATCCCGCTGTGCCAATGCCCGGCCAGCCAACAACTTTCACGGCTATTGTGCGAAATCTTGGCACGGCAGGGACGCAGAGCGCTTCCGTAACTTTCAAGCTCATCGCGGACAGCGGCCAGACCGCATCTTCTGCTCCCGTAATTTTCAGCATCCCCGGTCGCGGCGCTTTCCAAGCCACGTGGACCGCCCTAATTCCCGCCGGCCAGAAAATGCAGCTCGTAGTTTTCGTCAACGCCAATGGCGATCTGAATCCCGCGAACAACCAAGCCACCGTTTTCTTTAACGTGCCGGCGCAGTTGCCGAGGCGATAGGAATCAGCGATGCGAAAGAACGCCCAACGCGGAGCGAAAAGTATTCAGACGGGGAACCCGTCGATTGTGAATCATCTCAGGAGGAATCCCATGCGCAGAATCAAATTCATCTCGATGTTGCTCGTAAGCGCGCTCATCACGACTTCAACTGTTGTGGCGCAGCAAAACAGCAAGCCGCTGACCAATCAGGACGTCATCTCCATGGTCAAGAGCGCCCTGCCGGACAGCGTGATCCTCAGCGCCATCAAGGCCAACGACACGGATTTCGACATCTCGTCCACCGGCCTGATTTCTTTGAAGAAAGCCGCCGTCTCTTCAAAAGTGATGGAAGCCATGCTGGACGCGGTCGGAAATAAAAAAAATGCTTCTCCGTCCGCAGCCCCAGCCACTGCAGTAGCTTCAAACGCCGCGTCTGCGGCGCCGGCCGTCGCCGCACCTTCCGGTCAGCCCTCCGTTCTGTCTCTCCAAGGCAGCACCAAAGTCAGTTTGGCCGCGGAGCCCACGCAGATTATTCAGACCAAAGCGAAGCCGACTTCCTTGTCCAGCTTGGCGGCAGACCAGGCTCTCGCCGAAGCGCTCAACGTCGGCACGCAAGCGGCTCAAATGGCGCTGATGAAGTCCGGTTCCATGATGGGCAACTCCGTCGTTTCTTCCAGTTCATCGGTTATTTCCAATATCCTCAGCCACCGTCCCAAGCAAACCAAGGTGACCTATGTATGGGCGCTCTCCGGCGGCAGTTCGCAGGCGAATTCCGGCGGCAACTCGCCAACTTTCGAAGTCAACTACGCCGGCATTCCCGGAGTGAACGTAGATCAATTCGAACCCGTCATCGTGAAGCTCGCGGACACTCCGCAAGCCAATTACCGGCTGGTCGGCGCGACGGAAGCAGCGACCACCGCTGAGCAAAGCGCACAGCAGGATTGGCCGATTTATTCCTCCTTCACTGAAGACCGCATCGCCTCCAAAATACAAAAACTCGGTTCCGGGCACGCGCAGATCACTCCGTCGGCGTCCCTCGGCGCCGGTGAATACGCCATCGCCTTGCGGCCGGTGGACAAGTCGAAAAAGTTTTCTGGCGAAGACGTAGGCAAGAATCAGGGCGAAGGCTTGCTCTTTAACTACGCCTGGCCGTTTTCCGTGAAGTAAGCAGTGAGCATTGAATGCAGTTGAGTAAGGAATTCGCAAGTCAGTCTCGGGAGCACAACATGAGCACGAATACTCTGGCGATCTTTTCGTTGCAAAACTTGATGCGAAACAGCAAGAACGTTCTCTGGTTCCTGGCCTTGGGGCTTCTCCTCTGCACCGCTTCCCTCAGCGCGCAGGAGAAGAACGCGCCGCTTGAAAACTCCGACGTCATCAAGCTCACTGCAAGTCATTTTGGAGATGACCTGCTTCTGAAAATCATCGACAAGAGCGACAACCATTTCGACGTCTCTCCTACTGCCTTGATCGCGCTGAAAAAAGGCGGCGTGAGCGACAAGGCAATCGCGGCCATGCAGGACGCTGTCGCCCGCAAACTTGCTCCTCCAGCTCCGGCCGCACCTTCGGCCAACCCGCCCGCGATTGCAACAACCGCCGCCCCCGCAGCTTCTGGTGCCAACGCGATCGCTGGCGTCACGATTCCGCAATTGCCCACTGTCTCTTTGCTCGCCGGTGGAAGCACATCCCCGATGCAGCCTTCCATCGCGCAAATCGCCAAGACCAGCGCTCCCCAGGGCCTCTCTGCGGCAAATCCTCTTTCAGGAAGCAACCCGCTCGGCAGCCTCGCTTCCCAGAACATGACGTTTGCCGCTTTATCGACTGCGGCCAATCTTATTCCCATGGTGCGCATGGCCACCATGGCCGGCAAGCTTTTCAGCAGCGTCGGGAAGAGTCAGCAATCGCAATCTCCCACTTTTGTTTGGGGCTTGCCGAGCCACAACTCCTCGTTCGTTGCGCCTTCCTCCAGCCCGGCCTTCGACGTTCAGTATCCGGCGGTCGCCCGGTTTGATCCAGATGCTTTCGAGCCCGTCCTCGTCAAGCTCACGCCCACGTCCAGCAATTGGCGCCTGGTCGGTGCGGGCAGCATGATTGTTGGCGCGAATGGCGCGACGTCACTGCCCAAAATTACCGAAGACCGCACTCCGGTGAAATCCACGCGCCTGGCTCCCGGCCACGTGCGCTTAGAACCCACGATGCCTCTCGCCCCCGGCGAATATGCCATCGTGCTCCGCCCGGTCGCAGCGCAGGCCGCGCAGTCGGGGCAAGCAACGCAGACACCGCAAATGCCGCAAGCAGCTCTGCCATCCCAAAACGCTCAAGCCAACATGAGCATGCAAGCCGCCGGCATGCAGCAATTGTTCTACGCCGTCTGGGACTTTTCAGTCCCAACTCCTGATAAATCCCAACACTAAGTGGAATTTTATTTGGAAGATAATGAAAGAAGTGGTCGGGGCGAATGGATTTGAACCATCGACCTCCTGGTCCCGAACCAGGCGCGCTAGCCAGGCTGCGCTACGCCCCGACCGACATGCTCAGGCCGTACCTTCCGTCCCAAGCGGGACTCTCAGATTAACATAGCTCTGTACTTGCGGCTAGACCGCCCTTTTTCTCCTCTCGGAAGTGTAGGGGCGACCTTGGGTCGCCCGGTGTGATGTGCGAAGGGAAGCGCCCCTCTCGTACCACCCTTCTCCGACTAGAAACTAACAACGAATAACTGAAAACCTCCCGGGAATCGCGCGATCCAAAACAAAACCGCCGAGAAGCATTGCTCCCCGGCGGCCAGTGTAGCGGCGGGTTTATCCCGCCAGATGTTGACCAGCGTCTAGAATTCGTAGCGCAATGCGAACTGCATCACGCGCGGGTTGGTCAGCAACCTGGTGTAGTTGCCAAACGTGGACGAGATATCCAGCTCGGGGGCCGCGGATATTGCGTCAAAACGCTTCGCGTTGGGCACGTTGAAGACTTCCCAACGAAACTGCATGCTGTGCCGTTCGGAGTAAGGCATCCTCCAACGCTTCGAGAGCCCCATGTCAACACCGAAGTAGCCCGGACCGCGGATCTGGTTTCGTGCTCCGCCCTGGCCGGGAAATGGATTCTGGAACGCGCTGATTGCCGCGGTGCCATTGGAAAACAGATTGACGTTGCCCGCATTTTGGCCGGAATTGATGTAATACGTTCCGGTTTTTACCGGCGAAATCAAATATGATTGCCCTCCGAGTTGCCAGTTGGTCGGCCAGTCGAATCCGTTAGAGACATTGACAGGGAAACCGCTAGTCATGCGGAAAAGTCCCGAGAGTTGCCAGCCACCAACGATGGCATCCAATGCCCTGTTGGCGTTACCGGCGATCATCTTGTTCTTTCCAAAAGGAAGTTCTGCAACCCAGTTAGCATTGAATTGATGAGTAGCGTCATAGTCGGAAACGGCGCGCATCGCGTTCGGAGTCCAGGCGTTGATCATCTGGCCTCCCAGACCTCCCCATGCGCCCACCCGCGTCGCGTCCGAGAATAGGTCGATGGATTTGGAGAACGTATAGTTGAAGTCAAACTGCAAGCCATGGCTCATGGGATGACGGAAACTTACTTGCATGGCGTGGTAGTTGGCATTCGAGTTCGATCGCCAGCCGTACAACGATGAGAACTGGGGATTAAAAAACGAGTTCGAACCTCCGGCTGGAAGATAGGACGGATTGCAAGGCGGGTTCGGCGTCGTCGAGGGCGGCGTCGGAGGCTGCCCGCAGTTCGCCACATTGTTGAAATCGGATATACCGAAGTAATCCAATACGAACAGTCCGGTGGTTTCATTCAAATTGAAGCCGCAAAAGAGATCGTAGATTGCTACTGTCGGACTGTTCGTACTTAAAATGTTGGCATTTCCCTGCGAGTCAACACCGGTGCAATTGCTGAGTTGGTATGCGCCACCAAGCCCACCGTTACCCGCGTTGGGACCCTCAAGCGGCTGGATCATATCCTTCCAGTACTGTTGGACGTTCGCGGGAACAGAAGAAAGCTGGCTCATGAAAGTCTGCGTTGATTCGCCGGGTCGATAGATTTTTGCAAGGGCGGTGAGCGCCTTGAAGTAGTCCAGCCCGGAGTTCTTATCGTACAAGTCTAGCGGCATGGCCATATCTTGTTGCGCCAAGAGGCGGTGTGCCAGTCGGCCTACGTAGGAAACTTCCAGTGAGAAGCCGCCCGGCAATTCGCGGCCAACGGAAAAATCAAGCGTGTAGGAATAGGGAGTCTTGAGGTTGGTATCCAGGCCCCAGCAAATACAGAAACCCCCGTCGCTCAGACTGCTCGGAAACGTCTGTGGGAATTGGCCTGGCGGCGCTGAAATGAACATTTGGGCCGGGACGTTTGCGGGAGTGTCGTTCGGGCACCCGAGGTCCGTTGTCGGAATGACGTGTATATCCGTCAACCGGGGAGAGCAGGCGGCTGTTTCGACTCCCGCCGGGTTCGACAAGGTGGAGGAGAGACCAAAAGAACCTGCCGAGTTAAACGTATCCAGCAGGCCCGACCTGATGCTGTCATATGCCACGCCGAAGCCCGCCCGGACGGTGGTCTTGCCCCCTTCTCCGAAAAGACTCTTTAGCAAACCGCCGCTCGCTTTGGGCGACCATGCAAGGGCCAGCCGCGGAGCAAAGTTGTGGAAGTCCGTCTTGTAAAGTCCTGGTTTGCCATTGGCAGGACCCCCAAGGTCAAACGAGATCAAGGGATCCTGGTTAGAAGGAATCGCATTGTTCATGTTTGCGAAGCGCTGCCCGAACCAGTTCGACAGAGACAAAGGTTTACCGGAAGCATCCGTGGTCGTGACCTGCAAGCCGTTCGTTTCGTACGGCGCGGGTTCGATCTGGTATCGCACACCATAGGTAAAGGTTAGATTCGGCTTGACCTTCCACGAATCCTGCGCATACCAGGCGTAGCTTTTGAAAGCGAAATGCCGGGTAACTGCTGCGCCTTGCGGTAGAACGCTTCCATTCTTTAGATAGTTGTAGGTAGCGTCGTCCTCAGTCACCATTCCAAGAAGGCCTATCAGCGGGAAATCGTAAGCGTTAGCAAAGCTACCGTCCCCCGCCGGGTAACCGTTATTCGAGGGATTGAAGGGCGAATTACTCTTCACAAGCATGCCCGATGTATCTAGCCACGAAGCGTTGGCAACGCCATCGCTATAGGAGTTTGACGTATTATTCCGCGGATTGGAGGTATAACCGATCGAGGTGCCAAACGTAAATATGTGCGTCCGGCGCGTCCACGAGAGGTCATCCGAAACTGTGTGGGACGGGATTTTATCTACCGACGAACGCGTAACCCCCTGATCCAAGCTGCGGATGATGATGTAAGGTTGGGTGGAATCGCCGATGTTTCCATAGCTCTGCCGCACAAACCCGTACCGCAGGTTGTTGACCAGCGTATTTGACAATACCCCAGAGTAGTTGACGATGATACCCTTGTTGAAGTCCAAGAAAGTGTTTTCGGGCGGTGTCCCTAAAAGGAACGGTGCTTGTGGGTTACCTTCATTATCCAGCGCTGCGCTCACCGAAAGGCGTTGCTTGCCATCCTGACTGATGTTGTAATCCACTTTCGCGATGTACCAGTTCACCGTGTCATGGATAGGTGCGGCGAACCGGTAGCCTGAGAAATTCACGCCGTCCCCTACGCTCGTGTCGTTCGGGCTCGGGTATTTCTGGAAGTACGTGAGCATCGTCGGATTGGGTCCGACGGGCCCTGTATAACCTGCAGGTGGGTTCTTGGAAAGCGGATCCATTGCGGTAATCTGGGCGGGACTGAGAGCCATATATCCCACCGGTACAGTGTAATTGTAGCTTTTGCCGCCGGCGCTTGTGAGTGGGATTGACTGTCCCCCTGGGCAAACCTGGGCGCCGGTCTGAAGCACGTTTCCGCTTGCGTCCAGGATCGGCGCACATAGATATTGAATATACCCCGCACGCAACGCGTCGGTCGGAACTTCCCTGACCGCGCTCTGTGCTTCCGCGCGCCGCGTTCCTTCATAGTTCAGGAAGAAATACGCGCGCTTCTTGCGAATCGGCCCGCCAAGGGATCCGCCGAAAACGTTGCGGATGAGTTCCGGTGGCGTATTGCATTGGGAAGAACTCAGCGCAATGTTGTTGGCCACGCAGTTGTTTTGCTGCGCTTTCTTGACAAAGTAATCGTTGGCGCTGGTGTAGGTGTTGCGCAGGTATTCGTAAGCCGAACCGTGAAAACTATCCGTTCCGCTCTTGTACACCATGGACACTTGAGCGCCAGAAGATCCACCCTGGTCCGCGTTGTAGTTTGATGTCGTCGTGCGGAACTCCTGCACGGAATCCAGCGTGACCGGCAGCACCGAAGTAAAAGCGCTCCCTCCCGCATTGTTGACCGGCACGCCGTCCAGCGTCACGTTGCTCTGATCGCTTCGCGCCCCGTTGACCGCTCCACTGCGAGTATCAAAGTCCGGCACGTCGGGACGGTTGCTGGTGTACACCACGCCCGCCTGCAAACTGAGCAGGTCCGGAACGTTGCGGCCTTCCAGCGGGAGTTGTTTGATCTGGTTCTCGTTGAACGCATTGCCGAGCGATGCGTCCGTGGTGTTTAGCGTCACCGCTTGCGCGGACACTTCAATCGTTTGCGACTGCGCTCCCACTTCCAGCGTAATATTGTCCGTCGCCGGCGAGTTCACCAACAACTGTACGCTCTTCTGCTCATACTTCCGGAACCCAGCTTTATCCACCGTCAGCGAATAAGTTCCCGGAGGCAATGCGATGAATTCGTACTCGCCGCGATCATTCGTTTGCATCTCGCGATGGAAAGCCTGCCCCACATTGTCCAGCGACACTTTGGCATCGCTCACGCTGGCTCCGGACTTGTCTATCACCGTGCCGCGCAAGGAAGTAGTGCCGACCTGCGCATACGCGCTGACTGCGACCAACAAACAAACCGCCAGGATTGCGAAAATTGCCTTCCCTAAATTAGAAGACCTCATAATAAACTGCTCCTTTCGCGCACCTTACTTTTGGGGATGTAAATTCAAGTGGAGATGCCAGGCGGGTGCGGGAAGCTTCGGGCGCTTGCCGACGCGAGATCATGAAACCGAAATGAAAATTTCCCCCGGGCAACCCAGCCACCACTTCACAAAGCTTAGGTTGAGATACCTTTTAGGCCAAAATGAGGAGGGATGTCAAGACAAGTTATTCTAAATCATTTATCAAATCTGGTTTATTCAAGGTTTAAATCGATTAGAGAGACATGAGATCCGGAAGATTGAAAGCAAAACTTAATCGAGCCGCACCAGTTTCGCCTCGGTGATGGCGGAGATAGCCCGTATCGGTACTAGTATCGAAGCGGACGCTTCGCCATCAAGGCGGACAAGCGAGACGGCGTCAGCTCCGCGCTGGGCTTCACGCCGCCCTAAAGCGAATGTTGCGATATTAACTCCGAGCTTGCCGAGGGTCATCCCGATCTGCCCGATGACTCCGGGTTCATCGCGGTTTCGCAAATAGAGAATCGTGCCCTCCAGTTGCGCCTCCAGGGGAATCCCGTCAATCTGCAGGACGCGCGGCGAGCCGTCATGCAGGACGGTGCCTTCGGCCGTAAATCCTGGCGCGGAACCGGTTTTTTCCGGCAGCGCGGAAACCTCCAGCGTATTTGGAAATCCGTGCTCGCGCCTCCGCGTCTCCTCTTCAACGGTCAAGCCTCTTGCCGCCGCCACTGCCGGTGCGTTCACGACGTTCACTTTTTCGTCCAGCACCGCGTTGAGCACGCCGGCCAGCACCGCGCTACGCAGCAAATGCGTGCCGACCTCCGCCACCTCGCCCGCATAACGAATGCGAATCCGCCCCGGGCGAGACGCTCCCGCTTGCGAAACCAGTGAACCGAGCCGCTCCGCCAGTTCGAGATAAGGCCGCACCCGGCGGTATTGGTCCGCCGAAAGCGCCGGCAAATTCACCGCGTTGCGGATAATCCCTTCCGCAAGAAAATCCTTGATCTGCACGGCCACCTGCGTCCCCAGCTCTTCCTGCGCCTCGGCCGTCGAGCCCGCCACGTGCGGCGTGGTGATGACGTTCGGCAGCCCGATCAGCGGGCAATTTTTCGGCGGCTCTTCCGCAAAAACATCCAGCGCAGCTCCGGCCACGTGTCCGCTTTTGATCGCCGCTGCCAGGTCCGCTTCGTTAATAAGCTCCCCGCGCGCGGCATTCACGATGCGCACGCCCTTCTTCATTTTCGCGATGGAACCGGCGTTGATCATCTCCCGCGTTTGCGGGCTTACCGCCGTGTGCAGGGAAATAAAATCACATTCGGCCAAAAGTTGATCGAACGGCACAAGTTCCACGGAGAGCTCTCGCGCCGCCGCTTCACTGATAAACGGATCGAACGCCACCACGCGCATGTCGAACGCTTCCGCCCGAGATGCCACTTCGCTGCCGATGCGGCCGAGTCCGACGAGTCCCAGAGTTTTGCCGCGCACTTCGGCACCCGACGACGATTTTTCCCAGCGGCCCTCGCGCATGGCAGCATCAAATTTTGGAAGCTGGCGAACCAGCGCCAGCAACAGCGCAAAGGTGTGTTCGGCGACGCTGACGGAACTTCCGCCCGGGGTGCTCATGACCAGGACGCCGCGCTTGGTCGCCGCCTCCAGGTCAATGTTATCGACGCCCACGCCGGCGCGGCCTACTGCGCGCAACTTGGATGCGCGATCCAATAATTCCGCCGTGATTTTCGTCGCGCTGCGCACGATCAGCGCATCGGCGTCGGCCATTTCCGCTTCCAGCGTTTCTTTCGTCGTCAAAACGATTTTCCAGCCCGGCTGCTCCTTCAGCAGCTGCACTCCCCGATCGCTGATTTTGTCCGCTACGATAACTTTCATGAGCTCCCTTGTCTTCTCCCGCCTGTTTTCCCCCGCACTCGATAAGAGATCCAAAGTAGCGAGCCCTCCGCCCTCTGTCAATGCGCGCGACAAATCGGTGCCCGCTTTCTCCGACCATTCTTGCACGCCTGCTCTGACGGTCTGCTATATTCGATGAAGCGAGGAACTGGCGATGAGTCTTGCGGAAAAAATTCAGAAGGACCTGGTCGACGCCATGCGCGCGAAAGAAGAACTGCGCCTGAGCGTACTGCGCGGAATAAAAGCGGCCATCAAGCACAAGGAAGTCGAAAAGATCCGCGCACTCGATGAGCCCGAGTGCGTTCAAATCCTCCAGACACTCGTAAAGCAGCGCAAGGAATCCATCGACCAATTCACCAAAGGCAACCGCCCGGAGCTCGCGGAAAAAGAAACCAAGGAACTCGCCATCATCGAGTCCTATCTTCCCGCCGGCGCGAGTGAAGCCGAAATGGATGCGGCCATCGCCAAGGCGATTGCCGAAACCGGCGCGAATTCCATCAAGCAGATGGGCGCCGTGGTTAAAGCGGCGAAGACGGCTCTCGAGGGAAAAACTGTTGATGGCAAGGCCCTGAGCGACCGCGTGCGCGACCGTCTTTCAAAGCTCGCCTGATTGCCGAATCAAACTGAAAATCAGTGAGCCGCAGGCTTGAGCACCGCAGTGCTCCGCTCATCTCCCGCGATAATGCGATACAATTTTTTCAGATCATCCACTTTGCTGAGCGGCACACTCAACTCTTTCACTTCGAACGTGCGCGTGTACTTCAGAGTCTTCCCGCTCACTTCCGTCTTGCTGTGATAGCTAGCAAAACTGTAATCCGCATTCACCGCCGGCGGTAGATCATCCACTTCGTAATCAGGCGGCATGGCTATTTCGATCGTTTCCATGTTCCTCACCGGCCCATCAAATTCTACTGGGTACATCCGTGGCTCTTTCTTCTCCAGAAAATCACTCGCGTTGGAACCTAGGACTCTGGGCCGCACCAGGAGCAGATTCCCCGCGGTTTTTGCATAATTCTGTGCGACCAGCGAATACTGGTATCCGAAGGGCTGGTCCAGTTGGTTCAAGTTCGAATAAGAAGCTTTGGTGAGTTGAAAGGTGGAAACCGAGTGGGAGATCAAAGTCTCAATGAACTTGACCCGGTCCGTATCTTTGGTGACAGACTTGAGAGTGGCGCGCTGTTGAGTGCCGTAATCACCATTGCGCTGTTCAACAAACTCGCCGCTCAGCGTTCCATTCGATGTAAGAGCAAGTTTCGCTGTCCGCACAAGCCCATTCAATGTTGCAGGCAATTGTGGGACTTTGATTAGCTCGCCCCCGTCCGGGGTGACCAGCAAGGCGTAGCTTTCCTGCAATTCGCCCCGCAGGTGCCCGAACGGCGTAAATTCGTCTGTCGGATCGAAAACGAGCAGCCGCCCCAACTTCGGATGAGGAATAACCATGTGAAGGGACGGGTCGTTTAGCTCATTCGGCAACCGGATGGCCAGTACGACGTGGTCAAACCATCGTGTAGCAGGAGTGTTCGGAGTGATGGTGCCACGCTCCGTATTGATGTCCAGATAATAGGACTCCACGCCAATTTCGTTGAGCATGGTGCTGAGAAGGGTGGCTTTATCTTTGCAGTCGCCGTATTTGTGAAGGAAGATCTCGGACGCGGGATGTGGCTGCCAGCCTCCGATTCCCAGCTGGATAGCAACGTAGCGGATATCTTTTTGCATAAACTCCGCAAGCGCGCGCATCTTGGCGAGAGTTGTGGGCGCGTTAGCAGTAATCTCCGCGGTCTTTTTCTTAATCTCGGGAGACGCATCCCTCCTCCCGCTGACCAGGCTACTTTCCCATCTCCCCATGGCCCTCCAGTCCTCGAATCCGTTGGTCCGTCCACCCGCGCTGCCGAACAAAGAGATAACCATGAATCCGGCAACGCTCGGCAACGGGGGCATTCCGCCCTCTGGTTTGATGGCGGGGACATCGTTCACCACCCATTGCCATTGGCCGGATCCGCCTGAAGGCGGCAGCTCGGGATGATTTAGCCAAAAGGCTTTGTACTCCCATCCCGGCGGGAGCGTGAGCGAGTAGTGCGCCTCGCGAACGGGCACATTCACTTCCTGGAACCCCCAAAAATCCTGCATGACGTAAGGGCGCAATTCCTGCTCTATCTCATAGCCGACGATATTGCCGGGATCGGATGCCGGGATCGTCAGAATCTTGGACTTGAGGTCGGTCATCAACTCCCCGTTTTGAACTCCCAACAGGGCTGTCTCGATGGCGTCTTTTTCTTTGACCTCGTAGTCCTTCCCCTGTGAAGGAATACACCAGCCGTGCATATTGTTGATCTTCGACTCGGCGTCGAAATCCGCGCGGACCACGCCGTACGCCCGGCCGTCGGGCCGAAGAATTTTATAAACGCGGCGTTCCAGTTTTTTGATCTTCCCGTTCGACTGGACGCTAAGAATGTCTTCAGAGTAGAGCAAAACGGCGTTTGTTTTTTCGTCGTGAGCCGGAAGAGACGCATTTACAACCGCATGCATCCACTGGGGAGCGTCTCCACCTCGGGCGCCAGGAAGCATCACCAGAAGAGAAAAAGACAGCATTGCCAAACAAGGTTCGCGGAGCCTGCGCCTAATTCCCGGCAGAAGTTCCAAGCGGTTGCAAAACAATTTGTTGGTCATCCCCGCTCCTCACGGATTGATAGAAATTACGAAGTGCACCGTAATACTTCTGCTCCAGCATGGTAATGCCAAATCTAAGATGGCGTTCCATGTGAAGTGAGCCTTTGTCGTTGGATACGCCCAGAGTGTAGGCGACGAGTTTCGCGTCATTGTTTTGCGCCTTCGGCAGGCTGCTCACCTGCCAGCCCAGGGGCAGCTCAATGTGAACATCATCCTTTTTTTCATACATAAACTGAAAATAGAGCGGGTGGACCCTATCGGAGTGCTCAAACATATGTTTTTCGGGACCACTAAACAGGCCCACTGGAAAAAGGGCCCGCTTCCCCGCGCCGGAAACCCAGCCGGGAACCTTCAACGAATATTCCGCCACTAAGGCCGGCGCGGAACTCGCCCATTCCACCTTGTTCGTGAGTTCGACTTCGCTTCCAACCGGAATAAGTTCCTTTACATAGTCTTCGAGGAATTTTTTGCGGTGGGCTTCGTCCTCATGACGTTCTTCGATTCTTCTCCAGAGACCTTCAAGACCGGTAAAGGTCACCGCGAGCTTGCCCTCCAGCGACCCTTCCTGGGTCAGGTTCAAATCTGCCTTGCGCACAATTTGCGAGTCAGAGCTTTCGGGATTCGGTGTGGTCACCCAAGTGCCGCCATCTTTATCCAACTTCAAGCCCGCAGTCCCCGTTTCCGGCCAGGGCAAGAGTCCGAACGGAGTAAAGGCTGTCCCGGGATCGAAATAGGTATCCTTGCCGTTGAGTTTTATCAGCACGACGTAGGTGTTCAGATCCCTGGTTCGCATGATGCTCAGATGGAAGAAATGATCATCGCGGGTAGAGACTCTGACCGGTGAGGCGTCAAAGCCCGCTGCACGCGCCAAGCCCGCAAAGAGCAGAGTGATTTCATTGCCGCCGGCATAGCCTCGTTTCCACACATCTTCGACGCTGTTGATCTCTTTTTCCTTGGCGCGTTTTTGTTCCTGCTCGGTTTTTTCAGTTTCATAGGAGGTGTTGCGAATTTTCTGGACCCGGGCGTAAATTTTCTGCAATTTAACATCGGGCGAATCATTCGGCGAGACAGTCTCCGCGACAGCTTGTTCCATCGCCTTCCGTTTATTGAGGAAGCTTTCCGCCAAGTCATTCATCTTCTTGCCCTGTCTTTTCCAGAATTTTTCTGGCTCTTTATCGAACCCGTCATCGCTGTAAACAAAATCCACACGAAACCTCAAAGCACCTTCCGGCGGCATGTCGTCTTCGATTTGAAACGCGGGAATGTCTTGGGCTTCCATGTGGATCATTTTGTTTTCATTCACCGGCGGCTTGACGCCTTCCGGCAAGCCGTTGGACCAGCTCCATTTGAGCGCCGACTCGCCATAGGGTTTGAGCGTGAACTTGGCTCTCTTGCTGAACAAGTCGTCGCTCAGCACCCAATTCGAGTTGTAAAGGGTGTATTCCGCGAAATCGATCGTGTAATGGTATTCAATGATGCTTCCGGGCTGAACATCGGACAGCGTGAAGGTCTTGGCAAGATACTTATAGCCACGAGCCTTGATGATTTCTTTTTCGAAGATTTTGCCGTCAAAGTTGACGACTGAACCATCGGGCCGGATGGTACGGGCCTTGATGTTGTGAATATCCCATTGGCCCTTGACAAGGGGAATTTCCACATCGGCGTACTTACGTCCTTCTTCGGTGAAGATTTTCTCCCGAACATAGTTATACTCGCGGGAAATCCGGACATCGCTGTCATCGCGGTCCACCTGACGATAGAGAATAATAGCCGGGGCGCCCGGCGCTTTGGGTTCGCTGGTCATCTTCAGTTCTTCAGTGGAGATGGGCTGCCATTCGTCGCCACTCACCAGTCTGGTGCGTTGCAGCGAGGCCGCCAGGAGAATCACGAACACGAGAAAAAACACGCGGCGATATCTCATAGCCAGCCTCCACGGTAGAACTTCGAATGGACGGAATCCTAGAATGCGCGAGCGAACAAAACTCGAGCACAAACCGCGGCCATCGGACGGTTTCGCAATGCCTTGCGACGTGGAAGGGACCCTTGCCATTGGTACTGTTGCCGACCTGAATACTGTATAGCCCCGGACATTACAAGGATAGATTGTCGCTGTCAAGGGAACCAGGACTACCCATTCCACTCTGTAGGCAGGAATCGCTTCCCCGCTTCGCCTAGCTGCGGCATAATCCCCCCGCACAGGGCTCGAACCACATTCGACGGGACGCGAGGGAGGTTTCGGTGAGCGAACAAGCTGGCGGTCGCGAACGGGCCTGGAGTTCCACGGCGCCACCGGGTGAATTCCGCACCTACATCTCCGCCGAAGAAAGCCCGAAGGAATTCACCATTCGCGCGGTGATTCTCGGAGCGCTCTTCGGGCTGCTGTTCGGCGCGGTAACCGTCTACGTCGGCTTGCGCGCTGGGCTTACGGTTTCGGCTTCGATTCCCATCTCAGTGCTCTCGATCAGCATCCTGCGCAAGCTGGGCGGTTTCCTCCCGCCGTTCGGGCGGCCGACCATTCTTGAAAACAACATCGTGCAAACCACAGGCTCGGCTGGCGAATCGCTTGCCGCGGGTGTGATGTTCACAATTCCCGCGCTGATTTTCCTCGGCTTTGGTTCCGAATTCACGTTCTGGCGGATTTTCCCCCTGGCCATCCTTGGCGGATGGCTAGGTGTGCTTTTCATGGTGCCCCTGCGGCGCCAGCTCATCGTCAAAGAACATGGCAACCTGGTTTTTCCTGAAGGCACGGCGTGCGCTGACGTGCTAGTCGCCGGTGAGCGTGGCGGCTCTTTTGCGGGACGCGTCTTTTGGGGGCTCGGTCTCGGCGGCGCTTACACCTTCCTTATGAAAACGATCCTCGCCTGGACCGAACAGCCCGAGGCCCGCCCAAGCTGGTTCCCCGGCGCAAGCTTTCGCGCGAACATCACTTCCGAATATCTGGGCGTCGGCTACATCATCGGCTCCCGAGTCTCCGGCATCCTTTTCGCCGGCGGCATCGTTTCGTGGCTGGTGATTATGCCGGCCATCAAATTTTACGGGCAGCTTGCGGGCAACACACCGATTTATCCCTCCACGATCCCCATTCCTCTCATGACGCCGGACGACCTCTGGCGAAGCTACATACGCCCCATGGGCGCAGGAGCCGTCGCCGCGGCGGGATTGATCACTCTGCTGCGTACGCTGCCAACGATTATTTCCGCGCTGCGTGCAGGCTTGAAAGACGTGCGCGCGGAAGGCGCCGGGCAGTCCACGGCGTCGAGCCGCATCGACAGTGACGTGCCCATGCGCTGGGTCATTCTCGGGTCGCTGGTAATTGTTGCCATGATGTGGGTCCTGCTCACCTTTCATCCGATGAAGGACGCCAGCACCTACTGGTATCAAAACCTTTTTGCGGCGCTTTTCGTTGTCGTATTCGGATTTCTATTTGTGACCGTGGCAGGCCGCATCAGCGGGCTGCTCGGCAATTCGTCAAACCCGATCAGTGGAATGAGCATCGCCACGCTGATGGCCACCTGCGCGATTTTCTTCCTGGCGGGATGGACGGCACCGAACTACGCGGTGCTCGCGTTGATGATCGGCGGCGTAGTTTGCATTGCGGCTGCGATTGCCGGGGCGACCTCACAGGATCTAAAAACCGGATATCTCGTCGGCGCAACACCTTTCTGGCAGCAGATGGGATTGCTCGTCGGCGTCACCGTTTCCACCGCTGCCATTGCCTTCACGCTGAATCTGATGAACCGCGGGCTGGAAAAATACATCCCGACCCAGATTCCGGTGAATATTCAGGCCTTGCCTTCCGGCGTGAAAGTTGAAAACCCAGTGTTCGACTATCACGGCAAAAACTACATGCTTATCAACTCCCTCGGATCGCATGAAATCCCGGACGGCGAGTATCTCTATGATGCAAGCACCAAACAAATCGAAATTCAGTGGGCCCAGGGGATTGGCAGCGACAAAGCTCCGGCGCCGCAGGCGCGCCTGATGGCCACAGTCATCAATGGAATTCTCAACCAGCGCTTGCCGTGGCGATTGGTGCTGATGGGCGTAGCCCTGGTGCTTGCCGTGGAGATTCTGGGTGTGCGCTCCCTGGCGTTTGCCACCGGATCGTATCTTTCTATCGCGACAACGGCCGCAATGTTTGCGGGCGGTCTGGTGCGCTGGGCCGTGGAAGCCAGCATAAAGGAAAAGAAAAGCGCGGAGAGCGAAGCGAGTCCCGGGGCGCTCTATTCAAGCGGTTTGATCGCGGCGGGAGGCGTTTTCGGCCTGCTCGGCATCATCATCAATTTGTTCCAGGATCCGGAAATCTCCAACCATGTGCCGCACTGGGTCTCCGCGATCTTCCGCTTACCGTGGCGCGCGGATCTATTCGCGTTCGGCCCGAAGCTCCTAGGACCTCTTGCGACCAGCAATCTGTTTGGGGTTTTTATGTTTGTGCTTCTCTCGGCGTCGCTGTTTTATTTCGCGCGCAAGAAACTTGATTAATCAAAAAAAAAGACGGACTTTTGCCATTGCGCTGGGTCGCATTGGGTACGATAAGGGCACTTTGACGGAGTTCGGAGAGAGCCGTACACTTATAGAATCATGGCTTCCCGTGCGGGCATACGAAACTATAAATTCAGCTTCAATTTCTTCATTACGCCTGCCATCCAGTGGCTGCTGATCGCCAACATCGGAATCTTTTTTTTCGAAATCCTGCTCAGGACATTTTGGGGAGTCTCAGCTTACAACTGGTTCATTCTTGCATTTGGCCTGGTGCCTTCCGCGGTCACCCACGGACTGCGCTTTTGGCAACCGTTCACCTACTTGTTCCTGCATGACGGTTCGACGATTTGGCACATTCTGACGAACATGTTCGTGTTGTTCATGTTCGGCCGGGAACTGGAACTGGTTTGGGGCCGGACGCGATTTCTCCAATATTATTTCCTCACTGGTGTTGGCGCGGGTCTCATCAACGTCATCGTGAACACCGTCCCGATTTTCTGGGGGCAACGCCCCTCCGACGTACCGACTATTGGGGCTTCTGGGGCGATTTTTGGAATTCTCCTGGCTTGCGCCATCCTTTTCCCGGACCGCCAGGTCATCATGTTTCCGATTCCCATCAAAATGACCATGCGCACGTTCGTCATTGTGATGACCGTATTCGAATTCCTGGGGACCTTCGGGCTCGGAGGCAGCAACATCAGTCATATCTGCCACTTTGGCGGGATGCTCGTCGGCTGGGTTTATCTGCGGCGCGGCTCTTTTCTCTACAGCGTGCGAAACACTGTAACGGACTGGCAGCACCGGCGGAATCGGAAGCGATTTGACGTCTACATTAACAAACACAAGAAGGAACCGCCGTCGCGGCCCGACAATTGGGTCAACTAGAAGTTCTTAGTTTTCAGGCGGGGCCGCCGATGACGTGGAACTTCATGAAGTTTGTTGTTCCGCGAATGCCCATGGGCGTTCCAGCCACGATCCCGATCACGTCGCCCTTGCGTGTCAGGCGTTCTTCCTGCAGGCGCTTCTCGGCGACTTTTGCGAGCCCGTCGACCTTCTGCACGTCCTGGATTTTCCGCGGATACACGCCCCAGATCAGCGCCATGCGGCGGCGCGTCTCGGCTTCTGGCGAGAACGCGACGATCGGAACGAGCGGACGGTAGCGTGAAACCAGCCGAGCCGTAAATCCGCTGTGCGTGAAGACCGCGATGACTCGCATGTGCAATTCGCGCGAAGCGTGGCATACCAACTCAGCCACCGTTCCCGCCACTTTTAATTGTTCCTGCGAGGCCGGCCGGGGAAATTCCTTGATGCTCCCCTCCGCTTCTTCGATGATCCGCGCCATCATGGCCACGGCTTCGATGGGGTACTTCCCGCTGGCCGTCTCGGCGGAGAGCATCACCGCGTCGGAGCCGTCGAAAATCGCGTTGGCCACGTCGGAAGCTTCGGCGCGCGTCGGCCGGGGATTCTCGGTCATGGATTCCAGCATCTGTGTGGCGGTGATCACCGGGCGCCTGAGTTCGCGCGCCCGCGTAATAATCATTTTCTGGACGACCGGCACGCGTTCCGGATTCATCTCCACGCCAAGGTCGCCGCGCGCCACCATCACGCCGTCCGCGGCGCGAAGAATGGCGTCCAGATTTTCGATTGCTTCCGGTTTTTCGAGCTTGGCAATTACCGGAGTATCTCTTCCCGCGCGGCGGATCAACTGCTTCGCGAGCAGCACGTCTTCCGGGCGCCGCACAAAACTGACGGCGATGTAATCCGCGCCATGCTTCAGCGCGAAGATCAAGTCCGCGCGGTCTTTGGGCGTCAATGCGGGAACGCGCAACTTCACGCCGGGAAGGTTGATTCCCTTATGTTCGCCGAGCGCTCCGCCGTTCACCACTTGGCAGATCACTTGATTATCGCGGACCTGTTCAACGCGCAATTCGATCAACCCGTCGGAAAGCAGGATGCGGTCACCGCGGTGAACTTCGCGCGGCAACGGCGTGAACGTGGTGTTCACGCGGGTCGAATCGCCCAGCACTTTGGCCGTGGTAATCACGAAACGCTGCCCCTCGCGGAGCAGGACCGGACCGCCGCCGGCGAGCGCCCCGGTGCGGATTTTCGGCCCCTGGAGGTCCACGAGAATGGCAATGGGCTTTTCGTGCTCGCCGGAAGCCGAGCGCAGCAAGGAAATATTTCTCGCATGCTCCTCGTGCGTGCCGTGCGAAAAATTGAGCCGCGCCACGTCCATCCCCGCGGCCAACAAACGGTCAATCATCTTCGGGGAACGGCTTGCCGGTCCGATGGTGCAAACGATTTTTGAATGACGAAAAGTCATGTTCTCTTCTTTGGGAATACTTCCGCGCTGTCTGAGATTCTCACAGGAAGGCCACTCATGACGACGGCCTTTTTTCTATCTTCGCTCTTCGTTTTCTTGCTGCTTCACCGCGTAACGGCAAACTCCGCGACGATTTTCGCCAGCACATCCACTCCTTTGTCGAAAGCGGCAAGCGGTATCCGTTCATCATCGCCGTGCATGCGCTTTAGATCTTCCTGGCTCAGCGGAAAAGGTACGAGGCCATAAGCTTGTACCTGGTGCTGACGCAACTGCGCCGAATCCGTCAACCAAGTCGATAGAAACGGCAGCGCCGGCGCGCCTCCAAATTCTTGGGAAACCACTTTCGTAAGCACGTTATAAAAATCCGATTCCAGCGATGAGGACGGTGACGCCAGCCCCAAGTTCGGCTGCACCTCCAGCTTCACCTGCGGATCATTCACCAGCTTGGTCAAATCCCTCAAGACAACATCAATCGTGTCCCCCGGCAGAAGCCGCACGTTCAGGTTTGCCCGCGCCTCCGCGGGAATCACGTTGTTGGCAACTCCGGCAGAGAGTATGGTCGGCGCAATAGTGTCGCGCATCATGGAATTCCACAACGGGCTGGCGTCGGAGACGACGCGCTGCGCATGTTCTCCACGATCGGCTGTATCCATCGAGCGAATCCACTTTCCAATCTCGTCATCTTCCAGGGGAGCCAGCCCCTCGAAGTACCTGCGAACAATGGAGGTAAAGTGCACCGGCGCGGAATACGCTCCGATTTTCGCCACAGCCGCCGCCACGTGCACCACGGGATTGTCTTTCGTCGGCTGCGAAGCGTGCCCCGAAGTTCCGCGGGCGATCACCGCAATGTTCGCCGCCACTTTTTCGTCTGCCTGCACGCCAACGTACTGCACTTTTCCGTTCTTCAAGAAGACGTTCCCGCCTTCGTTGATAGCGTAGCCCGCCGCGATCTTTTCCCAGTGCTTCGCGATAAGCATTCGAATGCTGGCATCACCACCAGTTTCCTCGTCATCCGTCGCAAGAAAAATCACATCGCGGTTCAGATGCACCATCGAACGCTTCAGCGCGATGAAGACCGCGAGGTTCGCGGCCAGCATGCCCTTGTCATCGATCGCGCCGCGGCCGTACAAATAGCCGTCCTTGATCACTGCGCCGAATGGATCGACGGTCCAGTGCGACTTGTCGACCGGCACGACGTCCATGTGCGCCACCAGCAGCAACGCTTTCGACGGGTTAGCCATGGCCGCGCTGCGCAGCCGGGCCACCACGGCGCTCCGCCCGGGTGCCAGATCAAGAAGCTCCGCTGTGATTCCTTCCTTCTGCAGGACTGCGGAAATGTACATCGCGGCGATCTGTTCATTGCCCGGCGGATTCGTCGTGTTGATTCGAATCAGGTCCGCCAGCCAGCCTTCCGCTTCCTTGGCAATCGCAGAGGTATTCCCAAGGGGAGAAGGATTGGTCTGCATTACCGGCTCGGACGACGGTATGCCCTGCGCCGCAACCGGCAAACTGGCGGCCAGCAGCATCACCGCCGCTCCCGCCAACACCTGGATCATTCGCTTCCCATTCACGAATCCGTCCTCCTCGCGCCATCTTGCCGCCACGCGGCCGTCTCAGCTAACGTTTTGCATCGAATGTGCTTCATACTAACATGCAGGTGTGGGGGCTTGGACTCGGCATTGGCGAGGCGTTGCGTAAATTCAACGGCTGGTTTTTGGCCGTATGCTCCAGGAACTTCGATTGACTTTAGGTTAGGTGTTTGATTCCCAAGCGGGGGTTGCATGATGAAAGCTAAATTGGCTGTAGTTTTACTCGCGGCTTTGGCGGCGGGACTGGTTCTGTCGCTGGCTGGGCTTCCGGTATTTGCTCAAGCTCCTACCGGCCCGCAGGGCGGAGCGCCACCCAAGCAACAAAACCCCACGCCACCTAAGACTCCCGACGCTCAACAGCCTCCCCAGGCGGGCGTCACCATCGCGGTTGACGTGCCCATCGTTACTCTCGACGTCGTGGCCACCACTCAGCACGGGGACATTCTTACCGGTCTCAAAAAAGAAAATTTCCGCGTCCTCGACGAAGGCGTGGCGCAGACCATCACGAACTTCGGGCCTACCGACGCTCCCATCACGGCCGTGTTGCTTCTGGAGTTCAGCAGCCGCGGCTACTACGATTACTTCGCCTACATAGGAAAGTATTGGGCCTCGGCGCTTTTCCCCCAACTCCAGCAAAAGGATTGGATCGCGCTTGAAACCTTCGACATGAAGACGCGCATCGAAGTGGACTTCACGCAAAACAAAGATGAAGTCATGCAGGGTCTTTCACATCTCTATTTTCCAGGGTTCAGCGAATCAAACGTATTTGACGCGCTCCTGGAAACCACAGACCGGTTGAAGGACGTGAAGGGCAAGAAAGCGATTATCTTGGTCGCCAGCGGCGTAGATACGTTTTCCAAGCACACCCTCGATCAGACCATGAAAGCTCTTCGCGGCAGTGACGTAACGATTTTTTGCATCGGGCTAGGCCAGGCTTATGCAAACTTTACCCGCAGGGGCAGCCCGGGCATGACTTATTTGCAAGCAGAAAATCAGCTCAAGACCTTTGCCGCGGAAACCGGCGGGAACGCCTGGTTCCCGCAATTCGACGGCGAGATGCCGGGTGTGTTTCGCGATGTGGCCGCGTTCCTGCGCCACCAGTACAGCCTGTCCTATTCACCGTCGAACGGCGCGAAGGATGGAAAATTCCACAAAGTGAAGATTGAATTGGTGGCCCCGGACGGCGGACCGCTCACGGTCGTCGACCAGAAGGGCAAAAAACAGAAATACCAGGTTTATGCCCGCCAGGGATATCAGGCCACCGCGGCGGGCGGCGTCGGCGACTGAAGCCAGTCTTCAGTTATCATTCTTCAGTTGTTGGCTTTTGATCTGCAAATTCTTGTTCGAGCGAAGCGCGTTTAACAACATGAAGGCATAAGCGAATAGCTTTTCTAACTTAGAACTAAAGACTAAAAACTGAGTACAGCTTCAGTAGCCTCGCGAAAAATCCACGCGGTTGAACAATTCGCGCCCGTCAAACCATCGCTCCAGCAATTCCATCAGCAGAGCCGTCTCCCTGTCCCACAACCGGTCGCTCACCGCGCTGGTGTGCGGCGTGATCATCAAGTTCGACGCTTTCCACAGCGGGCTTTCCGCGGGCAACGGCTCCGTCTGCGCCACGTCCAGTGCCGCGCCCCCCAAAGCTCCGCTCTCGAGAGCGCGAATCAACGCCACTTCATCCAGCAACGAGCCTCGCCCAGCATTGATTACTCTCGCTCCGCGCTTCATTTTCTCCAGTTGCGCCGCGCCGATGAGATGTTCGGTCTCGGAGGTTTCCGGAGCGCATAGCAACACGTAATCCGCTTCCGGCAATGCTTCTAGCAGTCGGGCTGCCGAAAAAAGTTTTTCCAGATGCGTGCGATCGCCTTTGCCCGATCGCGACACGCCCCACACGCGCATGTCAAAGGCCTTCGCCCGCTTCGCGACTTCATGCCCGATCGAACCGTAACCAACGATCAGCAGCACCTGACCATTCAGCTCCGTCAGGTGCTGCGGCTTGTCCCACAATTCCTGCTGCGACCATCGCGCGCGATCCTGCTGGCGCACCGAATCCGGAAAATTCCGCGCCAGCGCCAACAGCAGCCCCATGGCGTGCTCCGCCATTGGCACCGAGAACACGCCGCTCGGGTTCGTCACCAAAATGCCTGAATCGCGGAGCTCCGGATACATCAGTTGCTTCACGCCCGCGGCCGTCGAATGAATCCACTTCAGTTTTTTTGCGTCTGTCAATTGTTCCGCGCGCAGCGAATAGCCCACAAAAATATCCGTGTCCGGCAATTCCACCGGCAACTGGTCGTAATTCGGCAAATGCAACAAGCGCATCTCCGGCCATCGCCTCCGGATAGTCTCCGCCATCACCGGCTTCGGCCGCCACTCCGTGAACGGGTGCCACACGCAAATGACGAGTTTTGTTTCGGAAGGCTTTGTTCGAATCATGGCTCGGCTAAGGAACGACGCGCAAATCCGTGCCCGTCATATCGGCAGGGCGTGGCTGCGCCAGGATGCTGAGCATCGTGGGCGCAATGTCGCGCAGCGACCCGCCGGGGTTCAATCGCAGCTTCTCGTCATCGCTTACCAGAATGAACGGGACGGGATTCGTGGTGTGGTACGTGTGCGGCCCGCCAGTCACAGGATCGATCATCGTCTCCGCGTTTCCATGATCCGCCGTAATAATCCACGCGCCTCCGCGCGGCTTCAGCGTCTGATAAATTCGCGCTAGGCCCGCGTCTACTGCTTCGACTGCCTTGATGGCTGCTTCAAGTTTGCCGGAGTGTCCCACCATGTCGGCATTTGCGTAATTCATTATGATGGCGTCGAACTCGCCCTTCTCGATTGCTTTTACCACCGTGTCCGTAATGCCGGCGGCGGACATTTCCGGCATCAGGTCGTAAGTCGCCACCTTCGGCGAAGGCACGAGAATCCGCTCTTCTCCCCCAAACGGTTTCTCCACGCCGCCGTTGAAAAAATAAGTCACATGCGCGTATTTCTCCGTCTCCGCGGTGCGCAAATTTCTGTACTGCAAGTCGGCGAACACCTGCGCCAGGATGTGCTCGAGTTTTTCCGGCGCTATCACGAACTTTAGCCACGGCCAGGTCTTCTCGTACTGCGTCATGGCCACATAAAAAAGGTTCTTCGGGCGCTTCGCATCCGCAAATTTATCGAAGTCCGGGGAAGCCAGCGCAAAGGTCATCTGCCGGGCGCGATCGGCGCGAAAATTGAAAAAAATCACCGCATCATCGTCGCGAATCAACCCCATCGGCGTCGCGGCCGGGCCGGTTTCCCTGGTCACCACGATGGGCTTGACGAACTCGTCGGTGACGCCCTGTTCGTAGCTGCGTTGCAGCGCCGCTGCGGGATCATCCGTTTTTGTTTCCGCGTCGCCGTGGACCAGCGCGCGATAGGCCAGCTCCACGCGCTCCCAGCGGTTGTCGCGGTCCATGGCGTAGTAGCGCCCCACCAGCGTGGCAATTTCGCCGACTCCCAGTTCTCGCATTTTTTGCTGCAATTGCCGCACGTAGTCGCGCCCGCTGTTGGGCGGTGTGTCGCGGCCGTCCATGAAGCAATGCACAAAAACTTTCTCGACCTTCTGCTGCTTGGCCATCTCCAGCAGCGCAAACAAATGCTGGATATGCGAGTGCACGCCGCCGTCACTGAGCAACCCAAGAAAATGCAGTTGCCGCTGGCGCCCGCGCTCCATCGCCTGCTGAAAGAGCGGCACGTTCTGGAATTGTTTGTTCACGACCAGCAGGTCAATGCGCGTGATGTCCATGTGCACGATGCGCCCCGCGCCCATGTTCATGTGTCCTACTTCGCTGTTGCCCATCTGGCCGTCGGGCAGTCCGACGAAAGGCCCCGAAGTGTGGATCAAAGTGTTGGGAAATTTCTTGATGAGCTCGTCATAAGCAGGCTTGCGCGCGAGAGCGATGGCGTTCCCTTTCGTCTCCGCGCGATATCCCCATCCATCCAGCACAGTTAACACAATCGGTTCCGGTCGCTTTCCCATAGCGCGTCAGAATACACGCAATTGTTCATCGCTGTCATTTCGCTGCGTTGATTTTTCAAGATATTTTTTAGGATTCACCCTTATGCGCAGCCTCATTGCGGCGCCTGCCCGTTCGTACAGGTAAATCATTCATCGCAGCCCGCGCCGCGCAAATAATTAGAGAATTCGCCACAGTTACAATGAAAGTACTGACGGAGGCACCCATGATACTTCCTCTGGATTGCGATTTGATTGGTTTTCTCTGGACCACCGGTGTGGTGTTATTTGGCAGCAAGCCTCAATTGCGGAAGAATTCGCTTCCGATTCCAGTTCATTACCAAAGGGAAGTCGTCGAAGAGTCCTCTCTGTCCGAACAGCAGAAAAAGTATATCGCCCCGCTGGACAAGCAGCTGGCCGCGCTGAACTACCGTCCCATGTGCACGTTTCGCGTGGCGAATTACGGCAAGAACCTGCTTCGCGAGTATACAAACTCCGCCGACCCCGCGAGCTGCACGCTGACAATCGTTGAAGTGCACACCAACGTGAGCGGCCTGAAGGCCGCCAGGAACACCCACGTGGTCAATTTCACGACGCGCTTTTCGAACGGAAAGTGGCTGACTACGCGCAACATGGAATTGAAATCCGTGATGGACAATCCCGATTACCGCGTCATGCAGGAGTGCCCCAATGTTACCGATGTGGCTGAACTAAAGAAGAGACACGACGCGCGCTCCGGGTCTTTCGGTACGCCCGTTTCTCCGCCGCGCGACGTTGCCAGTCTTTTCGAAGAATACGAAATGGACAATCAGCGCTTTTTCTCGCACCAGGTGCAGCGCGGAATCCTCCGCCTGAATCCGCAGGGAGATGCGTACCTCGTTACGGACAAAGCTTTCAACCGGGGAATCCTCAATTTCTTCAATCCCTTCGCGCACCGTCTTTCGCTGGCGACTGTACTTTTCTCCGCCCTGATCGGTGCTGTGCTACCCCTGTTCGGCATATTGAAGCTTGCTCCCGCGATTGCGGAACGGCTCGGCCCGGCGCCGGCTGTGGGCATCAGCCCAAGCACGCTGGCGATTGCGGCTTGTTACGCTCTGGCGGGGATCATTCTGGGTTTCATCGGCGAAGCGCAATCCTACGCGTGGGTGATGCTCATCACTTATATCCCGGCGCATCTTGTTGCCGGATCGACCATGGGCTTCTTTCCCTACAGTACTCTCGCGTTTGGAATCAGCTATTTCGTGTGTCAGGCCAAGCGCAAGCGGCAACTGGTTCTGCAATCCTGAATTCTGACAACTATACGTTGGCCTGGAGAAGGTGGCGATTAATCGCGGATATTTCCTGCTCGTTCACTCTAGCTCTTTGGATCGCGCGGAAGATCCACTTTCTCCTTCGGCAGCAAAGGCAAATCTTCACGCAGCTCAAGGCCGACCCAATCACCGGCAATTTCCTTGTCCTGGCTCGCCTTGTATTTCACCATCGCGCGTAAACCTTTCAAATGGTGGCAGACCGAGAAATGATCGCGTCCGTACCACAGCGTGTCGGAATATCCGACCATACGAACACCCTTACTTCGAAACGTCCGCGTACCACTCCCATTATCAATTATCAGCGTGACTTCCGAGCTTTTCTCCGGGCATGTTACGGACATAATCGTTCCGTTCGCGATCTTTGTGTCCGCTGGAACCTCCTCCGCGAGTGTCGCTTCGCTATTTCGTTTTTCGGCGGGAACGTCATTCCAAAGTTCCGCGGCCTCGTTGTGGTCCGGACCGCGCCAGCGTTCCGCTACGAAGCTCGCCAGCTTCGCCGCCTCCTCCCCCCGGCCCATCACCAGCAGGATGCGTCCGCTCAACAGGTGGTACCCGGCCCGAGCCGGCTCCAATGCCTCCGCCTTGCGCGACATCACCAGCGCATTTGCCAGGTCACCTTGTCGCAGGTTAGCAAACGCCAACTCCACAAACGCGGGAGCAAATTGCGGATTTGACTTCAATACTTCGTACATCGCTCCCCGGAACTTCATTTGGACGGCCGCCGTTCCGGAGAGCGGTCTGCCGGTCAGCATGGTCCGATAGAACAAGGACAAATATCTCTGGTGATCCCCTTCATAGGACTTCTCGAATTCACTCTCCGCTTCACCATCCTTCCCATCCGTGAAATACAAAAAGCCTAAAGCCTCGTGCGCCCCTGTCAAACCCGGCTCATCCTTTAAGGCCTGCTCGATGGAATTGCGAGCATCTTCAAGGTCGTGCGACCACAATTGATATGTGCCAAATTCCGTCTCTGCTTCGGCTTTGCTCAGCTCACGCGCGGGATAGTCCTTCTCCTGGATATGCGGAGGATTCGGTAGCTCGTAGCTCGGAAACGCAAACTGGTCGGTGTACTTTGAAAAAGCGTCTCCCACATCCTTGAAATTGCCGAATACTTCTTCGAACGCTTTCTTCTGCTGCTCACCTTTTTGCAGCAGGCCGTAGAAGCGAGAAAGTTTCGCTCCTCGTTCCATTCCGGAGCCAAACACAAGGAAGTGCACCAACGCCCAGGCTTCGGAATAATACAAATCAACCTGCCGGTCATTTTTTCCAAACTTTCGCCAAGGATTCTCATCGATCAGCTCTTCAATGGGAATGATTGTGCTGCCTTGCACCGTGTGCACTCGTGTGCTGGGCGCGCCAATGTACATCTTGGATTGTTCAAAATGCGTGTTTCCGTAGTATTCGGCGAGACCTTCATCGAGCCATGTTGGCAGCCATTGAAAGTTCGCGTGCAGCAGCGTGTGCACGTATTCGTGATAAACCACCTGGTATTTTCCGGGGATGTCTTGATCGAGCCGGACTATCGCGTACTGTCTCTCCCAACCGTGTTGAAAGTACCCCGCGACATTAGGGCCGCCGCCCTTCCAAAGTTTCGGCAGAATGCCCTTCATGACCTCAGCATCCCGGGGTGCAAAAATCACCAGTGGTGCGCCACTATCTAGGCGCATTTTTGGAAAACCTACTTCAAAAACGGCCCGCATCTGCTCAAACTCGCGCGCAATCCGTCTTCCAGAGCCGGCGCTGCCATCCGTCAGCACCCGGAAATTGGGGCTGCGCACTTCGGTCCATTGGTTACCTCCTGCTCGTGAATAGGCGCAGAGGAACAAAAACAAAACCGTAGCTATCCAGAAAAAGTGAATGAATTTCTGTCTGCGCAAAGTGACCCGTAAGGATGGCAAAACCAACTCGAAGAGTAGAACCTCTGTACGGGGAAGGCAAGGAATCTATTGATCTGTTACCTCGGCAGGTCAGCCGGCGGAGTATTCGCGCAGGGCGGCGAGCAGGCGGTCGACTTCGTCTGCGGTGTTGTAGTGCACCAGGCCGATGCGCAAGACGCCACCTTTTTGCTCCACACCGAGGCGTTCGGAAAGATTCAACGCGTAGAAATTCCCATCCCAGGTGAAAATGCCGCGGTCACCGAGGAACGTGGCAATTTTTGTCGGATGGTGGTCCCCCAGCCGGAGCGAGAGTGTTGAACAGCGCTCGTCAAATCGTTGCGGGTCGGTGATGCCGAAGATCTTTACGCCGGGAATCGTCTGCAACCCGGCGATCAACCGAGTCAACAATCCCGTTTCGTAATCGTGCGTTGCGCGGTACGCCGCCTGCAACGCTTCGCGCCGGCTCGTCACACTCGGGTTGCAGTGGCGTCCCAGCTCTGCGATGTAATCCACCGCGGCGCCAATTCCCGCGATTAACTCCTGCACCTGCGTCCCCGTTTCCCAGCATTCCGGTGAAGTGTTCGTCGCAGGACGCACTTTGTATGGCTTGAATTTTTCCAGCTGTTCGCGCTTTCCATACAGTGTTCCCATGTGGGGGCCGAAAAACTTGTACGGCGAGCATGCCAGAAAATCGCAGTCGATGGCTTTCACGTCAATCAGGCCATGCGGCGCGTAGTGCACGGCATCCACAAACATCAGCGCGCCTGCCGCATGGGCTAGCTTCGTAATTTGTGCCACCGGATTGATCGTGCCTACGATGTTGGAGGCGTATCCGACCGCAACCAGTTTTGTTTTCCCTGTGATCTTTCGTTTCAAATCGTCCAAATCCAGCGTGCAGTCGCTTTCGCGAATGTCCACTTGGCGGATGACGACGCCTTTTTCTTCCAGCGCGCGCCACGGCGCCACGTTCGCATCGTGGTCCAGCGTGGTCACTACGATTTCATCGCCGGGCTTCAGTTCGCGGCCGATCGCGCGCGCCAGGGCGAACGTGATCGTCGTCATGTTCTGCCCAAAGACAACTTCATTCGAATCGCAGTTAAAGAAATCGGCCATCGCCGCGCGCGCCGACAGAATCATTTCGTCGTTTCGCCGGCTGGTCAGGAACGCGCCATACGTATTCGCATTGGCGCCCAGAAAATAGTATTGGACCGCGTCCATCACCTGCTTCGGCACTTGCGTGCCCGCCGGGCCATCCAGAAAGGCGGAGCCGTGGCGCTGGTACGACAAATTGAGCGAAGGGAATTGTTCCCTCACCCAGGCGATATCAAATGATTTTGTTTCGGAGCTGTGCATCACTGGTGTGCTCATGGTCTCTTTCCCAACTTCGAATGGCTACGAACTCAGGTCCGTTAGTTTCTCACACGTGACGCTCGTGTTGTAGGGGCGCCCGCCGCGGCTGCGCCCATACAAGTTTGATTCAAACCGGCCGAAGCTTTTCTGCATGCTGCATCCAAATTGGGACCACGTTTTCCCAGGCTCCTCGCCTGACGCGAATTTGCCCCGGTTCGGCCATGTTACGATAGTTGCGGTTGTTCCTCACTCATGCCGCTTTGGCGCCGGCTATAAATCAAATGAGCGACCTCCAACCGGTCGGCTTCGCGCCACGTTTCTCAATGAGGTGCATCGTGCCCGAAATGACCCCGCCGACGGACCGCACCCGCGTGGTGCGCGAATCGCACCGCGGCGCGTACGACCTTGAAACGATTTACAAAATCCTCGACGAAGGATTCGTGTGTCACGTGGGTTTCGCCGCCGATAGCCAGCCATTCGTCATTCCCACGCTGTTCGCGCGAATCGGCGACGCGATCTACTTTCACGGTTCGGCCGCGAGCCGCATGCTACGAAACGTAAGCGAGGGAATTCCCGTTTGCGTCACCGTGACACTCACGGACGGCTTTGTGCTGGCGCGCTCCGTGTTCAACCACTCGATGAACTATCGCTCCGTCGTCGCACTCGGAAAAGCCGTTCTTGTCAGCGCGCCGGAAGAAAAACTCGAAGCGCTGCAGGCCTTCACGGACAAAATTATTCCCGGCCGCTGGGCGGATGCGCGCCAGCCCAATGAGAAAGAGCTGAAAGCCACCAGCATCCTGCGCCTGCCGCTCACCGAAGTTTCCGCAAAAATACGGAGCGGGCCGGTGGAAGACGACGCACCGGACTATGCCCTGCCGGTGTGGGCCGGGGTGATTCCTCTACACCTCACGCCGGGTGCGCCGATCCGGGATGAGCGGTGCGATGCTTCCATTCCCACGCCGGCGTATGCGGCGCAGTACAAGCGGTGAACCATGGCTGAATTCAATCCTGCGGCGATCAAGCCGATCGTTGACATGACGGCGCTCGAGGCGTTAGACATTCGCGTCGGCACCATCGAGCGCGTGGAAGATGTTCCGCGCTCGGAGAAGCTGATGAAGCTCACGGTAAATTTCGGCGACCACTCTCGCACGATTCTCGCCGGGATCAAAAAGGAACGCGAGAATCCCCGGGAAATCGAGGGACGCCAAGCTTTGTTCGTCGTGAATCTTGCGCCCCGCAAGATGGCGGGCGAGATTTCCGAAGGCATGCTTTTTGATATCGGCCACGCCGACGGTGTTACGCCAGTTCTTTCTATCCCGGAACGGCTGGTTCCAAACGGCACGCGAGCCGGATAAACCTTCATCAACGCTTCACAGAAAAATCTCTACTTTCCTCCGGAAAGTTTCTGAGCAGCAGTAGAAATCAGCGCCGCTTCATCCTGCAGAATTTTGCCGACGACGATGATGGCTTCGTCAGCCTGGCTCCAGCGCTTTTGTTCAATGGCTTCGCGGACCGCAGGTACGGTTTTCACCGCATAGCCGGTGTAGAAGCCGGGGGCGTAGAGCTGATGCTTGAACCACGGGCGATTTGGAAGACCTGCCTCATTGGTGAGTTTGCGCTCGCTTTCGATGAGCAGTTTGTTGACTTCGGCGAGGGAAGCGGAGGCCAGCGCAGCGCCGCCGTTGGCGTTGGCCTGTTCGAGCGCTTTACGATACTCCGCCGCGCTGCGGTTGAGCGCGTCCACGGCATTTTCCATCGGCGCAAAATTCAAATGCGGCGGAACAGTTTCCACCGGGGGAGCAACGAGCGGGTGTTTCGGATCATTGGTGGCTTTGAAAACGCCTTCATCAATTTCACGGTTGCGCTCACGAATGTCGTCCTGCGTTTTTTGCGAGAGCGCTTTCAGTTCCTTGAGATAGGTTTGCACGGTGTCCGCAAAATCGCCGAACTCGAAGGGGAGCAAATCGGCGTCCGCCAGACGCATCATGGCCGTGCCTCCGGCTTGCGCGAGCGCGCGGCCGTAGACAAAGTCGGTGTCGCTGAAGTGCGTATACCAGTAAAAATCATCGTAGATGGAATGGTAGATGCCGCCGCCGTCTTCCCCGCCGAAACCGATGTTCAGCGAAGCGACACCGTCGTGCTGGAGAAACGCGGTGAAGTCCGAGCCCGAACCGAGAGCGGGAATTCTGAGATCGGCACGCCCCCGAAGTTCTCCACGTTTTTCCGCGGAGCCGGCATTGGCGATTTCCGCAAGCTGGGTGCGCTTCCACGCGCTGAGTTTAGTTTCCGGGTCGGTTATGTCGCGCGAGATATCGTTGCTGAATTTTTCCAGCGTGTGCGAGCCTTCCACGCCAAAATAGCCGCGGCCGTTGCTGTCGGAGTTGATGTACACGACGGCTTTCGCCCGTAATTCGCCGTAATGCTGTTCAGCCCATTCCGTGGATCCGAGCAGCCCTGGCTCTTCTCCGTCCCACGCGCAGTAAATAATTGTGCGCTTCGGTTTCCAGCCGGATTTCACGAGTTCGCCGAAAGAGCGTGCTTCCTCCATTATGGCGACTTGGCCGGAGGTAGGATCTTCGGCGCCGTTCACCCATCCGTCATGATGGTTTCCCCGAATCACCCATTCGTCCGGAAAAACGGAGCCTTGAATTTTTCCGATGACGTCGTAGACGGGCTTGATATCCCAATTCGATTTCACTTTCAGGTGAACCTTCGCTGCTCCCGGGCCGATGTGATAGGTAATGCCGAGGCCGCCGCGCCATTCTTCCGGAGCGACCTGGCCGGTGAGGGCCGCGAGCAATGGCTGCGCGTCCGCGTAGGAAATCGGGAGAACGGGAATTTTCGTAATCGTCGCGGCTTCTTCAATCTTCAAACGTTTTGCATCTTTTGTTGCGCCAACTCCTGGGGTAAGCGGATCGCCGGGATAGAACGGCATGTCCGCGACGCTGCCGCGCTGCACGCCGTCGGGTGGACGGTACGCGCCGCCAGGAAATGTTTCGCCCTGGACAAATCCGTCCTCATGAGGATCAGAGTAGATGAGGCAGCCGACGGCGCCATGCTCGGCGGCAACTTTGGGTTTGATGCCGCGCCAAGAATGATAGTAGCGGGCAATGACGATTTTGCCCTTCACGGAGACACCCATGCGATCGAGCTGCTCGTAGTCTTCAGGGACGCCGTAGTTGACGTAGACGAGCGGGGCGGTTACATCGCCGTCGATGGAGTAGGCGTTGTAGGACGGGAGTTGCTCGGACTGCTGGTTCGAGGTGGGGTCCTGCGGAAGGGCGGGCTCCTGAAGTTTGGCGACAAATTTCGGGCCGCCATCGACGAGTTCAACGACGCGCTCTTTTGGTGTGGGAAATAGAACGTCAAATTGCTCTATGTGGGTATCGAGGCCAAATTCCTTGAACTTCGAGGCAATCCATTCGGCGTTGGCTTTGTCGTAGGGCGAGCCGACGTGATGCGGGTGGGCGGAGAGGCGCTCCATATAGGCGCGGAGATTGGCGGTACTGGGAATGGCGCGGAGCTTTTCTTCCCACTGGCGCTCGACGCGGGAAGATTCGGCGGAATAGCCGAAGAGGGGCTGCTCGTCGGCGATGACGTGAGTGCCGAGCGGAGCGAGCGAGAGACAGGCACACAAAAAGGAAGCGAGAGCGAGACGGCGTTTCATGAATTCCCCCTGAAATGGAGCACCGTATTGTGCCTGAATCGGGGGAGAATTGAAAATGAGAGAGTGTGGTTTAACCATAGCCACCCCTGGTTTTTTGTAAGTGTTGCATCTTAAGAAGTTAGCGTTGCTGTAAGTCCTTTGGAATGAACACTTATGGGATATCGTGTAAGTGTTGCTTCTAAAAGACTTACGTGAACTGGAAGACTTCTCGCCTGAGCAAAGTTGGAGCAAGACTTTTGTCTTGAAGGGGGGGTACCCCCCCATTCCGGCATCAATTTGAAAAGAAAGGAGTTGCGAAATGAGCATCCTGGAAGTGCATGAAAATAGGAAGGTTGCTTTTTTGCAAGCAGCGGGGTGTACTCGGTTGACTCGGTGGCGAGAGGGTAACAGTGGAGGGTGGGAAGATTCTAAAGGAGTTAGAAGGACTGCCTGGCGAGAGGCCATCGTTGACAAGGCGCGTCAGAATCGCGCCGACTTACAAAGGCATTATAGCATACTAGTACCGTATGTCAAGAATTATTTTTGAATGGGCATCGCCAGCACGAGAGGCACGGGCACGGGCACGGGATTTGGCGCAAGAGTTTCGTTTTCAGTGCTTTGCGTCAAATTCAGGAGAAGGACTTGGACATGAGGATGTAGTGGCAGGGAGTTTTAAACGGAACGTCCGGGGCGAAAGGGGCTGTGCCGGTTTCGACGTAGCCGAGGTGGCGGTAAAACGCAGGGAGCGGAGTGCGGGCGCTGATGATTCGCAGGTCAACCGCACGGCAGTCCGCGTCGCGAAAGTAATTCTCGGCTGCTTCCATTAACTTGCGTCCCAGGCCGGCACCTTGTTTTGCTGGATCCACGCCGAGGAGGCCGAGATAACCGCGATCGCCGCGAAGCTCGACATAGACACAACCGGCCAAGCCGGCGGCACCTTCGGCGAGCAGGAATTTCCCCTTTTGCATGTACGTGCGGACACCATCGGGATTAGTGCGGTCGCCTTCGATGAAGGGTTGCTCAACGCGGAAGGCAGCGTTAATGAGCGCAGCAAGCGCAGCGACATCCGCACTCTGAGCGAATCGGATGTTCAGTCTATTCAAAGCCGCATGCGAGTTTGAGGCCGCGGACACGAATTCATTTCAACAGAATTAGAGTCAGGTGTCCAAGGGCAGCGATAGGGAAACGATCAGCAGTGGTGGAAGAGCTCTGGGTTAGTTTCCGATTAGGCGACTAACCAGGAGCTATCCAAGCCGAGTGAAGTCGGTCTTGAGTTAGCTTAATGAACTCGTGAGCCGCTAGAAGTCGAACCTGATTGAAGCTGCTCCGGGAACAGCATTCCCTTGAACCATCATCGGGGTGAATTCCCATTGTTTGGCAGCTTCCATCGCGGCCTTGTCAAGGGCCTCGCCCCCGCTCTCGCGAATGATGGCATTGGTTACGTGCCCGTGAAGGTCAAGTTGGACGATTACGACTACCGTGCCATGACCCGCGTGAGGGTTTTTGGGCGCGACCTTGTGCAAAGGCCTAGGCGGAACGAACTGGGACGAGTCAAGTTGTCCCGCCTGACCCGGAACCCTCGGTTCAACGCCTTCGAGAACAAACGCGGAATCCGTTTGGGACGGGAGATCGTCGATTTCCGTAATTTTCAAGCGAAGAACCACAGAGCCTTTTTCAGAAACATCAATACTCCTCGGAACTTGTTTCCCGTTCCAATCGGCGAAATCAAGATAAGAACTTGTCCTGGACACCTCAAACGCGCCCAATAAGAGCCCGTTGGGGGCAAACCAGTAAGCCTGGCCGTTCACTGGGTTGTTTTGCTGGTCGACTTGTCCTCGGGCAACACGTACTACATCGACACCATTCCATTTGACCGCTGAGTGGCCCCAGTCGCCCTCGTAGATAGAGTAGCGCTTGTCCGGAAGATGACCGTCTAATTCCTGGATCGCGTCGTCGATCTGTTTCGGTGATGCAGGAGCCCCTACGATTTTTCGATAAACGCGGTCGCCTAGCTGAGATTCCAGCACGGTAACGTCGCCAAGTTTGGTTTCACGGCGCCACTTGGTCGGTTCTTGCCAGATCAGGTCGGAGCTACCAGGCGCCGCATCTCCCCATTGAAAACTTGCCACGAGGCGGAACGGTTTGCAGCCCGGAAGGTTAAGGTCGCTCAACTGGCGCGATCTTTTTATCCTTTCCATGAAGGGCTGCGCGTCTAGTGCGGCACTGTTCTCGCCGAGCAGCTCAAATTTCGCTTTGAAAGGGACTGAAATATAGGTGCTGACTTGAACGGGAGCACCGTCCACAAGGTAGGGCTTGAATTTCCAATTCCTGATCTGTTCGACAGCTGGCTTAGAGAGGACAACATTTTTGGAAATCGGAGAGTCTACTTCGCGAATGGCTCCAGTGCGGTCTAGCGTGATGTGAACTGCGATGACGCCGGTGTCTGGGAAGTTGTGAACTACCGGCCAAACCATGGGAGGGGTTTCGAGCTTGTAGTTCTCAAGGCTAGCCTGCGAAACTTCAACAAAACGAGTGCGAGTGTTGAAGCCGATGTCGTGAGCAACAGCAAAGGGCGCATCGTTATGACCATCAAGCTGCTCGAGGCCAACCACATAGGCTCGGATGGTTGTTTGCTTGTCGAAGAATTCGAAAGCGCGAGGAACATTCTTTGCGCCGAATTTTTGGTAGCCGGAGAGCGTGGCGCTGACCGTGCGAGTAAAGATTTCTTTGGGTACAACGCCGTCAAACAAGATGGAGTTGTGAATAGAGATCGAATTCGCACCGTCGGAAAATGGCGATTCCCATTGGGCGTGACGATTATCGGCCATGCCTGAAAGTTCCGGCTCCACGGTAGCGAGTTCTTCCGCAGGCATGGGATTAAGTGGCACAGTCATCAGCTCGTGAAGCCACAAGGGCAAATAGTCACCCGAAGTCGATTCGGAATAGCTCTGTCCATTTTGCACGGCAGTCTCGGAGAACATTGGCGAGTTGAGTTCGCGACGCCATTTGTCGGGAGCTGCCCACCAGACTTCAAGCTCGGTTTTGTATTCCGGACGGACCTTAGTGCTGTCGGCGGCTACCAGTTTGAGATGAAATGGTTGTGAACCTGGCGCAATCAGGCTGGTTGACGCAATCGATTTCTCGACAAGCGCACTGAACTCTGCGGTGTCGCCCTGGGCTTGCGAGACGAGGGGCACCACCAGAACAAGCAGAAATGACAAAAGCCTCTTCATGAAAGATGAAATGTACCAACTACTTAAACGTAAAGCAACGGGCCAGCAAGTCCTGGTAAACGCCGAAACCGGACATGTGATTTGGGAACGTCGGGTAACGCTTCATATGGAAGTTGTGCCGCAGTTGAGGGCCGCCCTCGTTTATCCTGCGTTTATCTTGCCTTTGGCATTGTGACGGCGGTCCACTTTCGCTCCCCTTAACACTCTTGGAGGTATTCGATGTCAAAGAAAAATGTTCTCTGCGGCCTGGCGCTTGCGGTTTTCTGCTTCTTCCTGCTTGCTGCTTCGCGCCTCGCAGCGGCTCCGCAGGCCAGCGGCGGCTCCGGCTACCATCTGGTCAAAAAAGTAAAACTCGGCGGCCCCGGCGGCTGGGATTATCTCGAAGTTGACCCCGCCACGCATCGCTTGTTCATCTCGCGCGGCTCGCACGTCATCGTTGTGGACCCCGAGCAGGGCAAAATCATCGGCGATATTCCGGATACCAAAGGCGTTCACGGCATCGCCATGGCGGATGAATTCAACAAGGGCTACACCACCAACGGCGGAACGTCCGATTCCACCAACTTTGATCTCACGTCGCTCAAAGTCCTGGGCACTACCAAAACGGACAAGGATTCGGATGCGGTCATTTACGATCCATTCTCCAAGCGCGTCTTCAGTTTCAACGGCGACGCCAACACGGCATCGGCCATCGACGCCGCTACGGGAAAGCTCGTCGGCACGTTTCCTCTCGGCGGCGGCCCCGAGTTTGGCGCCACCGACGGCAAAGGCAAAATTTTCGTGAATCTCGAGGACAAGAGCTCGCTCGTCAAGTTCGACGCCAAGACTCTGAAGATCGAAAACACCTGGCCGCTGGCGCCGTGCGAATCTCCTTCCGGCCTGGCCATTGATGCGGCTAACGAAATTCTCGTGGTTGGCTGCCACAACAAGATGATGGCGTTTGTGGACGGCAACACCGGCAAAGTCATCGGCACGGTGCCCATCGGCCAGGGCGTGGACGCGAACCGCTTCGATCCCGGCACCGGCTACGCGTTTGCTTCTTGCGGCGATGGCACGCTCACGATCGCGCACGAAGACTCGCCCACGAAATTTTCGCCCGTGGAGACCATCCAGACGCAGCGCGGCGCTCGCACTATGGCAGTGGACTACGCCACGCACACCGTTTATCTGGTCACCGCGGAATTCGGGCCGGCTCCGGCGGCGACCACGGAAAATCCGCGGCCGCGACCGACGATGATTCCGGACACATTTACGCTGCTGGTCTACGGGAAGTAGTCGCGTTTTGATTCGGCGCTGGGGTTCACGGCCGGCCTGAAGGCCGCCGCTACGAATTCATCGGCATTTAACCGCTACCGGACAACGAATTCTGCCAGCAGTCGTCTGGTAGAATGAAAAGATGCGCCCAGTGCTGGGAATGAAAACCCGCGGCCTGCTCATTTTGAGTAGTCTTGCGCTGGCAGTTTCGCTCTCCTTTGCGCAAACCGGAAAAACAGACCAGCAAACAAAACAAGAGTTTTTAAAGCGGCTGGTCGCCGCCGCGGAGGAGAGATCGCACCATGCGGTGCGGTATGACCCGGCTTATGTGCGGATTCCGTATCCCGGGGGCGATGTTCCGGGCGACACCGGAGTTTGCACGGATGAAGTGATTCGAGCGTACCGCGCGGTGGGGGTCGATCTACAAAAAGAAGTGCACGAGGACATGGAGCAGAGTTTTTCCGCGTATCCGCGCAGGTGGCGATGGCTTTCGGCTCATCCGGACACGAGCATCGATCACCGCCGCGTGCCAAATTTGATGGTGTTTTTCGGGCGCAAGGGAGAGACGCTGGCGAACGGGCAGCGTTCCGAGGATTACGCGGCAGGCGAACTGGTTACCTGGGACCTGGGCGGTGGCGTGCCGCACATCGGGATTGTAGTTGGCCAGAGATCGGCAATGAGCGGGCGATACATGGTGCTGCATAACATCGGGCAAGGGCCGAAAATCGAAGATGTGTTGTTTCGATGGAAGATTACGGGGCATTACCGGTATTACGGACCGGGGTTGTGAGGACGGAGCGCGGCCTGGCTGAAGGCCGCCGAGTTTATTGCATGGACTGGGTGAGGAAAGAAAAGACCTGGGGCGACCAGATTTCGCCGCCCTGAATGCAGAACTCGTGGGCTTCCTGATTGGATTTGCCGAACGAGGGGAAGATTTGGAGGGCGTGAGGCTTGTTTGCTTTTTCCATGGCGGCGGCAAGATCGCGGCTGGGAGAAATATCGTAGTCATTCTTGGCCTGGATGAAGAAGATGGGCATCTGGGCCTGGCGGACGGCCTTTAACATGCGATCGCGCAGTTCCTGCGAGTGTTCCCAATTTTGCGCGGCGCCGGCAAAGTCAACAGCGGCGCGGAGACCGAGGCCTCGCTCCGCCATCAGCACGGTTTGAATCCCACCAAAAGAGCAACCCGCGACGGCGATGCGCTGCTGGTCCACGTCGGGTAATCCCTTGAGATAAGAAAGTGCGGCCGTCTGGTCTTCGAGATGCAACTCCACCAATTCAACAAGCTTTCTGCTGCGCGCTTGGGGGCCTCCCGATTGATTCGCGCGATCGAGAAGGTCCATGACGTATTCGCCTGGGGACCGTCCGTGGCCGCGGCGATGAGGAATGAAAAGGATGTAGCCCTTACTGAGAAAAAGCGGGGCCAACTCCGGGAGCCAGCCAGGGCGGCGTTCGCTGCCGTGGTTCCAGAGGACAGCGGGAAATGGGCCTTTGCCTTCGGGCTTGTAGATGAATCCGTGAAGAACGAGATTGCCGCTTGGGAAGGTGACTTCGACGGGGTTTGTTTGAGAATGAGAAGCAGCCGATTGTAGGAGAGACGCGAGGAGAATGACCGGGGTGGCTATCGAAAATGAACGGAAGCGGCGCATGTTGCTCTGATTACGAAAGGGCGGCCTTGCCGTGGAAGCGGGCGGCGGAGCCGAGTTCCTCTTCGATGCGGAGAAGCTGATTGTACTTGGCGATGCGGTCGGTGCGGCTGGCGGAGCCGGTTTTGATTTGTCCGGCGGCGGTGGCCACGGCGAGATCGGCAATGAAGGTGTCCTCGGTTTCGCCGGAGCGGTGGGAAATGATGGAGTTGTAGCCGGCCTTGCGGGCGAGCTCGATCGCGTCAATGGTTTCGGTGACGGTGCCGATCTGATTCAGTTTGATGAGAATGGCATTGGCGATACCTTCGTTGATGCCGCGAGAGAGGCGCGCGGTGTTAGTGACGAAGAGATCGTCGCCAACGAGCTGGATGCGTTTTGAGGATGGAATTGCTGAGCCGGGCTTAGGAGTAGGAATGACGTAAGCGTTTGGATAGCCGCTCACCTGGTAGGCTTTCTTAGAACCGGAAGCGGCGGAAGTTCCAGCCGCAGCGCGACCACCGATGGATTGTGTAAGAGCCTTCCAGCCGGCCCAGTCGTCTTCCGCCATACCGTCTTCGATCGAGACGATGGGGTATTTTTCGGCCCAGTTGGTCCAATAGGCGGCCATCTGGAAGGAAGCGTAAGAAGACTTGTCGGACTTTTTGAAAATGTAGTTGCCGCTGGCCTTGTCGTAGAACTCACTGGAAGCAGGATCGAGCGCGATGCTGACTTGCTCGCCAGGCTTGTAGCCGGCTGCGGCGATGGCTTCGAGCACGATCTGGATGGCTTCCTCGTTTGATTTGCAACTGGGCGCGAAGCCGCCTTCGTCGCCTACGGCGGTTGAATAGCCATGCTTCTTCAATGCGCCTTTCAACGCGTGGAAAACTTCGATGCCCCACCGCAACGCTTCGGAAAAACTCGGCGCGCCGATGGGCATGACCATGAATTCCTGGAAGTCCACGGAGCTGTCGGCGTGCGCGCCGCCGTTGAGAATGTTCATCATGGGGCAGGGAAGGAGATTTGCGGAGGTGTCCGAAGAGTAGCGCGCGAGGTAGCTGTAGAGCGGCAGGTTCAGCGCGGCAGCGGCGGCACGGGCAGCAGCCATAGAGACGGCGAGAATGGCGTTGGCCCCGAGGCGGGACTTGGTGGGCGTGCCGTCGAGCTCGATCATGCGCTTGTCGAGGGCGCGCTGGTCAGCGGCGTCGAGGCCGGCGACGGCTTTGGCGAGTTCGTTGTTGGCGTTGGCGACGGCTTTGAGCACGCCTTTGCCGACATATTTCGATTTGTCGCCGTCGCGCAGCTCGAGGGCTTCGTGCTCGCCGGTGGAAGCGCCGGAAGGAACGGCGGCGCGGCCGCGCACTCCAGCGCCGACGTAGACATCGGCTTCAACGGTGGGATTGCCGCGCGAATCGATGACCTGGCGGGCGTGGACTTTGGTGATCTTTGTGGACATCGCTGCAAGCTCTCCTAAAGGAATTTTAACCCACGATTGTAGCAGAGGCGCCGGAGAGGACCGAAAGACCGGAGGAGCCACCCTGTTATGAACTCAATAAAACCAATCTGCGGTCAAATCGGAACCCGATCTAGAGGCGTAATGAACTGGATCCCGTCCACCTGCTTTCCGTGCAGGCGCCCGTCATTTGTAACAAAAAGATCGACTCCGAACGATGCGGCACAGGCAAGCTGAATGGCATCCGGCGCGCGAAGAGCCGCGTCGCAGCGTAGCTTGGCGTATAGAATCGCGGATTTCTCATCAAACTGCAAAAGCGTGGCGGTCGCAGGAATTGCGCGCCGGTACTCGTTTGTGAGTATGGCATCACCCAGCTTCATCGGCTTGACGAGCACTTCCCCAAGGGTGAGCGTCGAAGTCAATAACTCGTCCCCGCGTTTTAGCATTTTCTGTCTGAGCGCTACAACTTGAGGCCCGAACGCGGGGGAACCCTCGAATAGATAGATAAAAAGATTGGTGTCCCAAAAGACGCGGCTCACTGCCAACCCTCACGGAGGCGTTCCACATATACATCCGCCGGCTCGTCGGCCCACAAGCGCTTTCCCGAACCGCTCAGACGCAGGAGAGGATCTCTGGCAGATTGGTTCTGCGATGCTCGCTCTGACCAATCCTCATACCAAAGCAGAAGTTTTTGATATTCGACGGGAATGTCCTCCGGTTCAGGAGTGACTTTAGAACCTGCTCGTGCTGGGTGAAAGGGATCCGCCTTTCGATAGAGCCTTCGGCGGCCTTCCGAGGTCTCAAAGAGTATCCGAGTTTTTCCAGGATTTGGAGGGCGGTTGGCGACGCAGTGCTGAATCACATGAACGTATACTCCCGGCCGAATCGCAGCGGGATCTTCAAATTTTCCCGCGCGCCAAACAATCTCATCGACTGAAAAATCATCGGCCTCAGGATGTTCTTGGTGCAATTGTGCAGTGGCTAGCCAAACCTCATCGGCAATTTTCAAATGCACTTTGGTCTGCATGGATGGCATCCTTGAATAATGGTAACTACCTCAATTCAAGGTATTATGCAAACTACCTATTCCTTTGTCAAGCAGGAAAACTGCCTATCTCTGAACTGCACAAAAAGGACAGAAAAGACGGGGGCTATCTTCGGTATGAAATAGCCGCCACTAGGATGACAGAACAAAGAGCTAGGCGGATTCGGGCTCTTCGATGAGGGATTCCTGGCGGACGACGATGACGATGCCGGAATCGGTGACATGGTAGCGGCGCTTGTCGGCTTCGACGTCGTAGCCGATCTCGGTACGCTCGGGAAGGCTGACGTGGCGGTCAATGATGGCGCGGCGAATGCGCGAGTGCCGGCCGACAATCACGTGGTTATAGATGATGGAGTCGGAGACTTCGCAGTAACTGTTGACGCGGACGTTGTTGCCGATGATGGATTTCTGCACGCGGCCGCCGGAGATGACAGAGCCACCGGCAACAATGGAATCGAGGGCCACGCCCATACGCTCGGGGTCGGCAAAGACAAATTTGGCGGGGGGATACTGATGCTGCCAGGTGCGGAGCGGCCAGTTGTTGTCATAAAGATTGAAAACCGGGGAGACGCTGACGAGGTCCATGTTGGCTTCGTAGTAGGCGTCGAGTGTGCCGACATCGCGCCAGTAGAGAGCGTCCTTGGCGTTTTCGTCCACGAAGTTGTAGGCGAAGACGCGGTGCTTGGAAATGATGCGCGGAAGAATGTCCTTGCCGAAGTCGTGGTGGGATTTGGGATCCTCGGAATCGGCGAGGAGGATGGGAATGAGCAGCTGGGTATTGAAGATGTAGATGCCCATGGAGGCGTTGCAGTGCCCGGCGTGATGTGGCGATTCCTTGGGGACGGCGGGCTTTTCCTCGAAGCCGACGATGCGCCAGTCCTTGTCCGTTTCGATGACGCCGAATTGCTTGGCAGCCTGAGGAGCGGGAATTTCGATGGTGGCGACGGTGACATCGGCACCGGAATCGAGGTGCTGCTTGAGCATACGGCTGTAATTCATTTTGTAGATGTGGTCGCCGGAGAGAATGAACACGAATTTCGAGCGCTCGCTGCCGATGGAGTAGATGTTCTGGTAGACGGCGTCGGCGGTGCCTTGATACCACTGCTGGGAAACGCGCATCTGGGGCGGGAGGACTTCAATGTAGTCGCCGAGGCCGGCGAGAGGAGACCAGCCGGCACGGATGTGGCGGTTCAGGCTGAGAGCCTTGTATTGAGTGAGAACGAAAACACGGCGAAGGTCCGAATTGATGCAGTTTGACAGCGTGATATCAATGATGCGGTAGAGGGCGCCGAAGGGAACAGCAGGCTTGGCGCGATCGCGAGTTAAAGGCCAGAGGCGTTCGCCCTGGCCTCCGGCAAGCAGCACTCCGATGGCATCCCGCATATCGGACATAGGTCGCCCCCCGGCGCGGATGGATAGGCGGCTCATTCTAACAATAGAAGCGGTGGAAAAGACAGGAGAGTGAACGGCCGTGGCGAGGTTCATCGCTCCGGGAAAAAGGCCTTGAGGGCGGCGGCTGATTCGCGAAAAGCGCTTTACTTACTCTTAGATAAATAGGTTTACAAGTGGGTAGTAGGTGGGTTCAGTACCGGGGCGGGAATCGAGAAAATATAAAGATTCCTTGACTTGCATGCCGGGAATTGATTAGAAGAGGCCAGCTACCTTTCAGGGTGCAACCGCGAAGCAGCCATTACGTGCGATAATTGAGAACAGGGGCGGGGCCCACAGCAGACCCAGCCGGCGGCAGTATGGCCGGCGAGAGGCACCGCACGATACCAATCCGAACCGGATTGGGGGTGAATTAATAAAGTGGCTGAAGTCATCATCCAAGAGAGTGAATCTCTGGAAAATGCCCTGCGGCGTTTTAAGCGCAAGGTGCAACAGGAAGACATCATCAAGGAAATCAAGAAGCACAGCTTCTACATGAAACCCGGCGAGAAGCGCCGGGCGAAGGAAGCGCTTTCGCGGAAGCGACTGCGTAAGAAGCAGCGGCGAGAATCGGATTAAGTTCAGGGGCGGTCCCGGTTACGCCGGGATCGTCCTTCCGTTCTCCTCGAGGCTTGGCGCGGCACTTTCGAGAATCAGGCCCCCGTAAGGCAGAGAAGTTTGGGATGGTGTTTCAGCTTCGTGCCCGCAGGCCCTAGGGATCCGCGCCCGGCGTCCCCGGATACAGGTTTCCTCAAGCGTTTCGGCCCACAGGTGCAAAGTCCGCCCAATCTCCTGCCCCATACGGGACCAGGGGAGAGCGGCTCATGGAATACCACGACAAGGTGCTGAAGTGTGCGGAGTGCGGGGCGGAGTTCGTGTTCACTGCCGGCGAACAGATGTTTTTTGCCGACAAGGGATTCAAGAACGAGCCCAAGCGATGTAAAGCCTGCAAAGCGAAGCGGGCCGAAGGCGGCGGGGGCGGCGGCAGTCACGCCGGTCCGGCACGGTCGGAAACGCGAACCAACTGCTCGCAGTGCGGGAAGGAAACCACAGTTCCCTTCCGTCCCACACAAGGGCGGCCGGTGTTTTGCCGGGAATGCTTCCAGCAGCGCAGGGCCATGGGAGCGGCATAAGGCAGAAACTGGAAAGAGCAGCGGAAGTTCGAATCGTTAACTCGAACGTTGGATGACTCTCCAGGAAGTGGAGAAGCACATCCGCCCCACCGTTTTTCAGTCCCTAAAAAACGCAAATCCGCCGGTGTCAAGAACGCGCATTCAAATAGGCCTCGAATTGTGCGAGAGCTTCGGGCATATTTTTGCGTCCATAGCCGAAGCGAACGTGGCGCGGCTGGTCATAGACGCTTCCCGGCAGAAGCAGAACTCCTGAATCGCGCACAACCTCTTCGCAGAAAGCGTAAACGTCACGATCCGGCTTCAGGCGCACGAACCCGATGGGACTGGCGTTGGGCTTCACCCAATCGAAAAGATTCGAATGCCGCTTGAGGAATTCATCGAGGAGCGATAGGTTGCGGCGCACAATCTCCAGATTACGCTGCACCAGGGTGGCACGGTGACGGAGGGCCAGGGCGGTCAGGTATTCACTGGGGGCGCTGCTGCAAATCGTGGTGTAGTACTTGAATTCCAGACATCGCCGGATGATCTCCGCATCGCGGCAAGCGAGCCAGCCGAGGCGCAAGCCGGGCAGCCCGTAAGTTTTGCTCATCGAACCGAGGCTGACACCATATTCATAGGCATCGCAAGCCGCGGATAGTCGCTGCGAAGGATCGTGCTCCAGTTCGCGATAGACTTCGTCGCTGAAGACGATGATTTTCCGGCTGGCTGCAAGAGCGAGCACTTGTTTGAATATGTTCGACGGCATCAAGAGCCCGGTCGGGTTATGCGGCGTATTGATGTAGATGATTTTGGTGTTTGGCCGGGTCAGCTTTTCCAGGGCGGTCAGATCGTGCGCCCAGCCAGTTTCGAAACTGCGGCTCCACTCGCTGACCTCCGCGCCGGTGCTGCGGGCCACTTCGAGGCCGCTCTCATAGCACGGCGTTTCCACGATGACGTGATCGCCCGGCCCCAGCAGAGCATGATAAAGGACAAAGATGCATTCTTCAGCCGCGGACAGGACCAGGATGTCGTCCGACCTGGCGTCCTCATATATGCCGGCTATTGTTTCTCGAAGCCAGGGCGCCCCCGGGGATTCCGTGTACCCGCACCAGTGCTCGAGAAAGCGATCCTGCGCGTCCAGCTCAAAGTCGAGCAGTTCTTTGATGGTGCGGGATTCGGCATCGGAATTCGAGAGCAGGTATTTTGCGGTGAATTCGTATTTCCCGAAGTACTGCTCGATGCGAAATGGTTTGATTTGCATGCCGAAGAGTCTGGCAAGCAGTCAGGGCCCGCGTCCAGCGCCAAATTGTCGGTCAACGACCACGACCCCCTGTGGGTAGATCGCGCAGGTGCAATTTTGAACCACGGCGGGGTATGATACGGGTTCGAAGTCCCCAACTAGACCAAGCGATCCGGAAGGCCACTCCATGGCTCACCGCTTCACCATCGGCGTCGAAGAAGAATTCCAAATCATCGATCCTGCGACATGTGAATTGCGCTCGCACGTCAGCCAACTCGTCTCCGCGGCTTCGCCCAGCATCGCGGAGCAAGTGAAGCACGAGTTGCACCAGTCCATCGTGGAAACCGGCACACGAATCTGTGAGAACGTCAGCGAGCTGCGCATCGAAATGCACCGAACGCGTGGTGAACTGGTGGCCGCCGCCGAGCGCGCGGGACTCCAAGTGGCTGCCGCGGGAACGCATCCGTTTTCCAGCTGGATTGACCAGGTCATTTCGCCGGGCGAGCGCTACGAGCACATCGTCGAAGAGATGGGGCAGCTGGCTAGATCGCTGCTCATCTTCGGCATGCACGTGCACGTAGCCATGCCGGACAAACAGACGACCATCGACCTGATGAACGGAGTGCGCTACTTTTTGCCGCACCTTCTCGCGCTTTCAACTAGTTCGCCTTTTTGGATGGGCAGAAACACCGGACTGAAATCTTTCCGCACAACGGTGTTCCGCCGTTTCCCGCGCACCGGCATACCGGAGCAATTCGAATCCTGGAGCGCGTACGAAAATTTCGTAAATCTTCTCGTGAAGTTGAACTGCATCGACAATGGCAAAAAAATCTGGTGGGACGTGCGCCCACATCCCACATTCGGCACCCTGGAGTTCCGCATGTTCGACGTCTCGACGCGAGTCGAGGAAGCCGTAGCCATCGCCGCGCTTGCTCAAGCGATCATCGTGAAGTTGTACCGCTTGTACCAAGGCAACATGAGCTGGCGCCTGTACCGCCGCGCACTCATCGAAGAGAACAAGTGGCGCGCGGCGCGTTACGGAATCGACGGAAAGATGATTGACTTTGGCAAGGAAACGGAAGTGCCGATGCGCCAACTGATTCCAGAGTTGCTGGAATTGGTGGATGACGTGGTGGATGACCTCGGCAGCCGAAGCGCTGTCGAGTACGTCCATACGATCATGAACGAGGGCACCAGCGCGGACCGGCAGTTGCGCATATATAAGGAGACGGGCGACCTGAAAGCGGTGGTCCGCCACCTGGTGGCCGAAACGCGCGGGGGCGTCAACGCGCCGAGAACCTCTTCAGCACACGCCGTGAACTAACGGCGATCGAGAACGAGCCAGTTCCTCAGGAAGCTGACAGGAGCACGAAAATGAAAAAGGTAGGCCTTCTCTGCGGGCGCGAATACAGTTTTCCTCCGGCATTTATTGTGCGTGTGAACGAACTGGGCAAGAAGGATGGCGTGGCCGCCGAATTTGTGAAGCTGGGCGGCACGCGCATGAACGAGCCTGCGCGATACAGCGTTATCGTCGACCGCATCTCGCATGAGGTGGAGTATTACAGGGGCTATCTGAAGCACGCCGTGCTCCAGGGAACTTACGTCATCAACAATCCTTTCTGGTGGACGGCCGACGACAAATATTTCAACTACTCGGTGGCCGCCAAGCTCGGAATCGCTATCCCGAAGACAGTGCTGCTACCGCAGAAGGGGTATCCCAGCGATGTAGACATCACCTCTGAGTCGCTCCACAACCTCGAGTATCCCGTGGATTGGGAAGGGTTATTGGATTACGTCGGACGCCCGGCCATCCTCAAACCTTTTTCGGGCGGCGGCTGGAAGCACGTCTACAAAGTTAACAACAAAGAAGAACTGCTTGCTGCGTACGACAAGACTTCGCCGTATTGCATGACTTTGCAGGAGTTCATCGACTTCAAGCAATACGTGCGCTGCTTCACGTTTGGAAAGACGGATATTTTGCCAGTGCATTACGACCCCAAGGAACGCAAGTATCTGGTGGACCACCAATACTTGAGCGCGGAACTTGGCACGCGCGTGGTCAAAGACGCGCAGACGATCAATCAGGCGCTTGGCTATGAAATGAACACCATCGAGTTTGCCGTCAAAGACGGCGTGCCTTACGCCATCGATTTCCTGAATCCCGCTCCGGACTTCGAGCGCGACCGCATCACGGAATTTTATTTCGACCACGTGGTGGAAAAAATGGCGAGGCTGGTGATTGACCGCGCGCTGAATGGCAAGGCTTCGAATCCCTGGCCGCGGTGGGAAGAAATGCTGGGCGTCGGCGCTGCGTCCGGATTCACTGGCGCGCCGAAAAGCGCGGCGGCAGGACAGGCCTTGGCGGCCGGTCCGGCATCGGCCTCCGCAGGAATCAAACCGGTATGACCAGCGCTCCTACACCGTTGGTCCTGCCTCCGTCGCCGGTAGAGGAGTGGCACGAAATACTGAAAGCCATTCTCCTGCGCGTGCCCGCGCTCCCAGAAGAATTGTTCAAGCGCATGCGCAAAGCCAAGCTTACATTCGGCGACCGCATCAACTGTCCCTTCCTGCGCCCATTTTTTCTTTCCCCGGAGGACGAAGCCCGCGTAAGAACGGTCGCGGAAACGATCGCTGAACTTGGCGAGCGCGTGGTCCTGGCCGCCCTTAGCGACAAACCCCTTTTTGCGCAATTGCATTTGCGCGAAGAAGAAGAGCGCCTGGCGCGAATTCCCGTGGGCTACGGCCCCGCCAGCACGGCTTCGCGGCTTGACGCCTTCCTGCTTCCGGACTCGTTGAAGTTTGCGGAATACAATGGCGAGTCTCCCGCCGGCTCCGGCTACTCGGAAGTCCTATCGGAGATTTTTCTCGAACTTCCGGTAATGGGACAGTTTGCGAAAAAATACGAAGTCCACAGTTATCCGCTCAGCGCGAAACTTCTTGATGCCTTGATTCTGAGTTACCTGGATTGGGGCGGATCCTCGCAGCGTCCACAGATCGCTATCGTGGATTGGGAAGGCGTTCCTACCTGGAACGAATTTGAAATTCTTCAGGAGCGCTTCGAACGCATGGGCGTCCCCACGCTCGTCGCCGATCCGCGGGAACTGGAGTGGGACGGCAAATCACTGACGGCGCAGGGCAAAAAGATTGAACTGGTCTACCGCCGGGTGTTGATCAACGACATTGTGGCCAAACCAGCCGAGTGCTCGGCGCTCGTCAAAGCCTATTCGGCGAACGCCGTCTGCGTGGCCAACAACTTCCGGTGCAAAATCCCTCATGTGAAGGCATTTTTCGCGCTGCTGACGGACGAGCAGAATGGCGCACTCTTCTCTCACAGCGAACGCGAATTGATCCGGAAACATATTCCGTGGACGCGCGTCGTCGCGGACATCAACACCGCGCACTATGGCCAGAGGATCGATCTGCTCGCGTTCATTCGCAAAGAACGCGAGAATCTGGTGCTCAAACCCAGCGATGAGTATGGTGGCTCGGGGGTGACTCTTGGCTGGGAGACCGGGGAGGGCTTGTGGGACCGAGCCATCGAGCGAGCTCTTACGGCCAAGAATGGGGCCTGGATCGTTCAGGAACGGATTCCCATTCGCCGCGAAGTCTTTCCGTACATCGCAAACGTCGGCAAAATTGATTACCGCGACATGCTGGTGGACTTCGCGCCTTACTTGTTCCGCGGAAAACTTGCCGGCTTCCTCACCCGCCTCAGCGCAACCGGACTTGCGAATGTCACCAGTGGCGGCGGCCAGGTTCCGGCGTTTCGGGTCAGCCCGCGCAGTGCGGCAGTAGCTTCGTGAGGCGGCACTTTTATTCTTTGCCGAGTCCTCGCGTCTTTGGCCATACTGACAGTGTAGGAGCCGGTCGCGTGGCCAGTTGAGAAAAGAAACTCTTTGGATTGTAAACGCTAGAAAAACTGGCCAAATCAAGTAGAATTATTTATATGAAGTTTGGTTCGCCCCAGCCAGAATTGATGCCCGGCGCGCACAACGCCGTGGACACGTGCCTCGGCGTGCGTCCCGGCGAGCACGTGGCGCTGATTGCCGACGAGGCCAGCCGCGCCGTCGCCGCGAGTATCGCGGCCGCACTCGATGACCGGCAGGCTCCTTATACCGGATTGCTCCTGGAAGACTTTGGTCCGCGCCCGATGCGCAGCGCGCCTGCGGATGTTTTGAACGCGCTGGAAACTGCGGACGTCGGCGTAATGTGCATGACCCCGCAGCCGGGTGAGTTAGGCGCGCGCATGGCCATTGTTCGCGTCGTAGAGCGCCGGCAGATTCGTTACGCGCACATGGTTGGCGTTACGCCGGAGATCATGAAGCAAGGCATGCGCGCGGACTACCGGCTAGTGGACAGGTTGAGCGACAAGTTGCGCGAGCGGATGCTCCGCGCGGAAACTCTCACGGTAAAAACCGAAGCCGGAACGGAAATCGCCGCGCATTTCGATCGCGGTCTCGATTGGGTGAAAACCAGCGGATTGATCAGCCCGCGTTATTGGTCCAACCTGCCGGCCGGTGAAGTTTTTACTACGCCCGCGAGCGTCGACGGCACCTTCGTCTGTGACGCGACCGCAGGCGACCATTTCAATGGCAAGTATGGCGATTTGCAAACCACGCCGTTGGTGCTGGAAATTGAGGGCGGGCGCCTGGTCCACGCAGAGTGCGCGCGCAAGGATCTGGAAGAAGAATTCTGGGAATACTGCCACACGGACGAAAACAGCGACCGCGTCGGCGAACTGGCTTTCGGCACCAACCTGGGCTTATCCGACATGATCGGCAATTTGCTGCAAGACGAAAAATTCCCCGGCGTGCATATCGCGTTTGGAGATCCTTACGGAAGCCAGACGCACGCCGAGTGGAAATCGAAAACCCACGTGGACGTCCTCACGCGCAACTGCAACGTTTGGATCGACAACGACCAAGTGATCTCCCAAGGCCACTACCAGCTCGAGCATCTCGGGCTCGCCTAGACCGACAAAATCAAAAAATCTGAGAGATGTATTCGCGCATCTGGTGTTTCCAATACGGCCAGTCGTGGCCGCCCTGCGGGCCCCAATTGTCGAGCGAGTGGCGAATGCCTTTGCTGGACAGAATCTCGGAGAGGCGGTACGTGGGACCGCTATTTTCCCACGGGCCCGTGCCGGTCGTGATGTGAATATCACAGCTAGCGATCTGCTCGTAAAACCACGGATCGCTCATGTTCGAAAGATAATCGACAGGATTGTTGAAATAAAAATTGTCGTCGTACATGCCGTCCATAAAATTGCGCAGGTCGTAGACACCGGACATCGCAAAACAGCGTTTGATCACATCGGGATGCTTGAAGAGGCTGTTTGCGGCGTGGTAGGCCCCGAACGAGGCGCCCATCGTGGAGATGGCAATGCCGGGAGACTGGCAGTTGTCCCAGATGAACGGCACGACTTCTTCGCGCAGGTAAGAATCGAAAACGGTTTGGACGTAACTCCGGTGGAAGGGATGCGCGCCCTTATTGTAAAAACTGTGGCCGTTGATCGAATTGACGGTGAAGAATTTGATCCTTCCGGCGTCGATGAAATCGCTGAGCGCGCCGACCATGCTCTGGCCTTCAAGTTCCCCCTCGTCGCCTGCGCTCGTAGGAAATCCCAGCAGCGGCGGACCGTAGTGGCCATAGACAATCACACCCAGCTCGATGCCGAGCCTATGGGAATACCAGCGGTGATATTCGCGTTTCATCCGTTACCTCTTGCTGGTTGCGGGGAGGAGAAAGTATGCCAGCCGAATGGGTTTCGGGCAATTGGTCGGCCCTCTTGGAAAAGCGATTTGAGAGTCTCCGCGTGTATACTTTGTGGTGTTTAAATCCCGAGCAACGGGTGCTCCTCTCAGAAAAGTAGGAAACTCCGGTGAAGACAAAGACGAAAAAAGCAGCAACAAAGAAGAGTAAAACGAGGAACCACGACCAGGAAGTACGCGAACACCTTGTCGCACTGCTGAAGGGCGGCAGCGCGCACGTGCACTTCATGGATGCCATCGAGGGTTTCCCTGAAGCGAAGCGCGGCGCTTACGTCGAGGGGCTACCGCATACGGGGTGGCAGCTGCTCGAGCACGTGCGGATCGCCCAGTGGGACATCCTGGAATTCAGCCGTAACCCGAAACACGTATCGCCAGGATTTCCGGAAGGTTATTGGCCGAAGACGCCCGGACCTCCGGATGAATCCTCGTGGGATAAGGCTGTCGCTGCGTTTCGGCACGATCTTCAGGAAATGACGAAATTCGTGAAAAACCCGAAGACGGACTTGTACGCCCGGATTCCGCACGGTGAAGGCCAGACGGTTCTTCGCGAAGCGCTGCTCCTGGTCGACCACAACTCCTACCATCTCGGGCAACTCGTTGATTTGCGGCGAGCGCTAGGCGCCTGGCCGGAACACTAGAACGCCGAACTTGCAAGAATTTGAAATGGCGTTAGGATGGAGCCTGATGCTAGCCGGTTTTGCATCTATTTTCATCCATCCGATTAGCGAGGGCGCATGATTCAGATCGAAAATATCTCTCGGTGTAACCTCGAAGCACTAAACAGCCGGCGCGGATTTCTGAGAGGCGTGCTCGGTGCGAGCGCTTTTGTGTTGAGCGTGCGCTGGATGCCTGAACAATTATTCGCGGCTGCGAATTCAGGCAATTCCGACGCCATGGCCAAAGCTTCGTGGCAGCCAAACGTCTATCTGGCGATTGATACGGATGGTACGGCATACATCATTGCGCACCGTTCAGAGATGGGCAGCGGAAGCCGCACAGCCTTGCCGCGTATCGTGGCGGATGAGCTGGACGCGGATTGGTCGCGCGTGAAGCTGGTGCAAGCGACCGGCGATGAAAAGTACGGCGATCAGGATACGGATGGATCCCATTCGGTCCGGAGTTTTTTCACCACTTTGCGGGAGTCCGGGGCGACGGCGCGGTTGATGCTCGTGCGCGCAGCGGCGCAGAAGTGGGGCGTTCCGGCAACGGAATGCGCAACCAGCATGCACAGCGTCGTGCACAAGCCTTCTGGCAAAAAACTAGGATACGGCGACCTTGCGGCTGCCGCAGCTAACCTGGAAGTCCCGAAAAAAGAAGAACTCACGCTAAAGTCACCGAGCGAGTGGAGATACATCGGCAAAGGTACGGCCAGCTACGACCTGAAGGATATGTGCACTGGCAGGGCATCGTACGGGCAGGATACGCGTATGGAGGGAATGTTGTACGCGAGCGTGGCGCATCCACCGGTCTTCGGCAGCAGCGTGAAGTCGGTGGATGACAAAGCAACGTTGAGCGTAGCGGGCGTGAAGCAAACAGTGACGCTGGATTCCTTCAAGCCGCCCATCGCTTTTCAAGCGCTCGGCGGCGTGGCCGTGCTCGCCGACAACACCTGGGCGGCGATGCAGGGAAAGAAAAAGCTGAAGGTGGATTGGGAAAAAAGCCCGCACAGCGTGTGGAATTCGGATACATACAAGAAAGAGCTGCAGGAAACGGCCCGGAAGCCAGGGAAAGTGGTCCGCGAAAGTGGAGATGTGGACGCGGCATTCGCGAAGGGCGGGAAAATCGTCGAAGCCGAATACTACGCGCCATTGCTGGCGCATGCCTCGATGGAACCGCCCGCGGCGCTCGCGGTTTACCGTGACGGGAAGGCCGAGGTCTGGGCTCCTTCACAGGACCCGCAGGGCGCGCGGACTGCCATTGCGCAGGCTTTGGGTTTGAAGAAAGAAGATGTGACGGTAAATGTGACGCTGCTCGGCGGAGGGTTCGGCCGCAAATCGTTCCCGGATTTTGCTGTGGAAGCGGCGGTGCTCTCCAAGAAGACAGGCAAACCGGTCAAGGTGGTTTGGAGCAGAGAGGATGATATCAAGTTCGACGTGTATCACTCGGTGGCAGCGATGTACATGAAAGCTGCTCTGGGAGCAGATGGCAAGCCGACGGCATGGCTGCAAAGGACGGTGTTTCCGCCCATTGGATCAACGTTCAACGCCAGCGCAGCCTATTCTGACCCGGGTGAACTGGGCCTTGGCTTCACGGATGTTCCGTTCGCGGTCCCGAATCTTCGCGCGGAAAATGGGCCTGCGACGACGCACGTGCGTATCGGATGGTTCCGCTCAGTTGCGAATATTTATCACGCGTTCGGAATTCAATCCTTTGCTGATGAACTCGCGCATGCCGCGGGAAAAGATCCGCTCGAATACCTGCTGCAATTGCTGGGGCCGGACCGCGTCATTCCCAGGGGTGATCTTCCCAAGGAATTCCCGAATTACGACGGCGACTACGCTCAGTACCCGATTGATACGGCCCGGTTTCGCCGCGTGTTAACACTGGCCGCGGAGAAGGCGGGCTGGGGCAAACAGAAACAAGGCAATGGCTTCGGCTGGGGAATCGCCGTGCACCGCAGCTTTCTGACTTACGTGGCTACTGTGGTTCAAGCGCAAGTCGACGATGCCGGGCAAGTGCGCGTCAAGCGAGTTGACACAGCGCTGGACGCTGGTACGGTCGTCAACCCGGAGATGGTACGGCAACAATTCGAAGGGGCCGCCGTGATGGGAACAAGCCTGGCCCTCTACGGGGAGATCACCGCAACCAATGGCGTGATTGACCAATCCAATTTCGATACGTTCCAGGTAGCGCGGATGAACGTTGCGCCGCGAGAGACCAATGTGTACATCGTGCCGAGCGATGCGCCGCCCGCCGGAATCGGCGAGCCCGGCCTGCCTCCCTTTGCGCCCGCGCTCTACAATGCTGTTTTTGCGGCAACCGGAAAACGCATCCGTGAATTGCCTCTCTCCAAGGCCGGGCTTGCCTAGATTTTTTTGATGAACTCTTGCTTCCGCTCGGCGTCTCGAATAGTTTCTCCGCTGGGCGCTGCCGCTCGCGCATACGGTGGCGGAGGAACTGCGTGACGAAAAAGGTTCTCTGTTCATTCCTGCTGTTTTTGTCGGCCATCTTGCCCTGTGCGGCACAACGCAAGCCGGTTCTGCCGCAGATCGATCTCCCTCATCCTTATTACTATCGCGAGATGTATTTGCCGCAACTCACCAGCGGACCGAGCGGCGTAGCCTGGGCTCCGGACTCGAACGAAGTGATTTATTCGATGGCAGGCTCTCTGTGGCGGCAAAAGATCGATTCGAAAGATGCGGTGCAATTGACCGATGGCCCCGGATACGACTATCAGCCGGACTGGTCGCCGGACGGGAAGACCGTCGTGTACGTCTCGTACCAAAAAGATGCGATGGAGCTCTGGCTGCTGGACTTGGCGACAAAAAAGACTCAACAAATCACGAGTGGCGGCGCCGTGAATGTGGAGCCGAGGTGGTCCCCCGATGGGAAGAGCATCGTGTTCGTATCGACTTCCTACAACAAGCGGTTTCATATTTTCCGGGGCGACGTGCGCGACCACAAACTGGAAAATGTGGTACGCCTGACGGGCGAAACGAAGAGTGATCTGCCGCGCTACTACTACAGCGCCAACGATATGGAAATCAGTCCCGTGTGGACGAGAGATGGCCCGGAAATTCTATTTGTTTCGAACAAAGGACACATTCATGGCACCGGCGGCTTCTGGCGCATGAAAGCGGAACCTGGCGCTGAAGCGCGCGAGATTCACTACGAAGAAACGAACTGGAAAGCGCGGCCGGATTTTTCACCGGACGGCTCGCGCATGGTGTACAGCTCCTACCTTGGCCGGCAATGGCACCAGCTGTGGGTGATGCCCGCGAACGGCGGTGACGTCTTCCCCATTTCCTACGGAGATTGGGACGACACCAACGTCCGCTGGTCGCCAGACGGAAAAAGGCTCGCGTTTATTTCCAATCAAAATGGCAATACCGAGCTGTGGCTCCAGGACATACCCGGCGCGAAACAAGAAGAACTGCATGCCGAAAACCGAAAGTACATCCGGCCGCATAAGGCAATTAGCATCGCGGTCCTGGATGATAAAGGGAGTGAAGCGCTGGCAAGGGTCTCCGTGACCGACGAGAATGGAAAATTTTATGCACCGGCAAACGCGTGGATTCATGCGGATGACGGCTTCGACCGGAAAGAGCGGCCGTTTGAGGCTCACTATTTTTATTGGATGGATACCAACACGTTGGAGTTCGGTGTTCCGGAAGCAGGAAAGCCCCCGCGCTCCAAGCCCCAGCGTGCATCGCAGATCGAAGTGCCGGAAGGATTGCTTACCTTCGACGTCGTATTTGGTCTTGAGCATCACACCTTGCACCGCGTTTTGGACACAAAAAAGGCCAACCGCGAGAGCTTAACGTTCGTGCTCAAGCCGTTCGATTGGAAAACCGGCGACATAGGACAATGGGTGAGCAGCGATCTGCATGTGCATATGAACTACGGCGGAGCTTACAGGAATGAATCTTCGCACCTTTTGCAGCAAGCAGAGGCTGAAGATCTGGACATCATCCACAATCTTGTAGTCAACAAAGAACAGCGATTTCCAGATCTTGCCTACAGCGGCAAAGGAATCGATCGGGCTTCTGAAGCAGACGTCCTGCTGATTCACGGGCAAGAGTTTCATACCAGTTATTGGGGACACCGGGGATTGCTGAATCTCAAAGATCATCTTTTGTTGCCGGGTTACGCGGGGTATCCGAACACGGCGGCGGCGAGTTTGTACCCGATGAACGCAGACGTGTACGACATGGCGCACGCGCAAGGAGCGCTCGTGGGAGCTGTCCATCCGTTTGAAGAGGTGCCCGATCCGTTCGCGAACCCACCGCAGAGAATTACCGATGAACTTCCCGTGGATGTGGCGCTCGGAAAACTGGATTACATGGAGATCGTCGGTTTCAGCGATCACAAATCGACGTCGGCGGTGTGGTACAGGCTGCTCAACCTGGGATACCGCATCCCCGCAGGGGCCGGCACGGATGCGATGGCGAATTTCGCGTCCCTACGCGGGCCAGTGGGACTAAACCGCGTCTATGCGTGGGTGCCGGAATGGCCGCTCAACGTCGAACTGTGGTACGAAGCCTTGAAAAAAGGGCGGACGTTCGCTACCAACGGACCGCTGCTGGAATTCACGCTTGGTGGCAAGCCAATTGGAGACGAGTTGAAGTTTGAAAGGGCGCAACCAGCCATACCGTTTACGGCGAAGCTCCGATCCATCGTGCCCGTGGATCATCTGGAAGTGGTATGCAACGGGCAAGTCGTGCAGGCCCTGAAGCTGGAGGGGGAGCGTGACTCGGCGGACGCCAGCGGAATGCTGCCCTTGAAAGAGAGCGGCTGGTGCGTGCTTCGCGCCTCGAGCGACAACGCGGAATATCCTGTGCTGGACAATTACGTGTACGCCACTACCAGCCCGATTTACGTCACCATCGGTGGCAAGCCGCCGCATTCTCCGGAAGATGCTAAGTATTTCTCGGCTTGGATCGACCGCGTCATCGAAGCGACATCGCAATATCCCACTTGGAATTCGCAGCCGGAAAAGGACAGTGTTCTTCAAAAACTCCAGGGCGCGAAGCGGGTTTTCGAAAAGATGCGCGAGCACCCTCAGGAGTAATCACTCACGCCAAGTCTCTACCGTAGCCGTTGAATTTGTAGCAGGCCTGAACATGTCACAAGGTGAACTCCTGCCCGCATTACACTGCTTCGAACATCATTCGCATACTGTGACCTTCGCTTCATTTTATATCTTGACGTTGGTGGGCCCGCTAGGATTTGAACCTAGGACCAACGGATTATGAGTCCGCTGCTCTAACCGCTGAGCTACGGGCCCCACGGGTGCTAACGTTCCGATTATGACCTGAGCTGGTTTGAAAGCAAAGAGTCCCGGGATGTGTAGTTCGCTGATCCGTGGTCTTAACCTCCGGCTCGGTTGCGGATGCGCTGATTCGCATGGCCTCTGCCACTCGAATGGAAATTCTGGGAACTATCCCAGCAAAGGCGCCTTGAAGGGCCAGTCTAATCCCTTCGAATTCTTCGTCCAACGTTGTCTCTTTGAGCCACCGTTCAGCCCTGTTGCTGTTGTTTGCCGGGGGGAAGTCAGAATAAACTACAAACCAGTCTTCGAGGTCGCTCTTGCTTCCCTCTGGCAGGTTTTCCTGGCTCGCCCTCGCCGTCGCGGCTCTGCTGGCTGCGATTCTCCTCGCTCTTTTTGGCGGAATTCATTCCCCGGCGACGGGCCTTCTGCTCTCCGATGTTCTCCAGAGCGCCATTGCTCTGTGGGCCGCTTTCTGTGCTTTTTATGTGGCGCGGCATTCCGCCGGGTATTTGCGGCAACTCTGGCTGCTTCTAGGTAGTGCCCTCTCGATCTCCACCGCTGCTCAGGTTCTCGAGACTTATTATCAAAATTTTGTTCACCTTCCGAGTACTTCGCCCTGGCCATCGGATATCCTGTTCCTCTTCTGGGTGACTCCCGCAATCCTGATGTTCCTGCCGCGGCCCTCGGAAGAATCCATTGGCGTCAATTGGCTCCAGGTTCTCGATTTTGCCCAGGTAGGCGTCGTGGCTCTGACGGCCTACCTCTATTTCTTCTATGTTCCTTCGCGCTGGGAAATCGAAGGGCCGCAAATGATTCTCAAAGTCCTGCGGCTCCAGATGTTCCGCGACCTGGTGCTTGCTGGTGGTTTCGCATTGCGGGCAGCCGCCGTCTCCACGCACTCGGTCCGAGCCTTCTTTCGCAGAATGTCCGTCTTCTTTCTCCTTTCATGCGCAGCTGGTCTTTACCCCCTTTTCGTCCCGCGATCCGTTCCGCTTGGACCAAACTGGAGCGATATCACCTGGTGCGTACCCTACCTCTTTGTGGCTTTTTTCGCGGCTGCCTGGAAAAACAAGGAGGAGCCGTTCATCCTGCCATCAGGATCCTCCTGGCGCGCCATGGTCGCTTCTCAAGCCTTGCCGATCATCATTCCACTGCTGGTTTTGCTCATGGGTCGGCGAATTGTCGCGGAACAGCTGACTATCGCCTGGATTGCCATCACCGCTTCATTTCTTATCTCTGCGGCCCGCCTCGTCCTGACCAATGAAAAGCCTCGCCGTCTTGCCGAAGATCTGCTTCGTGCGCAGCAAGCATTGCGGCGCTCGGAACGCATGTTCTTGACGGCGTTCCGTTCCAGCCCCGACGCCGTTGGCATCACCACCATCCCGGGAGGGAACTTCCTGGAAATCAACGACAGCTTTACCCGCCTCACCGGATATATGCGCGAGGAAACTCTCGGGAAATCGCCTGTGGAAATGAATCTGTGGAAGGACCCTTCTCATCGCGCGAGGGTCATGGCCAAGCTCCAGGCGGAATCCGAAGTCCGCGAGGAAGAGTTTTACTGCCGGACAAAGTGGGGTGAGTCCCGTTTCTGCCAATTTTCCGGCACGCTCATCGAACTGGACGGACAGCTCTGTGCTCTGGTCATCGTTCGCGACATCACTGCCCGCAAGAAGGCCGAAGAAGCTCTGCGCGCCAGCGAGGTTCGTTTCCGGAATCTCGTTCAAGACCTCCACGTCGGTGTGGTCTTGCTGGGGCCCAGCGCGGAAACGTTGTTCGCCAATCAAGCCGCCCTCGACATCTTTGGATTTGATGAAGGCGATGCCTTGGGTAAGAAAAGTTCAAGTTTCTCCTTCGTCGCCATCCGCGAAGACGGATCAGAAATCCCCTTTTCCATGCGCACGGGACCCCGCGCGATCGCCACCAGGCAGCCGATTCGCAATGAAGTCGTTGGCTGGCGCCGCCCGGGGACCGGCAAGGTTCTTTGGACTTTGGTCGATGCCCTGCCTCATTTCACTCCCGAAGGTGAGATCGCCAGTGTAATCCTGACGATCTCAGACATTACGGAGCGAAAGAGCGCAGAAGAAGCCCTGCGCGTCAGCGAGGAGCGCTTCCGGACTCTCGTTCAGGACTTGGACGTGGCCGTCATTCTCTTGGGGCCCTCTGCGGAGGTTCAGTTCGCAAATGCCGCCGCCGAACAAATGTTCCGCACTTCTCTTAAGCATGTAGTGGGGAAGGATTCTGCTGAACTTGGCTACATTGCAATTCGAGAGGATGGGACCGAGATCCCGTTTTCCATGCGCCCTGGCCCCCGTGTAATTAAGACTGGGCGGCCGGTTCAAAATGAGGTAGTCGGCTGGCATCTACCAGGATCAACTGAGATTCTTTGGACCTGGGGCAACGCTGTGCCTCAGTTTGCTCCAGATGGTTCCATCTCTGTGGTTATCTGTTCGTTTACCAACATCACCGAGCGCCGCCAGGCCGAAGAAGCTCTTCACCAGCTTTCCACTCGTTTGCTCCAGCTCCAGGATGAGGAGCGCCGCCGCCTCGGGCGCGAACTTCACGACAGTCTCGCGCAAAGTGTCCTCGCCGTGAATCTGAATCTCGCCCAGGCCATGCAATCCTCTGATTCCCTTAGCGAACGTTCGCAGCATGCCCTTACCGAAGCCCGCCGCCTGCTTAAAGAAATGTCCCGCGAGATTCGCACCCTTTCTTACCTCTTGCATCCTCCGCTCCTCGACGAGCTCGGCCTCGTTTCCGCCATCAAGGAATATGCCGAGGGGTTCAGCGAACGCAGCGGCATCGCCGTTCAATTGGATCTCCAGGCCGGCTTCGCCCGTTTGCCCCAGGACGCCGAAACCGCTCTCTTTCGGATCGTGCAGGAGAGTCTTTCCAACATTCAGCGCCATTCCGGGAGCGATAAGGCCGTGATTTGCCTGTGTAGTGACGCCTCCAGCGTCAGCCTCCAGGTCAGTGACCAAGGACGCGGCATTGACAAAGCAAAGGGCGCCCCGGGAAACGGCAAAACGCCGCGTTTGGGTGTCGGAATCCTTGGCATGCGCGAACGCATGAAGCAGTTGGGTGGAAACCTCGATATTGATTCCAGGTCCTCGGGAACCACTGTCCGGGCTACAATACCTGTAGGTACTGAGGCTCGTCTTGCCAGTTCGAATCCTCGTAGCCGATGACCATCATGTTGTCCGCACCGGCCTCCGCTCCCTCTTGGAGTCCAGGAACGGTTGGCAGGTTTGCGCCGAGGCTGCCAACGGTCGCGAAGCCGTTGAGAAATCCGGTGAGCTCAAGCCGGACGTGGCCGTCCTCGACATCGGCATGCCCCTCCTAAACGGCGTGGAAGCCACGCGCCAGATCCGCAAGCTTTCCCCGAAAACGGAAATCCTTATTCTCACTATGCATGACTCCGAACTCCTGGTTCAGGAAGTTCTCGAAGCCGGGGCTCGCGGATACATTTTGAAAGATGATGCGGATCGTAATCTAATTGCCGCGGTGGACGCTCTCCATCGTCACAAACCGTATTTTTCCTCCCGGGTTTCTCGGGCAGGCTCCAATTCTGCCCTGCGGCCGGGGGGCGCGAATTCGGCCGACCCGCCGTCTCGGAGCCGTTTGACACCCCGCGAACGCGAAATCCTTCAGCTTCTCGCCGAGGGAAAGAGCAACAAGGAAATCGCGGACCTCCTCGGCATCAGCGTAAAGACCGCCGAAACTCATCGCGCCAACATCATGCTTAAGCAGGACTTCCATTCGATCACCGAGCTCGTGCGCTACGCCGTTCGCAATAAAATCATCCAAAGTTAGCGATCCGCCAGGCACCTGCAACAACCTTATCTCGCCCCCAGAACCGCTTTCCATTGCGAATTTCTGGCCGTCAGCCCTGCCCCAAAAACTGCCTGTAAATACCCGTCCTTTCGGTCTACAAGGAATCCCCTAGGGAATCAGCCGAATTTCATCTCATTGCAAAAAAACGCAGACTATCCCTTCGGGAATTTCTGTTTTCTGTATATGGAGTGTGCGATGGTTTCAAACAATCGCCGGATTCGCGTCTTGGTTGCCGATGATTCGCGTACTGCGCTGAACTCAGTTTGCAAGTACCTCGAATTCGCAGGCCAGTTCGATATTGTTGGCACTGCGTATGACGGCACGCGTCTCCTGCAGCAGGTCGAGCGTTTCCGTCCGGACTTGGTCCTGACCGACCTCAGCATGCCTCAAATAAACGGTTTCGAGGCGGCCCTCGAGTTGCGGCGCTCTTTTCCTGATTTGCGCGTCCTCATCTTTTCGGAATTGCACGGTCTTTCGCTCCGCGAGGAGTGCATCCGGTGTGGCGCCGACGGCTTTGTGGAAAAAAGTCAAATGCCGGAAAAACTCATGCAGGAGGTTCGCAGACTTTTCCCGGAGACCTCGTAGTCGGAATAGATGTAGCCGCTCCATGCTGGTCCGTCCCCGCTGGCCGGAGCATTTCAGATTAATCACAAGGAGATGCAAGACGCAATTATGCTGTCACAGCCTTATCGAATTCTGATTGTCGAGGAGGATTCCTCATCGGCCCAGTCCCTCTGCGGCGCCTTGGAGGGTCATCAGGATTCCTCTTTCCAATTCGTTCGCGCGGCCTCTCTGGAGTCCGGCTTGCCCGTGCTGGCCGCCGAAGCCGCTGATGCCCTCTTACTGAATCCTTTTGTTCTCGATTGTTCCGGGATCCCCACGGTGGCAAGGATTCACTCTCAATTTGATTCCTTGCCCATCATCGTTCTGATTCCGCAAGAAAAGGAAACTTTGGGGCAGCGCTTTTTGGACGCCGGTGCTTCTGAATACGCCGTGCTGGAGACTCTCACCCAGGCGTTGCTTGAAAAAGTCTTGTTCTATGCCCTTGAGCGCAAGCGCACCGAATCCGCGCTCCGCCGGTCCGAAAAGCGCTTTCAAGACCTCTTCGACAACGCCATGGACATTCTCTTCACCCTCGACACCCAAGGAAACATCATCTCCTTGAACAAATCTGCTGAGGACGTGATGGGATGGCCCCGGAATGAAGTCCTCCTAAAAAACATCAAGAGCTTTGTGGCCCCCGAACACCTCAACGTCTGCGCACAAATGATGCAGCGCCTCTTGGACGGCGAGCAGCTCCAGCATTTCGAAGTCGGCATGTTGCGCAAGGATGGTCGAAAGGTGCTTCTCGAGACCAGCGCTCGGGTCATTCGTTCGAATGATGAGATCGAAGGTATTCAGGGAATTGCGCGGGATGTCACCGAACGCCGGCACCTGGAAGGCATGGTTCGTCAGTCCCAGAAGTTGGAAGCCATCGGCCGGCTCTCCGGCGGACTGGCGCACGATTTCAATAATTTGCTTTGTGTCATCAGCGGGCACACTGAGCTGTTGTCGGAACGCCTGGAAGCAGAACATTCGGGCATCAAAAACGTGACTCAGATCAAGAAGGCCGTAGACAGCGCTACTTCTTTGGTGCGCCAGCTCTTGGCCTTCAGCCGCAAGCAGGTCTTTCATCCGCGCACTCTGGACCTCAATGCCATCGTTGTTGAGACCGAGAAACTTCTTGGCCGCTTGATCGGCGAACATGTCGAGTTCTTTTCTTCCTTGCACCCCGCTCTGGGCAGCGTGCGCGTGGATCCCGTTCAAATCGAGCAGGTTCTTGTGAATCTCGTTCTGAACGCCCGCGATGCCATGCCCCAGGGCGGAAAACTCACCATCGCAACCAACAACGTGGAACTCGAGGAAGACTATCGCTCCAAAGGCTCTAGTATCCCGGCTGGCAAGTACGTTGTCCTCTCCGTCACCGACAACGGATCCGGAATGGATGAAGAAACCCAGCATCGTATCTTCGAACCTTTCTACACCACCAAGGAACTTGGCAAGGGAACAGGGTTGGGGCTCGCCACGGTCTACGGCATCGTGAAGCAGAGCGGCGGATCCATCTGGGTTTATAGCGAACCTGGCCAGGGTACTACCTTTAAGATCTACTTCCCACGCGTTGACCAGGCGCTTGCAGCTGAGTCTTCTCGCAAAGTTCAGTCAGATCTCCAGTCCGGGACGGAAACGGTGTTGCTCGTTGAAAACTCTGAGCCTTTGCGCGCTCTCGCCAGAGAATTCTTGAAGAGCAGCGGCTACGCCGTCTTGGAGGCCGAAAACGGTAAAGAGGCACTCCGCATCGCGAACGCCTTTGGCGCCCCGATTCATCTGCTTTTGACCGACGTAATCATGCCCGGAATGGGTGGCAAGCAACTTGCCGAGCATTTGACGGGTCTTCGCCCGGCCACCAAGGTCTTGTATATGTCCGGATATTCCGATGACGCCATCGTGCAATCGGGAATGTTGGGCACGGAGCTGATTTTCCTCGAAAAACCCTTCACGCGGGACATCTTGCTGCGAAAAGTTCGCGGCGTGCTCGACGAGGTGCCCCAGCCGGTGTGAAGGATCGCTCTCGGAGCCTCATCACAGTTTTATTGAAATGATTTGAAAACACCGCTCCGTCGGTGTGCTTACAAGGAGAAAGAGAAATGCCTGGAAAGAAGATTTTGCTCGTCGATGATTCCTGCACCGCCCGGCTGGTGAACCGCATGATTTTCAGCCAGAAGTCGAACTATACCTTGATCAGCGCCGTCGACGGAAAAGAAGCTGTCGAGCGCGCTCGAGAGGAGAAGCCGGATCTCATCCTCATGGATATTGTCATGCCGCGGATGACCGGGCTCGAAGCGTGTCGTGCCCTCAAGAAGGACCAGATCACGCAAAAAATCCCCGTCATTCTGCTCACCACTCGCGGCGAAGAACAGTACGTTCAGGAAGGTTACGCCAGCGGCTGCAGCGACTATCTCACTAAACCCGTGAATGACGTCGAGCTTCTTGATCTCTTGAAAGCATACCTCGGCGAGTAGTTCGTACTGCGAACGCGTGTTGAGAAACTTATTTCGGAGCAACGAGGAAGAACATGATCGGCACTGGAGATAAGAATAGTCCACTCGTCAAAACCGGGCATCGGCCCGAAGCCCCTGCCGGACAATCGTCCATTTCCGCAGGAGTGGAAGATCTGCGTTCCCGCGCGCAATTGCTCTCCCTTCGCGAACATCTGGAGCGAAATCATTTTCTTCTCGAACGTCTCAACGCCTCCAGCACACGGCTGATTCAGGCACTCGAACTCGGCGACGTTTATGAAGCTGTCGCGGAAATCATCGCCAATCTGGTCGGCTCGGAAGAGGTTGCGATTTTCCACTACTCCTCTGTCGCCAAGACTTTTTCCCTGGCATGGTCGTGGGGAGTCGAAACCGCCGCACTCCGGCCTTTTGCCTCTGGTGCCGGCATGTTCGGCCGCGCCGTCCATAAGGGTGTAAGCCAGTTTCGCGATCGCCAGCAGGTCGCGCTGCTCCTGCCCCATGAACAAAACCTTACCGCCTGCATTGTTCTCAAATCGAGCGACGAAGTTCTCGGAGTCATTGCCATCTTTGCCCTCCTTCCGCAGAAGAATCGCCTCGAATGGGCCGATTTTGAACTCCTGAAATTCCTGGAAGTCTACGGTGCGGCGGCCATTCAGTTCCATGAGCTGCAAAAGAAACAGGTGGCGCCATGAGTCTTCCGCCGTTGCCAAAACATGTCCCACCGGTTCTTGCGGATCTGGCGCCCGTCGACGGCCATGATTCCGTTTCTTCAAATTCTCATTTTCTTCACGCCGGCCAGATTTTCGTTTCAACCCGCTCGGAATCCGTCGTTCTGATTCTCGGTTCCTGCGTTGCCGTTTGCATCTGGGACTCCGTCAATGGCATTGGAGGCGCGACGCACTACTTGCTGCCCGCTTGGGACGGCAGGGGCGTGCCTTCTCCACGTTATGGCAATGTCGCAATTTCGGCCCTGCTGCAAAAGCTCGCTGATGCGGGCGCCAACACCGCCAATCTTCGCGCCAAGGTCTTTGGCGGTGGCTGCTTGTTCGACGTCATGCGCGAAGCTAGTCCCAGAAGAGACCATCTCGGAAGCCGCAATGTGGAGATTGCTCTCGAGCTCCTCGCCAAAGAGCGCATCCCCGTTGTCTCCAAGGAAGTTGGCGGCGACCGCGGCCAGCGCATTCTTTTTGAGACCGGCACCGGCCACGCTTTGGTAAAGGCTTTGTAGGGGGATTATGGAAATCAACCGCGAAATGGTGCTGCAGTCGTTCCGGGAAGAAACCGAGGAATGCCTCGCCCAAATGGAGCAACTGGTCCTCGCCTTGGAGACTCACCCGGAGGACCGTGAACCCATTTCCTCCCTCTTCCGCGCGGCCCACACCATCAAGGGCAACGCCTCCCTGTTGGAGTTCACCGCGCTCGCGCGCTCCTTGCATAATCTCGAGGATCTCCTGGATGTTTTTCGTACCCAGTCGGTCCACCCTTCCCAGGACGTCCTGAACCTCTTTTTGGAAGCCGTCGATGCTCTTCGCCAAATGGTAAAGCGCACGGTGGAAGGGGACAAAACTCTTCTTCCCGCTCACGAGCAATTGTTCTCCCGCTTGGCGGAGATTGCCGCTGAAATGAAACAATCCTCGGTTCCGGCTCCGGAGATCGCTTCCGCTTCGGTTCAAGATTCTTCTGTGAGCACCGGCGTGTCCAAGACTTCCGGGCAAAATCTGCGCGTGGACGTTGGCAAGCTGGACCGCATGCTGAATCTCACCGTCGAGTTTGCTATCGCTCAGGGCCGCCTTCGGCGCACCCTCGAAGAAAAGTTTCTGCTCGCTGCCAGCGGCCGCGAAGTCCTCGAAACCCACCACGGGCTGGAAGCGTTGTTCCTCGAATTGCAGGAACTCGTGATGAAAATTCGAATGGTGCCCCTCGGGCCCATGTTTCACCGCTTTGCCAGAAACGTCCGCGACACCGCGCGAAAAAGCGGAAAACTGGCGCGCATGCTCGTCGTTGGCGAGGACGTCGAAGTGGATACCACCATTCTCGAGCACATCCACGATCCGCTCATGCACATGATTCGCAATTCCGTGGACCACGGATTGGAAACGCCGGAAGTCCGCCGTTCTTTGGGCAAGGATCCCAGCGGAAAGATTGTCCTTCAGGCGTTCCATGACTCCGGGAACATTGTCGTGCAGATTTCCGACGACGGGGCCGGACTCGATCACGAACGCATTGTCCAGCATGCTCGAAAACAAGGCATCGTCTCCGACGGGGTTCGCCTCACCGAATCGGAAATTCATAACCTTATTTTCCAGCCCGGTTTCTCGACCGCCGACAAAGTTTCTGAACTCTCTGGACGCGGCGTGGGCTTGGACGTGGTGCGCCGCAACGTGAATGCCTTGAGCGGCGCCATCCACGTCGAAAGCCGCAAAGGCCAGGGAACAACATTCACCATCCGCCTCCCTCTGACGCTGGCCATCATCGATGGTTTCGCGGTGAAGGTCGGCACCGAAACTTACGTCATTCCCCTTAGCTCCGTGAAGGAGTGTCTGGAATTGCCAATTGAGAAGCATCTGTCCGACGAAGGCGGCGTCATCAATTTGCGTGGTGAAGCCCTGCCTTACGTGCGGCTTCGCGATCTGTTCGAATGCGGTGGTCGCACGCCGGCGCGGGAAAAAATCATTGTTGTCGAATATCAGGGCGGCCGCGCAGGACTCGCTGCCGATGAGTTGCTTGGCGAGCAGCAGGCTGTGATCAAGCCGCTCGGGCGGTTGTTTCAGGGAATTCGCGGTGTTTCAGGATCGACCATTCTCGGCAATGGGTGCGTGGCGCTGATTCTCGATGTGCCCGCCCTTTGCGGTGAGGCGATTCGAAGGAACACTGAACTGGTTTCGCAGTAGGGCCACTCACGGAAAAGGGAGGCGTCGTGTGGCCTCACTCCGTAATTCTTAATCTAAGGAGCTTTTCATGTTGAAGAATATGTCGGTTGGAAAGCGGTTAGCGATCGGCTTCGGCCTGATCGTTGTATTACTCATCGCGATGGGCCTCAGCGGTTATTGGGGACTCGAGGCCATTACTCGGGAAACCATGAAAGTTTTGGACGGTGATGCCAAGGTCGTGACTCTGGCAGCTCGCGCCAAGGCCACTACCCTGGAACTACGCCGGTTCGAAAAGGATACGTTTCTCAATATTGACGAATCCCAGGTCAGGACGCAGTACGCCGCCAAGTGGGATGCTCAGCGGCAGAAACTGCGCGAAGTCTTCACTGAAATTGAGAAATTTCAGCTTTCGCCTGATGACAAAGCCTCTTTGCGATCCATGCGCGAGGATCTCGACGCCTACGAAGGCGGCTTCACCAAAGTCCTCAGCCTGATCCAGGAAGGCAAGCTGCGTTCTCCGCAGGAGTGCAACGCCAAGATCAATGAATACAAGGACGCCATTCATCGCCTGGAAGACTTGGCCACCGAATTGACGAATCGTCACGCGGAAGTGATGGTTCCGATGGTGACGGAAATTGCCCGGACCACGACCACCACTCTGGTGATCTTTTCCTTAGTGGCCATTTTTGTCAGCATCTTGATCACGCTCGTCATTTCGCGCGGCATCACCAAACCTATCCAGGAAGTCGTCGATGTCGTCGAAACCATCAGCGCCGGAGACTTGACCAAAGCCATCACCGCCGACCGCGGCGATGAAATTGGACGTCTGCTCGGGGCCATGGCCAAGATGGTCGGCAAGCTCAACGAAATGATCGGCGAAGTGCGCATGGGCGCTGGATCCGTTAGCACTGCCGCTGCGCAAGTGGCTTCATCGGCCAGCAGCGTTTCGCAGGGCACCAGCGAGCAAGCTGCCGCCGTTGAGCAAGTAACCAGCAGCATGGAAGAAATGAACGCTTCCATCAGCCAGAACGCCGAGAACAGCCGCAAGATGGAACAGATGGCTCGCAAGGGTGCGCAAGACGCCGGACAAAGCGGCCAGGCCGTCCAGGAAGCGGTTACCGCGATGAAATTGATAGCGGAAAAAATCGCGGTCATCGAAGAGATCGCTTATCAAACCAACATGCTGGCGTTGAACGCTGCGATTGAAGCGGCGCGCGCCGGCGAACATGGCCGCGGCTTTGCCGTGGTCGCTGGCGAAGTTCGCAACCTCGCCGAACGCTGCCGCACGGCGGCCCAGGAAATCGGGGGGCTGGCCGCAGCCAACGTGCAGATTGCGGAACGCTCGGGCGGCTTATTGACTGAACTGGTTCCCGCGATTCAGAAGACCGCGGACCTGGTGCAGGAAGTGGCTTCCACATCCCGCGAACAGGCCGCCGGCGTGAATCAGATCAACGGCGCAATAAGCCAGGTTGGTTTGGTCACGCAGCGCAACGCGGCGGGAGCGGAGGAGCTCTCCAGCACGGCTGAAGAACTCGCGTCACAAGCCGAAGCGTTGCAAGAAATGATCAGCTTCTTCCGCGTCAGCGCTCTCGCCGATCAACGCTTGGGCAAAAAACGGAAGGCCGACAGAACTCATTTCCCGGAGCACAAAGACGGCGGCAACCAGGGCTCCTCCGCGCACGAAGCAAAGACGAACGGCGACTACGCCGAGTCTTTTGCTCGGATCTAATCCACGGCTACGGAGACGACCCATGGAAATCAAAGAAAAAGAAGAAGCCGTCCAACAGCAATACCTGACGTTCTTTCTCGCGGATGAGGAATACGCGATCGGCATCCAGCGAGTAAAAGAAATCATCGAGTACACCACGATCACCAAGGTGCCGAAGGTGCCGGCGTGGATTCGCGGCGTCATCAACCTCCGCGGCAACGTCGTTCCGGTAGTGGACCTCGCCGTGCGCTTCGGACTCGCGGAACGCCCGGTAACCAAAACAACGTGCATCGTGGTCGTCGAAGTCGAGCAGGACTCCGAACGGACCGTGATGGGAGTGATTGCGGATGCCGTCAACCAGGTCATCGACCTTGCTCCCAAAGACATCGAAGAGCCTCCCGCTTTCGGCACGCGCGTGCGGCTGGAGTATCTCTTCGGCATGGGTAAGTTGGGCAAAAAGTTTGCCCTTATCCTGAACATCGACAGCGTGTTGAGCGCCGCCGAGCTCTTGACCGTTTCCACCATTCCGGCGGCGACGATCGAAGCTCGGAGCGATACAGCCGGCAACTCCGAGGGCCAGTCCGAGGCGACGTAATGGCCCCTGTGGAATCCCCGGCGAATTCTGCACTGGCGTGGTCCAAGCCGATTCCGGATCTCGCGGATGAAGAGTTTCGGCTTTTTCAGGATCTCGTCCTCCGCGAATCCGGAATCCACTTGGGCGAAAAAAACCGCGCCATGCTGATCAGCCGGTTGTGGAAGAGATTGCGTGCGCTGGAACTGAATTCTTTCTCTTCCTATTACCGGCGGGTGAGGACGGATCCCGCGGAAATGGTGCTCATGCTGGATTGCATTTGCACCAACGAAACTCATTTTTTCCGGGAGCCGGCGGCGTTTGACTGCTTGCGCCAGCGTGTTTTTCCGGAATGGCGAGAGGCCGCGGAAGCCAATGAGCGCAGCCGGACGCTGCGAGTGTGGAGCGCGGCGTGCTCCACCGGTGAAGAACCTTATTCGCTGGCGATGACTTTGTTGACTGAATTTCCTCCGGCCGCCGGATGGAATGTGGAAGTTCTCGGGACGGACCTCTCCACGAAGGTTTTGGCGCAAGCGGCCAAAGCCGTCTGGCCCGCCGAAAAAATCTCCAGCATTCCTGCCGATTACCAGCGGAATTTCCTTTTGAGGGGCTTTGGACCAGAGAAAGGCAAGTTCAAGGCGGGTGACGAACTCCGGAGGGTGGTGAAGTTTTTGCGGCTCAATCTCACACAGGAGCCTCTGCCGGTCAGCGGCCCGTTTGACCTGATTTTTTGCCGCAACGTGCTGATTTATTTTCAGTGGGAAATGAAGCTGGAAGTGGTGAACCGGCTGGGAAAATTTCTCGGTCCCGAGGGCTATTTGTTTCTTGGTCATGCGGAAAGCCTGCATGGCGTTACGGACAAGTTGCAGTCCGTCGAGCCCAAAGTATTCCGGGCGCCAAAAGGTTCGGCGCGTTTCGGCGCGCACTGCATTCTCAAGCGCCGCGATAACACGGTTCGCGATTGAAGGACTTGTTTTTGGCTTTCGGGATGTGCTTTGCCAAGCGCCAGCTTTCTTGCATAGGAAAGAAACGTGAGCTCGCAAAAACAAAACGATTTCGTGGCAGACATTTCCGCCGATAGCGCGGACGAGAACCGCGCACTCAATGTCCTTGTGGTGGACGATTCCGCCACAGTGCGCCAGGTGCTCATGGCGGTGCTTCCGAAGAAGCACGGGTTCAACGTCACGGTGGCCGCCGACCCACTCATCGCCATGGACAAAATGAAAAAGTTCCGGCCGGACGTGATTTTGCTGGATCTGGAAATGCCGCGGATGGATGGCCTGACTTTTCTGCAGAAGATTATGGCGAAGAATCCTGTTCCGGTGGTGGTGTGCTCGGGATTGACCGGTCCGAGGACAGACGCGGCGATTCGCGCACTGGAAATGGGCGCGGTAGATATCATCACCAAGCCGCAAGTCGGACTGCGCGGGTTTCTGGAAGAGTCCGCCGTACTGCTGGAAGATACGGTGCGTGCCGCAGCGACGGCGCGAATGCGCAAGGCTGTGACACCAAGTTCTTCGGCCACGAAGTACAACTCCGCCGACGTGGTGATTCCGTATTCGGGAGCTACTGCAGGCCCGCAACTGAGGGAAAAAATCGTGGCGATGGGCGCGTCCACGGGAGGGACGGAGGCATTGCTCCACGTTCTCGAGCAAATGCCGGAGAATTGCCCGGGAATTGTGGCGGTGCAACACATGCCGGAGGGTTTTACAGCGGCGTACGCGAGGCGCTTGAACGGGATTTGCCGGATTGAAATTCGAGAGGCGGCCGATGGCGACAAGGTAGTGGCGGGGCGGGCGTACATCGCTCCGGGAAACCGGCACACGCTGGTGCGGCGGATCGGCAGCGGGTATTTTCTGGAGGTTCGGGAAGGACCGCTGGTGTCCCGCCACCGTCCCAGCGTGAACGTGCTGTTTCGTTCGGTGGCGCAAGCGGCCGGGTCGAGCGCGGTTGGTATTTTGATGACCGGGATGGGTGACGACGGGGCGGACGGCCTGCTGGAAATGAAACAAGCCGAAGCGTTTACGGTCGCGCAGGATGAAGCCAGTTGCGTGGTTTTCGGCATGCCGCGGGAAGCGATTCTCCGTGGGGCCGTGGACGAGGTCCTTTCGCTCGCGAAAATTCCTGGTGCGATCCTGCAAAACAGCTTCGCGACGAGATCCTGAGTAGCACGCTGACATCTTAGTTGAAGAAAGGCTGATCCAATATGTGGCGTAAAAACTGTCCTGTTTGCCGGCAACCGCTGGCAAAGAAACATCCCACCGACACGGTTCCTTGCCCTTGCGGCAAGTACGTTTGGAAGGGCTAGGCGCCCTGATTCACTACTTCCGTGATTGCGGCGCTTCTCCCTAAACCAGCGGGACCTCCTGCAGCCGCACCTTTGGCACAAGCCTCGGGCGCAAAGGAATCTCTTCCGAGTGTTGCCAACCACCCATCCCCTTAAGCGACATTTTAGATGGAAATTGGCAGATTTGGCCCTGCCGCTATGCGCATTGGTGCTTACCCCTTCGCGGAGCGAGCGTCTATGGCGAATGGGGTGGTTTGCCGAGGAAAACTTTGGACATTCCGAGCGTAATTTCTTTGCAGAGGGGATGGTGTAACTATGCGTGGTACATGCAAATACTTGTTTGGTTTGTTGGCGGGGTTGAGTTGCTTTGCCGGGGTGGCCAGCGCGCAGTTCAAGAACGGGAGCCAGCCGACGGAGTTGAACATTCCGCGCGTCAGCCAGCGTGGAACGGTGACGCAACGGATCGGGCTTACGGATGTCACGATTGTGTATCACCGGCCGGCGGTGGGCGGGCGCGAGATTTGGGGCAAGGTCGTGCCTTACGGGAAAGTATGGCGGGCGGGGGCGAACGAGAATACGACGATAACGTTTTCGGACGATGTTTCCGTGGAAGGGAAAGCGCTCGCCGCGGGGACGTATGGCCTGCACATGTTTCCGGATAAAGATCAGTGGGCGATTGCGTTCTCGAAGAATTCGACGTCGTGGGGCAGCTTCAGCTACGACGAGAAAGAAGACGCGCTGCGCGTCAGCGTGAAACCGCGCGCGGCGGAACCGACGGAGCTGGTGACGTATACCTTCGAAGAAGTGAAACCGGATTCGGCGGCGGCCACGCTGCGCTGGGAGAAGCTGGCAGTTCCCTTTCACATCTCCGTGGATGTGAAAGCGGTGGTGCTGAAGAGCATCAAGAACGAGCTGAGAAATGTGGGTGGATTCACCTGGGCGGGATACGACGAAGCGGCACAATGGTGCCTGGACAATAATTACAACCTCGAGGAAGCGCTGAAGTGGGAAGACACCTCGATCCAAAATGAGGACCGCTTTGAGAATTGGGAAACCAAGTCGCGGATCCTCGATGCCATGGGGAAGAAAGAGGAATCGGCCAAGGCGCTTTCCACGGCATTGGATAAAGCAACGGCAATCCAGCTTTACGTGTATGCGCGCGGCATCCAGCGTGCGGGAAATCCCAAGCGCGCGTTCGAGCTGTATTCGTTGGTTCCGAAGAAGGATGCGAACCACTGGGTCAGCCACCTGACGCTGGCACGCATCGACTCGAACAAGGGAGACTTCCCAGCGGCCGCAAAGGAAATGACTCAGGCGATTAGCGGAGCGCCGGACGCAACGAAACCGTTTCTGCAGCCATTGCTGAAGCGGCTGGAAGCCAAGGACGACATCAATAAATAATTGGGCGTCCTCCCCCCACCCCCCACTGTTTTTGTAACGATATGACTCGATTAGGTTTAGGGGGTGGGGGTCTGCAAACGATATGATTCCATGAAAGTTAGAGGGATAGTCTGCGCCCGAGGCAGGAGAAATGAGCACGTTCCAAAATGGGAAGAATACCCCCATACCCCCGGTGTTTTCGTAAGAGTGGCAAATGCAGGACTTACGGGATACGGAACTTGGAAGAACATACGGAACTCTGGAGGAAGTCGGAGGATGGAATTGTAGCGCGGAATTGTGAAGGACCGCGCGGCGGGCGAGCATGGTTGCTCGGGCACTCAAGAAATCGTGCCCAAAACGCAAAGCCATTATAACGCATAGGTTCTGTTTGTCAAGTAATAAATAAGTCGTTTGGCTGCTAGAGGATACAGAGGGGACGTTTGCGCGTCACTGCGCCAGGCGACTTTTTCCGACACTTGACTCCAAGTTCTCATTGTGAGAACCTGAGACTTCATGCGCATCATCAAACGAGGCGCTCTGGAACAGTTCTGGCAGCGTCATCCGGACGCGAAGGCCAGTCTGGAAGCATGGTATGGCGTGGTGCGCAAGGCAAACTGGAAAACGCCAGCGGAGCTGAGACAGGTGTATCGCAACGCGGACCTGGTGGGACGGAGAACGGTCTTTAACATTGCAGGCAATAAGTACCGGCTGATCGCGCGAGTAAACTACCTTTCGCAAAGAGTCTTTGTGTTGTACCTGCTGACGCACGCGGAATATGACAAAGGGGCGTGGAAACAATGAGCACGACAACCATTGATCTTGACGAGAAAACCTACGGGCGGCTGCTGGGCCGTACACTCCCTCATGTTATCCACACGGGCGAAGAGTGCGAACGCCTGACGAGCGAACTGATGCGTCTTGACGAACGGGAAGAGCTTTCGCCGGAGGAAACGGAACTCGCCGAATTGCTGACCGTGCTGATTGACGAATATGAGGAACGCCGGTATCCCATCCGGAAAGCGAGCCCGCAACAAACGCTGCAGCATTTAATGGAAGCACGCAAGCTGGCGCAGAAAGACCTCTGGAAGCTTTTCGGCTCGAAAGGAATTACTTCCGAGGTGTTTCACGGCAAGCGCTCCATAAGCAAGACGCAGGCCAAAAAGCTCGCGGCTTTTTTCCATGTCAGTGCGGAGCTATTCATCTAGGAGCATCCGCCCCACCCAAGAGGTCTCAGCGGATCGAGGGGCGGCCACCCGCCCACTCAATCCTTCGATACCCAGCGAATGATGAAAGGACGACTCGTAAAATAGGCGTAGAGGCGTCTCAAGGGGGTCGTAACTAAGGACATATCCCACCAGCCATGACCAAGTGCCTCAGCAACATCTCGAACTCGTCCGGCAATAAACCTCTGGCGATCAAATGTCTCCACTTTTGGCGGCTCCAGCTCCACAAACGTCGACTCCACTAGCATAGGTTCGGGATACGCAGGCTCTTCCGGCAAGGGCTCACCCTTCTCGATAGCAATCGCCAACTTAAAATCGTACGTTACCAAGTTCGCCTCCGCTGTGATGTGGCTCTTCAAGTACTCGCTCTCTTGCTTTACCTCGCGGACCACATCCTTTGCCTCTTGCCGAACTTCTCGACTCAAATTTCCGATCTTATCCGCGGATTGCTCAAGAAGCCGAGCAACCTTTTCAAGACGACTGTTCATTCCATCCATCGCGTCTTGCAAAGCGGAACTAAACACCACAAACATCAGGAATACATATTCCCAGTCCGCTGGCCTGTGGCCTAGAAGCCAGCTGATTCCAAGAAATCCCAGTGCGACAACTATGGCGATAGCAGACCTTCCGTGATGATTCATGTGCGAAAAGCCCTCCACCTGCGCTCGAGCAGAATTCTAATACACAAGAGGTACGATTGGCTGGAGGTGTTGGACGGCGAAGATGGACAGACGAAGACGCCGAGTGAGCCAGCACGTGTGGCTCTCGCAGTCCAGATTCGTCAACAATGTTCGTTCATCCACCGACTCCAATTGATCCTGTCACCCCACCTTCCTGGCCTGCGCTCTTCAATCCGATAGAGGAATTCAAAGATGGTGCTGCGCTGCTCTGGCGTGAAATCATCGAAGGACCCTGCGGCGTGATACATGATTCGTTGTGCATTTCTTGCGCCAGCCTTCTGCGCCACCCACTTAAGCCGACCCTCAATGTCCATACTGGACGCCGCGCCTTGTATCTTCTTCTCATTCTCTCGCAGCCAGTTTAGGCAGTCTCTGTGTTGGTTGATGACAGAGGCCTGCATCCTCAATATGTCTTTAGGAAGCTGGGGACACACACCTCGTGGACACCCCACGGTACTTGGGTCATTTGGATTCCACCGTTGAATCTGCTCAATCTCCAGAGTGAGGGAATAACACGGCTGACACAACCCCCTCGCCTTGATCGAGTGCCGCTCTGTTCCGCAGTTCATGCACTTCCCAGTCCGCATTTCGAACTCCTTGGATTTCGACCAATCACGGATCGCGTTAGTGGCGTAGGATACCGCTTGGCGCCCTTCTTTTCCCGTTGTCTACTAATACGAAAAGGAGGATATCATCCTCAAAGTTCATGAGCGTGTAAGTGCCAGTGGCCAACGTTGCGCCGCCTGCCGATTGATTCTTTGGAGCCGCTCTCAATGAGGACAGGCAAGAATGCCTGTCCCACTAGACTATGCGTGGGAGAGGGCGGCGTGTTTGGATTCGGCGACGGAGGCGAGAGCGGCTTCGAGGACGGCGAGGCCTTCGTCGAATTGTTCGTCGGTGATGGCCAGCGGGACGAGGATGCGCATGACGTTGTTGTAGGTGCCGGCGGTGATGGTGATGAGGCCGTGCTCGTAGCAATACTGGGCGATGTGCTTGGTTTCGGCTTCGGCGGGTTCGCCTGGGCGAGCAGGTTCGCGAGTCTCGTTTTTCGCGCCGCTAGCCGCGGCAGCGGAGTTGCGAACCAGTTCGATGGCGCACATGCCGCCGAGGCCGCGGACATCGCCGATGAGGGGCCACTTCTTCTGCCAGGCGCGGGCGCGCTCTTCGAAGCGCTTGCCGATGGCGGTGGAACGGGCTAGCAAGCCTTCTTTTTCAATCGTTTCGATGGCCGCCAGCGCGGCGACGCAGGAGAGCGGATTGCCGGCAAAGGTGCTGCCGAGGCTGCCGACGCCGGGGGCGTCCATGATTTCGGCGCGGCCAGTGACGGCGGCGAGCGGCATGCCGCCGCCGAGGGACTTGGCCATAGCGATCAGGTCAGGTTCGATGCCGAAATGTTCGGAGGCAAACCATTTTCCGGTTCGCGCGATTCCGCACTGGACTTCATCGGCGATGAAGACGATGCCGTGGTCGCGGCAGATGCGGTGAAGAATGCGGAAATAGTCGTGAGGCGGGACGATGAAGCCGCCTTCGCCGAGAACCGGCTCGGCAATGACGGCGGCGACGGATTCAGGGGCGACAACGCGCTTGAAGGCGTCTTCGAGATAATGCGCGAAAGTGTCAGCGGTAGCTCCTTGCTGGGCGCGATAGGCGTAAGCAAAGGGAATGCGGTAGATGTCGCTGGCAAACGGCGCGAAGCCGGCTTTGTAGGGATGCGTTTTGCTGGTGAGAGACATGGTCAGCAGAGTGCGGCCGTGAAAGGCGTCTTCGAAGCAGATCACGGCGGGGCGCTTGGTGTAGGCGCGGGCGATCTTGACGGCGTTTTCGACGGCTTCGGCGCCGGAATTGATGAGAAAGGTTTTCTTGGGGAATTTGCCGGGAGTGAGGGCGTTCAATTTTTCGGCGAGCGCGACGTAGGATTCGTAGGGTGTGACGCTGAAGCAAAGATGCAAGAAATTGTTGAGCTGCTCGGAGATCGACGCGAGCACGCGCGGGGCGCGATGGCCGATGTTGAGGCAGCCGATGCCGCCGGCAAAATCGATGAAGCGGTTGCCGTCGACGTCTTCGATGACGGCGCCTTCGGCTCTCGCAGCAAAGAGCGGCGTGGCGTGATACGTGCCGCGGGCAACGGCGGCTTCGCGGCGGGCCATAAGGACGCGGGACTTGGGGCCGGGGATTTCGGTGCGAAGTTGGATGGTAGACATTTTTTGTTTTCCTTGATTTGAAATCTAATACCAGCCGATGGGGGTTTCGTCGAGATTGACGAACACCTGCTTGGTTTCGAGATATTCTTCCATGCCCCAGGGGCCGAGTTCGCGGCCAAAGCCGGATTGTTTGTAGCCGCCCCACGGAGCTTCGACGTAAGTGGGCTGCATGTGATTGACCCAGACGATGCCGGCGCGCAGCGACTTGACGACGCGGAAGGCTTTGTAAATATCGCGCGTCCAGACGGCAGCAGCGAGGCCGTACGGCGTGTCGTTGGCGATGCGGATGGCCTCGGACTCGCCGTCGAAAGGGATCACGGAGGCGACGGGGCCGAAGATTTCTTCGCGAGCGATGCGCGCGCTGTTATCGACGTCATAGAAAATGGTGGGCTCGACGTAATAGCCTTTGCCGAATTGCTTGGGGCGGCCGCCGCCGATGGCGACCTTGGCTTCTTTTTTGCCGAGTTCGAGGTAGGAGCTGACGCGATCGTACTGTTCCTTGCTGACGAGCGGACCCATTTTGGTTTCGCGTTCGAGGGGCGCGCCGAGCTTGATGCGCTTGGCTTTTTCGGTCATGGACTCGACAAATTTCGAGTAAATCTTTTTTTCGACGAGGATGCGGCTGCCGGCGGAGCAGACTTCACCCTGATTGATAAAGATTCCGAAGAGCGCGCCATCGACGGCGGCTTCCCAGTCGGCGCCTTCGAAGAAAATGTTCGGGGATTTGCCGCCGAGTTCGAGGGTGACGCGCTTGAGAGTGTCGGCGGCGCTCTTGACGATGATTTTGCCGACGGCGGCGCTTCCGGTGAAGGCGATTTTGTCCACGCCGGGATGCGCGACGAGCGCGGCGCCGGCGGTTTCGCCCATGCCGTTGACGATGTTGACGACGCCCGGGGGCAGGCCGGCCTCTTCGAACCAGTTTGCAAACTCTAGCGCGGTGAGCGGAGTTTGCTCGGCGGGCTTCAGCACGCAGGTGCAGCCAGCGGCGAGCGCGGGAGCCAGTTTCCACGCGGCCATGAGCAGCGGGTAATTCCACGGAATGATCTGCCCAGCGACGCCGACGGGCTCGCGCAGGGTGAAGCTGAGAGCGTTGGCGGGAACGGGATTGACCGAACCGGTGACTTTGTTCGCGAGGCCGCCGTAGTATTCGAAGCACGTCGCGACGTCGGCGATGTCGTATTCGGCTTCGACGATGGGCTTGCCGGTGTTGCGGCATTCGATGTCGGCGAGTTGCGTGGCGTTGGCTCGGATTTTTTCGGCAAGCTTGAAGAGGACGCGGCCGCGATCCTGCGCGGTGGTTGTGGCCCACGGGCCGGAGTCAAAGGCGGCGCGGGCGGCTTTTACGGCGCGGTCGATGTCGGCGGCGTTCGAGGAAGCGACCTGCGCGATGATTTCTTCAGTGGAAGGGTCGTAGACGGGAAACGTTTCGCCGGAAGAACTGCTGACCCACTGGCCGTTGACGTAATTCTGGTACGTTCGAACGGTGGTCTTGGCGATGCTGGACATGATTTCCTCCTTAATTCAAACCGCGGGCGCGGCCGCGGCCAACTTGCGCGCGGCTTTGCGCCGGCCATAAATAAAAAAGAAAAACGCGGCAAGGCCGATGAAAAGCAAAGTGCCGATGCACATCTTCAATTCGAATAGACGGATGGATTCGATTTGGTGCGATGGAATGAAGGCTACGCCGATCCCCAAGGTCGTGGTGACCAGGCCGGAAGCGCCCGCGAAGAGCAGCCTGGACCTGCTATAACGGCCCTCAACAAGCGACGTGTGTTTTGCCAATTTGAGCAAGGCCGCGTACATGTAAAGAAAAGGAATGAGTTGAAGCACGACGGCGAGGTCGAGCATGGTGACGAAGGCTTCCTTGACTCCGGCGCCGACGAAACTCATGGCGAGAAACGCGGCAGATAAGGTGGCATGAGCGATCAAAGCCACGTAAGGCGTTCCGTAAGAAGGATGGAGCTTGCCGAGACCTTCGGGCAAGTACGAATCGAGGCCGGCGACGAAAGGAATTCGCGCAGAACCGGCGAGCCACGCCGAGGCTATGCCAGAAATGGAAATGCAAAGAACAAAAGCGAAGGGAGGAACAATCCATGGGACCTTCAGTTGGTCTGCCATGTGAGTGACGGCCTGGAGGACGCCCTGCAAGACGCCGATATCCTGTTTGCGGACGGCGAGCAGGAGCGTGAGCGTGGCGCCGATGAATAGGATGCCGCAGATGAGTCCGCCCCAGGCCACGGCGCCGGGCAAGGTGCGGCGAGGATCCTGAATTTCATCGCCCATGATGGAGGCGAGCTCGAGGCCTACCAAACCAAAGCAAATGACACCGAAGGAACCGAAGAGGCGGACGTCACCGGGAATGCGAAAGTCGGCGGCGGTCATAGTGGTGCCGAAGCGAGAGAGCACCAGGATGCCGAGGCCAATGAGAGTGGTCGCGGTGATCATGGTGCCGATGCCGCCCAGATTGTTGACCCACTTCCCGACGCCGAGGCCGAGCACATTCAAAACGACAAGCAATACGAGAAGGCCCATGCAAGTACCAAGGGCAAACCAAGAATTGTCGGCAAGTCCGAGGGCGCGGGGACCCGCGATGTACACGGAGATACCGACGAAATAGAGGAGGACCGTGGGGACATAAAAAATGTTGTTGGTCCAATAGCACCAGCCGGAAAGGAAACCGTGGAAGTCGCCGAAGACGCGCTTGGTCCACAGGTAGACGCCGCCTTCCTGGGGGAAACGATAAGAAAGCTCGATGACGGCTACACCCTGAGGCCAGAAGAAAAGCAGCAGAGCGAGGATCCAGAGCCAAACAGTGACGCCGCCATTCGCGGCGATGGTGGGCACGACGTTGAGATTGACGATGGCGACGACAATCAGGAGAACGAGGTCTCGCTGGCCGAGAACGCGGCGCAGGTGCGGGGCTTCTTGAGGCTGGGCCGCGGTCAACGTTGTGGTCAGCTCGTTCGCCAAGTTTATTCTCTCCGAGATTTCGCCGCGCGGGGACAACCGCTATTGCGAAAACACGAAGGCCGGGCTGAAGCCCGGCCTATACATTTATGCGTCAGTGGCCTGCGGCACCGACAAAAGCGGCGCCGCGTTCCTGTTGCGCCTTGGTGAGAGCAGGCGCGACTTCTTCGAATACCGCTAGATGTTTGTCGATGTCCGCTTCGGTGTGCTGAACGGAAATGGTCCACTGCTCGTCCCACCAATACGGCTGCGCCAGGACGCCGCGATTGACCATGGCGAACCAGTAGTGGCGCCAAAGATCGACGTCAATCTTGGTCCAGTCGCGGTAGTTGCGAATCTCCTGCGGATAGAGCATCAGGGCGCCGTTGACACCGGCGCTGGCGATATAGGCCTTTAGACCGGACTTCGTGACGATCGTGCGATAGCCCTCGGTGAGCTTTTTACTGAGCTTTCCAACATACGCGTAGTTTTCGCGCGTGAGGACTTCGCGGAATGTCGCGAGGCCGGCGGACATGGAAACGCGATTGGTGTTGTAGGTGCCGCCGTGAAAAACCTTGTGCTGGGTGATCAGATCCATCACCGCGCGGCTCGCGCCGAAAGCGCCCAGAGGCAAACCACCGCCGATGGACTTCGCCAGGCAGATCATGTCGGGCTTCACGCCAAAAAATTCGCTGGCGCCGCCCCAGGCGAGCTTGGCGCCGGTTTTTACTTCGTCGAAGATGAGCAGCGCGCCGTTGGCATCGCAGATTTTGCGCAGGCCCTCAAGAAAGCCGGGCTGAGGCATGCACAGACCGACGTTCATCAGGATGGGCTCGAGGATAATCGCGGCGATCTGGCCGGGATTTTCCCGGAAGCGGCGTTCGACGCTGCCAAGATTGTTGAAACTCGCGATGACTACGTTGGCGAGCGAGGCCTTGGGAATGCCTCCGCCGCCGGGAACACTCGTGGGAGCATCGGGATCGCCCCAGTCTTCGGCCTTGGGCTTGACGCTAACGAGGGCCGCGTCATGCAGGCCGTGGTAAGCGCCTTCGAATTTGAGAATTTTGTCGCGGCCTGCGGCGGCGCGAGCGATACGGCAAGCGTGCATGGTGACTTCGGTACCGCTCGAACCGAAGCGAACCATATCCACGGGATACCGCTTACAGATTTCTTCCGCGAGTTCCCATTCCTGATCGTGGGGCATGCCGAAAGTAGTGCCTTCGTGCAACTTTTGCTCAACCGCTTTGACAACGGCCGGGTGGCAATGGCCGGCCATCAGCGCGCCGAAACAGAGATTGTGATCAATATATTCGTTGCCGTCGAGGTCGTGGATCCGGCTACCCTTTCCGTCCTTCACAAAGAGCGGATAGGGCTCGTAGTGGCGGTAGTTGCTGGCCACGCCGAGGGGGATTCGTTCGAGCGCGCGTTTGTGTGCGGCGGCGGATTTTGGGGTGCGCTTTTCGTAGGTGGCGATTTCCTTTTGTAGTGTATCGTGCATGGTCTTGCTCCAGGGTGGGTTGGCCGTTTTTCGGTTACCCGCGGCAGGTCTCTTCCCTGCGGTCAGTGTGTGCGAGGAAATCTTTTGAAGCCGTGCTTCTCTCGCGATTTTATCGAACGTGCGAAGGCGCCCCAAAGTGAGCGGAGCGCCTCGGAAAGCTTTGCTATCTGTCAGTTTACGCTAGAAGTGGAACTTCAGCGCGAACTGCACCAATCGCGGATCGCGGACCTTGAGCGGCTGACCGAATGTGGCGCCCTGATTGCCCACGTTGCCATCCACGCTATAGAACTGCGCGTGGTTCCAGACGTTGAAAATATCGGCGCGGAATTCCATGCGCAGTCTCTCGCCTAATTGCGTCGATTTGTTGAAGCTTACATCCGTATTGTTGATGCCCGGCCCGCAACAGAGAGTGCGCGGCGAACTTCCGATGGTGCCGAGCGGGACGCCACCCGGGGCATTCGAGCAAACCACCTGAGTGTTCGCGGTGTCCGAAGGATCGATACAGCCATTGTTGAACAAGTTCGGGTCGAACACGTAGCCCGACACCGGAACGCACGCCGGAGCGCCGGGAGCGAGTGGGCCCGTACCGAATTCGCAGACGGTGCTTCGCGGATTAACGGTCTTGAAGGCACTCACAAGGTTCGGTTCACCTGGCGCCTCGAAGTTAAAGGTGCTGTCCAAGAGCTCGTTGTCCGCCTGCGACGTTATGCGGATCGGGAAGCCGCTCTGCAGACTCTCGATGCCGGACACTTCCCAGCCATCGAGCAGCTTGCCTTTGAACCCCGAATACTTCGGCACTGGCAGGTCCCAAACGAAATTAAAAACAAAGCGATTGCGGGCGTCATACTTGGACAAGCCGTAGGTCGCATTGAAGTTAAAGGGATTCAACGCGTCTTCGAAACTGGAAGCATTGTCCATGGTCTTGCTGAAAGTGTAAGACGCCTGGAACTGCAAGCCATGAGAAAAGCGCTTTTCAAACAGCGCCTGCAACGAATTGTAGTTGGACTTCGCGACGGTATCCTCGGCAAAGATGCCGATGATCGGCGGCGTGGCCGGGCATCCCGCCCCGGTCGGTGACAAGGGATTACAGAAAGGTGAAGAGTAGAAACGAAGTCCAGAAAGGGTGATGGGAGTACCACCAGCTGCACCCACAATGTGGCACCCAGTGGGAGTGTGCACAGGCAAGCAGGGAACGTTCGGTCCGGTGGCGTTTGGACCGCCCGGGTTATAGTACGGGAGATCAAGAGCCTGGCCTGCGGGAAGAGTAAAGGAAAACACGGAGTCTTCGCTGAAGGGCCCGCAATTTCCCGAGCCGAGGATGGTGTTGATTTCCAGGCAAGTATTCGGGTTGGTCTCGTTGAGCTCATAAATAGCCAGCAAGCGGTGGCCCTGCGATCCAACGTATCCGACCTGCAATAGAATGTTGCCGGGCAGCTCCCGTTTGATCGTCAAGTTGTACTGATCGGAGTACTGCGGCCGCATATGTGGCTGGAAATCTCCAAAATACGTGGTGCCGAGGAACCGGGTCCAATCGATCGGTACACCGCGCGGCGGACTCAAGACACCAGTGAACGGATTCGGATGGACACCTCCGGTCTGATCCACGAAAGGGGTCTGCAGGAAATTGCCGAAAATACTTTCACTGCCCCCGAAGGGAGGCTCAGCGCTGAATTGCTCCAGTACGAGTTGCTCGATGGGATTGTAGAAAATTCCATATCCCATGCCGATGCTCGTCTTTCCTGGTCCGCCGGTCAACTTGGCCAGCCATCCATCGTGCGCCCCCGGGCTCCAATTAAGGCCGAGGCGCGGGGCAAAGGCTTTGTAGTAAGTCTGAGTTAGACCGTTGGGCACGCCCTTGTCACCCGGAAAAACTATGCCAAGCGGCGTAACACCAGCGGCGTCGTTGCCGGCTATTCCAGGATAGATGGTGGATGGTTCTCCGGGGCGGAACGCCTGAACTTTGTGGCCGGCATCAGCCAGTGGCGTATTCAGTTCCCATCGCACGCCGTAATTCAGCGTCACATTCGGCTTGATCTTCCAACTGTCCTGGGCGAAGAGGTAAAGGGATTTGGTGCGTACTAGTTCATGTTGCGGCGAGCCCTGCAAGTAAGAGTTCGACAAACCCAGGAAATAGTTCGGGTAGGCATTATCAAATCCCACGTCACCAGATCCGCCCGGGAGGAATGTATAACTGCCATTGATGTCGAAAATAAGAAACTGGTCGAACCTTTGGTAGCGCCCGTCGCCGCCAAATTTAAAGCTGTGATTGCCGACGATCCTGCTGTAGTTGTCAGAGAACTGGAACGTATTGCCAACTTGAGGCAACTGACCGCCTGCGTTGTTGCCAATGGCGAGACCCGTCCCGCCAATGGAGATGAACGGCACTCCTTCAAATTTGGGGCCCATACCCGTGTGAATGCCACAGTCCGCTGTGTTTGTAGCGCCTGCGGCGCAAGCGGCGTTAATCGCGGCGGAATCACTTACCCCGGTGAAGCAGAAAGCTGAGGCCGCTCCGGTCCCGCAGGAAGCGGTAACGGCGTTCGTCAACACCGGAGTATTGAATTTGAGCTGGCCCTCACGGAAATAGCTAAAGCGCGCTTCGTTTACGGCTTTTGAGCCGATGGTCGATGTTTCGCTTACGTTGATTTGTTGCGTGCGCGTCGCGTAGGTGCTCGGGAAAGTGCCCAGTGGAGCTCCAAAGCTCTGAAATTTTGCAAACGGATCAAGGGTGAGGTCGTCATCAAAGTAGTAGTAGGCCGACAATTTCTGGTTATTCGTGAAGGAATGATCCACGCGGATCTGAAACTGATCGCCCCGGTCTCTGTTGTTCGGAACAGTGATTACCGAACTGGCGGTTCCGCCGGCTCCCGGCACGTACTTCTGATTCATTAGGCTGACCGCTACTGGATCAAAACACGCCGTCGGTATTTGGTTATCCACCTTTGTGTTGAAGTTGGTAAAAATACCTGGCGAGATCAAAGCACCCGTCGTCGGATCGTACGTCCCTCCGTAGTTATTGCCGACAGCTATGGGTAGGCCACCCTGAGCCGCGACGGCAGCGGCGCATCCAGGGCGGCCATTTAATACACTTGCCACCGTTGGGCTGCTGAGTGCACCCGTAAAAGGCGACCCCGATGAAAAGTCTCCGTTATTTAGCTCCGCACCAGTGGGCACGAAGACGGATTGCGAGTCTATACCCTTGACAATCCGGCGCCCTTCATACGAACCAAAGATAAAAGTCTTGTCCTTCTTGATCGGTCCGCCAAGCGTGCCGCCGAACTGGTTCTGCTTAAACCCGGGCTTGGGCGCGGGAGTAAACGTAAAGGCGTGGGCATTGAGGACGTCATTGCGAAAGAATTCATAAAAGCTGCCATGGAGGTCATTGGTGCCCGACTTGGTCACCACATTGACGACCGCGCCGGAATTGCGGCCGTATTCGGCGTCGAAGTTGTTGGTGATGACGCGAAACTCCTCGATGCTGTCGGGCGAAGGCTCAACGGCAGGCCCGTTTACGAACAGGTCGTTGCCGTCGCCGCCGTTTACGGAGTAATTGTTGGACCGGCCGCGGCCGCCATTTACGGTGACCACGCCTGCCTTGTCCGAACCGTAAAAGAGGTCGTTACCCAACTGCGATTGGACACCGGGCTGCAACTGCAGCAATTGATAGACATCGCGCTGGTTGAGAGGCAGTTGCGTAGAGGAGCGGTCGTTCACAATCGCGCCAAGCTGGGTCGAAGTGGTATCCACGACGGGCGGCGCGCCGGTGACTTCGACGACATCGGTGGAACCTCCCAGCTGCAGGGCGATGTCAACGGTAAGAACCTGGTTGAGGTCCAGGGCGATTCCCTTGCGGACATATTTCTTGAAACCTTGAAGGGTGAGAGCGATTTCGTAACTGCCGACAGGGACCTCGATAAAGATGTATTCGCCATTCGCACCGGTCTGGACTTCGCGCGTGGCGTGCGTGCCCTCGTTGACTAGCTGCAGAGTCGCACCCGGGACCGCCCCGCCGCTAGGATCCATCACCGTGCCGCGAATGCGCCCGCCGGTGCTCTGTGCGCCGGCAAAGGGCGCGACGAGGAGCACGGCAAAAGCAAACAGCAGGACGGACAAGACGCTGTGGCAGCAAAACGAACGAAGCTGCGGAAACGGTAGATGACCCTTCATAACTTCACCCCTTGCCCCAAAGAATCTTTCGAGGACCGATTCTTCGTGGTTGCTTGCGCCCCTGAAACCTTACTATAATCCAGCAAACTTAGAGAAAGCCCGAAGCCGTGTCAAGCAGAAAGAATCTATCGAACGAATCGGCGGAGCGCAACGGCAATCGGCCGCTGCGCATCAGCGAAGTGGCGCGGCGCGTGGGAATTTCCTCTTCGGCGCTACGCGCCTGGGAAGCCCTGGGCCTGGTCACGCCGCAGCGCTCGCAAAGCCGCTACAGGCTATACAGCCAATCGGACGTGCGGCTGCTGCAGCGAGCGATATTCCTGAGGCGGGCTCGCGGCCTCAATCCCGCCGCGATCGTGCATGTGCTCAAACGGCGTGGGGTGGTCTCCGCTCCCGCGGAAGGTTCGCTCCTTCCCGGGCAGCGTTTCCGGCGTTTACGCACGCGCCGCGGACTCTCGCTCGCTCAAGTGGCGCGCGCGACCGGCGTATCGGTGGGTTTTTTAAGCGCGCTGGAGCGCGGCCAGATGCGTTCGTCGGTCGCCACGCTGCGGCGCATTGCGCGATTCTACGGAACGAACATCCTCTCGCTGTTTGAAGCAGCGGGCGACAATCCGCGCCTGGTCCGGCCGGGCCAGCGAAAAATCCTGGAAACGACTCCCGGCGTGCGCATGGAGCTGCTGGCTTGGGGGCACACGGTCATGGAGCCACATCTTTTCCGCGTCAAGCCGGGGGGTGGCAGCGGGGAGTCTTACTCCCACGAAGGAGAGGAATTTCTTCACGTCCTTCGTGGAGATTTTGAGATTTGGCTGAACGGCAAAGACCATTACCATCTGAAGCCGGGTGACAGCCTTTATTTCGAAAGCTCGACTCCGCACCGCTGGAAAAACCCAGGGAGGTCGGAGGCCTGGCTGCTGTGGATCAACACGCCGCCAACATTCTGAGGGACAGGACTTCACGCGAATGAAAACTCGATTCTTCGGCATCGCGGCGCAAGTGGCTGTTCTTGTGCTTTGCAGTGCTTCGGTTGGCCGTGCTCAGGGCCTGATGGTCGAACCAGCGGACATCATCGTAGTTCATGGCCGCGTGTACACGGAAAACGCGAAGCAGCCGTGGGCGCAGGCGGTGGCCATTCGCGTCGGGAAGATCGTTGCGGTTGGCGACGACCCAGTCATCGAACGGATGCGCGGCATAGGCACCAAGGTGATCAACGCGGGCGGAAAGCTAGTGCTTCCGGGATTCACCGACTGCCACGTCCATTTCCTTGGAGGATCACTCGGCCTGGGGCGCGTGGATCTTGCTGGGGCGAAGGATGTCCCGGACATTCAAAAAAGATTGCGTGGCTATGCGGCGGAGCATCCCGGAGACGGGTGGATCCTGGGCCGCGGGTGGAACTACGCGATGTTCGGTACCGAGACGCTTCCGCACAAGAAATACCTGGACGAGCTCTTTCCCGACCGGCCGGTTTTTCTTGGCGGCTATGACGGTCACACGTACTGGGCAAATTCGAAAGCGCTCGCGCTCGCGGGGATTACGCGGGAAACAGCGGACCCGGCGAATGGGGCGATTGTTCGCGATCCACAGACAGGCGAAGCTACGGGCGCTTTGAAGGAAGCGGCTTCGGGGCTGGTCTCCAAGGTTGTGCCCAAGCCCACGCAAGCTGAAAAACTTCTCGCGCTGCGCGCGGGAATGAAATGGGCGAATGAGCATGGCATCACTCGCGTGCACAGCGCGGGCGGGGATTTTGAGATTCTTGACCTCTACGATGAAATGCGCCATCGCGGGGACCTCAGCGTGCGCATGTACGTCGCGTATTTCCTCAATCCCCCGGAGCTTCGGCCGCAGGACCTCGAAGCGATCGATAGCGCGCGCAAGAGATTTCACGATGCCTGGATTGATGCGGGAGCCGTGAAATTCATGGTGGATGGCGTGATTGAATCGCATACCGCGGCCATGCTTGAGCCCTACACGGACGATTCTTCCCTTAAGGGAAAACTTTTCTGGGAGCCGGAACGCTACAATGCTGCGGTTGCGGAGCTACAGAAACGCGGGCTGCAGCTTTTCACGCATGCCATCGGCGATTACGGTGTACGGACGGCGCTGGACGCTTACGAAAACGCCGGCGCGAAGAATCACAAGCGCGACGTCAGGCCGCGCATCGAACACATCGAGACCATCAACGCCGCGGACATCCCGCGTTTCGGCAAACTTGGCGTGATCGCCAGCATGCAACCGCTGCATTCCTACCCAGACTCCGACACCTTGGATGTGTGGGCACGCAACATCGGGCCGGATCGCGCGTCGCGGGCCTGGGTGTGGAAGAGCATCGCCGATGCAGGCGGGCACGTGGCTTTCGGCAGCGACTGGCCCGTGGTGACGCTGAATCCCTGGGAAGGAATTCAAACGGCCGTGACTCGCCAGACGAGCGAAGGAAAACCGGAGGGGGGATTTGTTCCCGGGCAGCGGTTGACGGTAGCGCAAGCGATCGAGGGTTATACGCTGGGAGCCGCGTTTGCGGGGCGGCGTGAAGCTGCGGAAGGATCGGTGGAGATCGGAAAACTGGCCGACCTGATCATCGTGTCGCAAAACGTGCTGGAGATTGCTCCGGCAAATATTGCGAAGACAAAAGTGCTGACGACGATTGTGGGCGGGCGAGTGGTCTACCAAGCAGAAACAAAGCAAGCGGAGGGACGATGAGACATCGAGCGATTCTTGTGGGGCTGCTTACCGCCGCGCTTCTTACGACCGCTTGCAAGAAACAAGAGGCGTCGTTGAGCCTGCTGGTCTGGGAAGGGTATGCCGACGACGCGTTCGTGCGAGCGTTTGAGGAAAGTCATCACTGCAAGGTGAGCGCGGCGTACATGGGCTCGAGCGACGAGCTAGTGGCCAAACTGCGCGGCGGCAGCGCTTCCAATTACGACATTATCTCGCCTTCGAGCGATGTGGCGGCTTCGATTGCTCGCGCGGGACTTGCGGCCCCTCTTGATCTTTCGAAACTGCCGTCCTACTCCCAACTGTCACAGAAACTTCGCGATTTGCCGCTGGTAAAAGCCAATGGCCAAGTTTATGGCGTCCCATTCATGTGGGGGCCGAATCCGCTTCTCTATGACACTTCCGCGATTTCGCAGCCGCCGGATTCCTGGGCGGTCTTCTGGGACCCGAAATACAAAGGAAGAGTTTCGGTTTGGGATGATCTCTCGACGGTGTACATGGCCGCGCAAATTCTCGGCTACGACAAACCGGATCCGTCGCAACTCTACAATCTAAGCGACGAACAACTCGCGGCCGTCAAGAAAAGGCTGATCGAGCTGAAGCCGAACATCCGAAAGATCTGGTCCACGGGAGGGGAGTTGACCAATCTTTTCGAAAACCACGAGGTAGTATTGGCTATGGGATGGCCGCTGAACACCAATGACCTCCGCAAATCGAATTTCCCCATCGGCGAAACCATACCAAAGGAAAATACTACCGGATGGATCGATCACTTGATGATCACTTCCGCGAGCAACCAGAAGGAATTGGCTCACTCTTTTCTCGAATACATGATCCAAGCGAAGACGCAGAAACTTGTGACCGACAGGACGCATTACACTCCGGCGAATCCCAGCGCATCGCAATTTCTGAGCGCCGAGGAGATGAAAGGCCTGCACCTGGATAATCCCGATGCGTACATGCAGCGGATTTATTTCTGGCAGGACGTGCCGCGCCGCGCGAAGTACAACGAGATCTGGAACGAGGTGAAAGCCGCACAGTGAGTTCCGCCGAAGCCAACTTGACGAACGAGCCCTCGCCTGCACCAAGTGCCCTGCTGGAGGCACGTGAAGTTGCCAAACACTTTGGCAAGATTCAGGTCCTGAAGGGCATCTCGTTAAACATCGCTTCGGGAGAATTCCTCACGCTGCTGGGCGAGAGTGGTTCCGGCAAAACGACACTGCTTCGATTGGTTGCCGGGTTCGAACAACCGACGGCGGGAGAAATCTGGATGGGCGGCGAACGTTTGGACACATTGCCGCCGTACAAGCGCCAGGTGAACACTGTTTTTCAGCACTACGCTTTGTTTCCACACCTTAGCGTGAGGGAGAACGTCGCGTACGGCCTGCGCGTCAAGAAAACGGCGGCGCCGGAAATCAGTGGGCGCGTCGAAGAGGCCCTGCGCCTGGTCAAGATGCAGGATTTTGCAGCGTCGCGCCCAACCAAGCTGAGCGGCGGGCAGCAACAACGCGTCGCGCTGGCACGGGCCCTCGTGAACCGGCCGCAACTCCTCTTGCTGGACGAACCTCTTTCCGCGCTGGACGCGAATCTGCGGAAGCAGATGCAAAGCGAATTGAAAGCGCTGCAGCGCGAAATCGGCATTACGTTTCTGTTTGTCACCCATGACCAGGAAGAAGCCATGGCGCTCTCCGACCGCATCGCGTTGCTGCGTGACGGCGCATTAGAACAAGTAGCGTCTCCTCGCGAAATTTACAGGCATCCGGCGACGGCCTATACCGCGCAGTTCATCGGGCAAACCAATCTGTTGCGCGGGGAGATCCATCGGAGCATCGTGACCTGCGGCGCCTTGCGTTGGCCTGTCGAGGAAGAGGAAGGACCGACGATTTTCTCGCTCAGGCCGGAAGCGATCCGCCTGTGTGCCGATGGGAAACGCCAGACCCATGAAGTGAAGTTTCGCGGGGCCGTTCGCCAGCAAATCTATAGCGGTGCCAGCGAACTCCTCGAAGTGGATTGCGGCGGTGGCCAGTTATTGCGCGTGCGCCTGCCCGCGAGCGAGCCGATCATCGGCGAACACGAATTTGTTTTCTCGCTTGCGGACGCCATCCGCGTCAAGGAGTAGCTACTCGAAGCTCTTTCATGTACTCACGTGCTTACAAAGCGTTCGTCTCGCTCCCGCCGCTGCTCTGGGTCGGCTTGTTTCTTCTGCTCCCCTACGCGCTGATGTTCGCGCACAGCTTCTGGGCCGTCCGCGAAGGCGTGGTGGTTCACGACTGGAACCTGGAAAACTTCAAGACTTTGTATTCGAATCCCGTGTATTTCGCGGTGCTTCTTCGCACCATGCGTATTGCCGGTTCTGTAACGCTTTGCTCCCTGCTCCTGGGCTACCCGTTGGCCTACTACCTGTCGTTCCACGCTGGGGCACGCAAGGAATTGCTCTACCAACTGGTCATCGTGCCGCTGTGGGTGAGCTACCTGGTGCGCGGTTACGCCTGGAAAACGATTCTCGGAAGCGAAGGGGTGCTCAATGGCTTTTTGCAATACCTGCATCTCACGCATGAGCCCGTGGCGTTCCTTCTTTACAGCCCTTTCGCCGTCGTGCTCATGCTGACGCACATTTACACGCCTTTCGTTTTTTTGCCGATCTACGCGTCGCTTGAGCACATCCCGCGCCCGCTCGTCGAAGCGTCGCAGGACCTCGGGGCCGGCTCGGCGCAAACATTTTTTCGTGTGATCTTGCCTCTTTCCATCCCGGGCCTGCTTGCCGGTGCCACCTTCGCCTTTGTTCTATCGCTGGGCGATTTTCTTGCGCCACTTCTGGTCGGCGGTGCTTCCGGCACGATGATCGCCAACGTGGTGCAGAGCCTTTTCGGCGCGGCCTTTGATTGGCCACTCGGCGCGGCAATCGCTGTCTGCATCCTGATCATTACCATCTCCCTGCTCTTCCTCAGCGAGAGAGTAGAAAAGCGGTGGTCCTTCAAGTGAGCACCAGATCATCAACGCGCCGCGCACCGCTGCTCACCATTTATGCGGCGTTGGTCTTTGCGTTCGTCTATCTTCCGATCGTCGTTCTTATCCTTTATTCCTTTAATCGCGAGGGTGTCGGCGGTTTTCCGCCTCGCTATTTCACCCTTGAATGGTACCGTCAGCTTTTTGCCGACGGCCCGATTTGGGATTCCGTGCTGAACAGCGTGATTGTAGCCGCGGGCAGCGTTGCCCTGGCGTTGACCCTGGGGCTGTTGGCCGCGCTGGCGCTGGATCGCGCCAGCTTTCCCGGGAAAGCTCTTTTCCGCCGCCTCGTTCTTTTGCCGTTGATTCTTCCAGGAATTATCACTGGCCTTTCCTTGTTGATGCTTGCGGTCTTCGCCGGCGCTCAACTCAGCCTGCTGACCGTTTTTCTCGGCCATGGCACGGCTCTTATCTCCGTTGCCACGACCGAACTTTTCGCTGGCCTGCAAAAGATGGATCGCGCCCAGGAAGAAGCTTCTCTCGACCTCGGCGCCACGCCCTGGCAAACGTTCTGGCGCATCACTCTGCCCAATCTCAAACTTTCACTGATCGCCGCCGGCCTGCTGATCTTTACGCTCTCGATGGACGAAATCGCGGTGACATTTTTCCTGATTGGCCGCGACAATACGCTTCCGCTCGAAATCTGGGGCCGCCTGCGCCGCGGCATCACTCCGGAAATCAATGCCATTTCCACGCTGATCTTCGTCTTCTCCGTGGCACTGATTGTCATTTGGTATCGTGTGCGCACACGGGGCCTTGGCGCAGATGCCCGGGAACTTCTCGAAAGACCCTAGCGGAGATGGAACTGGCCGAAGAAACGCTGGAGACCGTTCCAGAGTAGACTTCCGGCTGCTCGCAGGGCCGGCAACAAATTCTGTCTCGAATCTAGCGAGGATCCTTTAATGGTGAATAGAAACGTTCAACGATGGAAGTCCGTGATGTTATCCGTGGTCATGCTCTTTGGCATGGCTTCCCTCGCGGCCCGGGAACCGGCGCAACCGTTCGATATCGTCATCAACAACGGACACATTATCGACGGCACGGGCTCGCCCTGGTATTCGGGCGATATCGGAATTCGCGCCGGCAAGATCGCTTCCATCGGCAATCTGAGTGACATGCCACGCATTCGCACAATTGATGCACACGGCATGGTGGTTGCACCTGGTTTCATCGACATGCTCGGCCAGTCGGAGGGCAGCATCCTGGTCGATCCCCGCCTGCCTTCGAAGATCTATCAGGGAATCACCTCGGAAATTACCGGCGAAGGCGAATCGATCGCCCCGCTGAACGATGCCATTCTCCGCGCCGAACAGCGGGAATACGATCACTATCGCATTCACGCCGATTGGCGGACGTTTCGCGAATATTTTTCCCGGCTCGAGAAGCAAGGTATGGGCATCAATGTTGCCGATTACGTCGGCGCCACCCGCGTCCGGCGCATGGTGCTCGGCGATAACGACGTGCAACCCACTCCCGCACAGCTCGAGCAAATGAAAGAACTCGTACGCCAGGCCATGCGCGACGGCGCCGTTGGAGTATCAACTTCGCTCGAATACCCTCCTGCTCCCTACGCCAAAACGGAAGAGCTGATCGCCCTCGCCGCCGAAGCCTCCAAGTTCGGCGGCATTTACGCCACCCACATGCGCAACGAAAGCACCGCGATCTTGCCGTCCATCGACGAGGTGATTCGCATTTCGCGTGAAGCACGCATTCCAGTCGAAATCTGGCATCTCAAGGTGGCCGGGAAGCCATCCTGGGGGCATATGCCGGAAGTCGTCGCGAAAATCGAGGCCGCACGCGCTCAGGGATTTGATATCACCGCGGACACCTACGCTTATACCGCGTGGGGCAATGGCCTCTCGGCTTTCATCCCGCCCTGGGCCCACGACGGCGGCAGGGCGAAGCTGGTCGAGCGGCTCAAGGATCCCGCCACGCGCCAGCGCATTCGCAAGGACATGCTTACGCCCTCGGACGAGTGGGACAACGAGTGGCAGCAAATCGCGGGGCCTGAGTCCGTTCTATTCGCCAGTGTCGAAAACCCCAAGCTCTTGCCTCTTCAAGGCAAGTCCCTCGCGGAAATCGCCAGACTCTGGAGTAAAGACCCTATCGACACGCTCTTTGACTTCTTGCTTCAGGACGATGCAGCGACCGGCGTCTCCGTCTACGGCATGTCTGAGCCGGACGTCGCACTCGCCCTCCAGCAGCCTTGGGTTTCGATTGACAACGACTCTTCGGGCGCATCACCCGAAGGAATCCTCGGGCAGGAGCTCTCGCATCCGCGCGGATACGGCACGTTTCCGCGCATTTTGCGCAAGTATGTCCGTGAAGAACACAAGCTTACGCTGGAAGACGCCATCCGGAAATTCTCCTCGTTGCCGGCCCAGCGTATGCGCTTGACGGATCGCGGCGTATTGAAAACAGGCATGTGCGCCGACATCGTTGTCTTCGATCCTGCAATCATCCGCGACCTCGCCACCTTCGAGAAACCCAATCAATTGTCAGTGGGTATGGTCTATGTGCTGGTGAATGGTGTGCCGGTCATCGACGAGACTAAGATGACCGGCGCTCTGCCCGGCAAAGTACTGCGCGGACCGGGATATGTGCCCTGAAATCTCCGCGCGCACGCTCCCACACCGCACGCAAATCGTTCATAATAGCGCCCACGGTCGCTGACCTCGACGGCCGGAAATTGCCCGGGAGAAACCATGGCCGATCGCCTGGAAGATTTTCAGAAATTTCGCGCGGACGTAAACGAGGAAATCCTCGGCTGCGGCCATCTCGGCATCAAGCGTTTCTTTGCACTTGACCACCAGGCTTACGAACCAGGTCCGCTCGGCACCAAACAGAAGGAATTGCTCGGGCTGGTCGCTTCCGCGGTGCTGCGCTGCGATGACTGCATCACCTATCACCTGGTCCGCTGCGCCGAGGAAGGTTGGAAGCGCGAGGAAGTGATTGACGCGCTGAACGTAGCGTTGATCGTTGGCGGCTCCATCACCATTCCCCACGTGCGCCGCGCCTTCGCCCGCATGCGCGAAATCAAAGGGTTGCAACCGTGAGAATGGATCGAAGATGACCACGGCTCCCAGCCCGGCGAATTCACAACTTCAGCGAAGCAGCGGCACGCTCCGCCATGTTCTTATCGGAGCGTTGTTCGCCGCGGTTTTGCTCGTTGCCAAGATTCTGCAGGTGCGCCGCAGCGAGAAATCCTGGTTGCTCTTCCGCATTCTAGTGGGAATCTCCGGAACTGCGCTGGTCGTTTTTCCTGTCAGTCTATCCAATAGTTATGTCATTCCGCTTGTTGGTTTGGGCATGTTCGTCCTGGCCATTCTGCTCCCATCGGCGAAGCCGGGAACGAGATCTGACGACAAGGCCCGCGAATTGGGCGCTCTCGTCGTTGTGAATGGCGGACGATTCAAAGTGGGAGACGGACCGTCATTTGCGGCACAGCTTTTCGTCGGCGCGGAACATGTCTGGGTGCTCGATTCTCGTTTCCAATCGTTTCTGAAAATTTCCGCCGGCGAAATCACTTCGGCACAAGCCGAAGAATCCCATGGGCGCTGGTTCTTGCGCATCGAGTGGGCGAGTAAGAGCGCTGCATTTGTCTATCGTGGTGTCTTTGCAGAACATCTCGCGCGCGTGGCTGAATCCACTATTCACAGCGTGATGCGCCCTGCTCTCCCTGTTCTCCCGCAGCGCCGCGCCGCCAGCGCCTGATGGCGACGCGCAACTTTTCTTTGCTTCGTTGCGCGCGATTCGCGCATTCTGTGTCAAACTGTACACATGGCACGTGGGTGGGAAAGCAAGGACGTCGAATCCCAGGTGGCAGCGACGGAAGCCCCCAGGCAAAAGTCTGGCTCGGAGCCCAAAACGCCGGAACAACTCAAGCGCGAGCAGGAACGCAAGGATCTGCAGCTATCGAGAACGCGCATCGTGAACGATCTTGCGACCGCCACGCACCCAAACCACCGCAAATCTCTCGAAGCCGCTCTCGCTCACCTCGATAAAAAAATCGCCGACCTTAGCTAGATGGAACTTTGCTCCAGGGACTCGCATTCCCTAACCCTATCGAATAAAATCTCCAGCCAGCCCCCAAAAATCATTCACGTAATAATGCGAGAGCACGTTTCCGAAGAGGTAGCAGATCCCCTGGCAAGGCGGAATGTCGCCGTAAATGCTCTTGCCGCGCGCAAAGATCTTCTTCAGCGAGCGATCGCGCAGCAGATTCCCAGCAACTTTGTGCAGCGGCTCGCAAGGATAAAAAACGTCGCCATTCGGATAGACCCGCGGAAACATCGTCGGGTAACACTGAAAATCTCCGAAGCGCAGTAGTGTTTCAATCGTCTTTGGCGTGCCGTTGATCGGCTGCATGCCCCTGCTCCGCCGGTCGATGATCTTGTCTACCAGCGCTTGGTATCGCGGGTTCTTCAGTAGCGCCAGATTCGGCATTTTTTCCATCTGCGCGGACTGCGCCGCGAAAATGAATCCTTGCTCGCCGCACCAATCGAGCAGCCGCTCCACTTCACCGAGGTTCCATTCTTCGATCACGGTGCTGATGGTAATGCGCCGCGGGCTGCCGAGCTGCTCCTTCGCGAACTCAAGATTTTCCAGGACCCTTGGCAGCGCCGCAGGTTTCGAAAGCGGATTTGTCGGATCAGCAGCCAATGCATCGAGGCTGACTACGAGACCGGTCACTGCACGCAGAATCCGCGGTTTGCGGTCCAGCAAAGTGCCATTGGTGATCAGCAACAGCGAGCGAAACTTGCAATCGAAGCGCGCTGCCTCCACGAGTTCTTCTATGTCCGCGCGCAGCGTTGGCTCGCCGCCGGTAATCACGACGGAGTCGGTCTCTTTGCGAATGCGTTTCATCAGCCGGATTGTTTCCGCGGTCGGCAGCTCCTGGCTAAAAACATCCGGCTCCTTTTGCGTGCAGTAACTGCAGGCGAGGTTGCACTTGTGCGTCACGTAAAAAGTCACGGCGTACGGCGCGACCACTTTGGTCCGCAGCACTTTCCGGCGCCACGCATTGCGAAAATACAGTTGAAAATTCTTCGCCACGAACGGCGCATGCAGTACCATCCCGCGCAGCAACTGGACTTTCGACGGCGGCCTCTTATCCAGCGCGCTGATGGGAACGAAATTCGCTTTTTCCTCGGCCATAAGCTGTCAGTTGAGCCTACAGGAGCGGCGCGCTCAAGCCAAGAAAGCAGTTGGGGCACCCCAATCAGAATGGTGCGCCCCAACCTGCAAATTCACTTGATCTTGAGATTTCTGACTAGTCCGTGAACACCACGCCGACGGCAATATGTCCCTTTTCCGATCCCGTATCGATCCGCACGACATACCCGCGCAGCTTCATGGTTTGCACGCCGTCGTGCCCCGGCGCGTCCATGGTCACCTGCAGCTCGGATTGCAGCCTCGGCAGGTTTTTCAAGGAGATCAACGCGCCCTGTAAAGATAGATCGCGCACGATGGTCTCTTCCTCGAATTCCTTTCCGCCTTCCGTCACGCCGCAGACCTTTGCGTGAAACTGCGCTTCACGGCGCAGCGCTGTCCTCGTTCCGGGCATGTGCGCTTGAACAGTGTCCCCGGGCGCTCCGAGCGTAATCACCATCCCTTCGCTCGCGGCAAAAACCGAATCGAATTCTTCGCGTGCCTGGCGCAATATGGAATCCACCATGCGGTCCGTCGAATCCGGATCGTGATGAAACAGCACCAGGGTCTTCGCCCCGGTGTGCCGCGCCACTTTCACTCCCTCCAGCCATGAAGAATGTCCCCAGCCTTTTTTGGTGGTCTCCAGCTGCTCGGGCGTGAATTGGGCGTCGTTGATGAAGATGTCCGCGCCGGCAGCGAGTTCCTTCAGGCTTTCGTCCAGCTTGGCATCCCCTGGTTCGTTGTCCGTGGCATAAGCTACCGTGCCTGCCGGTGTCTCGATTCGAAAACCGAGGCATCCCTGCGGATGATTCAACCACCGCGCCGTAATCTTGTTTTCGCCAATGTTGAAGGATTCCCCTCCGTCCACTTCCTGGAACTTCCGTTTGGCATTCATTGCGGACATGTCCACGGGAAAATAGGGCAGCGCCATCTGCGCTTCGAAAACCTGCTTCAGGCTGTCGCGGCCCAGATACTTTGAGCGGAAACTGTAGAATTGAAATTCATTGTTCTCCACATAGAGCGGCGAGAAAAAGGGAATGCCCTGGATGTGGTCCCAATGGTAGTGTGTGACAAAAATGTGTGTTCCCGGAGCCCGCCCCGCGCTTGGCGCCGCCCAGCGGCTTCCCAGCATGCGCAGCCCCGTGCCGCAATCCAGGATAAATTGCGTGCCGTCCGGTGCGGCCAGTTCCAGGCAAGGGGTGTTCCCGCCGTAACGCCACGTCGCCGGATCCACCGTCGGCGTGGAGCCGCGCACACCCCAGAAGCTCAATTTAGCGATGGGAACCGTCATGACCCTAGAACGCAAATCCCCCGTGCAACTGCTTACTCTGCGCCAACACGCACACAACATTAAGCTTGTTTCATGGTCGCAGCCGTCGGCAGGAGCGTCAATCCATTCCCGAGGAGGGCGTGTCAAACTGCCCACTAAGCGCGCGTGGGGGCTGCGTACTCCCCGTGGAGCGGGTAGAATGGGGACATGGGCGTACATTCCCATGGCCCCGATCATGGCCACGACCACGGCCACGCCGGGCATTCGCATTCCCACGAACACGGTCACGCGGGGCATGTTCACTCTCCACTTCGCCCCTCCGTGCTCGGATGGGCCATGGCCGCTACGCTGGGTTTGGTGGTGGCGGAGGTTTTTGGCGGCATTCTCGGCCACAGCGTCGCCCTCTTGAACGATGCGGTTCACAATCTTTCCGACGTTCCCGCCCTCGGCATTTCCTATCTCGCCATGCGCTGGGCCGAACGTCCCGCCGATAGCGAAAAGACGTACGGGTATCATCGTGCCGGCACGCTCGCCGCATACACCAACGCTTTTGTTCTCGTCCTGCTTTCGCTTTGGCTTGGTTATGAAGCTATCCAGCGTTTCCGCGCGCCAGTGGATGTCGTCGAAAGCTGGATGATCTGGACTTCTGTTGCGGCACTAGCCGTCAATGGCGGCATCACGCTGGCTCTTGTCCGCGGCCGCGAAGATCTCAATCTCCGCAGCATCCTGGTTCACAATTTCGGCGATGCCCTCTCGAATATCGCTATCATCGCTGGGGCGATCATCATTCATGCCACTGGCGCGCATTGGATTGATCCGCTTCTCGGCCTGGCCATCGGCTTACTCGTCCTATGGTCCAGCATCGGCATCCTGCGCGACTCTTCGCACATTCTGCTGGAAGGCCGTCCGCGCGAATTACGTGTGGAAGATGTCGCCCGCACCATCCTGACCGTCGAAGGAGTGCAGGAAGTTCACGACGTGCACCTTTGGTGCCTCGGCGGCGGTCACAACGCGCTCAGTCTTCATGCACGTATTCCAGACATGCACCTCGATGAATGCGAACGCGTGCTCGCGTCCATCAAGCAAGTGGCCGCAGAGGAATTTGGGATCGAACACACGACCGTGCAATTGGAGCGCGCCGGCCTCCCCGCAACATCCGGCTACGTTATGCCCGAACCCGCCAGAAAGTAACGCGAACTTTCCCTACTTATCCTGCTGTTCCTTATCGCTCTTTTTTTTGAACCTTGCGACAAACACTTGCCCCCAACGCCCCATTTCCTATTCTCTATCCCCCGTCCCCTTCCTGTGTTATAACCGTCCAGTCGTGAAACTCGCCGCGAATCGCGAGCTAGCCCGAGTCTTCGATGAACCGGCAAAGGTTGCAACTTCGCTCGCTGCGCCTTTGCAGGCTGGTCAGGATCAGGCCGCTCGAAACGAAGACCCTTCGCGGTACTGTCCGGTCTGCTCTCAGCGGTTGGAGTCGCGCCGCTGCAAGTTGATCTGTTCCGTTTGCGGTTATTACATGTCCTGCTCGGACTATTACTAACCGCGTTGAAGCCAGGCACGATTTGACCGCTGCCCGGTCTTCAATTACGATTCATCGCTCCGGGATCATCCTTAATTTGATAAGCTTGACGGCTCCGGCCCGGGTTGCCGCCGGAACCGCTTTCCGACGAGGAGGAAACTAACGTGGCATTGAAGATGACGAATCGCGAAGTGGATGGCGTGTCCGTGGTGGCGCTGGACGGCCGCATTGTGCTCGGCGAAGAAAGCAACGCGCTGCGCGAAAAAGTAAAAGGCCTGATTGCCGCAGGCAAGAAGAAAATTGTCCTGAACATGGACAATGTCACTTTTATCGACAGCGCCGGCTTGGGTACGCTGGTCGCGGCCCATCACAGCGCCAAGTCGCAAGGCGCGGGTCTGCGTCTTTGCCACTTGGGCAGCAAGTTTCAGGAAGTCCTGCAAATCACCAAGCTGCTGACCGTCTTCGACGTTTATAATACCGAAGCCGAAGCCGTGGGCAGCTTCTCGAAATAGCTTGTTACAGCTCACAGAAGGTCTCTGGACACAGAGGGCACGCTCCGGCGTGCCCTTTTCTATTTCCTGAATCTCTTCTCCGGCTATAGGCCACCATGAAAAAAAATCCCAAACCGATCGCGAAAAGTTTTAAGCGCAAGCTTGAGCGCATGGCCTCGAAACTGGGCTGGGTAATCATTCGCGTACCGCTAGACGTCTCGAAAGTCTGGGGAGTGCGCGGCATGCTCAAGGTCAAAGGCGAAATCAACGGCTTTGCTTTTCGCAGTTCGCTCTTCCCCACCGGCAAGGGCTATCACTACCTGCTCGTCAACAAACGCATGCAAGCCGGCGGCAACGCCTCCGCTGGCGAGACCGCCGAGTTCCGCCTCGAACCCGACACCGCCGAACGCGTCATTGAGGTCCCCGCCGAACTCCAGCGCATCCTCAAAGAAGACCGCTCCTTTTTCCGCTGGTTCGACCAGCTCAACTACTCCACGCGCAAGTGGCTCACCGATTTAATCTCCAGTGTAAAAAGCCCCCAAGCCCGCCTCCGCCGTTCTGAACAAGTCGCCGAACAATTGCTCGCCACGATGGAGGCCGAACACGAACTCCCGCCCGTCCTGAAACTTGCCTTCGCCCGCGATCCTCGCGCCTTCGCTGGGTGGCAGCGCATGTCCCCCACGCAACGCCGCGGTAACCTCCTCGCCATCTTCTACTACCGCAACCCTGACTCCCGCGACCGCCGCATCGCCAAAATGCTCGAAGACGCTCTGCTCCACGCCGACAAGCGCGCCCGGTAACCACCCATAACGAATCCCAGGTTTCTATTTTCTATTTACTATTTTCCGTTTTCTATTTTCTGGTTTCTGAAACTAGCGGAAGTTGCTGATCAGTATGACGTCGCTGCTGTTTTCCCCCCTCGAAAGAAACATCTGCTTGCCATCGCGCGACCACGAAAAATCAAAAATCAGCCCCGACGTAAAATTGGTAATCTGTCGCGGCGGACCACCCGCGATCGGCTGCTCCCAAATGTTCGCGGCACCGTTTCGCGTCAGCACGCACTGTAATCCCTTTCCGTCGGGCGACCATTGCAATCCCCTCGCTCCTCGGGGCACAGGAAATATATGTACCGGTGCGCCTCCCGCCGTGGCGACCACTCCAAGTTTGGGAACCGGCACCGGGTCACCTTCCTGGAATCCGTAGGCAATCCATTTCCCATCCGGGGAAATCGCGGCGATGGCCGCACTCGGTGGAATATTGGAGAGTTCCTCAGAAGCGCCGCCTTCCACCGGAACTCTGTAATGCCTTTTGGTTGACCAGTACAACACCCATTTCCCATCAGGGGAACAATCGGAGCCCAACGCTTCCTCCCCCAGCTTTATTGGATTCCCTCCATCCGCGTCCGTTCTTAGCAACTCTATCTGTTTGCCTGTGAAAGTATCAAAAACGATATAGCGGTCGCCGCAACTGGAAAACCTGTTGAAGCTGCGCACGTTGGGCATCAATGGCGTTCGCTGGCTTCCGTCCATATTCATCAACACCAGGTCGGCAACGTGAGTGCGTACGATCAGTTTTCCCGCCGGTCCTGCTATGACAGCCGTGTCGGTAGCTTCCCCGGACGTGATCTGCTTCGCTTGAGCCGTTTGCCCTTGCGGAAGTACCCAGATATGCCCGATCTGCCGGTTCTCGATGGCCACGAGCATTTGGCCATCGCGAGTCATATCCACGTAGAACCCATAGTTTGTGAGATCGTTCGTGAATCTGTGCTTTTCACCGCTTGGATAGTCGATGATCATCAATTGCTGACGAAGTTCCCTTAAGAAACCGAAGGGAACCACCAGCGCCTTTCCGTCCGGCAGCCAGGCGGATCGCCCTGCCGGGTCGGGCCCGGAATACAGTTCTCGCGTGCTACCGTCCGCTACCAGAATGACGCTCAGAATCCATTTGTTCTCTTTTCCAAGTTGGTACCACGGCACAGCGATGCTCTTTCCATCTGGAGACCACGCCGCTCCGGTCAGGCTGAATGCTGGGGATTGCAGTGTGGCCAGCAGGCGCTCGCCGCTGCCGTCCGCATTCGCGAGACGCACTTCTGTGACTTTTCGGTCGGGTATTCCGCGAACGAAAACCATTTGCTGGCCGTCGGGCGAGAAGCTGACGGCGGTGTCTACGTCGCGGATCAATTGCCGTGGCGCGCCGCCCAGCACCGGCATCATGTAGAGATAGCGGTAATTATTCGTATTTTTGTCCGACCGCCCAAAATAAATGTAGTTGCCGTCAGGAGAAAAGCTCAAGCCAGCGAAAAGGACGGCGTCCGGCGGGAGCACCTGGACGTCACTCTTCGTGGCCACATTGCGCACCCATAGGCTCCGCTGTTCGCCATCCACAAGAACATAAACGATGTACCGGCCATCGGGGGCGATCGCCACCGATTCCGCTTTTCCGCTGTCGGTCAGCTTGGTGATCTGCATGTTTTGTAGATTGAACCCGCGTGGCCTCATCAGCAGTTTGAACGCGCCGAACACGGCCGCAGCGAGCAGAATCATCACACCGGCGGCAATCGCGTATTTCCGCGAGCCCGATTGTACCGGCGCAACTGCTGCGGACGAACTCGAGCGCGCGGCCGCAGCGACGCCCGAATCGCGTGCGGCAACGGCGGCTTCTGTTCCGCTGGCGACATTCGAACGCCCCGAACTCGAGTCGCGTTTCAACCGCTTCAAATCCGCGCGCAAATCCGCGGCGCTCTGGTAGCGCAGGTCGCGGTCTTTCTCCATGGCCTTCTCAATAACTTGTTCGAGTACGACTGGTATTTCCGTATTGAGCCGCACCGCGGACACTGGCGCCTTGTGCAGAATGGCATCGAAAATCGCGCCCGAACTATCTCCCTTGAACGGCAGAGCCCCGGTGGCCATCTCGAATAGAACCACGCCAAAGGAAAACAAATCCGTCCGCGCGTCCAGCGGTTTTCCGAGCACTTGCTCCGGCGACATGTACGCCACCGTCCCCAGCGCCGCGCCGGGGCTCGTCAGATGCTCGACGTCCACGCTCATGGTCGCCATGCTGGCGGTCTTGCCGGATGGATCCTTGGCCGCCGCCACCTTGGCCAGCCCAAAATCCAAAATCTTGGCGTGCCCGCGCTTGGTGACAAAAATGTTCGCGGGCTTGATGTCGCGGTGAACGATGCCTTGCGAATGCGCGGCATCCAGGGCATCGGCCACATCGATGGCGATGTCGAGGAGCCGCTCCAGTTCCACAGGCTGGCCGGTGATCAGGTGCTTCAGCGTCACACCATCGAGGTACTCCATGGCAATGAACGCCCGGCCCTTTTCTTCGCCAATTTCGTAGATCGTGCAGATGTTGGGATGATTCAGCGCTGACGCGGCCCGCGCTTCGCGCCGGAAGCGTTCCAGCGCCTGTGCATCGTGCGCAACGTCCTCGGGCAGAAATTTCAGCGCCACGAACCGCCCGAGCGAAGTGTCCTCCGCCTTGTAAACCACACCCATCCCGCCCCCACCGAGTTTTTCCGTGATTCGGTAGTGCGAGACTGTCTGCCCAATTAATGACTGCGTTTCCGCCATGCGGCGCCCATCTTAGGTTGCGCCCCCACCCAAGTCAACGCGCCCTGTTGGTATTGGTCATGGCCCCCACCTCCACCGGAGCGCAGTGCGTTAGGTCAGGCGCTAAGTGCTTCAGCGCCGGACGGATAGCACAGTTCTAAAGTCGAGGTGACGAGATAAGTAGCGGTGCGTCAAACGGATAGACAGAAAATTGACAGGATCTTTACGAAACATTTGCCTTTCTTGGTCGTTTTAACACTAGAGCCCCCGGGGCCGGAGGTCACTTCCAGTGCCGGAAAACGAAGCCCACAGCCTCATTTCCTTTGGGGTATTTGAGGTTGACCTCCGCGCCGGGGAACTTCGCCGGAACGGCTCCAAAATCCGGCTGCAGGAACAGCCTTTCCAGGTCCTGGCGCTTCTCCTGGCCCGGCCCGGTGAACTTGTTACCCGCGAAGAACTCCGCGCCAAACTCTGGCCAGCCGATACCTTCGTTGATTTCGATCACGGCCTCAATGCTGCCGTCAAACGCCTCCGCGACGCCTTGGGCGATTCCGCGGAAAATCCCCGGTTTATTGAAACTCTTGCCCGCCGTGGGTACAGGTTTCTCGCTCCCGTGGCGGGGCAGGCCGAAATCTCCAAGGAACAACGTCTTCAAATCCCTCCAGCTCACCGCTTTTGGCGTCTCGCCCTTGTTGTCCCTGTCGTTCTTGTCGCTGGCGTTGTCGTTGGCTGGCACGCCGGGCATCGCTCCGCCGCCTCCGTTCGCTTCACGGAACGCCGCTTGACCAGCAACCCCGAGAACGATCCGGTCTTCAGTGCCGCGATCTCGCCGGATGGCAACTTCCTCGCGTTTACAGACAGGACGGGAAGCTTTCTCCGCCAGCTCGCTACGGCTGAAACTCATCCCATCACCATTCCAGACAATGGGAAAACGTACTTCCTTAGTTGGTTTCCAGATGGCAGCCACGTGCTTGCCACTCGCGCGGCTTCTCCCGCGGAGCCACCCGGTCTTTGGAGTGTTTCCGTCTTCGGCGGCTCTCCGCGCAAGCTCATGGACGCTGCCGAGCGCGGCGTCGTTTCGCCCGATGGCGCAAGGATTGTCTTCGTCCGCGGCGACTACGGCCGCCAGGAAATCTGGCAGATGCAGGCGAACGGAGAGCAGTCTCGCAAAGTATTAGGAGAGCCCGGAGATAACGTGGATGCTCTGGTCTGGTCCCCCGACGGGCGCCGCATCGCCTACATCTTGTCGCGCTATAAGTCAGGGTGGGAAGATGCTGAGATTTCCATCTACATCCGCGATCTCGCCAGCCCGGAGGTAAGCCTCGTTCTGTCCAGTTCGCGGCTCCGCGGCGCCCTTGCCTGGACTCCCGATGGCCGCTTGATTTATTCGCTCGGCGAGCTTCCTCCCAACAGCCAGAACGATACCAATCTCTGGGCCATTAAACTCGATTCGCGGGGTTCTCCCACTTCAGGATCGCCTGTTCGCCTTACCACCGGAGCTGACGGCAAAATGCGCGCCAGCATATCCGCCGACGGCAAACGTCTGACTTTTATCCGTTGGGCAGAATCTCCCGCTGTTTATATCTTCCAGATCGAAGCGGCTGGCAGCCGCCTGAGCCCGCTTCAGCGTCTCAGTCTCGACGAGCGCAAGAATTATCCCTACACCTGGACGCCCGACGGCAAGTCCGTGATTTTCACTTCCGATCGCGATGGCGTCTTTCATCTTTACAAGCAGGCCATCGACCAGCCTGCTCCTGACTTGCTCGTCGGCGGCGATCAATCCGTCACCATCGCCCGCTTGAACACCGACAGTTCCGCGATTCTCTATACTCTCAATCCCGATGCGAATGACGCGGAGCGCCGCGTCCGCCTCATGCGCCTTCCTCTCTCCGGTGGCACGCCCCAGCTGGTGCTGGCGGAAAACGGCATCAATAATTTTCAGTGTGCCCGCTCGCCGTCCGCCGTTTGTGTTTTCAGCGAATTCTCAACCGGTCATCTGGATCTCTTTTTCTTCGATCCCGCCACGGGCAAGAAAAATCCTCTCACGCGCATTGACGGCTCGGACTGGTACAAGCAGAACTGGACGCTCTCGCCAGACGGCTCCACTGTCGCTATAGCGAAGATGCACCGCGTTCCTGGGCCCGCCGACATTCGCCTTTTTTCTGTGGCGACTGGCAAGGACCGCCTTCTCACGATGCCAGCTTGGTCCGGAATTTCCTATCTCGATTGGGCCGCCGATGGCCGCACCATTTGGGTCAGCGCATCATCCCCCGCTGGAATCCAGACACTTTTGAATGTCGATTTGCACGGACGCGCGAGACCCGTCCTGCCGGAATCCGAACGCGACCTGGGCTGGGCCATCCCCTCGCCCGACGGCCGTCACCTCGCCATCTGGGAAGCCAGCGGCAACTCCAACGCCTGGCTACTCGAAGGCTTCTGAGCCGCCCTAACTCAGAAGGTGACCAGAGACCGGCACTAGGATCCCCGGCACTTTCCAACGATCAGCGTGATGTCATCATTTTGTTCATGCGGACTGTGTTTTCGAACCTCCGCAACAATCGCAGCCAGCAAGTCTTGCGAACACAATTCACGTTTTCGCTGCAACACCTCGATCAGGCGCTCTTCTCCAAATTCCTCTCCCCGGCCATCGAACGCTTCCGTGATCCCGTCGGTGTAGAGCGCCAGCCTGTCTCCCGGGCAAAGATGGCGTTCCCCGATCGCGCAATCCCATTTCTTGAAAATTCCCAGCACTGTGCCGGTGGAATCCAGCCTCTCCAGGCTGCCGTCGCTCCGCAGGAGTAGCCCGCAAAGATGTCCGCAATTCGCATAGCGCAAGCGCCCTTCGCGATCGTCATATTCCGCAAAGAAGAGCGTGGCGAACGCGCCGTCCGGCGTGTTTTCGCAAAAGAGCTGGTTCACCGCCCGCAGCAGGCGCTGCGGTTGATCCAAAGCGATGGCACACTGGCTGCGCAGGTTCGCCTGCAAGTTGGCCATCAAAAGCGCGGCGGCAATTCCTTTGCCGGAAATATCGCCGATTACCAGCCCGAGCCGTTCCGGTCCCAGATCGAGGAAGTCGTAGTAATCGCCGCCGACCTGCCGCGCTTGGATGCAAACCCCCGCATAGTCCAGCGTTCGGAGTTGTGGCTGCGTTTGCGGGAAGAGCCTTGCTTGCACTTCTTTTGCAATTTCCAGCTCGCGAGTGGCGCGCCGTTCGGACTCCAATTTCGCGGCCATGGTACGCCGTTGCGCTTCGACGGCATGCGTCACCTCGTCAAAACTCACCAGCGAAAAAGAATTCCCATCAATATCCCTGAACCGTGCGAACACTCCGCCCCAAATCGGTGTCTGCTCGCCGAGCAGCATAGCGTCACCCGCATGCGCCGCTTGCGTCTCAGGATCGTACTTGATGCGCTTTAGCCGCGGCGCACTCAGGAAACGAACTCCGCGTCGGGTCCATTCTTGATACTTGGCGGCAACGTCTTCGGTGATGAAAACGACCTGCGTGGCCCGGCCGATCAGCTTGTACTCCTGGGAACTGGGCTTGGGCGCGATGAGTGCCAGGATCGCCGTGCCATCCGGCGGCGTGACCGCTACCCAGCGCTCGCCCGATTGCAGCTTCGCATCAAACGCCAGGTGAAATCCCAGCTGATCCACGTAAAAGCGCAAGCTGCGATCCTGATCGCGCACGAAGATGTTCACGCAGTGCAACCGGAAGTACGGGTCCTGCCGAGTCCCTGCCGGTACGCTTCCCATGCCCGTGATTATAATTCGGAATCAAGCAAAGGCGGCCTGCGCGATCGCCCCGTAGACGGAATTAAGAAAAAAGGAGTAGACTGCGCAGCGATTCCCCTCCGGAAGATTCAATCTAGGAGGAAAAAATGGCACGACGCCAATTTCTAGCTCAGCTCCTGGGATTACCTCTGCTTTCTCTCGGCGCTCAGGCCGAGGAGCCAAAAAAGAAAGCCCTCAAAATCATGATGAAGAGTGCCTGGGGCTCCGATGACCCCACCAGGGCGTCATTTCCCTTTCTGCATGGACTCGCGCTCGCCGATGCCGGCCACGAGGTGCAAGTTTTTCTTACCGGAGAAGCCACCTATCTGATGCGGAAGGCGACGGTGAATGCGATCATGCCCGTTGGTTGGCCGCCGCTCAGCGAAACGTTTGAAAAAATAATGGCTAAACACATTCCCGTCTTTGCTTGAGGAGCCTGCAGCCGGGCCCGTGGGGTCACGGAAGCAGATCTGAATCAGTGGGGAGCAAAATTTGGGAATCCCGCAATTTTTGTGGGCTTGGTCGAGTGGGCCGACCGCGTCATCACCGAGTAGCACCTCCGCCATCGCGCGTTTTGGCGCGATTGCTTCTAGCTGAGCGCACGCCTCAGGCGTTTGGTGGTCGTCTGCAATTGGCGCTTCAAAGCATCCACTTGCTTCGATATGTCTGCCAACTCCTCCTTGGCGAGCTTTCCAGCCCGAACGATCTGATGTGCTTTACGATCCGCCTTCCCCATGACGCCGCCGATTTTCATTGCTACTCGCGTCAGCCTGCTCTTTTTAGCCATCGTGTCCTCCTGGTGCAACGCCTCTCATCCTACAGCGGCGCTGCGCTGCTGCCAATCCCTTCGCTCCAGAATTTCTGCGAACTCAAATCTATTTCCCCAACGTGCCAGCCTCCAAAACTTCCAGCGTGGGTTTTTCGGTGAGAACCGTTGGTCGCTTCCCATACACGCGGATTTTCCGCGCCAGTTGGTGCGAGGGCTTCTCCACCAGCCGGTAAAACACGTACGCGAACCCCAGGCTGCACAGCATCGCTCCCACCCAGGTGAAAAGGTAACCCAGATTCGGCAGACGCAACCACCCGAACAACTCCATCCCCTGCACATGCACCAGGTACAACGAATAACTCCACGCACCCGCCGCTGCCAGATAGCGGTTCGGCTCATGTTGTTTCCCATAAGCGATCTCCTGCCTCACCCAGTAGTACGCCAGCACGCCGAACCAGATCATCGTCTGCGTATAGGGGATGCCTACTTTGAAATGCAGCATCTCTGCTGTCCAGCACCCCAGCCAGGCCAGGAATCTCCAGCCCCAGATCCGCGCGGTCGTGACTTCCATCGTCAGCGTCTCGCTCTGCTCCGCAAGCAGGCAGCCCAGCAGCCACACCGGCAGCAGGAGCAGCGCAGTGCCAAACGGTCCATACTCGTGCCAGCCCGTGGCGTGGGGATGGGTGAGTGCCGTGGCAATTCCTGCCACAAATGTCGCCGGCAAAACTTTTTTCCATCCAAAACGGTTGCGCGCCAGTCGCAGCAAGGGATACGCCGCGTAATAAATTTCCTCGCAGGCCAGGCTCCACAGCGGCGATTCCCACAGAATCGAGTGCTCGCCCCACAGCACCAGGTGTTGTCCCCACAGGCGGTATACACCGAGCGCGCCCGCCACAGGTATCAGGATGCGCGTGTACCGCCGCAGATAATAGCGGCCCACCGCCAGTTTTTCATTCCCGATGAACGGCAGGTGGATGCAAAAACCGGAGATCACGAAAAACACGATCACCGCGGGAGTGCCAAACACAACCGTGTTCCACGCGCGCGCGACCAGATGCCCGATTCCCGCCCGATCCGCCCCGGCAAACAGCGGAACTATGCCGTAATGTCCGACCGCTACCCAGAAGGCCAGCGCGAAGCGCACCGCATCCAGGATGCGGTAATGCCCGGTGCCTGCCCGAGCTTCGCCGTTTACCGCTTCGGACATCCAATACCTCAAGCCGCTCATCCGGCGGCAATCGTCGCTGAGAAAGTGTACGCAAGCGCAGCGACCGGCAGCAAGCAAGAGTTCTTCCCGCACTCCAAGGTCACGGATGGCGTTGCGCCGGCTTTCTGCACGCAGGCCGCTTTGGCCGCGCCTCTTTTCGAAAAATAATTATCTTGCTTACTTGACGGCATAGTATTACTATTCAGCACATTCCAGCTGTTAATATCATCGTTGGTTGGTTTGAGAGCGTCACTGATGAGCACACGGACAGCAGAATTCACCATCAAACTCACACCTTTCGATCAGCGGGAGTATCGAAAGCTGATCGATGCCCGCGGCGAAACGATCCGGCAGGTAGTCGGCAAGCTAAAACGCGCGCTGGGCCTTTCGAATGCGGTAGATGCGGGCTGTGGCGTTGGTTTCTTCTCCAAGACGCTGGAAGAATGCGGATTGAACGCTTGCGGCTTCGACGGGCGCGCGGAAAACGTGGACGAAGCGCGCAACCGCTTTCCGCAGATCCCTTTCGGTCAGGGCGATATTGAAGACCGAACGATCCTTGAGCTCGGGCGGTTCGACCTGGTGCTGTGCTTCGGCCTGCTCTACCACCTGGAAAATCCGCTGCGGGCGATAAGAAATCTGCGGGGGCTCACCGAGAAGTGCCTGTTGCTGGAAAGCATGTGCGTGCCGGAGGAAAAGTCCTCGATGCTGCTGCGCGAGGAACCGGAGCAGGGGGATCAGAGCCTTACCTCCGTGGCTTGTTATCCGAGCGAAGCAAGTGTGGTCAAGATGCTGTACCGCGCGGGCTTCGCCGCCGTTTACCGTGTGACGCGCCTGCCGGACCATGACGATTTCCGCGAGACAACGGAACACGCGCGGCGGCGCACGGTGTTGTTGGCTTCCCGCGCGCCCATCGATGTTGCCGGTTTCCGTCTTTTACCCGAGCCGCAAGAAAAAGAAAATCCCTGGGCAAAAAAACCAGTGGTGATGCCCACGGTGCCGCAGCGCATCTGGCGTTTTCTTGCCAGTCCGATCCGCCGGAAATACATTACGCTGGCAAGTCGCGCCCGGCGCATTTTCCCCGGGATGCCCATTCCACTGCGGCTGCCGTTTGGTGCCTGGTGGCTGGCGGAAAAGAGCGCGCTGGACCACGAACTCATTTACAACGAGTTCGAAAAAATGGAAACGGCTTTCGTGAGCAACCTGCTGCGCCGGGACATGACCGTCATCGACGTCGGCGCGCATCACGGCCTGTACACGCTGCTGGCCTCCAAACGCGTGGGATGGGACGGCCACGTAATCGCCGTCGAGCCATCTCCGCGGGAGTGTGCCCGGCTGGAAAAACATCTGCGCCTCAATCGCTGTTCAAACGTGGAACTGGTGCAATGCGCCGCCGGGGAAGATCCGGGCGAGACGGATCTTTTCCTCGTGGATGGTTTTAATGATTGGTGCAATAGCCTGCGGCCACCTGGAATCGCGGAACCGACAAGGACCGTGCGCGTAAGAATCCGCCGCGTCGACGAGATTCTCTCCAGCCTGAAGACTTCCAAAGTGGATTTCGTCAAGCTGGATGTGGAAGGCGCCGAATTATCCGTTCTGTATGGTGCGATGCAGCTTTTGCGGCGCACGCCTCGGCCGGCGATTCTGGCGGAGGTGCAGGACATTCGCACGGCTACGTGGGGTTATCGCGCGCGGGAAATCATTCAATTCCTGGTTCGAATGGACTTTCGCTGGTTTGCGATCGCCACCAAAGGCGCCCTGCTTCCCATCAACTGCAACCAGGACACGTACAACGCCAACCTGGTCGCGCTGCCGGTGGAACGCGAGGAAGAGTTTTTAAGTCTTCTCGGACAGAAGTGAAGGAGGTCACCAAGGAACACGCCTATCGCGAAACCGGGTTGCGCGAGGAGTGTTAAAAAACCTGGCGAGTGCTGCTATTCTCGGAAAGGGGAGCGGCCCCTCTCGTCCCAGACATCCATCAAGCGAGGAATGCAGTTATATCGTTTCATCGCGTTTTCCTTGCATTCCGGGAAGTAGAGAGCGGCCCCAATTCGACAGAATGAAAGTACTCGTCACCGGAAGCAGCGGATTAATCGGCTCGGAAGCGGCTGAGCATTTTGACCGGCAAGGACATGAAGTTACCGGCGTGGATAACAACATGCGCCGGGTTTTCTTCGGGCCTGCGGGCGACACGCTCTGGAACCTGGAGAGACTGAAGGGCGCGACGAAGCGCTTCACGCACGCAGCGCTCGATATCCGGGATCGCGCGGGCATTGAAGAGCTTTTTCGCAAGCAGCGCTTCGACCTGATCGTGCATTGCGCGGCGCAGCCCTCGCACGACAAGGCGCGGGACATTCCGCTGCTGGATTTCGAGGTCAATGCGCTGGGGACGGTGAATCTCCTTGAAGCAACGCGGCAGCATTCTCCGGAAGCGGTGTTTGTATTTCTGAGCACGAACAAAGTATATGGCGACGCACCGAATGAAATTCCGCTGAAGGAGCTGGAGAAACGCTATGACTATGCGCGGGCGGAAGACTTCGCTGGAGTCGATGAAACCTGCCGGATTGACCGCACGATGCATTCGCTGTTTGGAGCATCGAAAGCGGCGGCGGACCTGGTGGCGCAGGAATATGGAAGGTACTTCAAGATGAACGTTGGAATTTTCCGCGGAGGGTGCCTGACCGGGCCGTCGCATTCCGGCGTGGAGCTGCATGGTTTTTTGTCATATCTGGTGAAGGTCACGCTCAACGGCGGCACGTACTCGATCTTCGGATACAAGGGCAAACAAGTGCGCGACAACATCCATAGCTACGACGTGGTGCGCGCCGTCGAGGAGTTTGCCGCGAATCCGCGGCCCGGCGAGGTTTACAACCTCGGTGGCGGCCGGGAAAACAGCATCTCCATGCTGGAAGCTATCGAACGGATCGAGCAGATGACCGGGCGGAAGCTGGACTGGCGGTACGTCGAGGAAGCGCGCAAAGGGGACCACATCTGCTACATCTCGAATCTCGGTAAATTCAAGAAGGATTATCCGAATTGGAAAATCACGCGCGGATTGGACGTAATCCTCGAAGAGATCATTGCGTCACAGCGGGAGCAGTTGAAAGAAACTACCGGGAGTTGATCGAAATCGGATAAGGAATGCTGACGTTTTTCACGACCGCAAAGCCGTTCCTGGGGCACGACGGTGTCATCCAGCGAAACGCGCTGAAAAACTGGACGCTGCTGCGGCCGGACGTGGAAGTGATTTTGTTTGGCGATGACGCAGGCGCGGCGGAGGCCGCCCGGGGACTTGGGATTCGCCACGAACCCCAGGTGGAACGGAACGAACGCGGGTCAAAGCGGCTGGACTACCTGTTTGGCAGGGCGCAGGCCATCGGGCGCCACAATCTGCTCTGCTACATCAATTGCGACATCATTTTGATGCAGGATTTTTGCAAAGCCCTCGCGCGGGTGAACGCAGCGCATTCCGAGTTTCTGATGGTGGGCCGGCGCTGGGATACCGAGGTCAACGAACTTTACGATTTCGAGGGGAAGGATTGGGAGACGCGGCTCCAAACTACAGTCTTACGACATGCCAAACAGCGCACTCCTGAATGGATCGATTACTTTGCATTTACGCGAGGACTCTATGCGGACGTGCCGCCGCTGGTGATTGGGCGGGTCTTCTGGGACAACTGGCTTCTCTGGAAGGCGCGGAATTCGGGCAAACCGGTGGTTGACGCTTCGGACGTAGTCATCGCGGTGCATCAGAACCACGACTACCGCTATCACCCTCAGGGAAAACAAGGTGTATTCCACGGAGAAGAATCCGGCCGAAATTATGAATTGGCTGGCGGGTGGAGACATCTGCGGACAATTGCCGACGCCGATGAAGTGCTGCGCGAGGGCGGGCTGAAGCCCAACAGGCTGCGCCATTGGGCAGCGGCCAAACGTTATGTACGCCAGGCGTTTCGCGTGTTGCTCCACGACATCGTGGAACCGGCCTGGTTTTTCCTTTTGGAGATTACGCGGCCCTTGCGACGGATATTCGGGGTGGATGCCGGGACGCTGCGGCGTTTGCGCGGGAAAGTGTTTCCGCGCTTGGGAACGCAAAGATGAAGACTCCTTATTTCACCGTCCTGATTGATGCCTACAATTACGGACAATATATAGAGGAAGCGGTTTCGAGCGCCCTGACACAGGATTTTCCGGCAGAGGAGCGGGAGATTCTGGTGGTGGACGATGGCTCGACCGATGACACGCAGGATCGTTTGCGAAAATTCGGAAATGCAATTCGCTATTTGCGCAAGCCCAATGGCGGGCAGGCTTCCGCATTCAACTATGGATTCGAACATGCCCGAGGTGAAGTGATTGCGTTACTGGATGCGGATGACGTCTGGTTGCCGGAGAAACTCGGGCGCATCCGTGAAGTGCTCGAACGGAATCGGGATGCAGGCATGGCCTACCATCGTTTGTATTGGTGGGACGGCGAGAACGAAGCGGCCGCGGACCGCCATTTTATTGAAGTTTCAGGGCACGTGCCGGAAAGCCGGCGCACCCTGCTGGAATATCCCATGGCCAGCACGTCGTGCCTGGCGTTCCGGCGCGCGGCGCTCGACAATTTATTGCCGGTGCCGGAAGCGCTGCGTTCGCAAGCGGATGCGTATTTGACCGCGCTGATTATTTTTGTGGCGCCGGTCGCGGCGGTGGGGAAATACCTGGGAAAATACCGGCTGCACGGAGCGAATCTTTTTCAGACGGAAGCCAGGCAAATTTCGCGCGCGCAGATCGAGCATCGCATGGCAATGCGCGCGGCGCTGCTGACGGAAATTGAAAAGTGGCTCCGAAAAAATGGCCAGGATATCAGGTCAAGAAATCTGCGCGCCTATTTGACGCAATGGAAAAAAGCGCAGGTGCAAGATGAATTTTTGCTGGGGGCCCCCGGCCGGTGGCGGTACTTCCGGCACCTGCTGGGCTATCCGTGGACGTACGCGGAGATCATGACGGGGCGGCACCGGGTTTACAGTTATCTAAGGGCATACGCAGCGCTGGTCTTGGGCTATCATCATCTACATTTGCTGGATGATGCCCGGAGGAAGCGCAAGGAATGGATGGCTACTTCCTCCGAGAAGACCGTGGCGGCTGTGAAAGTTAAAGCAAGAGCAGCGGCCGCCACCAAGAGTTGATCGCATAGATGGGTTCACGAAGCGCGGCGCGTGCGGGGACGGCTCCCGGCACAGAACAAGGACTTCTTGGGAAAGCGGCGGTGGAGTGTGTCTGCCCGGCCTGCGGCGAGGCGGCGCAGGCCGCGGTCCTCGAGCAATACGGAAAATATGAACTATTCGGGTGCGAGGCGTGCGGCTTGCATTTTTGGGAGCCGCGGGAAATGCCGGACGCGCGCTGGTACGAGCAGATGTATGGCGGCCGCGATGAGAAACTGCTCGCGCTGGAGCCCGGACACAAATATTTTCTTGCGGATGCGCTGGCACCGCACGGCGGGGAGTTGCTGGACATTGGGTGCGGAACGGGGAATTTTCTGGCGGCAGCGCACGATGCCGGGTACCGAGTGACGGGGATCGAGCTTGACGCGAACGCGGCGCGGTTCGCCAAGGAGCGGCTGGGCCTGGAGCGTGTTCTTCCGCAGACGATCGCGGAATTCGCATTGCAGCATGTGGATCAGAAATTTGGAGTGGTCACGTTTTTTGAAGTGTTGGAGCACCAGGCGGCGCCGGGAGAGTTTCTGCAGAATGTCAAATCCCGTTTGAAACCGCGCGGCATTATCGGACTGAGCGTGCCCAATCGTGAACGCTGGATGACGGGCCCGGATGTTCTAGACTATCCTCCCAATCATTTTCTTCGATGGAATGTGAAGGCACTGAACAAATTCCTGGAAGCGCAGAGATTTGAAATTCTCTCGATTCGCGAGCAGCCCGCCGGCGTGGCGTACACGGCGCAAATGATCAACATGGCACTGCGCACGGGAATCACGCAAAATGCAGTTGCGGGAGCACCGGCGAGTTTTCGCGACGTGATGCAGATGGCGCCGGAGGAAGCGGAGACCGCGTTGCGAGCGAAGCCGACCAAACGGCAACGACTGATGCAGGCACTGGGCCAACTCAAACATGCGGCGTGTTTTCCTTTGGCCGTGGCGGCGTTTCCGTACGTTCGTCTTCGCGGGTACAAAGGAACATATTTGTATTGCCTGGCGCGGAAGCGCGAATGACGTTTTTCGGGGAGCGGCAATTTGGGAAAAAGTTTTGCCAGCGTACTGATTGACACGTACAACCACGAGCGCTTCATCGAGCAAGCCATCGTGAGCGCGCTGGAGCAGGACTTTTCCGCGGCGGACCGGGAAATCATCGTGGTGGACGACGGCTCGACGGATCGCACGCCGGAAATCGTGAGAAAATTCGAGCCGCGCGTGCGGCTGCTGCGCAAGGAGAACGGCGGACAGGCTTCGGCGTTCAACACCGGCATCCCCGAGTGCCGCGGCGAAATCGTTGCGTTCCTGGACGGCGACGACTGGTGGGCACAGGGGAAACTACGCGCGGTCGCGGAAGCCCTTGCGAGTGACGCGGCGGTCGGCCTGGTGGGGCACGGGATTACCGAAGTTTATTCCGATGGGAGAGAACACGCGGAGCTGCTTCGCGAAGTGCCGAGGTTTCGCATCGACTCGGAAGAAGGCGCGCGGGCGTTCCGTTTGAGAAAGAGTTTTCTGGGGACGAGCCGCATGACTTGCCGCAGCAGCGTATTGCGGCAGATCGGCAGAGTTCCCGAAGCACTTCGATTCGAGGCGGATGAGTATCTCTTCACGCTGGCGGGATTGTTCGCTGACGTGCTGATCTTGCGCGAATCGCTTACGTTCTATCGCATGCATGAAACAAACGCGTTTCAAATCTCGAACGGAAACCCGAAGGCGATTCGCCGGAAGCAGGACGTTCTGAGCGCCCTCGCGTCTTCGCTTAGAGAACGATTCAAGGCGCAGAATGTGCCTGAAAAAACGGCGCGCATCATTCTCGACTCCGTGGAAAATGAAGCGGAGCTTCTCAAGCTCGCGACAGAGCCTGGATTTCCCTGGGAGACGGTGAGCGCCGAACTGCGCAATTATCGAATCATGCAGCCGTACGCTTCGCCGGCCCACTGGGTCTTCAAGTGCCTGGGGCTGCTTCCCGCTTGCGTGATGCCTTCACGAAATTACTATTCGCTGCGGCAGCGCGTTTCGCAAAGCGGGATCTACCGCAGAGCGCGAGAGAAGTGGCTGCCTTTTCTGCAGCCGGCGCACGTCGATCGCTACCGGACGACGAGGCCCTGACGAATGGAGAGCAAGCCTTCGACGCAGGAATCGCTGAACATTTTGATGGGCTCGGGGGTGCCGAAGCGTCGCGAAGGCGGCGTGGCGGCTATCATTTACAACCTCGGCCATCAGCTAGAACAGCTGGGCCATCACCTCACGTATGTTTTCCAAGAAGATTTGGTCGAGCCCGGGAGCGTTTCGCCGCGGTGGAATGAACTTGTTTTCTCGCTGCGGCTGGGACGCTACATCGCGGAAAACCGGAAAAAATTTTCGATTGTGAACCTGCACGCACCCACAGGGTTTCCGTATGGATTTCGGCGGCGGTGGCATCGTTCGGCAGGCTATCCGCCCTATGTAATGACGCTTCACGGGCTCGAAGAACGCCGGATGCACGTGATGAAGCGCGAGGCAAAGAAGGGCCGGGCGTGGAATTATTCGTTTCGCAACCGGCTGTGGCAGCGCTTCTATCACATGCCGCGGTTTCGCTGGTCGATTCGCACGGCGGACGGCGCGCATACGTACAGCCGCGACGTCGCTGCGATGCTGCAGCTCAAATACAACCTGGATGCGGACCGCGTCGCTTATATTCCGAACGGAGTCGAGCCACGGTTTTTCATTTCGCGCGAGTATCGCGCGGGCGAAAGTTTCCGGCTGCTGTACGCAGGGACGTGGCTCGATCAGCGCGGGATTTTTTATATTCGCGATGCGCTGAAACGAGTTGCGCCGCAGTTACCGGGGCTAACCATGACGTTTGCGGGCGGCGGCGTACCGCCGGAAGAGATTCAGCAGTTCTTTGGGCCGGAGCTGGCCGGGCGGATCGCTGTTCGTCCCGTGGTTGCAGCGGACCGCATGCCGGAGCTTTATGCCGAGCACGATGTTTTCCTGTTTCCATCGTTGATGGAGGGATTGCCATCGGTATTGCTGGAGGCCATGGCCACGGGCATGCCGGTCATTACGACGGACACCTGCGGCATGCCGGACGTGGTCGAGGACGATTTCAATGGATTGCTGGTTCCGCCGGCAAACTCCCTGGCGATGGAGGAAGCCATCCTGCGGCTTGCGCGTTCGGCGGAATTGCGCCAGAGACTGGGTGAGGCGGCGCGCGAAACGATGAAGCGATACACGTGGGAACGGGCCGGGCGGCAACTCGAAGAACTCTATCGGCACGTTCTTGCCGTGAAAACTGTGAGCGAGTGAGCGGCTCGCCTCACACTTGCTTATCATCTTATGTGATTAACGGAGCGTTCACGGTGCCGGAAGTCTGGTTAACAATAACTGCCCCCTCCCCCCTGTTTTTTGTAAGTGTTGCATCTAAAAGGCTTAGCGTTCCTGTAAGTGGTTTAGAATCAACACTTAGGCTCTGTTGACATCCTCGGCACAGTTTTCGTTGCGAGAGCTCGACAAGGAGGGGCTTGCGGTGTTTTCTGATGGGGCAGGAGGGACGATGGCCGAGGTCGGACTCCTGCCCTTTGCTCGCGTG
>Ga0210410_10000117_pt1 | contig 119002 bp, 171 predicted proteins | sample IncBWC4MmetaG_FD_161058 | JGI IMG/M metagenome (GOLD analysis project Ga0210410, IMG submission 161058) | Forest soil microbial communities from Barre Woods Harvard Forest LTER site, Petersham, Massachusetts, United States - Inc-BW-C-4-M | ecosystem: Environmental > Terrestrial > Soil >...
GTTTGCAAATGCATCATAGGATTTATACCCACTATCTTGAACAAGAATATTGCACCACACTTCGGACATACATCCAAGTTCTCATGGGTGAATGCTACAATGCTACACGTTCCTGAATTGGCTATCATTGGACGCTGTATCCGTGCTGTGACTTTTTCTTGGCAGTCTGGACACGTGAACTCGGCCATGTTCGGGCACTGAATAGGATCTATTTGCGGTTGTGGTATTCCCGGTGTCATCGTACCAACTCCTCCGTGTACAGACTCAACACCTTATGTAACTGCAAGCTGACCCGGAAAGCGGGATATTTCTTTTGCCATTCCATACACAACCTAACGTTCTCTCCCCGAATAGTGTTCTCGTTGTTGATGGGTTGCAAGTATGTCGGCTTGCTTTTGGATATGGCTAACAGTTTTTCATCTGGAACAAAATCCTTATCGACAAGAATCTTCAGCTCATTTGCACGGTTCAACATCTCATCTTTCACACAAAGCTTCGGACTTACTGTAATCCACACGTCTTGTTTGAATGCCCATTCTGGTACGATTGTTCCTGATGTTTCGATATGCACTTTTTTGAACTTGCTCCAAAGATAGGAAAGCAACGTACTGAGATCATGCATCATTGGTTCTCCACCGGTAATACATACCCGTTTTACGTCCTTTGGAATTTCGTTGACTATTTCCTCTGCTGTCATTCGTTGCTTTACACGGTAATCGGTATCACAGGCGAAGCGTCTGCCGTCATATAGACTACACTGCTCGGTATAGATCGGTAAATGCAATGGCCGCTCGGATGAGTCCGTACTATATCTTTCAACATAACGTTCCTTAGGAAAAGGCTTACCGACTGTACACCCGGCCAACCTCACGAAAGCCATAACTGCCCCACAATAAACTCCCTCTCCTTGCGGAGATACAAACGTCTCACTTACTGGATACACCTTCCCATTTTCCATTATCTGACTTCCTTTCCTTTTCTTTCTCCATACAACCCGGTATGGCCTTTTCGTTCTGCAACTTCTTGTGACGGCGGTGGTTCCTTCTCTGGCATATCAAAACCTAATACCTTAAACAACGAACGTACTGAGCCGAACAATCCCCCAACCATTGGAAGTTTCTTTTGTCTCGGATCACTTTCTGGATACAAGACTAAGACTCCTCCTTCTTGGGAAATGTCCGCATCCATCGGTATTGGTAATCCATCTACTCCCGACGTCAACTGGTACGATGTTAACACGTGGTCTTCTGGATTCTCTATCCCCTGCTCCTTCATTATACAGATTTGGCAAGCAGTAACTGAACGTATGATGGGATTTATGACCATCATAATTAACCGACCGCATCTCCGACAATGGATTGGCGTTCTTCCTTGACCATCGGTTCTACGGGGGACCTCGAAATGGACAAAGTCTCTGAAATTTTCTGCCATGATTGACTCCACAACATCCACAACCAACTCGCGTTAATCGTTCCTGTTATTCCGTTGTACAATGGCTTCTTACTACCATACAAAATACCTTCTTCGTTACTGGGAAAGAACTCGAATACGGCTTTGTTCAACGATGCGGCGAGATACGGAACAATTCCACACTGTCCTATTACTACGTCAAAGTAGTTCACGTAATTGACTATATCTTTTACTGGGAAAGAGCTTATATCTCTTGGATCTAACGTTAACTCAATCTCAGGATGATTACGTTGCAGGTACTCGTAAAACTTTTCACTTTCTGTATCATCCCAACGCTGGATTAATACTTGGATACTGTCTGTCTTTTCTCGTTGCAAACGTAACGCATTCAAGACTGGATTAGGTTTTGCACCGCAACCATACAGTATACTAAAACCATCCACAATGTTTTGACCCAGTTTCAATGCTATACTTTTCGCTCTGTCAAAGTCTTGATCGAAATCTAGGAAACAATCGTATTCTCGTCTTGCACGTTCTCGCCACCCGGAGTAATCGTATACGGGAACGTTTTCTTTTACTACACGCAGACATGGTTCAAAGAATGAAAACCTTTCGTGCATTCTGAACGTAAACATATACTGTCCACGGGAAGTACGCGTAGCATTCTGCATGTTAAACATTCCCGTTGCCATTTCCAATTGGTATGCTTGAACGACAGCGATACCAAATAGAAATTCTCGCAAGTCATTGGACATAGTTACTAGGATGTTATCCACTTTATACCAACTTCTTTTCTGGATCTATGAAAACCTTCTTAAAATAACAACTAGCGCAGACTTTGGTATTACCAATCTTGTCCCCAAGTTCTGGAAACAACTGAATCGCGTTTTCTTCCGTGAAATAAGACTTACATTCTGAACACCACAACATTGGTTTTTTAGGACGTTGCTTTACTTCGAGATAGGCTTCGAGTATTGCCGATCCAGCTAGTACTAAAAATTCGAGTATTGCCGATCCAGCTAGTACTAAAAATATGACTACACCCAATACCAAACATACTACCCAATGCGTTCCCATCCATACTAATACCTTCATGCTGCTACCACCTTGTTGAAAACTCTTCGCCAGTTCTCTACCAACGTCTTGGCGTTGTAGAAACGCTCGGCAACACGATACATCTTCTCACCAAGCTCTTTTCTACGTTCTGGTTCGTTTACCAACGTAACGATTCTATCTGTCCACTCGGCTGGTGTACGGCAGAGTAACCACTTTAAGTCTTCTCCTCCCAGCTCGGCGAATTCTCGGTACGGTTGTACGTCACTCGATACACAAGGTACTTTCAACGCAGCGGCTTCTAACATTTTGATACAACTATTGTGTGTTACAATACCTGATGGAAGCACAAATAAATGATCTCCATCAACTTCTACTGCAACTGTATTTACTTTCAATCTACTCAACGTAAGTATTTCTCCATTATCTCTTGTGGACTGATACTTATCCATGGTTTTTCTTATACTTCCACTAATTATTTTATACTTTTTTCCAAAACCCGTAGCGAATCTTCTGCCAAATCTAAAACGATAACTTACCAACAAACATGCTAACTGCAAATCTCTCACTAACTTCCAATTCCGTGTAATACCAAATTTCCAAACATGTTTATTCCCTCTAGTTCCAGCATATTTACCATAATTCTCTCCTTTTGGTTTGTGTCCATCTCCTTCTAACCATCCGTCGATAATACCTTTTATAAACTCATCAGATTCTCTCCAAACAGCACGCAGAAGATGTTTTGTATATGAATCTTTACCTCCCACAAACTGGTATAATAATCCTCTTAATGTATTCGAATTCGAAAAGGTAAAGCTTGCACCATGTCCTTCTGATGATGGACTAACGAAAGTAGTAGCCCCCCACTCTTTCCCCACGTCATGTAATTTCTTTATAAGCCATTCCTTTCGTCCATCAATAGAAATAAAAATAGAAGTTGATCCACCTATTTTCCCAGTATCGGTTGGATTAGTACTAATACACCCATCAGCTACATACTGTCCAACAAACCATCCTGCTTTATAATTACAAATCCTAGAAGGATTTATTGGACGATCTGGAAGGTGCGTCGTAACTTCAATCAACGGCTTCCAACGTTCGCCCGAACTCTTACTTCCGACTGATTGCAAAATATCTCCGATCTTAAGATTTTTAGCTTTGATTATTTTACCGTTACTCAACTTAAATCTATGACTTCTAGTTACGTGGAAAAAGTCACCACCACGTATGCCTACTGAAACTCCCTTTTTGTTTTTCTGCATCAGTTCCCACGTAATAACTTTTCGCCACTTACCATCTGGTCCGGGTAAATGTTTTTCTTTTCCATCTGCCTTTAAAAAATGTATCAAACTACATCTTATTGGAACTTCATCAATTAATCCATATATTGACGTTTCAGTAGATAAACACTTACTCCGGTTGAACCTATGGTCAGACAGAGGAGCTAACATGAAGTCCCAAGCCCAAGACGCTAAGCGATTCGGATACTCACTGACTGGCACCCAAGGACGAAACAGCGTATGGGGATGCGTGGCAATAATACTTTGGGTTAGTACTCTTTGTTTATTGTAGACCGCAAACTGTTGTGCTCCGACTGCATACCCAAGTTTTTCTTTTGTACTGACTATCTTCTCGTCTATCGCGGGAGCACCAACTATCTCCATTCGCAGGTTCGGATACTTATCGAGTATATCTGGAATTACCGAGAAGCAGTCCTGTACATCTTCCCCGTGAGTGTTCGATCCGCCCCATCCCATGATTACGAAACCACTGTTATCAACTATTTCTTTGGGATGGAACAAATTTAGGTCTACGGCGTTTGGAACAACTACTATTTCTTTTCCGAGACGAAAGTTGAACTTGGCTGTGGACGCAAGACCTCTCGTACTCACGGTGAGTATGTCTGCTTCTGCGGCACAACGAGTAAACGAATCCGTTAACTGGTTAAATGCTTGCTTTCCGGGATTCGAAGCGGGTAGTGCCCATATATCGTCATCTAGATCGTAGACTATCTTTATACCCGCTTGTTTCATTCGTTTCAATGCGTAAAGGTTTAATTCGCCTACTTGACGCTGGACGACCGCAACTTTATACTGGGATAGCTCAGTAACGTCAAGGGCTCCGAAACGAAGTATGAATGCTGAGCCGTACAGGTTCATGTGCGGCTGGAACATACGCCACAACGCACATGCGTCTACGCCCGCTGGCAGAAAGCATATCGGAATATTACTTTGAACTATGTTTTGACTTGTGCCCATGTTTCTTGTCTTTTACAACCTTGTGTTTTCTCTTTTGCTCTTTGTCGTATTTCCTGATCTCTTTCTCGGACTGCTTCTTACGCCTGTGGCGCATCGTCTTACTGTAATCTGCGTCCTCAAAGCCCATGATCCAGAACGTTCTTTTTTTCAACAGCTTCCATATCTCTTCGTCTAACGTATATGGGTTATCTGCTTTGGTTTGTCCCGCGAGACACGCTTTATAACCTTTCTTGGCATACTTATTCCGCAACCGTTCTTTCAGCGTCGACTTCCAAACCTTTTCGCTTGTTCCCAACGGAGATTTCATCATATTCCTTTTTCGTATACGTCGTTGAACATTTCGATGTCTCCCAAATCCGTACTGAAATCAAATCTACTCCTTTATCTAACAACAATCCAGGAGCAACGTCCTCAACAAAGTAATCGGCTAAGTTCTCGACTGTGGGATTGACTGGAATAGATACGAATGCTTTTCTTTCTTCCAGGTCAAGATTTGTTACTAACCACCAATACAACGGATCTTTCGTCCACAACAACGTCTTGTGGTCCCAGTTATCTTCCAACCATTTACAGAGAATGTCTTTGATGACTCCAAAATCAATTACCCGTCCGAGATTATCAAGACTGTGTGAACCTATTGTTAACTCCCAACGGTAGTTGTGCCCATGGATATACCTACAGTTACTTTCGTGACCATATACCCTGTGTCCACAACAAATTTCGTGTTCACGCGTTACTGTGTATCCAGCCATTACTGTACCCCAGCTTTCAGGGCGTGTTGCTGCATTAGCGTTTGAGTACATTCTATATCCACATTCCTACCACACTGGAACTTGTCGGCTATGAACTTATCGTCGGTGGTAATGACTATTCTGACGTGATCTTTTTTGTTTTCTCCTTGCTCACACGCGCAATCGGCCATGAGACAAATTTCGTAGTCAATTGTTTCATCGTCTGGATCGTAACATTCTTTCTTTTCTACTACCAACGTATGCTTGTCTAGAACCAGATCGTATTTTCCGTTGCTGTCTTTAGTTACCATTACTGCTCCTTTGATTTAGGACGTAATCCCAACCTTGTTTTTCTTGCCAGTATTTCAAATACTTTGCTATGGCCTTGGCGACTTTCCAGTTGTCCCCAACCTTTTTTATTGCTGCATTACAATGCCAGCAAGTAATCCCACGACGACTTCTACGCTTAAGCTTGAGACGAACCATACGCACAGCTTTCTTACGACTACGACTGGTATATGCATACTTGTATTCTTCGTTGTATGCTCGCCATGTACCCATCTCAGTTTTTTCTGCTTTGATTTTAAGCTGAGCTATTTTGTGGCAATGATCTTGGTGTAAACCCACATTCTTAACCTCACGTCCGCAGATACAACGATTATTTTGTTTCTTCAACTGATTATAATATTCTTCGGATGTTTGCCCATACTGATTACGGTGAGTGGAATCGTGAGACTTGGCTACTGCCTCAGAATGATGCTTACGCCTATGCCGAAGAAACTTAGCGTAACCACCTTCAGCTTTGGTACCAAACTTCTTGTGGCACGGCTTGCATCGATATATTTTCTGTTTCTTCAACTGCTACGTTTCCCTTGTTTCCAATCTTTGTATTCTTCCCATGTCCAATTACTTTGACGAATAGCTTCTGCTGCGGCTTTACTTCCCGCGTTGTAACCTTTCATCCACTCCGGATTTCCCGGACACTCCAAACACGTTTCACTCTCTGCTACAAAAGCGTCAAGCTCTTTCTGTTGTTCTGCATTCATCTGTTGTTCTGCATTCATAAGATATTATACAGAAACGCTAATTGAATTTTCTGTATACCTTCTCAAGTGTTTCAAATTGCTTTGGTGATAGGCTCTGGCCCTTGTAGAACCAATCACTGACACTGGCAACAAAGTCTATCTCCCAGTCCGTTAACTGTGCTTCATCTTCCAACGCCGTGAGCATGGCTAACGTTCTCTTGCCTTGATCGTTCAACGTAACCGTATCCGGCTTTACCGGAACTTTGTTTTTAGTCTTCATCTAAACTGTATCTTACTTTCAACTTCGAGCCATACATTCCCATCCTCATCGGCTACACGATGTACTGGAGTATGTGTCTTGTTTGTTTCTCCAACGTTGGCTTTTATGATCGTAAGTTTCTTACCACGGCCTTTTCCTGAAATGGCTGTGACTCTAGCTCCACGGGCAAACACTTTCGGCTTTACTTTCTGCGGACGGACTAAATCTACTTCTTCACGTTGTACTGGAGCACGTACTTTACCCGACGCGACAATGGCATCTGTAAATACACGATGGTCTGGTGGTGCTTCCGCTTCCATCATCTGTATATCTGCTACCGATGATGCTTGAGAAAAACTATTCTTCGCACCTGGTATTAACCAGCCCGAATCTACACGTTCCGGTTTCCAATCATTTCCCATAAATCCTCACAGTGCACTTAGTCTCCAATCGTTTTTGTTGACTGTTCTACGATCACGTCTGCTGCCTGCTGGTATCTGTACTTCGGCTGTACTCTTGGCCATTACCTGAGTCCAGCCTTTCGTTTGATCGTAAATGGAAATATACCCGCCTACCGCGAGTTCAAACTGCTTGGTCGTGTGCTGTTTGAAATCCTTACGGTCCAATGCTGTCGGCTCGAACCAAGACGGAGTGACGAAGTCTGACAACAAGACTCCATCTATTTCATACCCCAACGAATCTGCTTCTACAGCGTCGCATACTTCCAACGCGTAGATGTTATTATCCGATCCCTGAATACACGTATCGATCCAAGGGTCACCTAATATTTCAAGTAACTCATGGCTCAACGTTACCGTCCACGAATTACCTGATTGGATATCCAACTTGGCGAATACCTTACCAAGCGGTGTTCCTTGGGCTGTCATTTCGTGATAGCCCAAAGCTCCGGCTTGGTCTGGATTATCGACTATGACTAATTGCCACCAACCTTTCGTCAATACGTTTCCTTTGGGAAGGAAAATCAACGTACTATCGATCTGCCAGTAAGGACAGAAGTCACTACTGACTTGTTTCTGCAACGCAGGTAATACATCCGATACTTGCTTATCAGTCAATACGGTAGACTGATTGGTAATTGCTATGACTGGTATTGCCATCTATCCTCCTACTTCACTATATACTGGGTGTAGCCGTTCTCGGTCAGCTGCTGATTGAACTTCGCTTTGAACTCTTTTGGAGAAAGCTTCTGAGCAGGAACGTTAATCCTATTTGGCAACTCAGCTGCACGTTTGGCAATTGCCGTTGTGGCTGGTGTCGGTAGCTGAGTAGCAAACCCGGCAAGCACTGATAGGATGACTCCCAACAATCCCTGTACCAGACTCGATAACTTTGAATCTGGAATCTTGAGATCGTTCCAGAACTGCTGAATACTGGCTTGCAAAACACTTAACGCAGTGGAAATCTTACCCAGCAATGTTGTCTTGTCTCCGGTAGAGGCATTGTAATTGTTTACTGCCGTTTGGAGATCAGCAAATCCTGTTTTTACTAGCAGGATAGCTGTATCAATTACCGTTCCTTCTCCAACAGGAAGTACTCCTGCTCCACTCAATAGATCGACTATAGATTGAAATGCTTGCAACCCAACGTTTACATACTTGAGTATCGAAGCAAAGACTGTTCCGAATGTACAGGCTGTTTCCAACGTCATTGTTCCCAACGTGGATAATACTCCAACACTACCTAACAACAACTTCCCGAACGTTCTTCGTGTTTGCATTGTATTCTCCTTCGCTTATTTTTGCTACTTCCCATGCAGTTACTACATCAATCGGATCACCAAAGAAATCTGGAAACCATATCCAACTTAAAAACAATTTGATTCGACGGTACCAATACTTTATCTTTTTCATTGGTACCTTTCGTTGACATCTTCCAATCGAAGACTTTGTACTCTAGCAATGTTATGTCCCCAACTCCTGCCTCCAATATGCCCGACTGCCGACTTGAATGACTTCACACATTGCCACCCAAGATTATGTAACAACCAACAAATCTCAACGTCACTATGAATATGAATATTTCCTGGAGTAGATTCATCTAGGAATACTCCAGTTTTATTACCACGTGCTACACTTACTTCTTTCATCGCTTGCATCGATAATACCCACGCGTGACCTGTGACATAATCGGCAGGAACACTTATCTGATACCTTCTCGGTTCTGGATCGGATTGCAGACTACCGACTAGTCCGACCTTACCGGTTTTTTCTACCTCTGCCCACACGTCGTACATTTCTTCCAACCATCCCGGTCCGAATACCATGTCCGAGTTCAAGACACAAACGCGTTCCGTTCTGGCAAGACTCAAACCAAGATTTACAGCTCGCGTAAACCATCGTTGGAATCCCGTACGAACTAACAACGCATTCGGATACTTACGGATTAGGTTGTCAAGGAATTGTGCACCTGGAATATCGCTTGCGTCATCTACGACAATTATCCTAATGTTCTTGGTATGTTCTACCAACGTTGCAAGACACTGTTCTAGTAACTCACCCGTGGGGAACTGGGGAACTGAATGATACGTCACGATAGCGTCGGTCGGTGGAACCATTACTCTGATCTCCAGACTGCATCTGACTTTCTCAACAAAAGAACCTTATTGCCATACCAACTAACTTGTCTACGTTTGCGTAGTAGACGTTCAAACTTATTACTTTTAACGTAACCATACTTAGAATCCCACAACCAACCATATTTCGTAAGCTTCTGCTCATGGATGATTAGCCGCAGTTTTCTTATCTTCAGTCTACTACTAAATCGCAACACCTTACTTTGTATCGGGAAGTATTTCTTCTTGTCAATGTCTTTACTAAAGTTTCCCGACCGGTATATGTAAACCATTTCATCTATATTACATACACCATGGTAAATCGCACCACTAAGAGCAAACGCATTCTTTGAATCTGTGCTGGAGTATAAGCTACCATTTTTTCTTAGCTCCAGAAAACTTCCATCTTTACTGACTATCTTTTTCACTACCTTCTGTGACTTGTCCATAATTACTGGGAAATTATTGCAATGTCTTTGCACTTCTTCAATCCAGCTTGCAGGTTTGTCAGTGTCTTAACTATACTCTTGTCATCTATGAAAGGTAGGACTTGATTGATCTCACTCGCTACTACATCGGGTTTGGTTGTTTCTCCGGTTGCTAAGAAACTACTGAGCGGAGTGTTACGTAACTTTTTCAAAGCGTTACTGACGTCACTCCAGCCTTTGGCAGTGGAAATGTCTGATACGAAACCTTCACTGTCCACAAGAAAGAAACTCATTTTGTTCCTCATTCATATTATACAGATACGCAGTTTCTATTTTATATACTTCGTCAGGCCCGCGAAAGTATTGACACTTTTCATCATGTGAAGGTTAAATGATCCCAACCCAGCTCGTACCAGTACATCTAATTTCTTTTGACGCATATCAACAACTACCGTGTACGTTCTCAATTTCTTCTGTCTTGCTTCTTTCATTTTCCTTGCCAATGAAGACTTGTGCATGGTAATTTTCGTATTCTTCATTCCTGGGAATAGGGTTTTTACTTCTATACCTACTCCCTTTTTCATCACGTCGAACGGTTCGTGATCGGCTAATTGCGTACCACCTATTGCTTTCGCGACTAGACCTTCACTCAACGTCGATATGTTATACTTTTCTTTCGTCATGGGAACATACGATGCTTTCGCGCGCTCGATCTTGTTCTCGTCTTTGGGTTTACGCCCGTAAGGATGACGGCCTGAGCCTAGTCCTCCTCCGTACATGGATACTGGTTTGTGAGACTGAATGGAAACCTGGGGATAGTTATGAACATGATCTTTTATATACTTTTCTATAAACTCTTTCTTGGAAGGCTCCATCTGATATCCCTTTCCAAGAAGTACAAATGCCCCGCAATCGGCAAAATCTTCGTTTGGATTTCGCTCTGCGTAATGGCGGGTGAACTTTATTCCAGCTTTATGTGTCCACTTACTCGTAGCTTTTGGCCATCCTGGTCTTTTCTCAACATAAGGTAAGGATTGCCCTGGTTTCCATCCTATTATCCAACCCGATAAATCCTGCCATGCTTTTTTCTCCTCTTGTGAAAAGTTTTCGTATATAGAATGAAATACTTCATGTACCACAGTTATTTCTATGTGGTATATCCAACCTTCTCCTTTTCCAAGCCTAGTTCTGTTGATGAAATTTTTCGGATTAAAGAATATCGTACTCGTCTCCGGTTCATACTTACCGTGTACTGCATTTAATTCGTTGGCACTTTTGATCTGCTTTACGTATACCAATAATTCTGGTGGTACACGGGAGATCATCGCTCTAAGACCTTCTTCTTCCGGTCCGGTAAATCCACTGATCTTGATTCCGTGCCACAACGTTCCGGAATAATCTCCTGCTGGGGAAGATTCTGTGGCTGCTTCTAACTCTTTCTTAGGCTCCCACCAGTCACTACAAAATTCGTCTGCGGGTAGGGGAAGTTTCTTAGAGCCATCATTCCACTTGATGTAATACTCGTTACTACATTCTTTCTTATCTTCGCTCACATACTTACACGAAGCACAACTACTTCCTCCTTTTGGAACCTGCATTGCTGCTTTGTGATCATCTGGGTAAGTTGCTTCACCAGCTTTCAAAGACTGCCTCAACGTCTCGGCTAAATCACCTTGGAAAGAAGTAGCATACCTACGTAAGAAAGATTCTCCGTGACGCTTGTACTGATTCCTCATGTCCTCTATCGCATCGGCATTGGAAATACCACGATGCCTGCCGTAACGTTCTACGGCTTCATTGCACTTAGGACATAGATTCTTTTTTGTGTTTACGTTGCAGACTTCACAGTGTCTACCTGATCCCGGACCACCACTGGTAATATCGTGGACGGTATCGGCTATTGCTTCTACAGCACTGGCGACGATGTCTTCTACGGGAATCATTTTTACCTAAGCGAATGTAACGTTTCCTTGTTGAACAAAAAAGTGGGCTTCACAACCACTCGTAAGCAATACAGATGATGAACCTGCGACTAGACTTAAATCTTCGTAATTTGTACCCACAAGATTCCAACGCCCTGGCTTAGGATCAATATCAGGTGGAACTTTGGGAGACCAACACAATACCCAATGTGTTCCAACCGATCCTTTATTCTGTTCAAAACACTTAGGACACATAAACGTTATTCCATCAGCTTCTTGTGGTGTATCTACATATACTTGATATTCACGTGGTCCTGTTACTTCCTCATCAGTACCATCTTCCTTACGTCTAGTCCATTGCTCTACTCTTTCTTCGCGACGTAGGAACTGCGGTTCTAATGTACTAAGTCTCATATTGCTGCAGCTCCAAAAGCGCGGAACATACCACCGCCATTTATCCTGCGTCTCCTGTTACGCAATGCACTGGCATAATAGGCACTAGGTGTTGCTATGGCTGTAGTACGAACGGGTACCATTGGAGGAATTCCACCCGGCTTTGAACGTTTCAACAACTTCATTCTTTGTTCCTTGGTGTCTTTACTATTACGTCTTTGTACGTCCATAAATTTGTTGTCCTTTTCCTGCGGATCGTCTACCGGTACTTTCTGCCCTTTTCCTCTCTTGGCTAACGAAGGAGGAGCGAACCACGTCATTGGATCGATATAACCCCATGACTGGGCTCCGGCCATTGGTTCTCCTTGATCTCCGAACGCGGCTATCTTCGGTGGCCGTATTAACTTATCCGATCTATCTGGGAACAACTTCAATTGGTTTTTGTTCTTATGGGCTAGTGCTCGTTCCTTTTCCGGACTCTTCCACTGGTTAAGACCTTTTGCGGAAGATTTACGTCCTGAACCTGGTCCACCCGCTTTGATAGTTGTCTCTCCACCTATACCGTACCTTTCACTCAAAAAAGTTTTCAAATCATTGAGCGCAACTTTGAAAGACTGTTCTTTATCTTGTTCTGCGTTATGCTGGGTGTAGTAACCGATCCTCTCTAGTTTATTTCCCGTAGCTCTTGGAGCGTTTGTTATCTCTGTAACTTTAACATGTCCAACATCAGTAGGATGCTTTACTACATTTACTTGATGGCCTCTAGCTGTGTAGTACTGATTACTAGTACTTTTGAACCCTTCTTTGAACTTGCCATAACTTGGATGCCTACCACTACCGGGGCCACCTGCATCCACATACGGTTCTATTCCAGCCCGACGCTCTGATTTCTTAAACTCAGAAGGCGATTGTCTGATTACTTTCCCTGCATACATCCGTGTCATCTTCTCTACGTACGCACTGGTTGCTTCTTTATGCGCGTCCTCGTGCTTCATACCTGCTTGTTTCGCTAACTGATATATACGCTGGTACTCCTTCATTGCTTGTTTCTTGCGGCCACTTCCCGGTCCTCCGGCGAATAGATTCTTTGGAAGACTAGGTTCTATGAAGCTTTTTCTGTCGGCTACGGCTTGGCCCATCTCTCTACTGGGGTAGCAGCCAAAGCTACGGTCTACACCCGAATCACTTACAACACAATACTGAGTTCCCTGTTTTACTATTCTCTTTTTCCCTTTTGGTGGGTTTGGCGACGTTTCCAGTTCTACATTCTCTTCTTTCGCTTCTACTAATCCTCCAACGTGTTTCTGCTTTCTGATGAGCTTACGGAAATGTTTACGCTCTCTACCATTGTGATCGTCTGGTGGTAGTATTTCTCCCGTCTTACGGTCTACTTCCCACTGAACATCTTTATAGGCTTCGTGCGTAATCGTCGCATCTGGATCGTCAGGATCGTGGGTTGCCTTTACACTTGTCGGAAACATGCTAGGCTCTCTGTCTGCCAGATTTGTGAGATACATGAAATCGCGAGAAATATTCTCACCGTTACGGAAACGTATGTTGGCTCGCGTTCCTTTTACTTTCATGACTACGCCACGTCCGTGGAATCCGTGTACGTATACCTGGTCTCCAACTCCGAATGTACTGGAGAATAACATCTTGTTACTTTCTTCTTTGATACGCTGCTTGAATTCTTTCAACGGGCAAACCGTAACACTTCCGTAAAAATGATTGGGCAAATCATAGTTTTTGAAATAGGCTTCCTTGGCGGCTAACACATCTGGGAACCCAAGCATACATTTGTCTTCGTCCCATTGCGTTCCTTGCTTGTCCGTCTGGTGGATAATGTACACGAACTTTGCTGATGTATCTGGTCCGAGAAAAACATCTATGGCGTCCCCGTCGGCTCCTGTTGTACCAACTATGTACCCATAATCATGTGAAAGTACCGTACTCCACGGTTTTCCAGATTGTTTATCAACTCCAGACCGGGTGCTTCCGGCTGGATTCTCTATACAAATCTTTATTCCACGGAATACGGTGTATTTCACATCACCCTCCGATCAAAATTCTCGTGTTTAAGACACGTATAGGAGATAGGGCGTGCCTGCGTTTACGTGGTTTGAGACGGGTTATTTTCGTAGCAGAGGGGTTTGGATAGGGAAAGGGAAAGGACGTGTGTAAACGCGTTTTGCACATAAGTAACAACTTTACGAACCACTTGGAATCTGCGGCGGTGTAAAAGACGTATTGTTGAACAAATACGTTACTTTCGGGCTCTCACGAAATGTACCACCAGCGTTTTCAAGACTTTTCTGGTTGGTAAGTCCTTGCGAGGCCAACTTTACTAACAAGCCAGCAGTTTCTAGCGCATCTTCACGAGCGCGCAATAGTGGAGCAACGTGTAACGGCATTTTAATACCCTCCTTGGAGTGATAGTTCTTTGTAACTGTAATCCTTTTCTTTACCTTTGTGCTTCTGGTGCAAAGATTCTGCACACTCAACGGTCCCAAAGATCACGTGTACTCTATTTGTCCCAAGTTTCTGATGAATTTCTGCAATCTGTTCCCACGAAGGATACTCAATACGGAACTCTGTACGTGGCAACTGGATAAGAAGGTCTATGTCGGACCAGTCAGTCTGCTTCCCCGATGCATACGAACCTATCAACAGAATCTTTTCTACTTTCTTCGGGAATAGGACTATGTTACAAATGTCTCTTACCAGTCCTGCTTTCTCCAGAATCTGTGATTTGGTAAATATCATTAGTCACCATACGTACTAGTAAATCGTTGTATTCCTTTAATCCCATTGGCAACTTGTGGTTTAGCAGTTCTACTCCCATTCCAACACTGTACCTTTCCAACTTTACCATTTACAAAATTAACCTGTATCCAAGTTCCGTCACCTTCATATTCTGTGTTTCGAGAATACATCCGACGGGTTACTGAATTATTATCTTTCCCAAAAGAACGCATTTCCATCATATGATCAACAGTTTCAATACTATCCGAACCCGCATTCATATCGGGATTATGTTCGACCAGTCTTTGTCTCGCTTTCTGCCGTACTGCCGGTGTAGTGCTTGGATCTGGACGCGAAATGATCTTCGAGTAAGGTCTAGCTAGCATTGCTGTCTCGGCTTCACTCGGCGTATCGTGCTCACTGATTACATCCTGATATTTCGTATCGACAACTTTATACTTACGTCCTATCTTGGAACTGCCCCCTCCTTGACTTCCTTCACAGTATAACGTTATGGAATCTTGAAGGTTCATGCCGTCACCATACGCTGTGCTTCTTTTATGTCAGCTAAAACCATCAACTTTACCAAATCCAAAAAGTTTGTTTCTGGAACCCATCCCAACTTAACGGCCGCTTTGGTAGCATCAGCTAAAATTGTATATGTTTCACTATGTCGCAACGAATCACTAGAGAATGGGACTAGATCTATTGTACGTACATCGGCAGCTTGCATTGCAGCTTTCAGAAATTCTTGTACCGTATGACCAATCCCCGTACCTATCACAAAATCTTCCGGTATATCCTGTTGTAGCATCTTATACATCGCTTTGACGTAATCGCTGGCATAGCCCCAATCACGTACTGTTGTAATTGTACCAAGCTTTAACGCAGGTTTCTCTCCGATCGCATACTGTGCAACTGCACGTGTAATTTTTCTCGTGACCATGTCTTCTGTTCTTCGAGGACTTTCGTGATTGAAAAGAATACCACCAACCACGTAATAGCCTTTGTCTCTGTACATCTCAACTATTCTGTGTGCTGCATACTTGGATATACTGTACGGAGTAATAGGATTAAACGAAGTATTTTCATTTACTACAACCTGTCCTTTCCCATCAAACTTACCGTACATAGTTGCAGAAGATGCCTGGTAAACACGAGTATTCTTGAACTGCAACTTTTCGACGCAACGCATAAGCCGCATGAAACCGTTCGTGTTAACATCAAACGTATCAACGGGATATTCTATACTGGCTGGAACAGTTGACTGTCCCGCAAAATTGTAAATCTCATCTGGTTCAACTCTTCTGAGTAACGTCAATAATGATAATTCGTCTCGTATATCGGCATAAGCATATCTAACCCCGGAAATAAAATTCCCGCCAGATGATAGTGTACTTCCTCTGGCCGTTCCCCATACCTCATAACCAAGTCCGAGTAACAACTCTGCCATATAACTTCCATCTTGTCCAAGAGCGCCAGTGATTAAAGCTTTTTTCATTTTGCCCCTATCGTCATCGTAGCGATTCGCTGTTCTGTCTCAACTATCATGGGACGTGGAAGTGGGAAGATAAACCTGCCCCCACCTTCCAACCATTTCTCTTCTCGTTTACGAATACTCTCACGGAAGTGCCACGGAAGTACGAGTGCTGTTTTTGCCTTACTACGAAACTCTTCTTCAGTAATAATTGGCCACCATGTTCCAACCATTCGTAACCCAATCTTATGCTCATCTCGATCGGCTACACCAAGGACCATTTCCGATCCGCCGTTCCGAAACATAAACTGGGTTAAGACTGTACCGCGAGTAGAAGCTCCGTACGCATACAAAGGAGCATATTTCTCCAACGTCATTTTCAACACAGTAGCCAGATTCTTTGCCCGTTCTGAAAACAAATAGTAGGCTGCATTCGTATCAAGACCCATCTTCATTTCCAACAACTGGGTTGTGTACATTGTATCACCCAACGACTTCGTTTCCTCTGTCATTTTGTTTACAAATGGCGGATGGGAAATATATACCCGTAACGATCCACCGTTTGACTGACTCAGTTCCACACCTTTTATTTCTAGACCTGCACGCTTCACCGCTTCTTGTAACGATAACAACGAGTAGTAGGCAATATGTTCGTGACAAATAAAATCCAACGCACAGTCTTTCAGCATCGTACCGAGATAGTTTAACTGGATGATAAGAATGCCTTCATCATCTAACAGGTCTCGGCAATCTTCCAGAAACTTTACCGGATCACTCACATCGTAGAACATTGCGACTGCCGTAATGATCTTGAACTTGGGAACGACTCCCATTACCGTGACTGCTTCTTTGGAAAAGAACTCCGGTATACCTACATCTATCTTATCGTTCGCCATGCCTTCGGCAATAAGTTCTCCGCACGGATCGACTCCGAATGTCATGACTCTTTTATCGTACCAACCTAATAGGGTACCGTCATTCGCGCCAATATCCAATACTCTATCTCCCGGTTCCATCTGAACTGCTGCCTGGGCATGTTGCACAACTGCAAGCAATTCGTCTCTCATCTGTTCGTTGATACCACTACGATACCAGAACTTACGGTACAACCTTTCTGGGCTGACTTTATTCTTCAACTGAACAAGATGGCAACTTGGACACTTCATAAGTATAAGCGGAGCTTTCAATAATTTCTCGTCTTTCTCTTTTACGAAATCAACAACGTATTGCTCCCCCATGTCTAACAACGGTGTTACGGGTGTCTTGCAGATCAAACATTCTTTCATTTCTTCGATCATACCAACACTCCCTTATATTCCAGACTACACACTCGATTATAAGCCCCAACCCATTTTCTCATGCAATACGCCGTTCGATGTATAAATGACTTGGCATCTACAGTCCAAATCTTTCCTGTAAATTTCTCTACTTGATCTTCCATTCTTTCTGCCAACGAAAGATAACAATCTGAATACGTCGTACCATCCAACTTTTCTTCATGCAACCATTCTGTCAAATCTTCGAGCATCTGGATACAAGCATATTCTTTTACTAGGTCTTCCATGTAGTCGTGATTGTTACGAATGTGATTTACAATGGGAGTACCTATTCTGATCTTCTGTCCCATCTTCTTAACGCATGCTTGCAAAAAATATCCGGTAAAAATATCAGCGTGATGGTCTATTCGCATTCCGTTGATTACATTTCCCATCGGGATGAAGTAGTTGGCGACCATTGCTTCTCGACTAACGGCTGTGTTCTGGGAATTTATGGGAGACCACGTCTTGTCCCCAAGAAAGAACGATCTACTATTATATACCGGTTCTGGCTTTGACGTAAAACTCATCCACGTTAAAGCGTCTAGGTCTGGATCTTCCATCCACAACCCCTCATTAACAGCTACAATTCCGTTTACATCACTCTTTAATATGACTGGCCCTTTTTCATTTCTTTGTTTATAAGGAAATCCTCTGGGATAAGCCTTCAAACGCAAATGATTGCAAATGTTACACCACGACGATTGTACTTCCGACTGTGTGTCTCTTTGTCCAACTAAACTGTGTAAATTAAAAAATCCAGAATCTTCGCGACAGTAATTATCATCATCTATACTGATGATGACTTCACACCCATCTTGAAGTGCTTTGAGATACCCAACGTTCCGACGATTATCCGAATTTACTGGGATAAGATCAAAGCCGAATTGTTCACGTAAAAACATCCGCTGCACGTTTATAGGTTCATGCCAAACATCCCATCCAGCGGATGAAAACCTATAACACTGTTCGTACAACTCATGCGGCGTTTTTAGATCTGGAACAATGTAAAACGTAACATCTTCTTGTACACCTTCGGCTTCCGCTTGCTTACAGTATCCTTCCAGAAACTTTCCATCGCCAATCGTCGTGCATACTAATCCAATTTTCATATTCTCCTATCTGTTTGCTGGCCTCATGCTGATGTTGTCTTTGATCCATGTTCCCAGTTGCGTTCTCGCAGTAAACAACTCCTGCTTTGTCATCGTATCCAAATCCAATATCAATGTACTGGGATCGTCGTCGTTTAGTTCCCACATCTTCGAGAAAGCGTCAATCGGAAGTTCTTTGATACCAAAACGTTCTGGGGTAATCCATACTTGCGATCCCGGATATGGCTGAAACATATGCAGACTAGCTGCGTCGGGTTTCGCTGTCTCCAACCATTTCTGCATCTCGTCTATACTCTCCCAAGTCTCACCGGGAAAACCTATCAACAAATAGGCTCTGGCGACTATACCCGCGTCTTGGCAAATCTTGATGCCTATCGTGTTTGCTTCTGGAGTAGTTCCTTTGTTCATGGCTTTGAGCATTCTCGGGGAACCATGCTCGACACCGAATCCCATTTCGGTGCATCCACGTACTGCCATGTACTCGAACAACTTTGGGTCCATCAGATTAACTCTACTCCATCCGCGCCAGAGCATTCCGTAGTCATGGAATATATCTACCAGCTCCATACAACGTTTTGCTTTGATTGTTAAGACGTCATCCCATATTCTCAACGAATTAATGCCATGATTGGCCAACCATTTAACTTCTGCTTCCACCTGAGCAGGGGTTTCTTCACGTAACTTTGTTCTTGCGTCTGCACAAAAGTAGCACCCATACGGACAATTATGCACTAACACTCCATTCGCAAAGTAGTTATGCACTGGATGAACGGTAATATTATAAACCTTTGCTTTACCAACAAATGTTTTTTTAACTACCTTTGTCCAAACCCCATAAGCTGTTGTATTAGATGGGACCTGTTGTAGGTTTTCAAATGGCGAGTCCACACTATAAAAATCTTCCACCCATATTTCTTGTAATCTTTCCGTTCTACCTTGTCTTTTTTCTTGTCTTTGTGCCAATGTTCTCCATGTACCAAAATAGCTTTTTTCTTCTTTGAATCTACAAAATCCGGATTTCGTCTTGTGCCAGATATACACGGCCCTATCCAAAACTGTCCATCTCCAACGTAACGAAAGTCTGGAAGATATTGACGTAATATAACTTCCAATCTTGCCTCGGGCCTGCTTTGCGTGATCCCTGTTCCGTGAGATCGTTCCCACGGCATCGTCATTAAACCTTTTTTCCATCTCTTGGTCAAAGCCTTCGACATTATTTTGCTGTATTTCCTCTTGATTGTTTCTGAAACTTTTTTTGCTACTTCCGGACGTTTCATTGGATTCAAGTCGCCTTTCTTGCATTCCGATAAAAGCTTCCGAACCCTTTTGGTAGGAACAGGAGGATGCCCCCAAAACTTGGACCGTTCCTCCTTCGTCATTTTCCTCGCCATTCGTCTCATCTGTCTGTTGCCGTGTGTTGCCATATAAGCTTTGTAACATTCCACAGAACAATACGTTGCCTTCCTGATCTTGTATTCCTGAAACTCGGTCAGACATTGTGGACAACATATCCATTCCTTCACAGACATCTTTGATTTCTTCCCATCCATATGGACTCCAAACGGGATGTTCTCCGGTAATCTGTAAAACTGTTCCATTTTCTAACTTTAATTCCCACACATCAGTTGCATCTCTTTCCCAAACTGCTTGAACCGGAGCTGATACACATTCAGAACTATCTGTATTAAAACCCCGTACTAAATCTCCAACTTTAATCGCTTCAACTGGAAGCGCTGTTCCATCGTGTAATGTTACTAACGTTCCTGCTACAATACATCCCCGCGCAGTCCATAAAGAACCAATAGTCCGTTCTGTTGCATCCACTGATTTACCATGCTGGGAATTAACAAGTAGACCTCCTTTGCCCCATTCTCCATCCCACAGATCGTATGCTGGTAATGGCATCTTCAACACATCCGGTAACGGTGGTTGTGGATTGTAATGTATCGTTCCATCTAAGTCAAACCATCCGAAACCCGGCACGTTTAGAATTTTGCCTTGTTCCCAATCGTTGCAAAACTGGACGAAGGAGTCTTCGCACTCTCCAGCCATGAGATAATCAAAACCTTGAAAGAACTTCTTGTGCTTGAACTGCTTATGTGGTCCGTGGAGAATATACGTTACATGCGGACCACCTGCTACCTTTACTTTCGCTGGCCATGTGGCAGCAAGCTGTCCTCCGAATTCTGCGTTAGGCGTTACGCAACTTACTCCGAGAATATCACATGGCTCAAGCAACTCTTTCAAAACGATTAACTTTCCACGTTCGTTATCCCACGCTGTCAGTTTGTGACAATCAACAATCTTTACCTCATGCCCAGCTTCACGTAAAGCCGCACCTAGATAAAGTAAACCAAGGCTAACATGGAGGCTTGGCGTGAATAAAGCAAACGACGGACCGCCTGTGAGAATTACTTTAGCCATTTATTTTCTCCACGGCTCATGGACCAATTCATCGTCTCGATCTAATCCACTACTTTGCCTAAATGCTTGATTCGATTTGAATCCTATAGGCTTACCTTTTGGGTCCGTTTCTATCACATACGCCATTTTCTGCATTTGGTATAAACTGAGAGTATTACGTAACGTATATGATGAACACTCTACTACCGTTCTAAACGGAACAATAATTGGTTTATACGAAACAGCATCACACGTAACATGCTGTTCACTTGTAGCTTCCCCACGAATTGTTCTGGCAAAGATGCACGAATCACACAACGATTTTCCATGCAACGGCGTGCCATCCCTTACACCTCTCCATCTTTGGCTCATACTTATTCTCCTATCCAATTCAACGCGACTTCGTGATTACTGTTTCCGTGTGTTCCTACTGCACCGATATGCTGCCAATAACTATTCTCCGTTGTCCAACGTTCTCCCGGTCTGGCATAAGCGTGATGAAGGTCTACTGTATTACCTCCACCCAAATGTTCTGGTACTGCAAATCCTCCATGACCTAGTCTCCAATTCGGAGCGTACTCTTCCCATTCGCGTCTGGAGACGGTTCCTATACCGGCTATGGACGTTACTTGAATATCTGTTCCTCCCGGGCCTGGTAAATACATCCAACCTTGTGTTTTAACTGTACGATGATGACGCGTGTAAGAGCTTCGGTATACTGACCATGCTTTTGCATTAGGGCGACGTTCTATCAGCATTATCAATGCCGTTAACCAATCTGGGTTATACAAGACATCATCGGTCAACAAACAAACGTGAGTGACTTCCGGGTGATGACGAAACATCTGATCTGTCGTCCATATCACAACTGGATCTAATCCGTTTATCCATTCCGGTTGTTCCGCCGTTAACGTTCTGGAAAAGGGGAACTTGAATATCCAAGACTTGTAGTCGAATGTAATATTCGAAACTTTGTACGTAAAGTACATCCCAAACACTTTGTCTTTCAAATCTAGCTTTGTTTTTACCAACGAAGCAAAAGAACGTTCGGCATACTCCTTTCTCTGCTCGTTGTAAATATACGACACCAAATTTAGCCCAAGGTTCACGCTATCTCCTTGACTGCATACATCTTTTCTTGGTGGTCTATATTCCACAACAAGTCGATCTGGTGAATTATCTCTGAGCGCTTGTCGTTCAGATCGTTGATACTGAACAAAACTTCGGCGGCTCGTTTCGAGGCTTGTACGGCAAACCTGTCTGGAGCGTCTCTCAGGATTCTGGCTTCGTCTTCCAATTCCCAGATCTTTCCGTTTATGTCTGAAAGCTGATCGTACAACGAATCGTATTTACTAACTATCTGGTCACTCGTTGCAATATCTGGAATATAGTACTTGATAAGATAGTCTTGGACTAGCTCGTACTCATCCATAAAGGCCAGGGCATTTCTGTGTTTTGTCTTGTCTCCTTCTAACACTTGACGGGTTACGGCTTTCAACATTGCTTTAGGACGCATCTCTGGTTGTCGTTCCATGACTCCCGTATCGCAATGAACCAGTTTCAGTTCCAAAATCGTCTGTCGATCTACAAGTTCACCAGGCTTTGGACGAATTATTGACATACACTCTCCTTTTCCAACTTTCTATTCAATCCATGCTGTCCAAAGAATAATGCACACTGCTTGGCTGCTTCTTCTGGAGGCGTACCATATACTGGTGATGCTTCCGGCCAATGTGTATTACTAAATGTGCTTCCAAACTGTCCTTGATGATGTCTTGCGGGGTGTGGCTCGTATAAAAATATATTTGCTTGTCCTACACCACTCGCTAGTACGTACTGACTTGATCTACATCCGACGAATGCTTTGGCAGACTTTATTACAAATGTAGCCATTCTCCAACTTAACTTATTCGTTTCTATAAATTGCTCATCTGGGAGCAATGAACGTAACGTGTTCAGGAAAGCTCCTTTCTGATCTGCATACAGCTCGTTAAAAGAATAAGCTATGAAATCTTCCGGCTTGTTTTTCCACCTACCAGCTTTAGTTAGTATCAAATCCCAATACTGATTGTCTGCTTCATTAGCGTGAGCGGGAAATATTGCTGCACCAGTACTGATAAAAGGACAAACAGGCTCGGGTAGAACGATTCCTTGCTGCGATGCTATGAAATCGACTAACGGTTGATTTGGTGCTGGATGATGCCTGTACGTAAGGTGATAAACATTCTCGTACTGATATCTCAATGCTTCGTCGTTCTGCGGGATGGCTGGCTGATCACCATATGGACTGCCTTCACATGCCCACGGCTCATTTACGAAAGCAGTGTCTATATACTCCTGTTGCTGGAGTAATGGAAGCAGGCTACGGTAACTGGGCATGATGCCCATATCTACTTTTTCATTATGCTTACGACTCAGTTCTCGTACTGTCGGAAGGCTCCACAAAATGTCCCCAAATTTTCCACTGAACGTACAGAGCGTCTTACTCATTATGCTCTCCTATTAGCCTTCATACACTTTTCTCCGTCGGCGTGCAAAGCACCGCACTTGGTACATACTTTAATCGTTTTTCCTTTACCACGTACAACTGGGTTATAGGCTATTTGGTTTTCAGTATCGTCTACCTTATCGGACAACGCGGCAGGCCCAGCTTTCATCTTTTTCTTAGCGAACATCTTCTGTCCGCGTACTGGACTAGGACTAATTGGCATCGGGTGTGTTGAACGCATACTGCTTCCATTCGGTGTAGTTATACGTCCCATGTTCCCTGGCATCATTGCATCCATGCTGTCGTGCTGTGCTTTCTTTTCTTTACTACTAATATGGCCTTTGTTTCTCGTTGACCAGTTTTTCTTTGCTCCTACTGACGTTCCGGCTGCGGCTACGTACTGGATTTTTACCTTTTCTGGATCGCCTACCAAACTTACTTCGTTGTCTTCCAGTTCGTATTCCTGTTTGAATGTTTTTCCATCGCAGCTATATACAAAATACTTCTTGTATGGAAATACATCGGTGATATACGGATACGGTCCCGATACAGCTTTGGGGGAAGAGCTATCACCGCCCTTGTGATACTTTTTCTGGATACATTCTTGTAACTGACTACGTAGATCGTTTTCTCCCATATCTGCGGCGGCGTTCAACTTGGCGATTCCGAACTGTGTGTCGATCGTACTTGAACCGTGGATCACGGGTATACTGGAAGATGATCCATGGACTGTGACGTTGATCGGTCTGCCTGTTCCGGCTTTCGATTTCTGTGAATTACCTTTACCCTTACCACCTTGTCCCAAAGCTTTGGCGGGGGGTTTGATACTCTGTCCCGGATTGCCGGCTCGCGTAGAAGCATTTCCCTGTCCCGGCTTTGGTACACCCATCTTCGGAGGAACAACCTGCGCACTCGGTCCTGGTGCTACACCAGGCTGGTGCCCGACTAGACTTGGACGTGATTGGTTCATCGTTTGTCCCGGCTGCTGCTGAGTGTTAATAGGATTGCCGTTCTCGTCGTATCCCTGTGCCTCATCTGGATTCTGTCCGTTCTGATCCAACATTGGTTGCTGATTAGGCTGGAGATTGTGTAACGTGCTCAGATGACTGATGACACTCTGCACGGGCGCCAAGTTACGCTGGGTCTCTTCTCGGGCCATGTCGTACTCAAGCTTTTTCTGTTGCAGCTTACCGAACTGATCTTTGGTGGCTCCAACAGGGTCCTGGACATGACGGGAGACGTGGTTTGTCAACGGCGATGCTTTCGTTGCAGCTAACAACGCAGGTATATTTTCAATCGCCTTGCCGTCAATTATATCGCGTAGGGTTGTCATGTTGTTTTTCCTTTTCGAGCAACATCGTCGGAACGTTTAACGATTTCGCATACTTGATTGTCTTCGCATTTATACCAAGGTCTTTGCACAACCTATCGATTGTATTTCTGTGTACTTCCAGTTCCCGTGCTGCGGCTGACAAGTTTCCTTCGCACTCAAGAATCTTTTCTAATACTACTTGTCGCTTCAACTCGAATATTGTCTCTTTGAGGCCCATTACTTCTTACCTCGCTTTGACTTGTTGTGTTGACTCCATGCTATTTGGAATGGGATAGAGCTATCTTCACCATACTTTTCTTTTAACTTCAAAACTTTGTTCCTCTCGTCCCGGAGGCGCCGTAAACTTCATACGCTTCTTGGTACGCATCTTCTTGATTAGCTTACTACCTTTTAGCACATCATACTGTTTTCCAACACCATGGCAATCTGGACATTGCTTGGGAAGACTGTTTTCATCTTTAGCAGGTATGCGTCCTTTACCCTTACAAGTAACGCACCTTCTACCACTGCCGGGACCACCTGCCTTAACGACGCGGGAGAAATCAGAATTCGTAGCGCCTTTATTCAATACTCTCGGTCCTACTCCCGTTCCCGGTCCCATCAATGGTGCTTGTCCGAATCGATCGGTATAACCCGGCTTCGTTCCTGGTGCGAATACTTGACTCTTACGTGCGTTCCATTTCAGTTTTTTCTGGTGGTGGATTGGCAGACTATCGGATGAACTTTCTTCCAACGAACCACTTGATCTCGCCATCTTTCCCGATTCCTGTTTGCTGGAGAATACGCCACTGTCGGATAGTACCGGTCCTTGATTTTCTCGAATCTGTGCCGTTCTCAGTTTCTTTACTTTCTTCTTCGAGTGCATCGTATCGTGCGGCCGACTACCCGCTTCTCCGGTGTCTTGCAGTCCGACTGGTTCTGGTCTGCTCATGCCCACTGCCGCACGCAACTGGCAGGCTGTACTCAATGGACTACCAATGGCTTTTATTATCCCATTTCCATTACCGTTCTTTTTTGGTGGGCCGATCAAAGCCATTCGCTTCAAGGCTTTCGTTCCAACCCATGCCATGATCCTGACTTCGCCACGCTGTCTCGCGGCTGTCGTTCTGTGTTTGCCGTCTAGTACGACTATTTCTGGAATGTATCCCAAGGCGGTCATTCCACGTTTTCGCTTGTTCAGGTCTATGACTATCGGTTCGTCGGCCATCGTTCCGGCGTTGATGAAATGTTTTACGCGGTCCGGGTGTGCTGGATTACTACAACATGCGGCGGCATTTATGTCTACTTCCATGAGCACAAACTTCTTCGAGCTCAACCAACGGTCTGCCCACTGTTCTCCCGTCAGGTATTCTCCCGATCCCGCGGCTATGGTAAGCCTCTGCTTAATCATGTGGGCCATATCCGATACACGTCTTCCGACTTGGTGCTTCGTACGCGTTTTCGGTATCACTGGTAACGGTTGTGGCAGGTACAATGGCTGCATGGAGACGGCTTCTTGTAGATTCATCGCTTACTCCCTTTACTGGGATAATGTTCAACTGGGCATGGAACGTTTACACCAGTGTTTCCATTCTCGTAATTATTACAATGTGGCTGCTTGTACACGACTGCACCTATACTGATTCCAACTCCGGCTAGTTCCCATACTATATTCTTTTTCAGGAAATGTACTACACGATTAGGTTTATGCTGTGGTTCCTGCAATACCCGCCACTCGTCACGTTTGTATGTCTGGGCAGAACATATCCCGACTAGGAGGATAATTGCAATGATCGTTCGCATGATATTCATTATACAGAACCTCTCGTTCTAAACATTTTCTGTGACGTGAACTTGGGAGCCATGTCGATATGAATGAACGTACCCAGACTAATACGTTCACGCTGACCGTTATCTAACCGGATGAACACGACTGGACCGTGACTGTCTCTACGGATGGAAAGAAACTCAAAATTATGTGGCAACGCAAGTTCACAAATCGCTATGAACTCGTCTACGTTTAGCTTTTCGCAGACTTCGAGCCCAGTCATACTAGTTGCTCCTCACGAGATTCTTTAACGATGTTTTGATTCCGTACCGCTGTTTCAACATCCCGACTGACTTGGCTATCTGGGTTTTATCTTTACTTGTGTTTCTGTACTCGAACGTTCCCTGACTGACTCGTTGTGCGCTGGTAGTGTAGTTCCTCTCCGTTACGTTGACACCTTTTATTTTCCCGTTGCTGAGATATGCATCTACCTGTACTGATGCTCCCGGTCCTTGGTGCAAATGGGCTGGCATACTGGAAGTGTCGTAAATACGACTGACTCTTTTCTCGCCTTGGTACTCACCCGGTGCTGGTACTGTCTTGGTGACTTTGGAGATTAGAGCGAAGTCACCTTTCAACCTATGTGGCTCCGACGAAAGATTCTTGATGTTCTCAGTTTCGTCCTTTGGCTTGACCCAAGTGAGTCTGGCTCCATCCGATGTCTTGGTCTGCATTATGACTTGACTCTTCGGAACTGACTTTATTGATATGGCGTTTGGATCAGGGGGAACTATATGTCCCGACTTATCTGTGACTGGAATAAAATTGCCTGATCTACTTACCTTACTCGGAGTACTAAACACAGGAGGAGTTCTACTATCGTGACTTTCTTGTAACTCCAGATCAGACATTTTCGCATACGGAACCATACCGCCCAAACCTTTTACTGGGTGTAGTGGTTCTACGGCTACCATCTGATCACTGTGTCCTATCTTCGGCATTACGTTACTGACCTTTAATTCGGTACCATGCGGAAACTCAAACTTACCTCCACTCTTCGGATGGTAAGAAGACGTACCCGGTTTCATCGTGACCGTATCACCTTCTTTGATAGGACGACCGCAGTTCGGACCATGACATCCACTGCCCGGTCCGCCTGCCAGTAACGTTATGGCTGTTTGTAGGTTCATATGCTTATTATACAGATTCTAAGTTCCTATTTCCCAAAGAGACTGCCACCATGTTAATACTTTCGCTTTTTCTGGTATTGGTTCTGTTACTGGCTCGTCTGGATGCAACAACTCAACCGGTTCAGGTATTTCTTCTACCGGAACTGGAGGTGCGTCTTCGGCGTCTATCACCATACGCACAATTGGTTTTTCACCTTTTGGTTCTACCCGTGTCACCGCACGTAACTTGAGACTTACCTTTCTGACTTTCCTTTCTTTTGGTTTCCGCGGCATATATCCTCCTACGAGTTTTTCATTCGATTGTTATCGTTCGTCCACACTGGATCACCGGCACTGGGATTGACCGGAACAACCTTACCGCAAATAGGACAAGGCTTTCCGGGTACCTGTTCGGGTGAATCATGCTTGGAGGATGTCGAAGCGTCGTTAATATTGAAATCTGCCATTACTTCTCCTTCTTATCTGGAAACGGCGGTGAATCAGGAACCGGAATTGGATTATCTCCGGCTAGTGCTGTTTCTTCCAATACCTTATCCATTACACCAAGCATCAAAGCAGCACTCGATCGTTGCTGTGGAGTAATGTCTGGATGCGTATCTACTGCACGTATACTCAATAATTCTTTCAATCGCGTACGTTCGCCATCGGCGAGAGTCAACGGTTTGGCTTCTAACTTTTCCAGAAGCTTATCCATTTCTTTATAGCGTAAATGTGGATGGTGGAGCTCCTTGGCTATACGAGCTTGTACCTGTGCCCACAACGGACTTACTTGCGTGCCCAATTCCACCATTTTTAATTCCATAGTTCTCATACGGGAGTACACTAAACCTATAGCGCCAAGAAAGGCAACAAATAAAGCTACAACCATACCTGCGATGATTTGTTCAAATACAGTCATAGCTTTATCTCCTTTGTAAACATTACTACAGTTTAGTGAGGAGGACGATCTCCTTCTAAAGGATCGACTGACTGACCAGTTTGTCCCGGCACAACTGTTAACGTTGCTTTCGTACCGTCTGCATTCGTAAACTCAGTACTGATGGTGTTAAGCTGCGTGAAAGCTTTTACTTTTGTTGGAACCCACAAAATGTCTCCAACGTTAATTACGTTACCCCAATAGTCAGTTAGCGACATACACTGCCTCCTTTGCTACATAGATCGGATTCTTACTACTGTCCCGACGCTTGAAAAATCCAGCGTGCTTGTCTGGGTGTAGACTCCAGCATTTTCCTTCGTCCGTATGGGTCATACTGTTCAATATTGTTCCAATCTTAAAATCTTCTTCTGGAGACGTGTAGTCTGGGCAAATGTCGTGCGTAAATTCTGTTCCAGGAATCAACTGATTCTTATCAGTCACTTTCTGCCACGTATATCTAAATGAGTTCTCAACTTGAACAACGGCGATGCTCCATTCAGTAGTAACCGGATACTGTACTTGTTTCTGATGTTCTTTGATCTCATACAACTCTTCTTTCAACTGCTCGATTGTTTGTTTATCCTTCACTATCTGTATGTGATTATACCAGGCTAACCCACCCCATCCAAGCCAACTACAGATCAAAATAAAGCTCAATGCTACGCCTGTAACTCTGGAATACCCACGATTATCCTTCCCGCGTTGGATACTCCGGGAGCTTGTCTTTAGCTTCGAGATAAAGTATGTCCACGTAACGCCTAGTATCGTTGATCTCTGCACCATGTTTCTCACGCGTACTTTCAACCCGTGCTTCAAGCTTCTCAAAACGGGCATCCACTGTTCTCTCTCTGGTTCTGCGAGCAATACGAGCAGCGCCAAGAGCAGCAAGAATAAAGCCAGCCACGATAAGTTGGAGTGTAGCCTGTGTAAAGCTCCACCACTCACTGGCGTTGTTGGTTGCAGGTTCGAGATAAACATTATATACCATCCGCTTGGACTCCTTGTCATTTAGTTGCTCCTGGCACGTATTTCGACTAAAATCTCCATGTGCAAGACAGCATTTCCATAACTTCCGTCCAAGTATAGTGTATATTCTGTTCCCACTGTCGGCTGAAACGAAGCGTCTCCAAAACTTCCTTGGAATACCCCAATACTACCTGGTACAAAGTTTAACGGTACGTTGATACATTCTTGTACTGGTGCTCCGTTACTATCGTACAAGTTTCCGGTTATACTTGCTCCACTGGCCCAGTACTGATTCAACACGTTGTCGTATACACCGTTTACCACCAAAGTCTGGGTATTGCCTTGGGTAATAATCAGCTTTGCTGGCGTTGCTGAAATCATCTGACTATTTCCTCCAAGAGTTGCCCCGCCTTTTACTACAACTTGCGGACTTACGTTAGCTTGGTATACTGAAATCATAATTACCTGGCAGCGATTGCCGTTCTGTATGCCGCACCATATTTCTTGTAGTTAACGTTGTTCGGGTCGTAGGCTATTTCCAAATCTGTACGATATAATTCCAACGTTGTGGGATGAAACGTCGCAGCGAATGGAATCAACGGAACCAACGACCCCGTCAATCCTTTTCCTGTTGGATCAGAAGCTCCTATTGTTTGCAATCCCAATACCACGGCTTTCGGATACCTGATGAAGATGTTGCACCAGTCGTTGGAACAGGAATTATTCGAGTGGCTAAGAGTGATGTCGGAATTACTAAGGCTCTCTGCTCCTATTCCCAGTCCATTGTTAAATCCAGAAGCAGCTTCAGTGTCTGGATACGTGATTGGAACTAGGGGACCATTCCCACCATACATAGATATCTCAATGGGAAATGAAGCTTTGTCGTTCTTCATTGCTGCATACATTGCATCAACGTATACTGTCCACGTGTTCTGCAACCCACTTGCGTTCTTTGGATTGGAATACGGATACAACTGCCCTGGGCACGGAATGACTGCTCCTCCACCGCCTCCGATACCCAACCTGATGTAGGCTAACTGATTCTTCCAACTGACTGTATTGTAATGCTTAACCAATGCTGCGTGGAAGGCTTGCAATCTTGTCTGGAAGAAACTGTTGAATACGACAGGATAGTTACTGTAGGCGGGGCAACTTACGGACGGAACCTGTTTCAACACATAGCTGGGTGTGCTCGTATTCGGACTGCCACTCGTTACTGCCCAGACAACTAATGCTATTTTCTTCTTGGCGTTGACATACGTTTGCAGGCTGTTGTCGAATGACGTAAAGCTGTAAACGCCTTGCGATGTCTCGATCTTGTTCCACGACATGACTACAACAACACCGTCGATGTTCGGTACTACGTATTTCTGGAAATCATTGTAGTCTGCGTTGCCTTGGTTGGGAAGATTCCAGGCCATGACTAACGGTTTTTGTCCCCAACAGAGGCTGCTTACTAACATCATCAATACTAAAGCTTTTTTCATACCTTTCTCCTTATTGTACAGATGCTTTTCCGGTGACTGTGGCTTTTCCTGCCATGTTCGCCGTTCCGTTTGGAGCTTGATTCGTAAAGTTTGCTATGGCTTGGGCGTATGGATTGTTGACTCCTGCCCCACCACCTGACACATTGTAACTACCCGCACTTCCTGATACCCCGGAAATATTGATGGTAAAGCCCGTTCCCGATCCGGATGTTGCTACCGTAGCTACACCATTTCCTGTGGTACAGGCTGTCCCCGTCTGGTTGATGGAAAACGTGAATACGGCTGTTCCACTAACGGAAGTCACAATGTATGTTGCATCGTTGTTCCCGCAAGTGACTGTTCCTTTGTCTCCAATCGCGTAGGTTGCTCCACCTGATCCCAACGTACTAGCTATGATTCCACCCGATGATCTGTTGTACCATGACGCACAGTTTGTCAACGTACCCGGATTACCTGTTGCTGGCAGTCCTGCCCACGTAGTCGTAAAGGCGAAAAGGGCGTCACATGAATAAATCTCAGCTACCTTGGCATGTCGCTGAGCGGCGAAGCTTAGCAGATATGTTAACGAACCTGTAGCACTGGAAGCTGAGGCAGCGGCTGGTGCTCCTGTACCATTTGTTGGATCTGTCGTGGTCAACGTTTGCAGGTAATTGATCGTACCATTCAGAAAGTACAAATTAAAATTGAAACACCAATCGCTGATACACGAAGTCGTATCGTCTACGTCATTATCTCCAGACGCATAATTGGCTGCGTCTCTATTCTGCAACCCGTTCGTACCGAATCCAAACTTATTCTGGGTAGAGTACAAGGCTTCGCAATCTGAATAGGCGGAGTTCTGCGGATTGCCGTTGGAGTGCATCGACTCAATTACTCCCCAGGCTGGTGCATACGTTACGATTAAACTACCTATCGTAATGTACATCGATTCTATATAGCTCTTAACGTTTCCCGTTCCCGTTACGTTGCATACTGGAACAGCTGGAGAGACTGAGCTCGTTCCTGCGTAGGCAATAGCGAATGAAGCATATGCCGCTGGAACTGTCCAGAAGTTTAAGCCCAAGACACTCGCTTCTCCTCCTTGCGTCATACCAAACTTTACGTACTTCAAATGGGATAATATCGAAGGGACGTTCGCACAGTCTGTCGTTCCTACTCCACTGGCACAACTGGCTGAGAAATGAATAAAGAACTGAGTAATAAAAGCTGGCCATGCTGTTGCTATTGGCTGTCCTGGTAACGAGACGGGAAGGCCAGTCGTATCTCCACCACCGAATGTACACCCACCTGTAATACACTGAGTTATGTTGTACTCACATCCTGTTCCACAACCTGTCGCTCCGTTGGCGTTGCCAAAAGGACTCGTGGCTGGGTTTCCAGCGTAGTTTGCACTGACCGTCATATACTGCGGTGCTGCGGCTCCGATGGCTGTCGCATAAGTCTGGGTGAAAACGTATGGGGGAGTACAGTTATTATTCCCGCCTTCCAACGCGGGAGCGACTATCATGCCTATTGACGTGGCTCCATTACTAATCCAGGCGTTTAGATTTGCATCTAACGTTGTCCAGTTCAACGACATTGACGTTGCGCCCGTATCTACAACGTTCCAACAAACAATCGGCGTTACTCCTTTTATACTGGAAGCGAGTGAACCGACTGTTGCGTTGTTAAAAACGTTGTTGACTATGTCTGTGTATACTGTACCAGTTTGTCCGCCACTGGCTAACGGGGCTTGGGCTATCATTACTCCGTTAAACTGGGCGTAGGATAGGACTGTCAATGTACACACGAGAACGAGTAATTGTAAAACCTTTTTCATTACCATACCCAACATCCCGATCCACGATAGAACGTAAGTAAATCAGCAGCGGCTCCCGTTAGACCCAGTACGTTGAAGACTGTACCAGAAGCTGATGCTCCTTCTATCGTTCCGGTAAGATGTATCTTTTGCTTTGATCCCGTACCACCTGGTGTAAATGTAATTACTGATTGTGCTGTAGTCGTAGAGGCTACATCTGTAATTACACCATCACCGATGACTGCAGCAGCAGTAAAGGCATCTGCTCCAGCCGTAAGATTAGTAGCTCCGTTTGTAGCAGTCTGTACTCCGATCTGATCTGCAGCAGCAGCTGTTGCCTGAGAGTAGTAAATTGTACAATCGAAACTCCAATTGGCTGCAACCAATGGTAACGTAGCAGTTAACCCCGTGATCGTTGTCAACGCAGTGCACGGAGTAAGTGTACCACCCGTGCCGCATGTTACATCTGCACCAGTTACAGCTATAAACTGGGCTGTCTTTATAAAACCAAGTGTATTAGCTGCGGTGGTTCCAACTCCAAGCAAACCCGATGCGACTTCGTTTATGTTTGTTGCAACCGCGGTATTGATACCACCGGAATTGAATCCGATCAATCCCGTATTGATTGTCCTTACACTACCTTGTTGCTGTGACGTACCTCCCTTATCTACCTGCCACTCGGACGTTGCTCCACCCGCACCACCTAAAAACTGTCCTAGTAACGCTGTAGCGGATGATGACGTAACTGTTACAGCAACAGAAAAGGCCGGACCTGCTATACTAGCGTTGTTCCATGTCTCCGTGACGGCTAATGCTGGAATATTTGTAGCAGTTGCATTTGTTCCTTCATCTAGTTCAGTCGAACCCGACTGCACCCAAAACGCAAAAGGGTTCGTGATGATCGCATTCGTTCCAGCTATAGGGGCTCCACTCACGGCCAACGTTGCTGCTTTCGTAAACGTCTGGGAAGCAGAAGCTGATGCATAAGTCGGAGCGACAAATAAGAATTCTCGTTGCGTTGCCACGGTACCAGTCGTAGCCCACGTACGTGTGCCAGTTACCGTTTGTAACCCAGGCGCTTCCGTTGCTGCTGTCAATCCAGTATCAGTTGGTATTGTCAACTGCCAATACGGTAAAACTCCTGATGATCTAGTGGTAGAAGTAAACGCGACTGGCTGATTGGCTGTGATTAACGATGCTGAAAATGTAAACTTCGGTGTTCCCGTATCCGCACTTCCAACTGATCCTCCAGCTGCAACCGCTAACACTCCAGCCGCGCTCAACGTAGAAGTATTTGATGGTGTCTGCGATGCTTGTGCTCCAGCTCCTGTCATGAGTGCAGTACTGGTAAGAGAAGCTGCACTCGTTACACACGTTGTACATGGAACTAAATCACCGGCTACGATCGTGTGGTAAGACCAGAATGACTGCACTGGAACGGATGCTGTTGCTGATGTATACCCCGTGCCGGCTGCACCAACATTAAAACTGGCTACGGCTGTACCTGCACCGTTCATCGTTGTCGTACACGTTGCGTTCGCACCATTTCCAGCAATAGCACAGGCTGGTCCGGCTCCACTACCTGGATACATTCCGGCTGGATATGTTCCTCCACTATTGAGTGGAATCGTTGCTATACCACCGCCGCTGAATGTGATTGTTCCTGCTGTTGCTTGGGTGACGTTGGTACTATAGACAAATCCCGTGGCTGACGTATTCGGTTCTACGATCTGGTATAACGTTCCACTTACTATCGGGCAGACTATCTCGACCATGTTTCCCGTAATAGGAAAAGGATCTGCACCTTGTCCACAAGAAAATCTTCCAGCTCCCGGTGATCCGTTTGAACTTACTCCACCACCTGCGGCTACAAGACCCACTGTACTTAATCCATTCACACCAGAATAACTCAACAATCCTGTTATATCGGTAATATTACTATCCCATCCTGGAACTGTGCTGTTGACGAATAAGAATTGTCCGTTACCTCCGATCGGTAACCTGGCCATGGCTGGTGTACTGTTCATATACAACGTATCACCGGCTGTGGTCAACGGCGCTATTGTTTGTGGGTTCTGGAGAATGAATTCTGTACCGTCATAGATCACACTAGCTATGGCTGTCGTTACTAGGTCATTGGCTATGAGAGCGGTTGTTCCACTTTTCGTAATTGGCTTGGCAGTTAGTCCATTTACCGCCAACGTTGGTGCTGCGCCACTATTATTCGCGACTGGTAGAAAATTTATCTCAAGTCCGGCTACCAACGATGTTGCGGGAGGGGCTAACGTTACAACCTGTGCTTGGGCAGTACCTGTGGCTGCCATGTACTGTGTACTGGTTAAATCTGCCCAGCTTTTATACGTTGGGTCTGCACTATTTCCGGCTGAAGCGAACAACATATTCGTCGTACCCGGTCCTGCTCCTCCTATTGCACTTCCGTTACCTTCGTTTATACTTACTGTATGCGCTCCAGCTCCAACGTTCACGTTACATGTACTACCTAACACACAGGATTGTCCGTTGGCTGTTAACGTCGAACTTGTTGGGGAAGTCTGGGGATTCTGCAACTGGAATTGTGTACCATCGTAAATGACAGATGCGATTGCCGTAGTAGTTAAATCGTTCGCTACGAGTGCTGTCGTTCCGCCTTTGGTGATAGGCTTGGCTGTCAAACCATTCACAGCTAACGTCGGAGCGGCTAGTGTATTATTTGCTACCGGAAGGAAATTGATTTCTAATCCAGGAACTAATGCTGTAACAGGAGACGCCAATGTTACTACTTGGGCTTGTGCTGAACCCGTTGCGGCTACGTACTGCGACGAATCTAAATCCCCCCAACTCTTTCCTTGCAGTGCTGTACCACTTACCCACTGAGCTATCTGAACATTGGCGGGTGATCCTGATATCGTCGCGCAACCAGCGCATGTACCACTGGAAGTGACTAGAAGATTTCCGGAGCTGTCTACTTTGAGGTAATGCCAGTTGCCCGCACTGTCTTGGGCTACTACTGCACTTGGGGGAACGAAGCCGCCTATCTGAGCACGTATACCCGTACTGCCTGATGTTAGAAGATTACCCGAGCTGTCTAGCCCTAGATAGGCGAATATTCCATTTGTCTGTTGACCAGACAATGCAACTGGTTGCACGAAGCCTGTCGGTGGGGCTTGTCCTTGTCCGTACGACAGGACTGTTAACAATAGCATCAAAACAACTAACTGGAGTAGTTTCTTCATACTGTTCCTCTTGGTAACGTTACCATTACTGGAACATGATCCGGTTCGTGGAGAGCTTTTCTATGGGCTTCATACCAGAACATCAGCTCTAGTCTGTTGTCACATCCGGTCTTGTCGAATACATCTCGCAGGTAATTCTTTACTTCTTGCTGAGACGCCAACCCGACGTTCTTGGCTATTTCGGGATATGTCTTTCCTTCGACCAGAAGCCTTACTATGCTAAATTCTCTGGGGGTGAAATGGAAATGTCCCGGTACCGATTGCTGTTCGAGATTCAACACGTCTACGAACATCTTGCCGATCTCAAACGTTACGTGCAACGAATGTATCCCAAGTCTCTTACCAAGACGATTGATTCTGTTCTTTACTGCGTTGTATGACTTGTTCAATTTTCTAGAGGCTTCATCGTGCTGCATTCCTTGCAGAATACAATTTACAACTTCTTTGTCTAACGGAGGCAGTAACGTATACAATTCTTTCGCCCTCATAACTGTTGTCCAAGCCGCCGTAGCTGTATAATCCAAAACTTCCTGTATCTGATGATCTAGTACTGTCTGCATACCATCCTCTTAGAAAACTTTGGTGCGGCCCAGTTTCTTCGTCGCTTTGCACCGTTGCAACCATTGACGCTTATAAAGAACATGCTGGTCTCCGCACCAAACCTTTTATGCTGCCGTACCGAATTGCAATACCAACTTGGTACCTGGCCCGGCTGTGACTGTCAACGTATCCATTCCCACCAACGGAGGATTGACGGAATTATCCGTACACGTAACGTTGGCTGTTCCAACCTTCAGTGCTTTAAACGTCGCACTTCCGTCTGGGTTCTGTGTCAACGTGGCTATGGTTGGATCGTCAATGCCCCACGTTACCGAGGCTGGGTTAAGAGTTACGGAATTGCCTACGGCGTCTGTCTCAATCGCAGAACATGGAATTGTCTGAGTGTCTGTTTCTTTACCTGGCATACCTGGTTGTTCTCCTTGAAACTGAATTTCCAGTTTTACTGGATGTTGGGATGGTTGCAGAATCTCAAGAATTGACTTCACGTTGTCTTGCGTACTTTCTACTGCATTTTGGACTGAGATCTGACTCCTTGCTATGATCGCCTGTCCTTTTACTAACAAATCGATCTGCTCTTTCAACTGATCGACCGACTTGTTAATCTTATCTATATCGGAATCAATATCATTCAACTTGCGGAACAACTGATCGTGGTTTTCGGCTAGCCAGTTCACTTCCATACTTCCTCCCTACAACTCCTCAATCATCTTCTCAAGATCGACTGGTAGTGATAATCCGTGTACGGAAATACCTTTCGTTGTTACGTAATCTTGTTGCTTATCTGCATCGACGGTTGGTTTGTCCGCTCCCATTAGTACGTCTTTCTCGTCTGCTCCTATTACCTTGAATATGAGATCGGGCCGTTCTCGTATCGCATCAAGACGTTCCTTCGTACTCATCTGGGTGATGACTCGTACTACGTGTCTTACTACCCCGGCTGGTGTTTCTATCAATACGAAGTCACGGTGTATCATAACTACTCCTCAACGACTGTACCAACCTTTGGTAATATCCGGAAACTTCTCGGCTAGACTATTGCCTGGACTACCATCGAATTTGGTTGTGTTTGTCAGCCCATCTACACCAAAAGGAGCGAATGGTCTCTCACTAACTACCTTCTGCATCATCTCTTTACTCGGACTGAGACCAATCGTCAAATGCTGGATAATATGCTGGCAACGATTCACGTTACGAATAATAGCGTCACGTTGTTTAAATCCAAATACAGAAAAGAATAACAACGCCAATGCTTCCCCGAATACTGTTGGTCTATCAAATCCAATTATCTCTTTATCCATACTTCCTCCTATTGCGTTAAGTCTAATACGAAATCATCGTTACGGCAAATGCTCGGTGTTCCTGGTGTCATACCAAGACCACACAACATATCTGACGTGAAAAATATCTTCGTTCTATCCTGGGAAGGGGAACTGATGCAGTACTGTGCCCAGAAGTTCGATACGGGAGTACCACTGTTGTAACACTTACCGAATCGGAGTATCTTATCGGTTCCATCTACAGTGACTCCGTACAATTCGTTCTTGTAAGGACCTACCCATACTGCGTTCGGTCCAGCGGATGAACCTAACAACGGATTCACGTCACTGGTGATATCTGCGCTGAAATGGTTTTCTTGGCATGGGTGACAGTCGAACGTTGCTATGGTAGTAAACGCATCAAGACTGGTATATGGGTGCTCGTCTATAGAAGGATTTCCGGAATTGAAATAAAAGCTCTTACCCATTGCCCCGTGGCCTGTAGCGTTTGACTTGGGCGTAAAAATAACAAAGTTAGCTGTCTTCGGCTGCCAGAAAAAAGGACCAAGATTATTACACGATGTTCCTATACAACTCGCAGGAGAGAAACTTACCCAAGGACCTATCGTTGTTGCTTCATGCATTCCCCACGTAGCGTTTATTGCTGTCAATACGTTTGTGCTACCATCTGGACCATACCAGATTGGATTCGTCCCATTACCTTTCGTATCGAATGTCGTACAGCCTATTCCCGGTTCGTAATAGAAATACAAATGGGAACTGTCTTGCGCTCCGGCCCAACTAATGCCACTGGAAAAGGTTTTATCTCCCAGACCAACTGAAAAGATCGTATGCGAGATAGGCTTGCCCGGTTGTGCGAACTTGCACTGGGCTAAATCGTATACCTTTGACCAGACTGGGGGATTATCTAGATCTAGGCACTGTCCTTTACCACAAAGAGTACTTGAAGCTGAAAACGTTACTGCGTAGATCTGGAGACCCGTTCCCGTACCACCTGGAGTAACGTTACTGAATCCCGGAATACAATACCAGATTAGTGGATTTACCTGTGACCACTGTGCTCCACCATCCGGACATTCTGTGATTACTTTACCTGAGTATGCTTTGTCCGTTACTGGATTGAATCCACTTACGTAATTACTTCCCCACGTACTCTTCAACGTGATTGCTGTGGTGGCAGTGTTACTGATACGATCGAACGATCCACCACTAGGCGTACTGTTCCACTGGGTATTAGCGTCTTTACCCATTGTGTTTTCGTCACTGACACGACACAATCGGAACTTACTGAGGACTGTATCCTGTACACAGGTCCCGGCTGGTATTTTCGTGTTGAACGGTGCGGCTGGTGTTTGGACTATATCTGTTCCCGTGTAGGCGTTGGAATACGATGGCGGTCCCGTACTGGGCAATGATGCTACAACGTTGACTGTTGCAGTGGCTGATTCGGTTGCTCCTGTACTGTCTGTTGCGGTAAAGTGTACAACGTACGTTCCTATCTTAGGATAAAAATGAGTGACTGACATACCGCAAAAGTTTGGCGACGTACACGTTATACCATCACCGAATGTCCATGTCCACGTTGTGATCTTGGCGTTGGTATCTGACTTCGCTGTTCCGACGAAAGCGACCTTGGAATTTGAACTCGACACAATCGTGGAGCTTACTGGGGTGACAGTTACGGTGATATTATCTAAGGCTAACGTGGTAGCGTTTGGCGTTGGTGCTTTACTACTTACTGGATGAATGATACTACATCCTATTCCGAATAGCAACGTTAACAACCAAAATTTTCTCATAAACTATCCTTTTACCAACTTCAATGTCCTTGGATTGCTTTCAGCTTCCACCTCACGATCAGTCCTATTACCATTCTTTATAAAACTATTTACGGCATCGACTGTTTCTGTTACCAATTCTGTTGTAGCCAAATCGGTAGACTTTCCTTCCATCAACTTATTCCCATATCTGATTTGAATCTGTTCTCGTACGTCAGGTAACATTCCCATACTTCCTCCCTCGTTACAACTGACTCCAGTCTATGCCTTGTTCTTCGGCCAATACCTTTTCTCGTGGGCCACTACTCTGCTCATCGTAATCGTTCCAAGTACCGCGTGCTACTTTTCTGGTGACTGGGGTAATGGTCTGCAATATCTGTGTTTCTAATTCTCCACTGAAGCTTTCCAATATTCGTGCTGCGACTGGATTTGGGCTCCACACCGACTGAGCGTAATCACGTTTACCACCGGCTGCATCGAAGGCCGCTTGACTTTGTACTCCTTGGGGCAACGGCATTCCACTATCGTCAAAGCTGCTCCAGTAACTGGCTACCTTCATTAACGAATTACTATGCTGTGCCTTAATATCATTTACTGCGACAACGTTTCGTGCTACACTATCCGTTATCGAGGGGATACTTATCCAACTAAAATCTGTTCCCTGCTTACCGAACGTAATACCCGAAAACTTCTGGGCTAATACCTTAAGATCTGCACCAGTATTAAAATCTAAAATCAAACGTTGATCGTCGTAATTGGAAGCGTTGAGTATTTTCTGGGTAGAAGCTGCACTTAGCGAATCGACTACATTCTGTGTTGATGGAACCGTAACTCCTTTGGCGTTTAACTTAGCGCACCAAGGATCTAACAGAAACATGAACTTCAATCCCATTTGCTGGCAAAGACTGGCTAACGTAATCGCGTTCTGATTACAGGCTGTGGCGTATGCCCCTTGCCACGTTCCAATTACTTCCGTAATACCGTCATCCAACATCATTTCTAATTGCTTGGTGATTATCTTGGGGTCGTTTGGGCTATACGGAATACCACGATGTACGTGAACATCACCATTATAACAAATGTAGTGAGTACACTGTATACCAGCCCAGCCTTTGACTTTACTTTGAATCAAATCTAGTGCGTTCATACTACTCCTTAGTACAGACCAAACAAATGCAGAAACAAACCAAATACCAACAGGATCAAAAACCAGTATATGATCTGTTGAGTCAATGCATCAGCTCCAAGTTTTGCGGCGACTAGGAACGTGAGCTTGAAAAGAATCAAGCAGAGAAAAATCAAAATAATTACCCCGATTATAATCCCCGCGAATCCGTCTATACCTAAAAACCCGTAACGCGTTAACGGTGCTACTAAAGATGCTAACATATTATCCTTTCTTTAACCAGAATGGAAGTAACCTACCTGGATTAGGGAAATAACTTATACCTATTCCAACTTGTAGACTTGCACACCACACTGGACGATGGAATATTCCACGACAGAAATGAATGTCTCTATACCACACAACTTTACCAGCCTTAGTTTGCATGCTTGGCATGACCGTTTGTTTTCTCTTTCTTGGGAACTTCCTCGGCTTCTATGACTGGCAACGGACGTTTGAACGTCGATTCGTGATTACGTAACTGAGCGGCTAACATTAATGCATCCAGACTTACCACAACGTTATTACCATCTCCCGTGGTAAGTAAATGACTTCCGTTTTGTCCTGGAATAGGCTGCATATTAAGACCGGCTGTCATTCCCGTCAATGCTGCACTGGCTCCAACTTGCCCACTCAATGCTGCCAACGTTGCCATATCTGCCATCTCATGCGGATTCTTCGGATTCACACCATGGATTCTCATCCATTCGTGTATCGCACCGAATATGTCTGATTCTGCTTCCAGTAACATTTTCCTGTAGGTATTGACTCTACGTTGATTGTTCTTACTGTCCAGTCTTTCGTCTGCATAAAAAGGCTCACCCTGAAATTTCTCATTTATCTTTTCTACCAGACGTTGACGACGCATAAGAACCTGGATAATAAAAGGGGCTGTTGCTCGTATTGCTTTTCCTGATTCCAGATTTTCTCTTACTGCTTTCCTCAACGAACCTACTAACGCACGATTCGTTAACCAGTAACCGTTTTTCCTTTTTGCTTCCCAGTCTCCCAACCAAGGGACACGTTTCTTGTTTCCGTGTTTGCTTAGAGCTTCCTGTTCCCATACCTTCTTTGGTGAGACCATCCATATAAAAAACTTCCGTTCTAACTTGTCCTTGAGTTTCTTCTTGGCGAAGGATTCTATGCAACGGTGGTGGTTCATAGAACCTTTGTGTTTTCGATACGTTACTTCCCCGTTGAATTCTCTCCACCAGTCTGGTAGTAGATCCTTTAGTTTGAGATAGAATTTCCATCCTGCACTCTCGTACTCTTTACTGCTCTTTGCTTCGTCACTCAGGATTTCTAACTCTTCCTCGTCTTCCAACCAATCTTCTTGTTCACGCTTGCTCATACTTAGGCAGTTGCAACTTTACTGGGATCGTATGTTTCTAACACTGGTCTGTTAGCTTGTTCTATTGCTTCAAACAACTGATCGATACTCAACTCATCCAACCTCCAACCATCATATATATATCTTTTGCACGTTCAAGACCTTTTCCTATCTCTTCTTTGGTATACATAAATACCTCACTTGACTATTGCTTTGGCTGCTGCTTGCATTAGATCGACTGTACTGGAAGGAACTTCAGAAGTAAGGGGAATAACCTTTTCGATGACTTCTTTGATTACCTGCTTGGCTGACCTTTTTGGTTTACCACGTTTCTGGATAAACCTATAAAAATCTCTGCCGTATAGGTCTCTGGTTTGGCAACCAGCTTTGGTGGCCCTGTCTTCCAGAAATTCTGGTGTACTATTCTTGGCTGTTGCTAGACCACCTAAACTACCTCTAGCCTTTGCGGTTAATGCTCGTCTCGACACGAAGGCGCCCATTTCGTTTTCCTTCAACAGGATTAACGACTACCTTACGTTACTACTTCTTAGGGATGGGTGCCTGGTTGTTAGTGAACTTTTTACCAAGGGCTTGGGCGGCTGACGTACTCGTATCTTGCTGCTTACCCCAGCTCTGATCTATGCTATGCTGAACCACTGGACTTGTACTGTTTCCTTTTTGATTATTTTGCGCTGTGGCGGCCATTTGAATTTCTCCTGCCGAAGACTACTGAACGAAGTCTGGGGCGTAAGTATATTAACAAACTCAGGTTGTTCCTAGCTACAACTTACCTAATATTACGTAGAGGGCAGACTTGACGCATCTTTCAACGTATCTGGGTGTTTTGCTCCAACTTCACCTGATGGTAAATAAATAGTGTATGGAAGTCCTTTGGCTTTAATTTTATTGACTAGATCGAACATCGTACCACCTTTCATTCTCTCCTCTGGGAAGAGAAAGAATTCGTCACCTAGGTTTACCAGCGTATCGTTCTGGGCCATCCAGTGGCTAGTTATCTCGGACTGACTGAGATCGTTAATTAAACAGTGATACAGTTCTAGGATTAGGCAGTCGAACTCGAATTTCCCGTTCTGGTCTCGGTACTTACTGTTTCTTTCTTTCACTACCTTTCCTATACCTTTATCGACGGAGGAGATCACAAATAAGACGTGGGCATACTTTGCCTTTACCTCGTCGATTATGTCGTTTACTAGCTTGATGTCTATGGCGTTGATACGATTGTAATTCGTTCTACGGTTGTAGGCTCCGACTAGGACTACTCTCACTGACCACCTCCAACTGGTACGTAATCATAAGCTTTGTGATTTATAACAAGCCTGACTTTTTCCGGTCTTTTATTTTTCACAGCCATATCTAAAATCATTGCATCACCAGACGAGTTTGCATCTGGAACTAAGTTGATATACAAGCTTTCATCTTTTGCCCATGACACTAGTGCTCTCATACTGTATCTCCATTCGTAGATTGATGCTTGACTAGATATTCTTTATCGTGTTTACTGGCTTCTTCTATTGTCTTGAAACCTACCCCAGGATATTTTATACCTTCAATTTCTGTTACAGCGTTGATCGGAGGACGAGCACATATATGACACCAGACAACGTAACCTTTCGGCAATCTCCACTGACTCATACTTCCTCCAATACAACTACTTCCTGGGCATGGTAACCTTTTTGTGTTTTCTCTGGCTTGAATTCTACACGTTCACCATCTCGCAACGTTTTGAATCCTTTACCGTCAAGCTGGGAATAGTGTACGAATATATCGTCGGTCATTCCCGTCTTTTCGTCAGGGATAATAAACCCGTAGCCTTTGCTGTTGGAAAACCACTTGACACGTCCTTCTATTCTATCCACAACTTTCTCCTTTTATTTTCTTGATCTCTTTTACTATGTCTTCAACTGTTGGTCTACTTAATCCTAAAGCAGCACCAATTCTATTTATCTCAGCGTCATGACTTTGACGTTCTAAATATTCGTCTTGATTAGCTGGATCTAACGTATCATCTCCAAAGCTCATTGACGTCTCTTTTTCTTCAACAATGCCTCGGCAAACAGCTCCAAATCCCTCTTCCAGACTCCATGATGCTTAACTACACTACGAAACTCTTCTATATCATGTTTACGGACGCGGAACAAATATCTACCACGTTCGTCTTTCTTCTGCTTTGAATGCTTGTTGAGAATAACACCTACGTGACATAATTCATGGTCTATCAACGCGTACTTCTTTTTCTTACCGAACTTTGGATCGTTCCACACTTCCTTGTTCAAGAGTATTACAAAATCGTATACCGCTAACTCACGCTGTAGATCAGAGGCTTTACAACACTTACCAAGAATAAGATGACCGTCTCGGTCTGGTTTCAATGCAATACGCCACGCCAACGCGATTTTGGCTCTCTTAATTTCCTTATGATACTTTTTACGCATTTTACGCATGTACTTATACGGAGATTCAGTTTCTGGTATAAGCTCAAATCGTACTGGCTTTGGTTTTTCCTTTTTCTCTTTCATCACAACTCCGAAATAAACTTAGGTCTTGTTTCCAACGTCAACTGCCACTGATGCCAATAAGTAGATCTACCAACTCTGTACACAAGCGTACCTACTTGTAAACCAACGGCACTAACAACTCCACGTCCCTTGGGTGTTTTTACAATATCACCACGTTGAAACTTTGCTGGTATACAACGCAAATCTTTCATTCTACCTCCAATCTACTGACTCGATTATGCTTACGTACTGTAATTGTTCTTTCTCCATGTAACTCAGAAAGTATTTCCCGGTTATGACTACAAATCCAGATAGCGCCAAATCGTTTCTTCAGGTCTTGCAACGAACGAGCAAACTGTCTGGCTGTCTGGGCATCAAGCCCTTCTCCCGGTTCGTCGAGTATCAGAAGATTACATTTCGGGGCTACCTCACGTAAAGCAAAACTGGAAATAAGTCCTGCTAGTGCTCTTTCTCCACTTGACTGATCGTCTATCTCTGCTCCACCTCTTGGGTTGATGATCTTAGGAGAAAACTCGCCGTCTTCAATCTCAAACCGCACTTGTAACTCATTATCACTGAACAACTCGGCATAATAACTGGCAGCTCGATTAAGTACTGGGCACAACTGTACATTAAGAAAAGCGGGGATACCATCTCTGGAAAATGCCTCGGCAGCGAATTGATATACCTTAGATTTTCTCGCATAGTGTTTCAACTGTAGCTTCAACTTTGCTTTCTTTCGTTTGAGTTTTCTAAGTCTTGACTCTGCATGTTTGATTGTTCTTGATTCTTTGGACTTGGCCAATATATCGGCGTACTGCGAACGCAACGTTTTCTCCTGCAAACTAAGTTTAGTAAACTGTTCCTGTTCTTCGTATTCCTTATCCTGTAACACACTAACTTTTTTGTCATAACGTTTTAACCTTTTCTCTGCTTCATCCCATATCCTACGTCTTCGATCGAACTCGGCTTGTACTTTTTTGGAATAACGCTTTGTCCACGTCTTACTGACTGGTTGGAAACACGTTGGACATTCTTTCTTATGGGCGACTTTAAACCACCTACCACTTACCTCTGTATATTGCTCGAACTCACGTTGACTGACTATATACTTTTCCTTCAGCTTATTCAACTTATGAATCTGACTTACCAACTTCTTGTTACTGGGGCAAATGATCTTTGATAACTCCTTCTTGGCATTTTCCCAATTCTCTTTCACGTTCCTTAACTGAATACTGGAAATAGACTTGAGATCTACTATGGAACGTACTGTATGCTTGATTGCTTCTCTGGCCCCATTCAACTTCCCAAGTATTCTATAACGCTTGGCTTCATTTTCAGTAATATCCAACTTTACAAGCTTAAGCGCTTTTTCAAAACGTTCAAGATTTTGGACGCGAGACAATACTTCAGTTCTGGACTTTCTGGTTCCAGATAGAAACGCATTGGCAACAGATCTGTCAATGTAAACGGCGTTGGCAAGCGTTTGCCAAGTAAAACCTGTACTTTGTTCAATTTGAATCTGTGTAGTACCTTCTTTTCTGTCATTTGATTTCATCCCCGAACTAACATCTACTCCATCTTTCTTCATCTGTAGCATTGGTGGCCTACGACCACGTTTTATCTGAATGATCTGACCTTGATGATTTCGTAACTTCAACCTAACGTATGCTTCATCTTTTGTCCAACGACTGGCCCAACTGTCATGCTTCTGTTCTTTAAACGTCCTACCAAATAAAGCGACTGGAATAGGCTGTAACAATGATGTCTTTCCGGACCCGTTGCTCTTACCACCTCTGTCTTCGTTTACTCCCCGAATAATAGTAATACCATTACTTGAAAGATCAACGTCAAGTGTTCTGTATGAAAGAAAGTTCTTGGCTCTCATACTAAGAAACTTCATACTAAGACTTTGACGTGTACCACCTTCACACTGGGATAGGACTTGGAGCATGTACTCTATAACCATCGACGGGGCATTCTTGCTTTGCTTAATAAATTCTCGTACTTTCTTTTCGTCGGAATCGGATGTGCTAATTCTGGATCGTCCAAAGTCGCTAACGCTTTCATTGAACTTTGGTACGACGAAGATTTCTGCTCCTTTATACTTTCGTTCTGCTGTATGTCTAGCTTTTTCAAGTCGTCTACCGTAATCTTGACTAGCATCACAGGACACGGGATATCTAATCCTGGTGCCTGTCCAGCTCGTAGGCTTATATCTTTCAAACCCATCGACACTGACGTCATACCATCCTGGGATGGTTGAAAGCTCAGATGCGAGCCCATCTTTCCCCACAATAATATATCGTTTTTGTTGATTGACTTCACCCCAATCTGTGCAGAAAGGGCTTCCAACATAATACGTCTGCGTTCCTTCAATACGTTGCGGTAGATGGATATGACCAGCAATAGTGTATCTATAACTAGTAACCCGAAGATCGCCCACAGAAAGTTTTGCATCTGACTTACCTCCCAAATTATTGTACTTTGCTCCACTAATGTCTTGGTGAAACAACAACACATCTTTCGTTTTATCTGGGTGTGACTTTAGTAAATTCTTGGCTGATGCTTTTACGTTTGCTACTGTATCCCAAGGGAGAATAAACAACCTCTCTTCTCCTGTGTTGTATATACCCGGTTTATCGTATGTCTTGGCCCCTGCTCGGCGTAATATTGAAAACCAGTTATTGGCCTGCGTGTACTGCCCTATCCTGTCGTGGTTTCCAAGTACACATATGACTGTGTATCCAAGTTTTACTGCTTGGCGTATTGCCCTTTGCCACCACTGCACAACTCTAACGTCCACTGGATTGTATGTGGCTTTGAGGTCTCCACATACTACGATCGTACGCAGCTTATACTTCTTGCACAAACGCAGTATCTGATCCCATGCTTTGGAGCAGAGATCCAGATTTGAAAAGTCACACTGAAAATCGCCTGTAACTAAAAACGACATTTACGTATTTTCTTCCAACACTTTTCCACGACCAGCTTCATGTACAGCCGGGATAGAACACCAATCTGGTGATAACTGAGAATACTCTTCATCTGTTAAAGCCCTTCGGTAATGTATCGCCAATTCCATTGCTTCAACTGAACTTGGAAACTGTCCAACACCACTCAAAAGAAACTTAGCCGTTTTTATCAACACGCGCTTCGTTGATTCTGAGACTTCATCCAACAACAATGTTCTTCGTTTCTCCATGTCTAATGCTGCAACTGAGGAATGCCACACGGGCCTCCCATCATTAAAATCGAGTCACTTATTGACTGTAACGATTGTCGATACGTAACGAGCATCAACTATCAAACCTTCCCAAAATTTCTGATCCATTGTCTCTTGAGCTTCAGCGCATGGATTCTTTATGGCAACTACACATCGTTCATTCATAACATCCTCACTCGTCGATCTTCTTGCCTTTGGCAATTGCTTGAAATGATTTACCCAACGTATCTAGCTGGGCACGACTCATTTCTAATGGCTCATCCCGTCCTGTCTTACTCAACACTTCCATTGTATATCTTCCTTCTCCAACGTACGTAACGTAAATCGTTCCTCTTCCAATTCTTATCTCAGCCATTACTTTTTCTCCTCTTTCTTCTCGATCTTGGTAAACTTCCCTTCTACAACATCGAGTGAATATACATCCTTCTTTACCTTTGCTTGCTCGTATACCTTATCTGATTCTTTTTGCATTTCGGAATTAGCTTTCGCTTCATCAGCTTTTGCGGTATCAAAAGCTAGCTGTAATTCTCTCATTTGTAGATTAAGTCTTTGTGCATCACTAGTAGCTTGTACTTGCCGTTTCTGCGCATCGTCTATCTTATGCTGAATGGAAAGCAATACAACGTGATCTTCCGGTTTTACGGTTGGTATTTCCTGTGCGCCTATAATCCCAATACTAAAAAACAACATTACTGCCCACTTCTTCTTCATCGTTCGTTCTCCTTTTATATTTTTGCCCATCCAAACGGTGTTTTAATCTTATAACACCTAATACACTCATACAAACCAACTGAAAGAGGATTAGCTGCTACTTGTGGTCGTCTAACAGTAACTAATTGCGGTTTATGCCAACCTATAAAACACAATAATCTACTCATCTTTCTTCCCTCCTGAAATACTTGCAGAGTTTCCACAACACTGCAACTGTGGCAGGCATGTCATCGCCTACCGAATTTAACAACAGAATTGACTTACTGATTACATTTGTACGTTCTGAAAAATCTGTTTCTGCTACCAGAATTGCTTGCAGGTATTGACTTACCCTACGACGTATGATTACGTTTGATTCTGGAGCAGTGCTCATTAGACGCTTGCCGACACTTTCCCAATCTCCCTTTATCACTCCACGGCAAATGGCATATACGTCCGCTTCTGTTTCTAATGCTACCTTTGACGCTTCTTCGGCTGTTGTTTCTGGTTCAATGTATTTCTGTACTGCACGCAATACTGATCTACCACCTGTGATTCCTTTTTCCAACAAACAATCTGCTAACTCACTTACGCTCTTGTCACTTTTACATTTCTCCAACGCACGCTTGACAAGCTTCTTGACTCCACTAATATCTAACGTACTAATTTCGTACATCGTACAGCGAGACTGGAGTGTGTCGAGTATACTGACTGGTTTGGTAGTACAAATAAACCACCACGTTGTCTTTGGACTCTCCTCGAAGAACTTAAGTAACAGATTCTGTGCGTGCTTAGACAGCTGATGGGCTTCATCGAGAATATATACCCGCTTCTTGCTTCCTGGCTTTGGAAAATTAAATGCTCCACTTGTAGCTTCTCTCAACGCGTCTATTCCCGTAATATCAGAAGCGTTGATTTCAACTATATCGAATGCACTGCTTCTACGTCTACATTTTCTACACGGATGACCAAATCGTTTCTGGTGAGTACACTGGAGTGAAATGGCCATGATTCTTGCAATAGTAGTTTTTCCTGTTCCTGTTTGACCATGCAACAACCAACAACGTGAACTGTGTCCCGAATCCATCTGCCCGCGTATTTTCTTAACTAGACGGTCCAACCCAACTAACTCCTCAAACGTCTGAGGTCTCATGCTCAACGCGAGATCGTCTGACGGTTTCATACTAAACGTATCTCATCTAACAACATCTGACCACACTTTGGACATCGTAGATTTAGCTATCGTTCTTTCGACTGGTGTTGATGGTATCGTTAACAAACGTATAGGAACTTTTCTAGGTGTATAAGAACGTACTGGAATAGAACGTAGGGCGGAAGCTTGGTGTAACAACACTTGATGCAATTCAATATCGACTAAAATCTTTGACTTCAATGCCGGATGACTTATTTTATCTCCCCTATACGTATAGCTCCAGTCGTGCAACCATTTATACAACGTTGTTTTTCCTATTCCAAGAGCTCTAGCGGCTAGTATTCGATCTCCGTGTAGTAGACTAACTGTTTCGAGAACATACTCCTTCTCTACTTCATACAACGGGCGAATCATACTTCACCCCCTTCGGCGTGTACCTAATGACTGCATCTACCAGATCTTGTACCGTTTTTATACGATCATACTCTTCATCTGGAATTACCGTATGGTAGTACTCTTCCACATATGTTCCTAACTTTATTACATCTAACGAATCCAAACCCAAACTTTCTAACGTTTTTTCTGGGGGCAGCTCAACTGTCCGTATCTTATCGTGATACTCAACTATCTTTTTTGGAACGTATGTGCTTGGATGTTCCATTTAGTCGGCTCGTCTCTTTGTTACGAATTGCGAACGTTGCATTTCCATCGCCAGTTCAAATGCGTCTTCTAACTTAGCTTCGGAGGCAGTCTCGAAATTCTCCATGATCCAAAACAAGATCGTTCTGGGTGATGTAACGTCATGCTCTACTAACGTAAACGTTCGCTCTCCATTCTTAGTAGCTTTGGCGTAACACTTATTATCAATCTGTACTTGTCTGTCCTTGGATGTACGCATATTTCTCCTATCCGATGCTTTGACCAACGCGTGCTGCCATCGACTCAAGTGCCAACTGACCACGCCTCAACTGTTCAAGTATCTCCCTTTTCTTCTGACTACGTTTCAATCTAATCTCATCTGTATCTCCTACTGGTACAGTCCTAAGGAATGTATCAATAGCGACTTGTAACTGCGGCATGTTGTTTGCATCGCGTATGACCAACGGAAGAGCTTGCCCTATTACCGTAGCAAGATCATCATGTCTATCTTCATACCCAAACAACGTAGAGATAGGATCTTCCTTAGGTTCTTGTATTTTTTCTGGTACATGAATATCTGTCTTAGCCATTGTTATTTCTCCTTTTTCTTAATTGTTTCTGGATCTACAAAGTTCCACTTAGGTTCGTAGAAGTAGGCCATATACCCAGTCTTTTTTCTTTCAATTGAACCACCACCAGCTTTGTTTTTACGATTGCTTATAATTCCTTTTACTCCCACTTGCTTCCCTTTACGGATGATTGCCCCATCCGCAATTCTACGCATCCATACAACTACACTGGAATAGTATTGGATTCCGTTTCCGCCTGTTACATACTCCGGGTTGCCAAACATTTTACCTGGGTTTGTTCTCAACTGCGCGATCAGAATAATCAACGTATTTGTTCTAGCTGCTAGCGCCATCCAGCGCTTACTCACTGCATTCAAAAACACAGCGGGGGACGTTCTTGTCCGCATGTTTTGCTCGGTTAAGCCCGCCATCAATTCTTCTTCTGGAGAAAATGACGTTGTGGAATCTACAACGAGTACCCGCTTTCCTTTAGGGTCTTGCTTGTGCATCAACTTCATCCACATCTCAGCACGATTGAACACATCTTCGGCAGCTTCCACATCGTATGGAACAAGCTTATTTTTCTTCTGTTTCTTGTGTTTGAATTCTCCATACTCCGGTTCAAACAATGCGACTAATTCTGGATCTACACCCTGTCTTGCAATATGAATTGGATCGTAGCTATTTTCTCCGTCTAGCCATGCTCCATCGGCATCGTCTTTTTGGGCCAGTCCCAATATCCATGCTGCTATCGCCGATTTACCTGATGACGGGGGACCGGCAATAAGTACTACCTTTCCATACGGTACACCAAGTTTCTTTGAACCGAATACCTTGTTTGCCCAACTAGACAAAAGATCAAGCCAATGCAAAGGAGGCTTAACAAGGCTTTTATACCCAAGATTCTTCTTGATAAGCTCAACTACCTCTTGTCCGGATATCTTCTTTTTACGATGGTGACGACTCATCTCATCCTCTTCCCAGCTTCTGACTGTTTCTGGTCTGGGATTATGTCATCGAAGATCATGGGCACTTTCTCTTGGAATTCTTTCAACAACGGAATCGTTACCTGCTTCATCTGGGGATGTGTTTCTTTACTGGTACGCATCACTAGGAAATGTCTCCAGTTCCTCAGGTTACCGGTGATGATTATTCTGGATGCAAGGGCGTTGGGGAATACTGAACGGGCTAGTTGTGGTGCCCATTTCTTAGCTAGTAAACCTTTGTACACATTTTCTGCATGCTGTATCGCACCTAACCACGTCTCATCGTATAGGCACGGACCACCATGTTGATGGGACCAAAATGTATCGTGCACAGCGGCACGTTTGGCTTCATCTCCAGCTAAACAAAACTCACACTCAACTCCAACTACAGGATAAATAAAAGAGGGAGGAATCTTTTTCTCGTAATTTACAAACCTCGTGCTTTCCTGGGTATAGCTGAATAGACGATGGCGGACTATCTCGTGGGTAATTCCGCGATCAACGTAAGCGTCTACACTTACTGTAGCGTGCTCGACTACTGACCAGTCTCCGTGCTCCAATACTACGTGCTGTATGATCTTCTTCCAACTATCTTGGGTGACTGCATCCTCCGAACGATGACTGATTCTAGCACACCATTCTATATGCTTCAACAAATGCAAACCATGTCTATATTCAAACTGATCCGTTATCAATGAATCCATATCATTTGCTGGTGGTAACATCTTCGCATACGGCTTAATTATCTTCATTTAATCTCCTTCTCGTGCTTGTCTAACGTGATGCCTGTGTAACAAATTTTGTACCACCTGTCCTCCAACCAATACTGCACCTGGAGATTCTTCCGATGACGTTGCACGGTAATGTGCTTTCTTATGGTTTGGTCGCATGAATTCCATCATCGCATAGTTTGCAATGTCTATCAACCATTCTGTGTTTCCCGTTTCTTTGTATTTCTTCAAACGCTGCACCAAACACGGGATGGAATCTGGTACATACTCTTTACGCATGACATGACCATACTTTATGAATCCATGAATCATTCTATTGACCATGCCTTGCATGAAAAATACACTTACTTGATCTTGCGGAACATGCTTTGTCCACTTAATGACTAATTTGGCTGGATTAGTGTCTTTAGGAGTGCTTGCCTGATAGGGCGTAGACGCAATAGGACGCGTTTTAAGCGATGTTTTTCGTTTTGTAGTGGTTTTGGTGGTTGGAGTGCTTTTTCTTGCCATTTTCGATTCCTTACAAATGTAAAATGCGGGAGGCTTTTACACCTCCCGCTACCCGTACTACTTCCGTGGCTTACGCGGTTTGCGCTTCTTTGCTGCTTTCTTCCGTGGCTTACGTTTTGGCTTCTCCTCGGCCTCCGACTCTTCTGATTCTTCGGCTTCGGATTCTTCCTCGGACTCGGATTCGCTTTCACTTTCTGACTCCGACTCTTCCTTACTCTTTTTACCTTTCTTCTTTTTCTTCTTGTCCGATTCGGACTCCGATTCACTCTCGGACTCTTCTTCACTCTCTTCTTCGGACTCTTCCTCGGATTCGGACTCCGATTCGCTCTCGGATTCCTCACCTTTCTTTTTCTTCTTCTTTTTCTTCTTATCCGACTCGGATTCACTTTCCGATTCAGACTCTTCTTCCGATTCTTCGGCTTCGGATTCCTCTTCCGATTCCTCGGCGCTGGATTCTTCGGCTTCTGAACTGCTCTCTTCTACTTCTTCATCTTCCTTCTTCTTACGTCCCATATTACCTTTCTCCTTTTCAGTGTCTTCACGTCCAAAGTACGCATCCTTCTGCCATTGTTCGTCGTACGGGTACATATTACAATCAACAAACGGTTTCAGCTGTTTGATGATGCCTTTAGGAACGGAAGTCTTTTCGTCTTCAGCTTCGATTTCACCATATCTCGTCTTAAGACGTTGACCACGACGCCGGATGCTGAAATTATACCCGGCTTTGTGATTGAGATAAGCCTTCCTGTCGTTGTTGATGACTGATAGAAGCTTATACCCAATGTTCTCCGTTCCGCTTCCCTGACTTACTGTCCATAAAAAAGGACCGACTAGTTCTTCCAACTCCTTATCAAATACGGCCACGTTAACAGCTAACTTCAAAGCTGGAGCAAGTTTCTTTGCTTCTTTTGTCCTCCCTTCTTTTTCTAGTTTTGCACGCTTCTTGCACAACCAACACTTTCCAACTTCACCCGGTCTGTTACCACAACGTGCAAGTCGTTTGTTCGGTCCAATGTCTCTGTGTTCCTGATACTCCATGTAGATAAATGGAGAGTCTCTTTCTTTGTCGGCTGGCGTACGGAGCAGCCGGAGTATGTTACGTCCTTCCTGGAGTGTGAATTTACCTCCCATCTCCGCGCGCTTCATTTTCTGCCCAGCTTGCTTTTGTACTTCCGCTAACTCTTCGTCTTCTTCGTGATGTCCCATGTTTCTCCTTAATCAAACTCGCATTTAGTTATTTCAATCTGAACTCTATCGCACGTCAAACAATGACGTTTATGCTTTTTCCACTCACCTCCGGTATACCACCTTGGATCTTTTGTAAACATCTGAGCTAGTGGTGGTAGACCATATTGGACTGGACCTGATGCTATTACTTTCCACTTAGACCATGTATGTAAATGAAATATGCCCCACAATTTTCGTTCCTGAACTTGTACTACTTCCATACTACCTCCACTAATTGTACGTTTTGAGAACTTCGTCGTCTATGCCACTGACCCTTTTCAACGATGCTTCTCGTTCCTGAAACCAGAATGAAATACAACTACGCGCTGCACCACTTAACAATATTACACCTATGATGATAAGAAAAAGAAAGCCGACTAACACCAAACAGATCGAAATCCAAATTGTAAAACTAGTCATCCTGTTCCTCCGCTTCTTCCATTAGACGTCGCGCGCGTTTTGCTTGTTTTCGCATTACGTCGGTTGCTGCCTGTCCCCGTACTGAGCGGAGTTCTGAACTTATTTCGCTGGCTTTCAACTTTGCGAGAATGTTCAACACTAAAAGTCTTTCCTTGTATGCTTCCGTTAACTGCTTGGCAAATTCGTAGATTACTTCCGACTGGTCAACTTCTTTCTGGGCATTACGTATTTCGTGGTTCAGACTCAACCGTGCTTTGACTGCACCTTCCGTAGTAACGTCATGCTTGTGTCTTATCTTGATTGACTCTTCTCCACTGATACGCAACAACCGTCTCTTTGCTGTGCTGACCTTTCCCGCCGACTGTGCTTGAAACCTTCCCGCTTCTATGTACAAACTTGGCTGGGATAGGGAAGCTGTCTCGAGATTATCTGCACGGAAGAACAACTTCCGTACTAGACGTCTCACGTCTACGGACTGTTCCAACATCTCAACGATTTCTTGTCGATGCTTACTCACAGGTTAGGCTTCCTTGTTGCATCTTTTCTCTTCTCGATCAGCTTTATCCCATTCAACTGCACTTCCCGTAAGATTGATAGCTTGCTTACGAGTTATCGGCCACCCAAAATCTATTTGCTTAGCTTTCCCATTCAACACATACCGGTTAGCTTCTTCTTCAAAGCCATCCTTTTCCAACTTCTTTTTAATTTTCTTTAATTGCTTACGCGTAATAACAATTTGTGACTTACCTTGGCGTAGAATGACTTCATCTATCTCGTCTGAATCAACAGCAGGGGAAGTAACAAATTCGATGTTTTTCGCTTTTGCCATTTTTGTCCTCATGTATATTATACAGAAACGCGATTCCTATTTCTTTGTTTTCAATTTACCCAAGTATATCCCGAAGTAATAGCTCCAATAGTACAACCAATTACTCCAAACTTCTTACCAAGTTCCTTTTGGGTGTACTTACCAGTAGCATACAACTTACGGATCTTACGGACATCTTTGGCTGAAAGCTTAGCATTAGCGGCATCTTCACCAGACTTTTGTTGATGATGACCTGGATATGATCCTCGTCCCTTTTTAATCATATCAGCTATATTCTGCTGCTGAGTACCCAACCACAAATGTTTCGGATTTACACAAGGCGGGTTATCACAGGAATGGCATACGCAAAGTCTTCTTCCACTACGTTTACGAACACGTCCAATAAAAAATACATAAGCAGCGACATGGGCCAACTTTACCTTTTTCTCAGGCCAACGAAATTGACCATAACCTTCACTAGATACACTTCCTTTCCATTCCCAACACTCGTTTGGACCACCAATTTCAACATGACTAAGAAAAGATATAAAACGAAATAAACGAATAGAACGAGGATACATCTCCATCACTAAAGACTTGTTCTTAATAAATTGAAAATATGACGTATGTTGAATTCCCATAAACTTTCGCCTCAACTACATTATACAGATTACATAAAACATTATTTTCTGGCGTACTGAAGCGCCATATATTCGTCGTGAGAAATCTTGTGTTTCTTGCAGTATCTGTAGGCTTTCATCAATTTCTGATTTTCTCGGCACCATGCGTTCAGGAATTCTGGAATAGTCTTGATGTCTTCGCCTATGCCTTCTATCTGTACACCATACCTGAATCCAGCTTTCGGTTTTGCTTCGAGTGGTACCTTTTTCTTCAACTTAAAATCGTGTTCGATGATCCTAACTGGTTCCTTGACCATCAACTCATATCCCAACGGAATGGCTTTCAACAGGTACTTCAACTTGACTCTGGCATACAACGCGTCGTGGACTTCTTTGACCAGATTCTTTAACAACTTGTATTTCTCCGGTTTACGTTCTATCGTTGCAACACTCATCGTAAGTATCTGATGTGCTGCACCTTGAATTGGGCTGTTGACACTTCTGTTCCAGTAACTCTTCCCAGCTTCTTCCTGTGCCTCCGTCATCAACTGGCGTTTGAATCCAAAGATGTTCGCGATGTACTTATGCTTCTCTACAAACTTACGATACCTATCCTGTAATTTCTTCACCCCCGGAAATTTCTTAAAGTATGCTTCCAGCTGTTTGTTGATTTCTTTCAATGTCGTCTTTACACCTTTGGCTGTGACGAAATCAAATAAACCGGGACCCATCAACCCAAACACAATACCAAAATGGATGTTCTTGATCAACTTACGAAAACGATCGTTGTGGGCAATGATCTCTTTCCTCCATCCTGTTATCGCATGACCAACATCAACGTGCGGATCTGGTTTATGCCACTTACCACAACCATGATTCTTCGGATTACAGAACCACTTCTTCTTGGATGAAAAAATACGTATCAGTTCTTTGTCGCCAGATTCTTCAGCTAGTTCTCGTAACTCATTCTGGGAGAAATCGTATCCAAGATAAACGTCGTAATCGGCGAACTGTTTCCACGTCTTATCGGTAAAGTCTCCGTGCTCCAACCAGTATTCATACAACTTCCACCAACGTTCGTCACTTACACTGACTTGTTTTATAAAAGGGTCACCATGAATATTCTGGAAGTTAATAACATTGTCGTCTGTCCGTTCTTTACTCTTACCAGATGACATCCTACCTGTACTCGTGCCTGTCACTTTCCAGATTGTACGTAGGCGGCGATCATTGAGATCAGCACAGTTTTTGTAACTATCCAACATACTAAGTGCTTTGTCTACTTCACGGAACTTCTTGACTGGTTTGAGCTTTTTGTGTTTCTGTTCTAGAATCTCCATCGTACCGGCACGAGTATTGGCTCCCGACTCCAGTGGCTCGATCCCAAGTTTTTCGTAGATCAACCACCACATCTGATCTGGCGATCCCGGATTCCATTTCTTTTCTACCCACTTACCGGTCTTACGACTTTTGTATTTGACCTTTTTCGATCCAGCCAATTCTAACAACTGTTTCGATGCACGACGTTTACGGACTTTGAATAACGGCCGTATCTTCTTGTACCAACGATAATCAAAACACGGAAAGCATTCTCGGTCATGCTGCATCCTATACAATACTACACTGGCATCAATATAAACTCCCATCAACGGAGGATTACCGGCATGACGATTACCACGTTCTACTACCTTTTCAAGATGGCAGTCTGCTCCGTTGTACAACACCATCTTCTTCCATGGAAGTCTTGCAAGATTCACTTTACCAGTTTTTTCGGCTTGATCTACTTTAGTCCAAGCATCACTTTTCTTAGTTTTTATGAACTCACGATACTTTAACGTAAGGCCTTCCGGATACTTGATGGCTTTGTATCCCATGTAGTCTGGATACTTACGATCGGAAATAGCTTCCAGTCCATAGGCTTTAGCATTCGGATCGAGGAAATATTCTCCGAGCAACGAATCGTACTGGGCTTTTACTGGAACACCAAGAAACCTGGTAGCGGAATCTGTATCGTGTGCCGCCATATGAGCCGATTTCCGTATCTTCGGATTCGTAAGAAGTTTTCGGAGCAACTTCTTATTCAACTCCCTAGCTGCTTGACTGGATCCTGAATCTGGGTGATCGACGGCAAAAGTATAGCTCGTATCTTTCGTTTGACAGCCTATACAAAGTAATGCCCATTTTCCGTTGTCATCTGACTTACCGTGTTTGTCAAGCTTTCCTTCTTCCGTATCAAAGACTAAAGTATGACCACTCAACGCTTCTCGTTTCAAACGTCGGTAGGCGATACGGGCTTGCTTTCTAGTCGTGACTCCTCTTGAGTCCAATGTCTTGATGAAATAGAACTGGTCTCTGACGTTGTGCTTGCGCTTGAGAATGTTTCTGGCAGCATCTAGATCTGAACGGAAGCGTTTCAACGAATCATTGGCTGGCCTTTTGTCACCTGCGGAATAACCCTGCCGGATGAAATACGCGGGGTGATCTAAATAAACAACCCACGCTTTCAATGCTTCGGAAAAGAATACCCGCTTGTTATTGTTGAACTCTTTTCCGAGTACGGCTTTACCTGCTATCTGTCCGCATACTAAATGCAACCGTGCTTTGGATTTCTGTTTCGCTTGTTCCGTGTACAATGAACAACACTTGATTTCTTCTTTAGTGGGAGTCCGCATCTTCAACGGAGGATATACATTTTTCATTACATCAACTGGAACGCACCTTACTACGTTCTGTATATCTACCATATCTCGCGTGATGCCTACCCGCCTTAGTTCGTACCACAAAAACTTTCCGGCTGGACCAATAGCTTCCCGTCTCTTTTTATTCTCCTTCATTCCCGGTGATTGTAACCACACAAATATCTTACGTCCACGAACTTTGCCCATTATCTTATGAACACCATGTACTTTATCTAATGGACAGAAGTCGCACCCCTTTCCACGGAGTGGCTTTCCGGGTAATACATCTTCCGAACGTTGTATCTGGATAAGTGGGGTGAACGACACTAGTTCGTCTCCTGTTTACTTGTGACACACAACCAATACTTCCCGGCTGTGATATAACTTACACCATGCTTTTGATCGACACGTACAACCATTCCTTGTTTTTTCGTTTTACTTACCAAGAAGCCAAACACAGGCTCTAAGCTGTCCAGAGGCCAATTTACCTTCAACGAAGCTGGTAGATGCTTTACTATCGGTAACCATTCCTTAAATCTAACACCCGGTAGATTAGTGGTTACCTGGAGGAGATTATCTCCCTTACTACCACGTACATTCACGACCCAGTCTTTTCTTTGTGCCCCTTGGAGATAATAACCAAGCCTCAACATGATGCGAGACATTCTACGCGACGAGGCGGTAAAACTGACTGGGAATGTTTCTGACTTCTTTGCGTTCTTGGTTATCTCGCGAAGGGGAAATTTCTCTATCGCGGCTTCACTGACTGGTTGCCACAATACTCCACGATCGAACTTCAGGACTACATACTTCCCTATCCAGTTTACACTTTTAAGTCCTGTCTCTGTTAGTAGACGTATCATCTGGAGTGGGAACGGGATTGACGATTTAAGCTTACTCTTTTCTGGATCCCCCGTACCGAAATAATATACCCTGTCAGACGCGGCGTAGGCTTTGATGGCTGCTGAACCTTTTCTAAGATAGACGCAGCTAAGGTACGGGACCATCGTATCACTGACAGCACAATTCTGTCCGCAGGTTAATAACGCGCGTACATCGTCGGTAATTGGTACAACACTTTCTTTTTCTTTGAGAATACGTTTGAGATCACCGTATCCGACTATGTCTTGCTGGGATTGGAATTCCGCGGAACGGGAACCATGCTTAACGGTTAATTGTTTCTTATGGAAAGTGAACTCGAATAATGCTTTATTCTTGAGTGCTCTGGATGCATACACAAAGGGAGTGAAGAGTCTACGATCTATAAAAAATTCACCTTCCCACTTTCCGTCTCCGTTTATACCTACTTCTCCCATGATATACGAAGCGACTGCAATCGTTATCTTCGATCCTTTTCCCCGTATCCATAAAAATTCACTGGAAGATAATCCTACCTTCTCGGGTATCAAGTCCAACAAGTGTAAAGCGGAAATTAAACGGCTACGTCTTATTGTCCACATCATAAATTTATTGTTGTTCCTACTACACTTTTATCTTTAGCCAAGGAAAGAAACTCAGCACGAACTGTTGGGTTTGTTTTGAATATTCCGTCAAGACTGGATGTCTCTACAAAACTGTCTGGTTGATTTACTCCACGCATTATCATACAATAATGTCTTCCAGTGACTATACATCCAGCTCCTTTGCATCCCTTAAGAGTCATAAGAGCTTGCGTAACATCTTGAGTAAACCGTTCTTGTATTACAGGGCGGCGTGCTAATATAGTAACCAGCCGCGACAATTTCGATAACCCCAATACACGTCCACCTTTACTTTTTGATGGTATATACGCAACTGTTACGTGATAATCAACTGGAAGCAGGTGATGGGGACACATCGAAAAAGCACGTATATTTTTACTCAAGATCATTTGACTATTTGTGCAAGGAAAACCTTCCATTAAAATATCTTTTACTTGACCGTCTGTATCTTTCACCCCCTCAAATATCTCAGCATACGCACGTGCCACTCGTTTGGGAGTTGCCTTAAAATTCTCATCTTTCAAATTCAACTTAAAAGCTTGCTTCAAACCTTTGAAAATATAATGTACTCCTTTTTCGATATTTCTAATACCAAAAAACTTTGCTTTGGCTTTGTCTTGCTCGGCATGTAACTTTCTGTGACAAACATTACACAAGACTGCCAAATTTTCAATAGCATTATTACCTAATTCTGTAGATATGTTTACTCCATCTCTATGGTGAACATGGAACTCACGCCTATGTAAATCTTTTTTAGTAATACCACAGCGTTCACAAACATATCCGTAATGTTTTAACGCCCTTTTTCTATATCCAGTATATTCTTCTCTTCGCATTTCGCGTTGCTTGGGATCCTTAAACTGGAGAATGGCGTCTTGCTTTCTTTTTTCCATTAACTGGCGAGCTTTTTTCTTACCGAATTGTTGTTCATAACTTTTTCCTCTTGTAGCTATTCCGCGAATATATTCTAAATACTCGCAATCAAGTTTAGCTCCGGGGAATTTTTTCTTATACTTTCTACTACTAATACCATGCATATATCTCAAATGGGTATTAGTAATACGTTCAAACTTTTTCTTACACAACTTACAACGAACATATTTCTTTAATTTTAGATTCTCTAAATTAACTAGCATACGACTATGGCTCCGTTCTCGCCGTCTTCTGAGACTTCCACTGAATGTATCTTGTATGTTCCATCTGCTTCGACGAATGAGATTATGTCTTCAGCGATCATCTCACATGACTTTGCACCAAACTGGTGTATAGAACTTCCACCGGAGAACAGCTCATCTACTCTTTCACGAAGAGTAATAAATTCAACGTCACGATCATTATGCCCTACTTGCACTGTTACCTTTACGTGGAACTCATGCCGATGATTATCGCGCAAATACTTAACTTCACTGGGTGCATCCGGCCATCTATGAAAACCTACAAATCGTGTCGTACAGTACACATACGTTTTTGCGTCTAGCATTATTTCCTCCAAGCTTATTATACAGAAATGGAAAAGCTAAACAGCAAGACTCTGCCAGCGCGTTTTTCCCGAGCGTACAACCTCTTTCAAATGCTGGATACGGTTACAGAATATGTATACGTTGTACATTGATCTGGCTGCCCCGTCTGTCAACAGTTGCTTCGGATCGAATCCATTGTCCTCGATCTCATGGTTTATCTCACGCTGTTTATTCTTCGGAAGATCGAGATACTCTATACCACGTCCTTGACCATGCCTACGATCACTAAGATGAATATACCCAAACGTATCGTTAACACCCGCACTGGTACTAAGAATACAACCGAATGCCGCGACTTTGGCCCACGTCGCACTGTCGACCGAGTACCATTCGTACCCATACATTAACGAAAGACTCGTAACCGCCAGACCGTGGAGCAGCACTCCATACTTAGCCGCAATATTAAAACACCTGTCGTAATAATACCGCATGTACTTATTACTACGTTTGACCGATCCTAGACAGATCAACTTATGTCCTTCCTCACAATACCTTTTCAACCACTCATCTGGCTGGTCACCGTGATATACCGGTACTGGACGAATACCCAGTTTCTCTAACTGTTTCTGCATCGCATAGATAACCGGACAGTCTCGGACGTAATCAAAATTCACAACGAAGTCCCATTTCTTTCCTTCTTTCAAAACATACTGGGCATAGGTCTCAACTACCTTATCACGAAGCTTATCCGTATCTTTCACACTCCACTTACCACTTTTCTTTCTCAGACCCAATACCTTCAGCTTATGGAACGAATGTGCCGCGGAATCCATCATTACACCCATTCCTTTTTTCTCGGCAATCTTCAACGATTCGGCTATTTTCTTACTGTAGTAGAATCCATCCGGCGAAGTGTATGCGTAACTGAAACAGCGGTATTTGGCTCCGTTTTTGATGAAAGCATCTTCACCCATTCCAGACGAGCCCACTCCGGAGAAATACAACAGAGGACGTTCTTCTTTCAGATGTAATTTCATATCACCTACACTGGAACAACGGTCTCGCGTCTCGGTCGTCGAACTTAAGTAAGTCGCGTACTAACTGCGGTGCTTTAATCAAAGGCTTGTACCACGACTTATGTAAGTAGGCTTGAAACAAATTCTCTCGTAACTCAGGATACGGGTATATAATTACGTCATCGAATCCAGCTGGAGATAGAAGATTATCTATGATCCACATATTCGGTCTATTTCCCATATCCGTTAGCGGGGTCGTTCCTTCACGTTGGACTTCATTTGGCAGAGCGATTTCAAACCACAACGTATCAGTCTTTTCACGGATCACGGAAAGTATATCTACGGCCGCTTGTAGTCCTATCTTGTCCTGCTGGTAACAACCCATGTCTACCAACACATGATGGAGAACAGCTAATAAAAGCACACAATCACATTTGCCTAATGACTTTATCTGTTCAAAAGATATTCTGGAACAAATGAATGGAATGTCTTTGTACTTATTTCTTGCGACTAGAAGTGATAATAGGTCAGAATCAATACCTACAACGTTTGCACCAGCCTGTTTCAATGCATTAGTTACATATCCTTTACTACAACCAATATCGAGAACGTTCTTATCCTGGAAGTTATAATGATCTAGCATTGTCTGGATACGGGCATTACTTCGACGCTGATAATTTTTCTGCACAATGCATCCTCGCAAGATTATCTATGCTATTGGGAGTAAAGCTCCACCATACAATCTTCTTTTTATCTATTAACTGCAACATACCTGTGATCATCCAAGCAATACCCTCACGTACGTTCTTATTCATAAATCTATGCCCGTTATCTACGTACGGAGCGTCAGTATCAAGATGAATAAGTACATCATAATCAAATGTGTGATTCAAACTTTTCATTACCAATTCTTCCAACTCTTTCTGTGGTGCGTCTTGTCCACACAAATACAATCCACAAGCGGCACGAACTAACGATGCACTATCGGCTACGAAATCTTTTTTACCATTCTCCAGCTCAAACTGGGCTTCATGCATCGCTTTCTCGAACTCAAACTTCAGTTTTATACCCCAAGCGTTCCAACGATACTCTGCCCATTCTTCTCCGTATTTCTTGACTACTCCCTCATACGGATCTGGTATATGTTCTACACTGAGCTTTTCAGCCAGAAGTTTTGACATCGTTGTCTTTCCCGTACACTCCGCTCCAACGAATGCTATTTTCATAAACCCCTCAACTGAACCAATCGAGAAACGATTTGATTGTGTATCATAGCTGGTGATCGAACTGTACACTTGGCACATTGACCATGTAACGGCCTTCCTTCTACCTCGTGTTCCATCATCTCGTGGCGCAAAGTCTTAACTATGTGATTGTTCCAGATTTCTTCGAGACTCTGCTCGTAAAGATTCCCATAGTAATTGATCTCTTCCTTTCTGGGAGTAAAAATCATGCAACAACTCACCACGTCCCCGTTATGTGCTATACTGACTGACGTAAATGGGTTCAAGCACAAACCAAGGTGACTAGTTGCTTCGTTAATACCACTGATGCCTACTCTATCTTGCATTCCCTCGAAACAATCGTAGATCGTACGTACTACGGCGAAACGATCCCACCCTTTTTCTTTCATGACTTGCTGCAACGCTTCCAGATCACCACTCTTTTCTACCAACGGTGTTTTCACCAACTGGAGTTCGATCATTGGAATACGACCATGAGCTAGATTCTTTCTGGCTTCGATGAACTTGAAAAACTTATCGAGATTACGGTATAGGTCTTTCAAATGTGCGGGGAAGCGCATCCTGTGGTATGTCTCAGGATCGACAGAATCGACTGAGATCGTTAACGCATCTAACATTCCCAACGTAACGTCTATGCTTGGTTTTTCCATACTCAAGCCATGAGTAGAAAGACCTACCAAGACTCCAACTTCATGCTTTAGGTAATTTACTATCTCGAACAACTTTGGATGCAACGTAGGTTCTCCGGCCATCTGCAATTCGATGTAATGACTACCACCAAAGTCCCCGCGTTCTTTCATCAGCTTCAACAACTTCATATCAACAAGGCCCGGTTGACGGCCTAGATGTGTACTGCGCAGGCACATTGGACATTCTAAGTTACAGGCTGAACACGTTTCGATGTTGGAAATTTCTGGTAAGTGTTTGAAACTTTGTCCTTCACTATGCTGATACGTATTTATCCCTTCCAAGTCTTACCTCCATTCAAACGTCGGTAAACATTAGCTACAGCTATATCAAACTTTTTGGCTAAATCATGAACTGTATACTTACTACTATTCCACATCTTCTTCATTTTACGTAACTTTTTAGTGGTTAATTTGCCTCGTGCTATTACACCATTATCAGCGGCATGTTGTTGATTACCCTTTGGGGTAATATATTCTAAATTATCTGAACACGCATTCGATTTATCCAAATCTTTATGATTTATTTCCATTCCTTTTGGACGTGGGCCTATGAATTTTCGTGCAACTAATCTATGTACTGGAATATATCTTGTCTTGCCATATATACTTACACTAACTTTCAGATATCCATCTTTATCGAAATATCCGGTAAGAATCTTACCAACGCGTGTACCATTACCTGGTTTAGCTCGGCGGATTCTACCTAAATTGGAGACTTCGTAGTAACCCCTAAGGCAAGCCTTCCATTGTTCTTTCACACAGTCTCCAAAATATCAAATAGATCTTCGAAAAACGAATCGTCAATCAATTTTTGATGGAATTGACTTTTGAATGGTGTATGTTCAGCTATATGCTTAAAACCAGAATCACGCGTTACTACATCGCGTAACTTATCACAAAGATCGGAATATCCACGATAGCGAAATGGATCACGAAATATTTCCCGGTATGCCAGACGATCTGGCACAATAGGATAACATCCCAACATCACAGCTTCGATCATACTTATACCAAACATTTCAAGCAAAGCCGTAGAAACAACAACTTTTGACTTCGCCAATAACTGGTAGTAACTTCGCTTATCAAGTTTTTCATCACGTGTACGTACAGCGATCCAATCTTTAGGTAGAATTTTTTCGTCGTGGATCAGCTTACGAAACAACTCAGGCTGTTTGTCTTCGGTGAGGCGATGCGGAAAGACTACTATGTTCTCTTTTTTACTTGGATATTCTAACAACTCTTTTGGTACTTCTACCTTCCAAGGAATAACTTCAATTTTATGGTTTGGAATTATACGAGTTTCCAACAATACCCGTTCGTGGTATTCTGAGGCGACGACTACCCTATCGTAGATCTTGAACCAGGCGTTTTCTAGTTCCTCCCCCCACACATACATATTACTACGTGTAACAAAATCCCACACGTCCCAATTACCGTCATGGAACAACCCGACGAATCTCCAGTCGTGACATTTCAATCCGTCACGTATGTAGGCTAACTGTTCTACTGGGAACCATCCATCCTGGAAAAGGAATACAACGCGTTCGTTACGGGGAATCGTACCGTCGTCTATTAACTGGCAGATACGTTGAATCTGACTAGCTTTAGCGTAGTGCGTTCCAACCACGTCTAGAAAAGCCCCATCTTTTATTTCTGATCGTAGCGTAGATGGATGTATCGGAATCGTTGTATATCCCTTCTTGCACAACTCAACGTGAAACCAGTTTGCCCACTGAGCACTATACCGACTTTCTAACTCCTCAATTGGAACATTTACTACGATCATGTTTCCTCCAGAAATCAAATCGTGTACGACAGGATTCGAACCTGTGGCTCACACGGTGTACAACTTTATTCCCCCATAGGCAGGTACTTCACCGTCCGAGTCTAGCCGATGACGTGTCATCGTTTCTATGTCAGGCTTTGGCCGCATGGATTATCGAACTCCATCCTCATCTCGCCCACATACACGCGCTCCAACTTTACAGGTCGGAGCAAGCTTATTCTCTTGTCCACTTCTTATCGCCAACTTTGTAATTACTGACACGAAGCCGGCCGTGAGAGTCATCCACGTCCCACTTCCAGCCTTTGGAATGACCCTTACGCAGACCACGAATAATAAACACGGGATTGCCGCCTGCCTTCTCGATAAACTTCTTGAGTTTCTTTAGATCGACTCCGCCTTTAACGGCTGCCTGTTTGAATGCTTGACCCAATATGGATTCGTCCTGGTAAGGTATCTTCCACGTCATCCACTGAGCGCCTTTTGGTCCCCGCTTTTTCCCCGACTTGCCTTTCTTTTCTTTCTTTTCTTTTTTCTCTTTCTCAGGCTTATCCTTTTTCTTCTTTTTATCTTTCTTTCCTTTCTTCACCTTTTTCTCCTTCTTGTGTTTCTTCTTTTTCTTGTCCTTCTTCTTAGCGTGTTCGGATTCACTTTCTGATTCTTCTTCCTCTTCTGATTCTTCGGCCTGACTTTCTGATTCAGATTCACTTTCTACTTCGGACTCATCTTCATCGTGCGCCATATTTTCTCCTTTAGAGTTTATGTCTAATAAACAACCTACAAAATCTTTCGTCCCCACAGTTACTACCACATGCTATTGAATCTGGATCGTACTTACGTTCTTTTCCAAAACACAATAGCTTTGACTTGGCACGTTCCTTGTAACAACTAAAACATATACTGGTAGATGGGAAATACAACCCATTCTTAACGTCATCTACCGTATACCTTACTGAACACAACAAACATGGAAACATCTATTCCTCTTCATCTGACGCTTCATCTGTAGGATCGTCTGGTGTAACCTTTAACCAACCGAAACCTATTACATGACCATCATCTGAAAACTCGACTGACCATCGTCTCGTATCTTGGTCTGGAAACATTGGCCTATACTTCCCTTTCAACTCAGCCTCAACTGCTTTGGATGCGACTGACTCTTTTTGTGCTTTCTCTCTAGCTGCTAGTAGCTTTACATGATCAGCTTCATCCATCTTCAATACTCTGTGTGCTCGTCTCATATTTTTCTCCTACGAAAGATGCTTACTCAATGGCTTACCCATCTCCGTCATATAGATCGAACCTGCACTGACACGAATTGTCTTTCCACGCATCTTAAACTTACGCTTCTTGGCAATTGCCTTCTTGAACAACGCTGTCAGCTTATCATCACAATCGATGATTCGTTTATCCTCCTTGCTCTGGAGACGGTGCTTCTTGATGTACTTCCAAAGCAACTTCATCATCTTTCCACGTGAGATTTTCTTTTCCTTGATTACATCTCGTAGCTCCGGCGAACACTTCATTTCCTTCATCAAACCTTTTCCTTTTGCCATTACTCCTCCTCTTCGTCTTCGGATTCACTCGCGTCATCATCTCCATCGTTACTAATTGCTTCGGCTTTTACAACACCATCAATTACGTCGTTCTCGAACTTCGGTTCATCCCACACTTCAATATAGTAACGTTCTTGTTCTAGCTCGGCAACTAAAAACGGATCGGGCATTGGCTGATACGACAGTTCATCAACTTTAAAACTGACATACGGAACAACGTCTTTGATCTCCAATGCCTTTTGGAGTACAAATTCTGGAATTGGCTTCTTGTACTTCGTGATATCTGTCATACTCCAAGCTACACGGAACTTGTAATGCTTGCCACTTCGTTGCAGATGTTTTTCGGCTTCTTTCAACTTTTGTTGTTTGTACTCACTGATGCTTCGATTGGAGAATGGTTCGATACCAAGCTTCAATAACGCACGAGCCAACACTTTCGGTTTGTGTAACACCTGGGATAGAACAGTATACCCCAACTTATCGTGCGCTCGACGTGCTAGTGAACGGACCTGTTTCTTAACTTCGGGGATTACAACTTCACCACGAACTAGAATACTACTTACACTTTTCATACTTCCTCCTATTGAATTTGACCTATAACTGGCATACACGCGTGGTCATACGGAAGATCGAACAACTTCATGCTCAACGTGTTGAGACATTCCGGTGAACGCATGATATGCGTACAGTCTTGCAACGTTAACTGCTCGGGTAGTGCCAACTCACGGAACTCCTTTGCTGCTTTCTCGAACGGTTTTCCTTTCTTGTGGACTTTATTTGCGTACCAAAACCAGTTGATGAACTCACCTTGCAGATGCAACGATCCTCTTTGGTAGATGTTTACCAACGAAGGAACAACGAAACACTGGGTTAGCATATTGCTGTAGATACTGTCTGGTGAAGTGACTAGGTCGGGGATTCTTCCGACTACATCGTCAACACTTGCGTCTCCGTTTACACTCAACTTCAACTGCATAGCTTGGATACTCGTATGCGGTATTGCTACCAACTTTCCGTTTACCTTGATACAACCACGCTGCATCGCTAAATACTTCTCGATGTATTCGTTTACGTAGAACTTATGTAAACGATGGTACAACGCGGTACTGAATGTTGACCACTGGGGATTGTACTTGTGTTTACCTTTCGTGAGGAAACGGAAGGCCATCGCCATACCGTCTTCTATCATGTCTTCGACACTTATCCACCACCTTGTTTGTGCGGGAAGTTTCTTCCATGTACTCCACGCGTGCTGTGCTACCATCTTACGGTAGCTTTCAAGGTTTATACTGGAGCTCAACTTTTTACAACGACTCATTGGACGCCTCCGATGATGTAAAATGCCCTGAAAATGAAAATGCCCTCGGAGTTGACGTAGCTCCAAGGACCTCTTAATTGTAATGAAATTCGCGTTCTTTTGCAAGTCTTTTTATCTCCAATGATAATGCATATCAGGGGATGCTGAACAAAATATGTCTCCGACCTAGGATGCTTGCCAATTCGTACTGGGAAAGGAGTAATCCAACGCGACGAAATGCGTGGGAAGTCTTTCCTGTCTTACTTCGTTTAAATCTTCTTACTGACGTGAAACGCGAGAACATTTCTTCGAGATCTTTCCTTACTTCTTCCGAAAGTATGTCCGAATCTATGTCTGTTACCAACTTACACAGCTTGTAGTTTCCACACAGAGCTGGCCATACCTTTTGTACTCCATCTGGAAATACCTTCTTGTACTTTTTCTCAACGTATTCGTTGATTGGTAGATTTACTACGGAAGGATCAAGACCTGCTTTTAACAATTTCTTCGCTACCACTTTACCTATGTTCTTCAGATGGGAAATGTTATCCGACGAGTCTCCGGTAAAAGCTCTGAACTTGGCCCAGTTCCGTGGTCTTACTCCGTACTTTTCTATTACCATTTTCTTGGTGACCATTTCCGCTTTTCCGGCTTTTACTCGCGTGAGTATTTTTACACGTTTACTGAGCAACTGGTAGAAGTCGTGATCCCCACTATGGATTATGACTTCAACGTTTTTATCTAACTCGTGTATTCTGGTGGTAAGCATGGCGATTAAATCGTCACATTCCAAGGACTCTACTTCCAGACTTCGTATACCGGCTCCACGAAGGATTAACTGCAATACTGGCAACTGCAACAGGGCACGTTCTCGTGGGGTTTCTGGATACTTACTTTTCTGCTTTGGGATGTTCTTATGTCTCTGTCCTTTGTACCCAACATACTTCTTCTTTTTCTCGTTGTGGACTTCTATCTGGGGGAAACTGCCCATAAATTTGTGACGCCACGTATCACCGCGCCCGTCCCATACCCACACAATGGCTGCGTCGGGAAAACGTTTACTGATATTTAGCATAGTGCTAAGACAGCCGAATAGTGCTCCGGTTGGAAACCCATCTTGCCTACTTAGGTTGTTGAATACAGCTTGCATTCGATAAAGCAGATTTTTCGAATCTATTAAAACTACTCGTCTCATAACCCACCATTTGGATAACGATGCAAATGAGTAGGCCCACGTTGTTCTGGTTGTATCTGATGGTAAGGAGCAACATATCTTCCTGTTCTTCCCGATACATTCTCCAAATCAATTCCACGTTGCCGCAATGTTCCCCAAGCATGTTTCTGGCACTGGTGTAAACCTTCATGCCCACGACCACCTAAACAACGTACATCTTTATAATTCAAAGGCGGACGCATCTGTGATGACTTCATAAACTCCAAATCACATATCGGACAACGTTGTGGACATTGGCGCGGAGGCAGAGGCACTGTCCCTTTTTTAGTTCTACTCATCAGAAGACCTCCATGCTTGTAACTTCAACAACAGCGAATCGGTGAACGGAATCGGTTTCTCAAGGCGATTGACTATTTCCTTGTGGTCCAACTCATCTGGGTCACGGGAATCGAAATCATCGTCACTCAACATACCTTTTGGTAGGATTACCTTTACCGATTTCTTTTCGTCACGTAACCGTTTGTGTATATGCTCCAACCCTTTTACACCAGCACCGTCGGGATCCAGCCAAAGTAACACTCTCTTGTAATGATGCAACAGACTAACCTGGTCTTCTTGCAGGGAATGTCCCAACAATCCTATGGAATCAATTCCCATCTTCCGACTTACACGTTCTATGACTAGAGCTGGAATTGCTGACTCACTGAGGACACACGTAGAGTGTTTTTTCTCTGGCAGATTGTAAAGACACTTGGCACCTATGGAATTCTTGTACTTCGGTTCCAACTTCCCGGTAAAGTCTCTCCCAGTGAATCCAACTAACTTGCCACTTAGCCATACTGGAAATATTGCCCGGTAGGAGTAGTCTTTGTCTACTGTCGTGAAGCCGATCTTCTTTTCTACGATCTGGTCTCCACTAATACCTCTGTCACGAAGATATCTCCACGCGACCTTGTTCCAGTGATAATCATTTTCGCTTGGATGCTGTAATTCTCGGAAACCTTCTGGGAGTTCGATCTGTTCCATCCTCTTTTTCTTCTTTCTTTTACGTTGCTTGGCTTCTATTTCTCCGGTATCTAAAGCGTCCTGGAGTTTGCTGAATGTATAATCTGCGTTCTTGCTACTCCACTCACAACTATCATTAAAGCAATGCGCATACCCGGTTTCGACGTTTACTCCTAATCGAAATCTTTGATCGTTACACCAAGGACAGCAGATATAAATTTCTGAACTATCTCGTCCTTTATGGTAATCAATGCTTGCTGCTTCCAACGCTTCGATAAGGTTCATACTTTATGCGGTTCTCCAGTGGCTTGTAACATAGCATATGCGATTTCTTTGAAACTTTCTCGCAATATCTGTTCAGCTTCCTTCAACGTTTCCTCATTTCTTACGTGTAAGGCCAACAAATTAAAATCAATAATTAACGTAGTACCTTTACTTTTGACGTACTCACTCATGCTTACTCCCATGCGTATGATGTCTGTGTTTCTTCTTCTTATCTTTCCTAAGACTGGTATACTGCCACGTACGTTTACTTTCTTTATCTATGGCAAACTTCTCTATTGCTTTGGCCATTATTTTCGTTGCATGGAGGCGTTCCTGGAGATAATCCATTACAGGACCCCATCCTTCTTTTTTGTGGTGAAGTCCTTTCTTCATGACCCGTTTCAACTCACGGTATCGAGATTCGGCACACAAAGCCCTAACGAATTCGGTGACTGCATCGGCAAAGCTTATGGCTGCTTTCTCATCGGTTTTTGTTCCCCACGAAGCTAGACGCGATGACTCAGCTTTGAACTTGGCGGCTAACAGATTTCGTATATCTTGTGATGTTTTCATTTTCGTGACAACCACAAAAGTATAAACCCGAATATAACTATCGCCAATACAATACCACCCCAGAATGGTAACGTAACCCACCACCATGACCAAGTAATTTTTCCTAACAACTTAAGCGTCACAAATACTATCCCTAACAATCCTACTACACCTATTCCACTTGAACTACTACTTGAATGTTCTGACATTCCAACCTCCACGGATATTACAACACCACACGTACCAAAGATTTATGTGAAATAACCTCACGATTATGATTCTGAACTTCATGTACTACATGCTCAGTAATTTCTGGATCTGCAATGTACGAATCGTACTCACCATCATACGAAACCACTTCCCGATCTCGCGGAAATTCGCACAACTTAAGTAGAAGATCAGCTACCGTCATATTCCAACCTCCAAGCTTATTATACAGAAACCCTATATCTATTCTCAATCTTTGTTGTGGTTCATGTTCCGTACTGCTTTTATGGTAGCCTCGGAGTCATAGAACGTAGCACGCTCAAAGTCTCCCATGAATGGAAATCCCCATTTTGGTGGTCCGTGTTTATGCTTGGCTACGAACAGATACTTCCCATCCTCCCCAAATTCTTCCGGTCCGTCGCCTATACCTATACACAAGGCACATTTTCGTAGCTTACGGATATCGTCTGCGGCGTCGTCTCCGGTGACTACCATCTTCCGTACTCCGCTTTTTCCTCTCTTTGCTTGGGCCATGACCCAACCCCATACTGACCGTCTAGCAAAGAAGGACTTCAGGTCGCGGTATATTTCTCCTATCTCTCTCCGTTCTCCACTGTCCCCTTTGTAATGCTCGACTGGAGTAATTCCTTCGTCTGCATCTACTATGACTACATCGGCGGCAAAACCTTGGTTACGATACGTTTCCCAGACTTCTTCCATTCTACCGACTGTCATCCCACCGTCTGTTCCATCGACTATACGAATATGGGCTCTCAATTTCTTTAGCTTACGACGTAACCGCCTTTTTAACTTGGTGGAATAGTCTACCAACCTGTACATCTTGATACCCGCGAAACTGGCATCGAGTCTGTCCTCGACCATGTCCATACTATCTTCCAACGTAAAGATTAAGGCGTTGTATCCCTGCAACGCATATACCTGGGCAAGGAATACTGCTGCTGTGGATTTTCCAACGTTATACTTGGCGAGGATAATTCCGAACTGACCTCTATCGAATGTATGGGCTCTCTTGTCAAACTGTTCTATCATCAGGAATGGAAAACGTTTTGATGCTCTCTTTTCTCTTCTTTTGATACGCTTGTCGACTTCACCTTCCGACGTGAAATTACTTACCTTCAACGAATTATCGTATGTCTCCAACGCGTCTCGGCATATTCTACGGAAACGGCTGTCACTTAATTCCCCCTTTTCCTGGAGATTAATTAATTCTTTAATGGCGTTGGTTTTGTTCTTACGACGTTTGTAATCTAATACCTTCTTCTCTATGGCCTCGACTGCTACTGGAGTCTTACTGCGGATACGTTCTACTAACTCGATTAGCTTATCTTTCTGTTTCCTGCCTATGTGCTTTCCCTGTTCGCGAATAAAATCTAAAGCGAACGTTCTTAGCATTCCTCCTATCGGTTCCCGATAGTCTCGCCAGTACTTAAATGCTATCTGACTGACCCAATACGCTTCCTGCATACCTTCCCCTTTACGGGGAGTAAAGTCCTTCTCGGAAAGTATACCCGACATCCGTTTCAAAAAGTTCCTGTCTTTACATGCGGGAACTAATAAATTTTCCTGGAAGTCTCCATCACGCATGTAGCTCATCGGACAATTACCTGTTGACGTTCTTCTTCGGTCAAGACTCGTACAAATTCAAATACACCATGTGGATCGTAATCGTCTCCATACCTTACCTCTTCTACACCCAGATAATTTGTTGGGCACGTATGTTCGTTGTAATAGTACTCATGATGATCTGGATACACTATCGGATCCGTCGTTCCACCACCGACTGCTCCTGGTAAAGTTATCGAATTTAGAAATTCCATTCCACTGACTACAATCTTCAACTTTGGATCGTCACAGTACCGAAGCTCGATGAATACCGTTCGCTTGTTCGTTTCAACGAAAGTAAGTTCCGCACCATCACTGGTTCTGACTCCAGTCCAACTTCTACCGCAATCATCTTCATCACAATACCACGGTCCGAATGTTCTACCTATTTCAACTTGATCTACCTGATGTTCTGACTTACCGCAATTAGGACAAAGTATATATTCGCGCGTTACTGTCTTAGCTTTCACTACTCCTCCTGCTGGTTGAAACACGTTTCACTACGGAATGGATTGTCACGATAATTGAATTTCTTCATACGATCTTCGATCTGTTCTCGCAATAAGGCTTCTTCCTGTATTCGATTCTGGTAATGGCGGAAGTATTTCTGAGGAGAGCTGAACTTGAGAAGGCTTTTGATTCGTATGCCTGTGTGCATACGCTCTAGTTCGCATTGTATGATCTCTTCCCGACGTTCTGCCATCCATACGAGTACGTTCTCGTTGTCGGGGTATGTTCTGGAAATAGCGTCACGGAGAATCTGTTCTGATTTCTTTCCCGTCAACGTACTGATTCGTACACCCAACCCACGACTTATCTTTTTGGTTTTGTTCTTCAGGAATGACTGCCAGAACGGTAACAACGTACTGAGGATGAACTTCAAACTTACCTTATACTTCATTTCCCATGCTCGTAGCGTCAGTAACCGTAACTGGTCACCTTCACTAAGATACAACATTACGTTCCTAACGTTCTTGCCTTGGTATACCTGGAGATAGTCTTCTACTCTTTTGGCGTACCTTAACGCTGTTTTGTTTAACTGTTTCAATTCCTGTTCGATTACGTCTTCTCGGTCCATATGTATATATATATATCCGGTATTCTATACCTAACGTTATAATACTAATAGGTATATTTCTACGAATATACCTTAGGTTTATTCCTTACGGAATAAAGGGAAAAATTCTCGAAATTGTTTTTCACTGAATCGCAACACATCTTTGGCATTCTGTTTCATACTTAGGTCTGGGTTGAATTTTGTACTGACTACAACAATTCCCGCTTTTTTCAATGCACGTTTTCTCTTCTTGGCTGCCTTGGTGAACCAGTTGGGGCTTACCGTACTTTCTGGAATGCTACTAACGTCACTTATGTCTATCTGAATGAAGCCCTTTTTGTCTTTGTGCTTACGTACTCCTCTTCCGAATATCTGTACGGCATCGTTCGTACTAGGTTTTGCACTTGCATTTATTAGGAGGTCTATTCTCTTTACGTCAACTCCCTTCTTAAACACTTTATTTACCACTAGACACCTAATACTTCCTTTCTCGAATCTGTCCTTACGTTCAAACCTTTTCTCAACTTTTATACCTTTTCCTTTGTACGTTCCACTTACTATTCCGTACTTGATACCCCGTTCTTTCAACCTAGAGCTTATTTCTTCCAGATGACGTAACCTGTCTACCACTACAATTACATACTTTCCCTTTTTTATGGCTCTTTCTACCAGCCTAACGACTAACGTGTTTCTTTCTCCGTTCCTTACGATGTATTTACTGTACGCCTCCTCGTGTTTCCAATTCTTACTGTCTGGGTTAAAGGAATTACTATACTCCAGACTAACGGAGATACCTTTGCTGAGTACGTTTTCTTTCATTCCAGTCTTGACTGGATATTGGTAAATGACCGGCCCAGTCAACGCGTACGCATTTAGCCGTACCGGCTTCTTGCTAAGACCTAACGTTGCGGTCAGTCCTATTACGGAAAGTGGTTTCATTATCTTGATTACGTCAAAGTTTCTACGACTAAGTGCCTCATGGATTTCGTCAACGAAAACTATTTTTACGTTCTTGAACCAACGCAAAAACTTACTATCGTTTCTATGTAAATGTAATGTCTGGATAGTGGCTACGGTTACACGTTGCAGCTTGAATTTTGATTTACCTACGTATCCTACCTTTTCACCTAAATGCTTAGCGATATCTTTCTGGGCCTGTTCTAGTAACACTAGCTGGTCAACTATAAATAACACTTCACAGTTGAATCTGGAGGAGATTGCAGCCGCTATCCGTGTCTTCCCACTTCCTGTGGCAGAGAGGATAAGACCTCCTCTTCCCTTTCTGATTGTCCCATAAGCCATATCAACACATGCGTTTTGGAAGTCATACTGGTCTTCTGATACCAACCATTTCCTATTACTTGTAGTTCGGGGTACATTTACTTTCTCTTTTATCTTGAACTTGACATTTTCCTTCTCCTCTATCTCTTTCCGGAGAGCCCAGAATAGTCCCGCGGGAAGTCTTCCGCGCTTTAGGAATTTTATCTTACCATCCCAGCTCGGTACGTAATCGTGATCGTCGCTGTGGTTCCTGCCTGGGTACTGGTGACAAATTTTACACTGCCTGAAATGTGGACGACTACGAATTATGTGGTGGTAGTTTGGAACACTAAAACTAAAATAGGGAAGTAGCGGAGTATAGTCGTACTCTGGATCGAAGACTGCAGCGTTGTTCTTTATTCTAATACGTACTTTTTCCATTATCCTTCCAAAACGTAACAAGTAGATACAGCTATCGTAATATTACCCAAAGCCACACTTCCATCTTTCTGCCACTGTTCGGAAGAAATATACTGATCCAAGAAAGCTTTCCGTACTTCAATCGCACGTAAATTCTTCGGAGCAACAACCAACGTCTCAGCCTCATCGGCTGCCCCTTGTCCTTGAGTATGCTTCATTCCAATTCGCCATACCTGCATAACCTTCATGGTAATTTCTCCCATGCTTATATTATACAGAAGTGTAAAAGCTATTTTCTATGCTGATGAACAGTGAGTTATTGGAAAAGTACGTAAGGAATCGCTATTGATGTATTCTTAACATTGGCGTATGTCCAAGGAACAATTCCACCTGTTGATGCTGGTAGCGCTCCTCCAACTGGTACTGTAAAAGCTATGGCGAAATTCGTAAAAGCATTATTTATGCCTGTTCTAAACCAATCTATAAAATCAGAAGCTGTTGGAGGATTGTTCGCCCCAACGGATAAAAATCCAGCGTGTGTTAGCATAGCTAAAAGTATATCTGTTGTAAACGCAAACCAATATGCTCCAGCTGGTAATGTTACTGGAGGAAATGTAGCAGTTACGTTTTCATTAGCCAATGGACCAACAATCGAAAATAGGGCATTAGCTAGTAACGTAGTACCATCTATACTATAAATACCACACGAAAAATGACCTGTACTTGATGGTACACTGGAAACAAATATAGTAGCTGAACTGAACGTACACTCAACTGGTAATACCATACGAATCATTGGAACAATCTGCCCGAAAGTTACCTGACTTTGGCAAGCCACATTCTGGTTACTGATAGAATTTGTATCGAATGGAAGTATAAATCCAAATACGGAATTCCATGGAGCTTGATTCTGTGGAATTGCCGCTCCTCCACCACCTCCGCCTATTACAGGTATACCTGACGACCCTCCCCAAACTATTACTGACGGAATACCATCTCCCAATCCGTCAAACGGAGTTACTTTTATCAGACGAGGACTTAACCAGTCAGCTGCCGGAAGTGGGGACTGTTTAAGTAATTGCGGGTTCGACGGGTGGTCGACTGTGTACTTACTTAACACAACTCCACTGGATACATCGAACGTTTCTACTCTATGCCCATCTGGTAGTCCTGTGGCTAATCCCCACGTCAAATTCTGTGACTGTACTTCAACGGCTAATCCTGAAATCGATGGTACTGTAAACGATGGCACTACTGTCGTAAGCGAATAATCCCACTGTAGATTGAAAAAATATACCGCCAATCCACCTATACGACTACCTGGAGTTAGGGCTTCCAACAATCCCAACGCTGTAGCTATATCCGGTTGCGTTAAATCAATCACCAAATCCGACGGAGCGAATACTGGGCGCTGTATTAACGTTCCCGGTTGTGCCCCCGGAATAAACGATGCTATGATTACACTGGAAGAAAATCCCGCGACTAATCCTACCAACGGTACTAACTGTACCCCTCCTGCAAGACTTGTTGCATAGGTAAACGATGTCGGTGTCGGTGTTGCTAAGACTACAACTGTCGTACTGAATACCGCACCATTTGTCAATGCTTGTGAAAACGGAGCTATGAACGTTGGATTGGCTCCATACCATGCCCCAATTACTACTGTCTGTCCTGGGGTAAAACCATGATTCCCTTGTGTATAAACTGTACCTATTCCATTTATTATCGAACCACTGGCTAGGAGATTATACCCGTTTCTTGAAACTAACTGCAACGTACCAACGCTTGAGTTCTGAGACTCCAATGAACTACCGATGATATCTGGATACGGTGGACCGTATTCTATCGTACCAACGAATGGATTTGTCTGTGATTGAACACCATGCGATCCTAAAACACTCAATACTCCCGATGCTGCAATTATACGAAAACCATTGAACGAAGCGTCTGTAGGACACGTGGCGTATACTATATCTCCTTCTATAAAATCTATCTGATTATTGCCTCCCCCTACGAATGATCCCGCTAACACGTATATCGTTGTTGTAGGTTGTCCTGTTTCTGCAAACAATGACGTTGGTGGGAACGTATTTGGTCTTGCATCTCTATAAAACTGGTAAACTAACTGACTTGGATTGGTATTTGGTATCTCAACTATTTCCTGAAATGCAAAACCTGACGATGACAGCGCACGAAGTTCTAGTCCATAAATATCACGCACATCTCCGGCGTAATCAGTGACTATTTTCGAGGCGTCACTACTTACCAATGTCGGAGGATTCGGTATTAACGGATACTGGACACGCAGAGCTTTACTGAATCGTGAAAACTGAGAACCATTCAACGTTCTAAGATACCACGTTTGATCTCTACTCGTTCTCGGCAACGTGAATACTGGAACGGTGAATAATCCGACTCTTCCTTGGTTCGCTATCCCCCATCCTGAATCTACATTCCTGACTTCACAGGCTGTAATCGGCGGTGCTCCAAGATTTACCGTTACATAATTTCCCGTCAACGAATCGACTACATTTACTATAACGGCATTATCCAACGTAGGCAGGAAAGCGTTCAATACCTGCGGTAGTGTTATCGGATTTGGAGGCTGGACTGTTTGCTTTGGCGTTAGAACGTTCTGGTCTCGTTCTAAAAATGCTGGTAGTAATTTCTCCAAGTACAAGTCAGGACCGTAATCGACTGTAATCGTCATTACTTCCTGACGAAGTTCTATCAACTGGATCGTGACTGTATTTACGTAGAAGTTCTGTCCTGTTATTCCTCTGTTCGGAGAATTGATATACAGGAACCTACCCGTTCTCGGGTAATCGTATAACGAAGGAGCATACAACGATTCAAACTTATTCGGTATCGTTTGTACGGTATACGTTCCTTGGAACTGGGGATATTCTCTGTCTAAGATCGCTGCTGCGGCTGCGGCTTCACACTCTGCTGACGTTCTGGGCAACGGAGACAAATTCAACATTATGGCAGCACGTACACCATTATCTCCGGAAATCACGGCTTCGTTGGCTATGGCTATCGGATCTGTGACTCTGGCGACACTTTGGCCTGCTGCCCAACTCTGGAACCGTATTCTGGCTCCGACTGACGGAATATCGTCGGTATAGAACGATAACTCAAATACCTCTCCTTGCTGCGATATCTGGGCTGACTGATTTACCTGTCCGACTCCCAACTGGTATACTATCGGTGCTGACAACTGGGATGGTAACCATGGCAGGTTCCCACCTGATGCTCCTGTCAACGATTGAACTGTTAAGTATCCCTGCGGCGGTAGACTCAACAGAGTATAGTTTATCGAACAGTTCAAGTTTATACAGTTTACCAGACAGTACAGACCAAACGGTGGCAGATTTATGTTCGTCAACGAAAACTTCGTTACCACCGGCGGAGGAGCGGCTGGGAATAGTCCAAATAACGGATTTCTCTGCTCTATAACATACTGACCTAGGCTAACGTCAGTAATTACCCACGTAATAGTTCCCGATGAAGTCAGATTTTGGGCACCATACGTTGCTGTTTGCGTTAAATTGGTATACGGACGCGTAAACCTTGTCGGTGCTCCGGCTCCTATCCACGTCTGCAACGTATACTGGTGGTTTACTTGCGTTACTATGGGCTGTCCTACGTAAGCTCCACTGAATATTGGTTGGATTACTATACCGGCTGCACCCGATGCTGTTACGAATACCGCGTTTGCTGGGAATGATATCTGTCCCGTGTCCGCTGTCGGTCCATACGGATTCGCGTATATGGCAGAGCTCTGGACTATCAATGTCCAACTACCTGTTCCCTGTGTTACTGAAACGACGGTAAATACATGTCCGTTCAGGAACGATGCATTCGTAAACAACGAAGCGTTCAGAACGTTTCCGGGAAGGATATTCGTCGGTGCTGTACCGGCTATGATTAGATTTACTAGCTGGGTGTTACCGTTGACTATCTGTACTCCTGATACCGCGAACGTACCAAGGTTTTGTTGTCCCGTTATTCCAAATCCACACAAAACGTTTCCGGGAATGAAATTATTTACACCGAATACTGAACCTATCAAACCGTTACAGGCATCGTTAAACGTTATCGAACCATGCTGGAGATTGAGTCCGCCACCAAGCTCAAGACCATTCTGCGCCTGAATATACGTAGCATTCTGAACTGGTAAGTAAACTCCGGTTAACCCTTTCTGGACTATATTCAAAGCACCAAGAGCGTTTCCGTTACTATCGGTGAGTATTTCTACTCCCAACGGATCGTTGACAGTCCACGTTCCTTGGGTAAAACTAGCTTCCGTCCAATCGTCCTGCAACAACGTTAAAGACGTTCCTTGAAATACCTGATGACGTAACTGGAAGTTACTTGTAAAACCATCACCTATGAAGTAGTTATCCCAGTTTGTCTGCGGCTCCGTGTCTCCCAACACTATACAATCGTTTACTGGTGGAACGGTTACAACGTTTGTTCTCAACTGAGCCGGTGCCAACTGACGCTCTTTCATGTTCTGGTCGTCGTAGGCAATACCCAACGGAGCGTCACCGAATGGCTGGTAGATGATTTTCTTGTTTATTACTTTATAGTAGTAGCGATTCTGATCTGCGAATGTCTTGGCTATATCGGAAAACGTCTGGGCTGGATCGTACTGGTAATAAGGAACTAACGTTCCTGTGGCCATTCCTGAAAAATCCCACGGGATTCCCGGAGCCAATGCTGTGGCTATAGACTGGAGTATTTGTGTATCTGTCTGGTTTACGAATGCTGGAATGAAAGAAACTGTGTTACAGTTGATTAACCACTCATCCGACGTTGCATGTACGTTGTAATTGTACAACTGATACTGTATCTGGACTCCGGATGCTTCACTGAGACCCAGAAAACTACGTTCTGGAACAGATGTTATGAAACCCGTGAATAGTATCTTGTTTGGGAATATCTCCGACTGTACTGTTATGTATGAACCACGTGGTGGAGGGACGAATGCTGCGTCTACATTACTTAACTGGAAGGAAAATAACGTAGGAACGTTTATACTGTCTTGCAGATTCGCAGAACCATCAACTACATACCTAGTATAGTCAATCGCAGGCTTGTTTTTTGCGACTTGGATTAAAAACTTCATTTGAGTAGGTTATTAAAGGCATCGTGGCTGCGTTTACGTGGTTTGAGACGAATACTTTTCCGTTTTGAGTGGTTTTGGTGGTTGGAACGTAAAAACGGCAGTTTATACACCTTCTCGTCTAAATCCCGCACTCCCATAACGACCTCGCGTTTCGTACACTTTCTGCAACATTGCTTCAAAACTTGTCCCGCTACTCGAACCAACACTCATACTTGTATAAAGACTTTGCAGGGCTTTAATGTTTGCAGCTTCCGATTCTAACTGGGATTGCCGTGCTGTGATAACTGCCATCTCAATATTCGCACGTTTATTCGTAAGATTAAACAACTGGTTGTGTACTGTCAATGATGTACTATCTGTTGCTCCACCAAATATTGCAGACGACTTTATTTGTGGAGTAGCAACTGGTCCCATCATAAAACTATGAATCCCATTTATCATACTAACGATTGGCTTCGGAAGGACCCATTCCCCTTTATGACCGAATATCAATCCAGTACGACTGATTTCTCCACCTAAAGCATACTGAGGAGCGTTTGGATACTGATTCAATCCACCTGGGGGTGTTCCTCCACCCGGCGGAGTACCCCCTCCTGTTGACGTTCCCCCACTCTGCAACCAACTCACCAACCCCGTCATATCGTATCCCTCGACTTCTCCCTGAGATACGTACTGTGACGCATCGGCTGCTGCGGCCGAATACTGTTTATTCAAAATCATATTAGGAAAATTCGGATCGAGTGAAGCTACATACTGAGCCGCACTAGCATCTGTGGCTGGAACCAGAGATAACCAATTCGTAGCCCCATACTGTCCGGTAATCGTACCGGGTGGAACGTACTGAGATAATCCCAACATCTGCATCAACGCATAAAGTATTCCTGTTCCTGTTGGTAATGCTCCTCCGGCCTCCATACTCGTCAACGTCTGCATTATGCTACCAGTTGACAGTCCAGTTCCCAACGAAGATACTATCTGGGATAAGGCTGCGATCTGAGCGACTTGAACGTTGATCTGTGATTCTTGTGCTGAGAGTAACTGATTCTCCAATCCTATTCTGGTAGTTGCTAGATTGAATATCTGTGTTTCGGCTTGAACCTTGTACTGCTCCATACTAATCTGTTCGTTGATCTGTTCCAACTGCATGTCACGCTGATAACGGAGGACACCGATCTCTTGTCCTTTCGTCATTGCGGTTGTACGTTGACGAGTCAATACTCCTTGCGTCAATACGTCGTACTCCGACTGGGCTTCCTGATTTATCAACTGCTGTCTCTGGTACTCAAGATTGATTAACGTCAACCCATCTTGAATCGCTTGTTGCTGTGCGGTATTAAGCTGATTACTCAACGTTGTAACGTACTGTTGCAGACTGGCAGTTAGGTACTGGTTGGCATTTGCTACTTCCTGTGCGTTGCCTTGCGCAGCGGAAGCGAATTGCTGATACTTTTGAATGATCGTATCCAACGACTGGATGTATTCTTGGAATTGGATCGGAGCTGACAACTGGATAAGTGATTGATTCAGATTCTGCAACAACACTGTTTGTTCGTTTACTAACTGTTGAATCTGAGAGTCGATCTGTTGTATTACTGCTTGAGCCTGGGATGGGGTATATCCCTTTTTAGCGCCACCTCCTTTACCACCTTTTTTACCAGCTCCACCTGATGACAACATCGCTATTGCTTGTTGTCTCTCTGCTCTTAGATCTGCAATGGCTTGCGTCAACGATATCGTACCAGCTTGTAGATCGGAAACTATTGACTGCAACTGTGTTTGAATCTTGTGAATATCTTGCTGTAATTCTTTATTCTTGGAACCGAAAATACCGCCTAACGTTGCACCGACTCCTAACCCAATCAATCCGCCAAACGGAACACCAAGCTTAGAACCAAATTCCGCACCGGCCATACCACCACTCAACGCACCACCAGCTCCCGACTTACCGGCGGTGAGTCCTTGAATTAGCCCCATTACTCCTTGAATCACACCTGATAAGTCGTCACCAAAATGCTTCAACCTTTCACTAGCCGATTTCGAAGAATTAAATAGCTCTGTAAAACTTTTACCCAATGAACTGAAAATATTGGATGGCCCTTCCCCAGTCTCTTGTTGCTTCTGCTTTATTGCATCCTGGCGTTGACCGAATACTCCAATATTCTGAGACGATTGCTGCATCTGCCCGAATAATTCTGATATCCCGGCTGCCGTTTTGCTTCTGGGAAAGACTCCGGCCAAACCACTTATAGATCCGAATATACCACTCAACTGCGTCGATACGTCTTTCAACTTAATCAATTCTTGCGTTAACTTCTGAATCGACAACATCGTTTGTTCTATATCTTCCTGTCGTTTTAACTCCGCGTCTGATCCTGGTGCGAATTTCTGTGCTTGTAAAGCTTGCAGGTGCTGTTGGGCTAACGAAGCTAACTGTTGTTTCGCACTGACTTCCAATCCAAACGATCTGCCTGTTATGTCTCCGGCTGCTATCTGTGCTTGTGTTTGTAACGGACGTGTTTGCAACTGGTATTGGGTTTGTAGTGCACGTAAACGTACCTCATCTTCAGACTGATCCAACAAAGCTAACTTCTTGTTTCTATCTTCTCTATTTTTATCTTGCTCGTCTTCTATCTTTTGTGTCTCGGCTCTATTCTTCTTTGCGACGGCTAGCTGATTATCCAATCCATTCTTAACTGCGAGATACTCAGCTATGATTAACGTTCTACGCTTGTCGAGATAATCGTCAGCAGAAACCAGACCTTCATGGAAATCTTTCTCCAACAAAGCTTGACGTGTGGCGATACCTTCTTTAACTATCGCTGTTAGATGCTCTTCATGACTACGCTTTGCTGTTTCTGTGTCTTGCTCAAGTTGCCGATCCGCAGCATAATTCTTTTCCTGAAACGCTGTGTTTTCTTTCTCACGTTTATCCTGAGCAGAAAGATTCTCTTTCTCAATCTTCTCTTGGGTAATCTTATGTGGTTCGGCTGTATCTTTTGCCGTCTTCGTTATGAAACCAATCTGGGCTTTTCTATCGTCTTCGATCTGCTTTAGTCTGGCAGCATGTTGCTCGGCATATAATTGCTTTTCACGGGTAACTTGCTGTTCAAGACTAATACGTCCGGCTTCGTAATCCTGTTTTGCAAGATCGATCTTACGTTTGTTGTACTCGACTTCAATATCGTACTTCAACTGGGCTGTTTCTTTAGCGATCTGCAACTCCAACTGTTGCTGTTGTTTTAACGCCGGAATGTTAAGATTCAAATCGTGTTGTGCACCTGCTGCTGGAGTTGGCTTTTGACCATACCTGAACTGGGCCGCGTCTAATACGTCTTTTCCGTACTGGATACGGGAATCATTTATCTCCTGTTCCATTGCTGTACGGATTTTCTTTACTTCATCGAACTTACCATGCATCACTGCATCGAGTATGTCTCCAGTATGACTTATCTTGATGGCAGCTTCGTTTACGTATTCTGCCATCGTAAGGAAACCAATGGACAACTGGGAAATAAAAGTACGGAATGGATCTGTTTTCTTTTGCAGCGAATCTAACGATGTTCCAACACCAAACAATGCCGATGCGAGACGGGAGTAAGCATCTATCTCTGCTCCGACTAGATGCAAAGTAGCAATAAACAACTTCAGGGCAGGAGTGACTACTTCTAACGTATCGCCGATCTTAGTTCCTATCCAAGTTACAAATGCTGACAACTTAGGTTGTATCTGAGTAATGATTGACGATAATTCACTAACTACGTTCTTAAATCCTTCACTACGGGAAATGGAAACAGCCATATCGTCCATCAAATTCTTCTGGACGATTTGCCATTGCTTCAACAACTCTGGAAGCGTTGCGGCAGGAGTACCTATAGCTCTTTCTCTGGCTTCCAACGCAGCTAATACCTGATTGAACTGCATTGTGTTTCTAGTGTTAGCATCGGTTGCTGCACTTACTCCTTTCAGAGCGAGCTCTTGTCTAGTAAGGCCTGTGACCATTGCAAGAATCTGGGTACGGCCTGTTTTCGATGCTCGTTCCAAGGCGGTCATTGCTTGGGTAGCGTCTTTACCTTGTGCACGTGCAAGATCGACAGTTGCTTTTACCAATCTGGCTATATCGTCTGTACTAACCTTCAGACCTTGCTGCATGTAGTTATTGGCAATACGATACAACTGAACGTCATCCGCCAATCCACGTGTTGCAGTACGTAACTTATTCAAGTACTCATCTGGAGATATTCCAGCCCGTGCTGTAAGTTTCTCAAACTGTTCTCGCAACTGAACTGCCGGACCAGTGGCTTCTACTAACGCTTCTCCCAAAGCGTGTATCTTCTCTCCAGCTTTACCAAGAAGCTCTATTACACCGGCACCGATTAATCCTCCGGCTAATACCCCACCTGCCACACTTCCAAGTACACCCCCTCCTGCCAGTCCACTGGCAAACCTTCCTATACCCGCCAGTAACCCGCCTTCATTTCCCGTTCTTGTTGTACCGGCTGCGCCCCGTGCTTGTATTTTTGTTTGTTGTTCTGACAACCTGACTTGTTGCTGGAGAATGCGGAGACGTTCCTGTTCAAGACGTAAGTTACCAGTTGCTATGGTTTGCTGTTTCTTCGATTCGGCTGTTTCTAAGGCACGTTGCTGGATGGTGGTTTTTATCGTTTCTTGATTTTTACGTTCCCACTGAGCCTTTGCGGCGTCAATGGCTTGCAACGTTCTCGCTTCTGCCGTTAACCGTTTCTGTTCTTCTATCTGCTTACGAGTGAGATCAATCTGCTCCTTTTGAATACTCTTCATCGATGTCGCATCAGCTTTGGCTTTCTGGTTTATAGCGTCAAGCTGACTACGCATCTGACGGACAGTGGCTTGCCACCCAGCGGTATCGATGACTGACTTTATCAGGAGCTTTTTGGTAATATCACTCGCCATAGCTATCGCCTAAGTTTGTATGCATCACGTATCTGTTGGGTGACTGGATCGGATTCGTCAACCATCTTAATAGCTCCCATGTCGGGGAACGGAATATTCAGGCAAGCAAAATACCTCTTAGCTTCCTCGCCTGTAACCTGAGATAGAACAATTTCTCCTTTCCTCGCGACTAGTTTTCCACGTGCGTCGTAAATATCTTCCTTCGCGTAGAATTTCTCCGGCAAGTCGGCTGGAATGTGATCGTTTGGTCCGTAGATTCCATGTTTCTTTTTCTTCATTGTACCTTCTTCTTGTACTTCAGTTTCATCTTCTTCTGTCTCGTCTGTCTTGATCTTGTTCTTGAAATGGAAATGCTGTTCCTGTGATCTCCATGCCATCAATACTAATTCTGACGTTGTGAACTTTTTCCGTATCTCACGCAACGGCAACTGAAATGTCTCCACCAAGGAACAAGCTGCTGCTACACTTGGATACTTGGCCCTTCCAACATCGTCTTTGTCTTCAGGCCACTTAGGGAGACGCGCGAGAAAAAATCCCGTATTCTATTCACCTTCAACTGGGCTTCAACGATGTTCCATTGACGATTGGAACTGATATTGCTTTGTACCCACTTACGAGTAATTTCTGGATCATCTCCAAATGGATTCAAGACTATAACTACGGCATCGGCCAAGGCTCCCAACGATTCGTCTATCAACTCAAGAACGGCTTTGGCTTTATCCTCAAATTGCATATCCATACCCGCTTGAGTAAAAGCTTTCAACGATTGGGCTTTTTCGATCAACTTTTCCTTGAACTGGTGGTAGAACTTCAATTCGGAATCTTGGGGAAGCTCACGAATGGTAAACGTCTTCGTTTCTTCATGTGTCTTACCGACGTTTACTGGCAACGTGAACGTATCGTATTCCTGGGATAAGAGTGCTTGGAGATCTTCGTGCGTGGGCGGTTTTTGTTCTTCTTCGATCTGAGTACGTATGCGCGTAAGCTCCGCTTGCATTACTTTCTCGTACTCTTTTCTTACACCGTCAAGCTCTTCATCTTTCCATACCTTCAACAACATCTCACATTCTTTACGTACTTCGAGATACACCTCTCCCCGAATACGGTGCTTCTCAATCCATTCTGGTGTTTGTGTTACTGTGGCAGGTTGTACTTCGGTTTCTTTTACTTCTTCCATAATTGATCTCCAGTCTAAACTGCTTAATTAGGAACAACTAGTTACAATGGTGATGTTTACTGCTGATTATCTCAAACACTGTACTGGAATAATGCTTCAACGCACGTTCAATTTTACGTTTGATATGTGGTAACAACCAACCTTTGACCTCTATAAACTTAAACTCATCTGGTAGATAGAAATCAGGTGTCCAAGTTTTAACAGGACGTACCCCAACATCAAAAGTGAACGCTTCGTACAACCATTTCTTTCCTTTCCTATCAAGATATTTAGCGTAGTTTACTTCGGACTTACAACGCATTGCTATACGACCGCACTTTCCATTATACCAAACCGTACGTGGGCCGCGCGGTCGTCCGACTGGGTCTTGCCCTTTCATCGTAGCTTTAAGTTTTGGAACAGTGACTTCGTGGTGGATTTTAAGACGCGCTGCACGACGTACTGGATCGGCCCAGGCTGTTTTCATTGCTGCAATACGCTTTGCACGTTTCTTTTTGTTCCTCCATGCTTTCTTTTGACCTTTGATCATTGCTTTTGTTACACGTTCTATGACGCCTGTTTCTCGACGAGTAGCTACGCGGCGTGCATAATTATCTTCCAATTCTTCCTTAGACGTGTTCTTGTAGTAATCACTAACAGCTTTACGTCCTTTGGCAGATTTATTCCTACGTATCAACTTTCTAATAGCTTTAGCAGAAGCGTGTCGTGAAGCAGCGTGTGAGGCTGGATTATGACCACGGGCGTAATCTTTTCCTTGGTTCACTACAGCCTCACACTCGGGTTTGCATTTACACGTTTTCATTGTCACGTATCCTCTGTATTTATTATACAGAAAACACAGAACAACTTAAATACCAACCGCCTCGTTGCTACGCATGTAATACCCCTTGTAGGCTACCACAGTTTCACCATCAAGCGGGTCGTCGAATGCTAGTGCGTTGAACTGTGCATCCAACTGACTTCCATGCTGGTCTGTAGTACCAGAGTTCTCAATCGTCCAGTCCGCAGCAATGTCTTTGTTCTGGGCAATTGACAGGTGGGGGTAATAGATCACCAACTGAGCAGTGTCAACTGTGTTCGATTGGAACAAACCTGACCACTCAGAGATAAACGTACCACCTTCTCTGGCTAGGAATCCTTTGATCGGAATAACTTTGAACTGTGCTCCAGCGGCAAAGGCTCCTGTCTGTGTGTTCAAGTTTGGACCACTTGCTGACGATGGGAACGATCCACCACCAACGAATGGCTGGTCTAGTGTCAACGTCAACCCGTTTATACCGACTACCCTTGCGACGTAATCCGTATTCTTTCTAAAGTAGTCAATGTCCGTTACTGCGTTCTGGTATACAGGAACACCGGCATCCGACAATGCTGATCCGAATGTTCCAACTACATAGTCGATGTCCATAGCGATGTAACTGCCTACATAGATCTGGACTGTGGCTGGGATACGGTCTAACGTTAACGTTGGTGCTGTGTTCTGCGGTGCATTCCAGGCTACCGGGCTGCCTGGGTTGTAGACTGTGGCGATTGCAAATGGAGAACCCGATGCTGACAACGGTCCAATGTTTCCACCGGCCAAACCAGTGGCTGCCAGAATGTTGAATACGTTGGAACCTGTTGCCAACTTCCACTGCATTCTTCCGTACTCGTTGAACTGGCACTCGAACGATTCTGCTACCTGACCGCGGTACTGTGCACGAATGGCTCCACGATAACCAGACGTTACTTGACCGATCTTCGATCCGACGGTCAGCTTAAAGTTTTTAATCCACCCAAGGTCTGCCATACCAAACGGTGGATAATACGAATCGAATGGACCCTGTGTCATATCAACGATGGTTGGCCCAACTAACGTACTGGCAATGGCCGATCCTTGGGCATAGTTATACGGCATGAAGTAAGCGCGCCATCCAGCACCTACAACTAATTTATTTTTTCTGAACCATTTGTTACTCTTCCATACTGGAAGGAGCTAGTCATTTCTGCTAGCTTCTTACGGTTGTCATTCCCGTAATGAGCGGACTATTGCATCACCCGTAGGTGTCTTCTCGCTTAGTCTCTCAGCCTGCTTTCGCTTGGCCCTCGTTGGCATCTCAGCGTCCGAGTCAATCAGAGAAGATTTAACCAGCCCCGCAGTTAAGGCTGTTGTAAACTTTTTGGAAAACTCATTTCTTTCTCCTTTTTACCGCCTTAGGCGGCTGGGATTAGCGTTGCATCCCTACGACGCAATCGCATCCGACATATCTACCAAACGGGTCATCGCCGACCCATAGATGACTCCAGTTGCTTTGTCGAGCTTGGAATGAAACTCCAGTGGCTTCCATTCGATTACCTCCGGAGGATTCAAAGGAGTACCAGTCCAATTATCGTTATTGTCTTCCGCCCAACTCAGCTTGGGAGCATATCCTGGAGCCGACGCATAGAGTAACTCGCCCTTCATAGCTTCCAACGTTCTGAATCTCGTCCCACGACTCGCCTGACGTATCCCTTGTACCAGCTCTTGTCCTTTATTGATCCAGACCCATTGAACTTGGCGCAGCAAAATCGGTATATATGTCGAATAACCGTCTCTTCCGATTGGAACATCTCCCACGTTAAGGAGATAAAAAGCGTCGAACTTTACGTTCTTGTTTGGCCAGTCTTGTGCGTCCAACATTCCGGCGACTACGTTACCAGCTTTCAGTCCCAATACAGTACGCTTCGTTACCGCATTGATACGTGCCCGCCAGTACTGGTAGAAGCTGTCCACTGCATCAACACTTGGCATTTATTTCCTCACATCTGTCGTGTCATGTAGAGATTTTTCAAGATACTATACTTCTCCGGTCCAAAGAACAACTGCAACTTCTCTTTCCATTCTTCCGACGGTGGTTCCATGAGCAGACCATAGAATAAAAATCCCAGCCAGAAGCCTTCACTGACTTTGAGATTCTTCCAACTGTTACAATTCATTGTGAATGTAGCTCCGAAGAAATCCTTTACGTCTCTCATGTCTGCGTCTGACATAATCGCATCTTTGAAATTGGAACGATGAAGGTCTGCTCCTTTCCACGTGGTAAACATCACGTTACTGCCTTCAAAGTTGGCGTAACGAAGATTGCAATTCACGAACTTACTGTATGGCAATCTGGCAGAACGGAAGTCTGCTCGCTCAAGATCCATTCCGGTGAAATCGCAATCGTGTAGTGACATGCTACGAAAATCCTTCTTACGTTCCTTACAGATCTTTTCCAACTGTTCCCGCGTAAATTGTCCCATACCTACCTCTTATCCAAGAACCAACGTTTTAGTGTCATCTACGTCGTCAAGAATTGGATCCCCATCTTCAATGACCTGGAAAGAATCTCGTAACTGACCCGTATCGACTGGAGCAGAGTCTTGAAGTAACTGCTTGCACAACTTCATGGCTCGTACTCCAGCCTTTTGTATTTCTGTAGTAATATCTTTCGGGTTAGTACTCGAAAACTTTGCTCTTTCTAATTCTTGACTTAACGCATCCCAAAAATCGTTCTCGTGAATAGACACAAAACCGAATGGGGCCTGTATGCTTAACCAGACTTGTTCTCCACTTGGATTAGTACCCAAAACGGTCTTGGGACCAGGCTTTGTCTGTCGTGCCGAACCCCACTCCCACACTTCTGCATAGGCGGCTGCATCTCCAGTAGCAGCGACACCGACGGATATCTCCTTGTCGTGTTCTGCAAACTCGAGCAGGAACTCGTCAAGTCTTTCTATCGACAACGTACCTGATATCGTCGGTATCATATTACTGGAGAATCTGGAGAATACCTACCAACTTGTTGTAAATCGCCGAATCAGCTGCACTCGTGATCGGACCACCGGTTGGTGCTGTGTAAGAAGCGATAACCTGTGAACCTCCTACGAGATATGCAAGTTTCGCGGCCATTGACTGTGCGTCACGCAATAACGAATACACCATGCCTTGCAGATCCTGCAGAGGACCAGCGGCGGCTTGTGCATTCGTTTGGGCGGTAGCACTAAATCCGGTTGTAATGACTGAGTTAAGATCGGTAATGATGGTGGTTGAGTTCGAAGCTGCACCACCAACCTGGGGAAGATGTTCTCCAGCGTCGATCTGAGCTTGGGTAAAACCTTCCTTGAGCAGTTCTTCGTTGGACATCTTTACGTACTTTAACTTCAACAGTTCTTTGATTGACATTTCTCCTCCTTAGACTCTGCCCCGAAAGGCTGGGTTGAATTGGGTACTGCTACGCTTGAATGATTCGGTTACGGGGGATAGATCTGAGACAGGTACTGTTCTCCGTTCTACCATTCCCATCGGTTTACGAATGCTTACGGTTGCGGTTTCGTCGTTCATGGCCAACACAGTACAGACTGTTACTTCACTGGTGGATGGTCCTGTACGACTTGTGTTTCTACGTATCAAAGCTTGATCTTGTACTTTGATACTTCTCGGTACCTGAATTGTTGGACTACGACTATCGACATATTCTCGAAGATTCATGTGTTCCTCCTTACTAAAAATTAGTAGCGGTGTGTTCTCCATTAGCACGTTCTCGAATCATAGCTGATTGTCTTCCACCTGAACTAGCCGGATTACCTTTATAATATGTATGCGTAATCATACCATGTTCTTCTTTTGAACCTGACGAATGATGATACTTAAATCCCCGATCTGCCATCCCCTTATGAAGACTATTCAACTGTTCTTTCTCTGAACTATTCCATTGTGGCTTGCGACCACTACCGGGTCCACCTGCCTGCAATGACTGGATTACTTCCTGACTGTCTTCTACGTCTTGCATGTAATCGCGAATGGTAGACATAACGTTCCTCCTAACGTTCTCCTAAGTGGGCTGTACTATCTCTCCTGCACTGGTTGGTAATTCGTTCTCGTGGTATGTTGCAGTGATTCGCCATAACAACGTTCTACCACCTGCCGAATCACGGTCTATCTTTTCTATGGAATACAATCTATCGGCATACACAATACCTACGACTGATGTTGTTTGCGGTCCGGTTTGGTTTGTCCCACCGTCCCACTGCCGGAATACGTTATATGGATCGAGTATCGTAGGATACATCTGCATCATGTTCTGAACGAATGTTTGACTGATACGAAACAGCTTTGTTCCGAATTGCATCCTGGCTGCGTCTAATCCCTTATTGTCCGATCCTACGGCTTTTACTTCTGGTGGTGGATCAATCAAAATATCGGTAAAGCCTGACTGATCTGCACCAACGTTGGCTGGAGTATATCCAACGCCTACCTCCTCAAAGTTCCCTTCTGGAGCGAAATTCTGTGCACGGAGAAACACTTCCAAGCCAGCTCGCATAAAACGCTGCTGTGAATCCATCATATCCTGCAAACCTTGGAGATACAACCCACCCATAATTACCTCAATAACACATCACAGTCTTAAACGGATCACACAGGCGCTCGATGTACGTATCAATCAAATCTGGAGTAAAACTGACGTTGGCTGTCCCGCCCAACGAAATCGAACGCAATGCAGTAACTCCACCACCACGGGCTAGATAGTTCTTAACCAAACCGGCACAAGCACGTTTTATCGGTGCTGGCATAAAAAGTGGATGAAAACCCGACGAGTAATTCGCGACGATCTCCTTATACTGAGCTAAATATAACCCGGCTGGTATCCAAATTTCCCCAGTCTGTACATCGAAGTCTGACTGCGTAATGTCTATGTTCGTCCAGTTCGGTGGACCACCGAAGAAAGCGGCTACCTGGAGAATGTTTGCACCGTAGTTTAAGTCGGGGTAAATACCTGCATTGTCACGACGACCGTAACTGTATCTTCCACTCAATCCAATGATTGGGCTTATCGTCGATCCCGGTACTCCACTTATCGGTGTCGTATTGGGAGTAAAACCTGTGTAGAAGTAATTCGTAAACAACAGGTCTTTTCCCTCGGCTGGGAAACCTTTCGGTGTCGGGGGAATATAGTTAGCAGAGGCCATCAACTGCTGCTGCACAGATACGGGAATTGCAACGAGAGGCTTGAACGTCAATCGGACTATGTTTCGAGAAACGGCTTGCATCAAAAGACGTTCAAAATACGTACTGTATACCAACGATCCCTGTCCCGTTCCGTCTACCCGACCACAGTGTACATCTATCAGTACCGATGCCGCGTCTATCAACGTAAGGATCGCCGGCTGACGGTTTGCGTCGGGTAGGTCGTACATTCGCAGCTCGTTCGGCAAAATAAATCTCGGTACAAAAGAACCTCTTGCCGGGAGCGGTTGTGGAGTAGAACTCATTTTATCTCCAATGTGATTCGGAGGCGGCTTTTACACCGCCTCCTACGTTATCGATAATTACCGGACCGTGAAGCAGTGCGAATGTGCATAGCTCGCGCCTTTTACCACAACAGCACTGAATTTCAGGATCACGTACTGTGCGGCAAGGTTTCCCACCAATCCCAACTGCCAAATTCTAGGTACTGGTGAAGTCAACCAATGCACCTCAACGAACTCCTCCGACATGATGAAACCTTCATATTGCAGATACTGTGAATTGGTTACTGGGTTAATACCCACTGACTTGAGTGTAGGTAGAAATGGTTCTGGAACGAGTGGTAATAGTCCCGCCTGAGTAGGTATTGCCTTCACGATAACTCCGGGGGATATCTCCGTTTCGTTATAATAAAGTTGGAAGGCTTTCGCTTCCTTGTCGATTAGATCACAGAACATCGGAGACGAATACCACGCACTCGGCTTCACTTCGAAGTCTGTACGGGATACCATCTGGGCGACCTGCGTCTTGATGTTGTCGATAATCGAACCGCTTGCAGGAATATTCAGGTTCTGGGAATATCCCGGAGGCGCTCCACCACCGACAATCAACGTTGGGGCACTCACGATCTGACCGCTTACTCCGAAGTACTGGAGTGATGTTGGGACTATCAGGTTCGTATCCGTTCCAGTCCACAACATCTGGTCGTGCAGCTTCAGGACTGAATCGACAGCATCGGTTAGATCCTTGGCTTCCAGATATGCAAACTGTCCTTGTTGCTGGTTGACTTCAACATCGAATACTGAAAAGTTCAACTGGGCAACGAGTGCTTTCAACGTGACTACGTTTTCTTGACGGGTTGGTTGTCCGGCTACAGGTACGATCACCCGTGGATCCGTTACCGTAGCGGTTTCAATGGCAGTCTGCTCGAAGTAACGAGAAGGCTGTCCTGTTGCTGGAGTTTGACTCACACGCTGTCCGAAAACACCGCGCCGTTTTACCAGATCAAAGATTTCGGCTTGGTATTTATTCGTTTCAATCGCGCCTGGAGCCATGAAATCAGCAGCAGCTTGCAAACTTCCGATTGCCCTTGCTCTACCATGTCCGAGAAACATACTTTATCTCCTACTGTTTTGATTTCGGAAGCTCTTTAGCGTCCGCCCTGCGTTACGTAGTCGTCTTCCATCAACCCGTCTTGGATGAACTTGTTCTTGAGTTCAATCCGCTTAACGACTGGCAATACCATTCCTGACTCCGTGGCTTTGGCGAAAATGTGATCCACGGCTTCGTTGGTAAACTTCTGTCCTGCTGCTTTGATTTCTCCAAGGTTGTATCCAGCCTTTCCGGCGAGTACGACTAGATCGCGGGAAGGAGCTGAACGACGGTCTTCTTTTTCTGCGAACGTTTCCAACTGTGCTTCCATCGTTCCGATACGAGTGTGCAACTTACCGATCTTCTTCTCGGCGGCTGCTTTCATCGTAACAAGTGCTTTCTTCAGCTGTTTGTTCTGCTTTGTCGTAGCTTGCAACTGGAGTGCTGCTGCTTCTACAACACGGTTGGAAGTACGTTCATTACGGGCACTGGAATGCAACCGGCCTTTCGCGACATTACCTGGCATGTATTCTCCTTGATGTGGAGGCTTTGTGACTTTCGTCTTACGGCCTTTGTTCTTGGAGTCCTTATTGACTTCACCAGGCTCTTCGTCGGCTGGGTCGATCTCCAGATCCTCCATCGCATCTACTTCTGATGCGGAAGCGTCGGACGAAGATGAATCGGATTCGTCATCCTGAGCATCTGCTTCCATATCGTCATCGTCATCGTCGTCGTCATCCTCGTCCTCATCTTTACCTTTTGCAGCCATATCGTCATCATCGTCGTCTTCGTCATCCTCGTCCTTACCTTTGGCGTGAAGGATGATTTCTTCGTCATCGTCGTTATCGGAATCGGAAGCGGCCTGGATTAGATGCAAGTTACGCAACTCATCCATTCCCTCCAATACTCGTTCGTTGCTGGCTTTGATTTCGTTTACAAGGTTTGTCCCAAACTCTCTCAGACCACTGGTAAGGGACGTAGTAATTGCCTGGGTCACTAGGGCCATGTTCCCTGAATCTTGTCGTGAGGCCGCGGCAACTTTATCCTTCTTCTGTTTCTTCATTACCTTTTCTCCTTCTTCGCCCTCTGCCGCGGCCTTCGCAGCAGCGGCGAGCGATTGAGCGACTAAACTAGTTTTTCTGTACGCGGCGGCATCTTTACGTAATATCGTCGCGCCTGTGAACGTGAACTTGGACAAATCCCAAACTTCCGATTTCTCATCATCAACCCAAACGGAACTCAATTCCATTGACATTCCTAGATCTTTTCTGTTTCTAAGATCTTTGTCTATCTCCGGAAAATCTTTTTTCCATAAATAACCGGCTACACACACATTCTTTCCATCCATCCATGCCCTGGTAATGACTCCTACTTTGTGGCGTGTTGCGTGGGAATTAAGATCATGTGTATCGTAGTTAATCGCCATCCCCGGCAACGTTGGTAGTAGTTTCTTTGCTACCTCCGATCGTACTAAAATCCTGTGTCCTTCCGAACCGTGTGGTGGTTTGTTCGATGGCTCATCGCATACTAACAATATTCCATCGAAGGGAAGCTTATTATCGTGATCTTTTACTTGTGCTGCTTTAGAAAATGAAATGACTGATCCGGCATATAGAGCGTACACTTTCTTGGCTAGATTACAAGCGCACTCATTGCCGCATGCGCATTCTTTCAATAGCCTTTGGCCGAATCGTCTCATAATCAATCTGGAAACAATCTACTCATCTTAACGTTAACTCTACGTCCAACACTGCTACTCAACTTCTTCATGTGATCGTCAAAATCTTTTGGCTTAACGTTTGCGTTTGCAAGAGTATGCTTAACCTGCTCTTTATTAGCGTTATAAATAGCATTTGCTTCGTCGTTACGACCAGCCGCTCTATGTACATTTTCTTCGGGGCGCCTAAAATTAAGTTGGTTACCGATACGCTCTGCAAAACGCGTAAACTCTTGATCGGTCATTCCGGTTCCCTTGTGTCTACCACTGCCGGGACCACCGCAATGCAACGTTATTGTAGTACGTAGGTCCATACCTTAAATCCTCTTGTTCCCTGGGCCGGGCCGGAAGCGTCTCAACGGCTGCCCTGTTTGCAATACCCGATCTTTACCGGCTTTGTCATCTAGTGTTCCATCTGGTTTACGCTTGTAAATGCCACGTACTGCATTCTTCCTGTTTCGCTGATCGGCATTCGGTCCCAACGTACCACGCTTATTTATTGTTTTTTCCAGAAGACTGTCACCCGCGTCATCGTTGTAAAACTTCCGTAACTGCATTTTCTCGTCTAACGCAGTGACTGGATCGGGAAGTACCTCGTCGGCTAGTTTATCTTCCTTTAACTTTTCAAAATATTCCTGTAATTCTGTTGATATGGTATCGAGAATTCCAGGCTGTTGGGCTTCCATTTGATCGGGAAGCGTATCTGGTGAAGGCAACAAACCTAGCTGGTAATACATTTCGATCATCTCAGGGGAAAGGTTGGCAACATCTTGGGCACTGAACTTCATACTTCCCGTACCCAACGATCCCGGTGAAGATGCTCCACCTCCCGTTCTCATACCTCCACTTGGTGCTCCCATTCCCATGCCACCGCCTGAGCTACTGGCACTTCCTGTCATCTTGGCTTGAGCTTCTACCAACAGTAACTGCTTCTGCATCATGGTCAAACGTCCCCAAGGACCTGGCAACGGTGGTAGGTTATTCTTCTTTCTTACTTCATCACTCGTGATGGCGTCCATCGTATACAGACGCTGGTCGATAACCGTTCTGGTAATAGGATCAGGATCATCAAGGTTTTGGAACTCAAATTCCAGGTCTTTCCAGTTTAAGTCGTCATGCAACCACTGCCGGGTAAATGCTGCTTGAAACCTCGTCGCGACTGGGACTACTGCGTTCTTCCAGTCAGAGTCCGCCATGACTTGCGCTGTCGCTTTGTTTTGATGGTCGTCCAGATTTAATGCTTGTGGGGAAAGGTCGAAGGCGGCGGCTATGATGACGATTAGGAATTTCTGCCAGTCAAGCATGAAGTCTTCTATCGTGACTGGCTTGATATCGATTGTCTTTGGTGCTTTGACTCCGGCTACCATTGCCAGCTTCGACTGGCCTTCCAATTCGTTCATTACTTGTCTACGCAATTGCTGGATATGGGCAGTATTGATTGTCTGTTCCCACCAGAGCCATGTCTTATGTATCTGATCGGCTCCGGCTTTCGCGGACATATCTTGCACACCAAGAAACGCGTTAACGCTGTTGAATCCAACTTCCATCCTTCCCAGACCGAAAGGAGTGGCGGTACGGATGTTGTCACGAATGACTAATAGCTCATCAGAAAGGAATGTAACTATACCACGCTCGCCTTTCAGTCCCGTCATCTGGGCATAACGTGGTCTGTCGGGAGCTGACTCGGTCCAATCCAAAAACATACGAATCGTACTTCCGTCGACTGCCCACATCTTGGTTGGACGTTTGAAATACGGAGTCGTTCTATGCTCGATGACTCCCATCCCGACTAACAGGAAATCTTCCAGTGCCATCTCCAACAGATCACGGAAACTTTCTCCGGTATTATTCGGACGCTTCAACGTTTCTGTGGCGATACGTATACGCTTCTCACGGTCGGGATCTTTATCGTCGACGAATTCTTTGGTGGGTTTGATCTGCCACTTAAACTGCAGTACGGAATTCTTTACCAGATTCATCGCCCGACGAGGAATCGGTGTTTCGGAGAATCGACGAATGCTATAGGGAGTATTTTTGAGTACAGGGACGTTCAACCGATGTAAACTTTCGGGCATGTACGGGTATGCCCACGACTGCCTATCGACGATATCGAATTGCTTGGCGTCTCGCGCGGCTTCGATTTCCGCGACTTGGCGGGATTTTACCATTGCCCATTCGTTACGGGGAGTGCTGAGTAATTCCTGGGCGTGGGTGACTTGCAGAAGCTTTATGACTTCTCTGGTGACGAGATACTTTGCCGTCTTGGCTTTGAGGTCTGCCCTCCAAGACGTGAGGAACTTCCAAAGCATCTTCAAAAGGTTCATGACAGTATTCCGACGATGCCTCATACTAGCAAACTGCAACGTCACTGTCAAGAACTAATTAAAAAGCCACACCGACTTACCTATATTAAGCTTCTCTTCTTATCCGACTTACCTAAATATATAGCAAGTACGCGTAATAAGTACAACTAACGTATTCTACGTTCTTTACGTAACTAGACACAAAAATAGCCGGGATACCGATGCTCCGGCTCCCGGCTATATAACTACAGCTTACTTATTTTCAGCTGGCAATTGCAACAACAATCCAGACCCGCCTGCCTGTACACTTGGTACTTGTCCGTTCCACTTCCAAATCATATCGTGTTGATTGTTCAATCTGTACCACGAAATCAACCTGTCATCGATAGAAGATGACTTGATACGATTGGCTTCGGCTTCTCCTTTCGCACGAGCAACCATGGAATTACCTTGTCCTTCAGCTTCGGCTACAGCCTTCTTAGCGTCGGCTTCGGCTTGGGCGACTTCATTCTGTTTCTGTAACGCCAGCTGTGTGGCTTGTACCTTCATGTTGATTGACTGGATCACTGCTTCGGGCGGTCTTGGTGATCCGATGATTCCGAACTGCTCGATTTTTACTCCGTACTGGTCTAGCTTTTCATCTAAACATTTCTCACTGTCTTTCAACCACGGTCCATTATCTCCCATGATCTGTTCGATGTTGTACGAACCGGCTGTATCGTTAATACACGTCCTGGCAACGGAGTGAAGAAATCCATTGTTGAATGCCGACAGATCGTCGCTGCGGAACTTGATGTAGAAGGCAGGGACCTTATCCGCCGTTAGCGTGTACGAAAGATTAAAGTCTCCACGTACTGTCATGGAATCTTTCGTATTGAAAGTAATCTCTTCGTTCACTGGATTACCTTCCTTCGTATCCGCTGTCCACGTTACCGATTGCATGTACGTAGGATATTCGATAATCGACGTGGAATAAGGATTATACCAAACACGTCCCGTCTTCAACGTTACATCCTGTACTCCACGTTGTGTTCCACTTTGATCTACTTCTATCCCAACCATTCCCGGACCAATTCTGGTGGTACATACTATAAACAGAATCAATACCACAACAGCACATATCCCAAGCCCAATGATCTGCAAAGTCCTACTCATGTTTATCTCCTTTTTCGGTTGACTCATTTGATTCGGATAAGTCGATTGTCTCGGTACCTTCACTTTTAACCCTCCTTTGTACAAATTTCAATACCAAACCACCTCCAACCAAAAACCAAAAACAGACTCCAAGAATACCTCCGATGTAAGTTAAGTCTGACGGACGATTCATTCCATCAAAACATAACTTGAGAATGTAGCCGCTTGCTACAACGAATACTACTACAACTAATATTTTTATTTTCACTTGATCACCTTCACTTTCACTTTGGCTTTCTTTGCACGGTTGACCATATCCTTCGTACCTTTTGATTGTTTGATATTGGAATGGAACGCGAGTACCTTTACTTTAATATCTTCATCCATACCCAACGTTCCCAAGTTTGTTAACATACACAAAAGCTCCAACTGTTTCTGGTTACGGATTGGACCGGCTGCCTTCTTGTAGAAATCCCAATTAGCCGGACATTCGATTACTTGAATGCCTAACTTCTGAGCAACAACTCTGGATAAATAGTCCGCTCCTAACGCTCCTCCTTCGATCACGTACGCAATGGGGTGTTTCTTGTGTTCCTTTTTCAACACACGAAAGATTTTATCCTCATCATCCCATTCTCGGTCTCCACAACACAAAACAATTTTCATTTAGTCTCCTGGTAATAGATTCAAATTGGCAAGTACGATAATTCCGTTTTCGGATATACCATACACTCCGTTAACTTTGTAGGCATATCCGTTCTCAACCAAAATATCTGCCAATTCAGGGTAGGTCGGTTTCTTTGTAACTACACACAACGATTGCAACTGTTCAACACTGGCGAATGGTGGATATTTACCTTTCACTCGACTACCCTCACAGTCACCTCTACGGCTTTCGCCTTGGTTAGGTCCTTTACCTTCAACTGCTTTTTGGCTTGTTCCTTACTGATGTAGATATTCGTAAACAACAAATCTTCTTCATCAGAGGCGAAACGTACTACATGCTTGCAGTCTTTGTCTTGCTCTAACTTCAACGTAACGTGGGGCATTATGTCTCCTTCTTCTTAAACTGCATTGTAATAAAAGCTTCATCTGATGATCCCAACGAAACAAACTGCAAACTGATTATATTCCAACCCTGTTTTGCATACAACGTCATAACACCAATTACTCTATCGCGGAAATGGTAATGAAAATATTCCTCTTTATTTCTTTTTAGATGTTCAATCTTATGTTCTATCTCCACTTTCATTCTCCTATTCCTAAAACTTCTCGTTCTTTTCTGGATAGTTTCTTCAACGCTTGCTTCTTCAACTTCTTTCTTCGTTTCTCTTCTTTCTCACGTTTGATACGTTGACGATCAATGCGATCATGCCGTTCTACCCACTTCTTTGTTTTCTTTGAGAGCTCATCCCAAAGCGTAGACCCAACTCTAGTACTGCGAATAGCTCGTGCTAATTCACATGCGGCTTGAGTTGCATTTTCTAACTCACGATATGTATCAGAGCTTGGCCATCCATCACTGCTACAAGGCATTACTTTACCTCCTTACTATCAAGATGTTCGTGTACGTTCTGGGTATGGTTGTCAATTGGATTCTTCCCTAACGCATTCTCATATATTACCTGACTAAGTGGAATCGGAACAGTTGCCCCATAACGATCCTTTATATACACTTTTAATTGTGTACATAAAGCCTCACGCGCAAATTTCTTATCTTTAGATGCAACAAACGTCTCCAACAATGAAATCAACATCGTTGCACTATGTGCGTGAAGTGTATACTCAACTCCACCCTCTCGTATTGTACATATAACATTTGGTACATCCATTATCGTTTCCTCCGTTTGTGCTTTTTCTCCAACTCAGCTTTCAATCTTCTGTTCTCGTGTTCTACGGCTTGTACCAACTCATCGGCCGTACTGACTTGCTGTTTCATCAACTTATTTTCTTCTTCCAACCGTTTCAACTGGGTGGTAAGAACTAGGTTTGCTTTCTTCGCACTCTGTCCCAACAAATCCAATCGCTGCCATGCATCTTCTGATTCTTGAAGGCAACCCTCTGGGAAGCGATCACCTGGGTGTAACCGTACTTCGGACAACTGACGCTTAAAGAATACAGCGACCTCTATACCGTGATAGGAAACAACCAATGCTCGTCCCAACATGTCCAGACGTTCCGTTCTCCAACCCGGAGTATTCGGCAACGTCATGGCGTGTGCTCCGGTCGTGACTGTCTTCAACGTGCCAATGACTATTTCCCGGTCTACTTTCGACATCTGATTGATTGTTAGGACTGTATACTTGAGCTTGTCGTATACATACCCAACGTGAAAGCGTGGACCAGCGTGGGGGCTTATCTGGTTTGTCGGACCACCAGGCTTTACTCCGGCAGCCGGACGTTTCCATTTACTCTTCTTCGGTTTCTTCTTACTCCACAACTTAAGTTTCTTCTTTTTCATATTTAGCCCAATTTTTGGCGTTGATCACTTCTAACTCTTTCGACATACTCCATCCGCGTCCGTTTGTTCTATGTTGAACAGCTTTAAACTTAATGGCTTGTTTTACAGCTCTTGCCCAAGTTCCACATCGTACCACGATTATATCTGTTTCGATTACAATAGCTGCCCAACGATATCTTGATATTTTGAATACACGAAATTTACAATAATTATCTAGACTCATTCTTTTCTATCCTTTACACCGAATACGGATTCGTCGGCTTTGCGGAAGTGTTCATTCAACTCGGCTAACTGGGCAGCTATTTCCTGGAGCATGGAACACTTAAAGTCTTCGTGTGTAGCTACATATGACTCGTCTGATTCAAACTCCAACTTACGAATCTTTTCACTTGTCATCTTCGGCTCCTAGGACTCAAGATTCTTTCGTTGAACTGTTCATCGGTCTCACCGACTACACGTTGATGTTTTTGACTGTACCGTTCGCATTCTGGATGGAACTTACACCCTTGTCCAAATGGATGTGATTCGTGATGACAACCACAATCACACAAGTAAGAATGCTCAATCCCACATACTGAACACGAATACTTGATTGGGAGTGGGTTGTACGATGCTGTTTGCCTGCGTTTACGTGGTTTGAGACGAATACTTTTCCGTTTATAGTGGTTTTGGTGGTTGGAGTGGTTTTTACGTGCTAACGGCATTGTTTCTCCTTCAACTTTTGAATTGTTTTACTCAACTGAAACTCCAACTGTGCCGGGCTTACGTATACTGGGTCAATGTGACACCACGAAAGGTTTGGATTACCAACAGGTAAAATGTAGTAAGGAGCAAGGCAACGAGGATACATAAGAAAGGTAGGTGTTTCCTGGGACGCTCCCATGTGGCTAACGCCATTGTCAATCGTCACGAGCAACGCGGCTTTCTGGAGAATTAACATTAACCGATTTAGTGGGATACCAAACATTGCATCTCCAAACTTGTCAAAGCCATCTGGTAGTATATCTGTTGGTGCTCCAACGAAGCGGATCGGTACATCGGGAAACTCTTTCTTCAACAAACGCAACATTGGTAACCACTTTGGAACGGGAAGCATTTTATTAGGTGGGAGGCCGGGAGTATTCTTGTCACGGCTCTCACAACTGGCAGAGAACATGGAAATGATAATACAACCAGCTAATAAACCTAATGGTTCATGTGGACCTTCCATCCATTTTCCTTGAGCGGTTGTATCTGGAATATAAATAGGCTTTACTGCTTCGTTGCCCGGTGCCAACTTTACGCCCAACAAATCAGCATAACTTCGTGCTAGGTGCTGTTGTTTATCGCGACTTACGATGAATGCTTTGTTGACGTCGAAAACGTGTTCAAAATCGAAAGTAATTCCTTCTGGCCGATTGAATACTGTTCCGAATGTATGAATTAACGTTCCCGGATTCCACAAATCGCGTACCATACCTTCATACAAACACGCGACGTGATCTGGAAGCGTTGACATCCACACATCAACTGGTTGTGTTTGTTGTTCTATCCATTCGCGTAATGATGGCCCAACGTAAAGGCCGTCGCCTATCAAATTGTGACTAGTAAATAATACCTTCATTGTGCCTCCCTACACTTAAATGGTTTATGCATCTGGACACGAATCGACTGCACTATTGTCTCAACTAAAAACTGTTTATCTTCATTTGGAAGTGTAGACCAAGAGTAATGAGCTAAACGTGTACTTGTCAACTCATTAGAAACTATAGTTTCAGCAGCACTAGTTGCTGCTATCCTAAGACGTTTGTTGAATACATTATCCGGCAATATCATTTCTCCTCCTTCGCTCTACGTACTAAAGTTCTCGGCCCATCGGGCGTCATCGAATACTGGATAAGGTTGTTCAACAACACCAACACTGCTTGGTAACGTCTACTATTATTCACTATTCGTCTTCCTGTTTGATATCCCAAATTGTCTATCTCAACTTCCTGTGAAGCGGCTTCGGATAAGACTGGAAGCAACTGACATACTGCTGGCAGGACTCCTTTCGAGCGTGCTGTCTTTTTCAGGCCTACGACTAACTTCCTGTCGAATGTTAGATGCCCTTCCGCGTCTAGACTGTACGGAGCGTTTAACTTGTCGACTTGCAGGACCAATTTCTTATCTTCTACCGTGACTGGTTTGAGCATGTCTTGCAGCATCGTGATAAAGCGATCGTACTTGTCGGTCAGCTTCTCACGTCTTACGGAAAGTTTTTTCTCTTTCCGGTTGAACAAGCGATTGACTTTACTGAACAACGGTGGTTTATATGACTTCAATACTTTCTCATAAGATACAATTGCAACAGTGTACAATGGTAATTTGGCTAATGGAGATTTTATCTCTAAAGCTCTTGAACGAGCTCGCAGCATCTCATTCAAATACCCCAACTGACCACGACTGAATCCAACACCTGATTCTTTTTTGTACTTTACGTACACGTAGGCTTTATCGTACCAGTCCAAGGCTCTGACTAAAACCTGGATACGCTGGCCTATGTCACTGGTAAGGTATCCTTTGTAGATACGTATGAGTTCTCCACGGTGTGGTCTCTTAGGTCTTGGAGGAGCTATCGGTTTTGCTGGACGTACTCGTTTCGTTCTTGTTTTCTTGCGTAGCATACGCCTCCTCTTCTTCAAGCTCAATCCCATTTCCAACAAAGCCGACTACAATCTTTGTCAACAACTGAATCAACTCAAAGATCGTCAACTTGTATTTCTTTTCGACAGCTGCAATCCCATCGTGCAACTCAGATTCGGCTTTACACCTACGAATATAGTTCGTATGGCGAATTGAGACTGGTACTTTTCTATCGTGCAACGTAACCTCCTTTACGCTTTCGTATCTTCTCTTCTCGTCGCAAGACACGAAGCGCTTTCTTGATTATGTCAAGCTTGATTTTTCTCTTGTACCGGAGTGCCAACTTTTCAAGCGTATATTTCTTTTTCTTTATCCGCTTGAATATACGATCGGCAGCGGCTCTCACGTCACTGGGTACATGCTTGTAACGCTTCTCACGTTTCATGTGCTTGAATACTTGTTTCGCACACTCAACGTGATACGTTACTCGCGGTTGACGTGCTGACAACTGTCTGGCGTTCTCCGGCAACTGGGCCGGCCACGGATGGTAGCCAGCTTTTGGATCGACAACAGGAGCGTCGATAATTGGTTTGTTGCATAGATCGCAAATATACCAAGTACAGAAGCGAATCATTATCTCTCCTATACGTCTCGCCCAAACACACGCTTGAATACTGACGGTTGTTCCTGTTTCTTGTACTCTTGTACAAACTCGGCAAACTGGGCCAACGCTTCACGCAAGAGAACAAAGTAAGCTTCCAACTTACCGGCTTGATTCGTTCCCAACTTACGTATCTCATCTGGTGTCATAAGACTCCTTACTGTGCCAATAATGATTGTTTAATAAACGTTTCTAGGTAAGTGATTGACTGTACCACTACAACTACCATTACTATCAACAAGAAAAATGGTACAACGATATCTTTCATAGCTTTACTCCTCTCATTTGATTTTGTAATTGTTCACGTGCTCGTTCTTCGGAAAATTTTGGATGAATACCACCTTTGGAACGAAGTGTTATACGACGTTGACGTTTCTCTTCGGGTGTCATGCTATTTCTACGTTCTAGTCTTTTTGCCTGAGAGTTAACTTTATCCTGTATCTGTTCATTGGTAAGCTTCACTTTCAGTAAACACTTTTTCAACTGACGCCGCAGACGATGCGTTAATACTGGTTTATGTATCTGGAAGTCAATGCTCAACTTAAGTTTTGATTTCTTTGCACGTTTATCCATACTCCTCCTTTATTCAACTGCTCCAGCTGCACTCAGTGATTGTCCGGCGGCCTTACATGCATTCTTTCTAATCGCAGACATCGTTTTGAATGCAGCTGGCGCACTGGAATGCGCCACGTGGGTAATCAATACGAAGCTGGTATAGTCTTCATATCTTTCATTAAACGTCCTAGGATTCGTCCCACGATAATACTATTGGGTGTGGATCTTCGTAGTCTTCATCGTCGAAGTCGAAGGTTCACAGAGACACCTCACTTTTCTTTAAGCGATTTCCGTTTTGACTGATCGATTGGCTCGATTTCCTTACCCACATACTTACGGGACATTCTGGCACAAAGATGGTAGAGAATCTTCGTTGCCCCTTCGAGTACATCGGCGACTTCGGTAATGCGATCGTAGTCCTTGTCGTTGACTTCTGTGGAAGGAATTTCGGTTTGACTTTCCAACTCTCTCGCGTCTTGCTGGATCTTTACCAGTTCGGTGAGAGCATTATCCAATCGCCGGACAATCTTGTCCGCTCGGTTGAGATACTTCTTGTCTGTCTTAGCTTTCGTTTCTTTTTCTTCTGTTTCCAATTTCTCGATTGCAACAACGTTTCCAGTCTTCATTAGTTCTCCTTTTCGGTTGTGGTTTCGGTAACTTCTGTTTCTTCTACTGCAACTAAGAGCTCATTTACATCTGGCATGTGGGTACTGATTTCTTTTGCTAGTTTGGCACGTAGTTCACGATTCTCTTTCTGCAACTTACGTACTTTACGATTCAACGCAGCAACTTGTTCAGCATACTTAAGTTCCCAATTAACTTCTGTTTTCTTTTTTACTGCCATGTTTCCTCCTTGGGTGGTATGCATTATACATCGACTCAACTCCCATCAATGCACACGTTGCTAATAACTCAAAATAGTGTCGTCTAGGATCCTCGCGTAAGCTTGCCTCCTTTACTAGTGTATGAACATAATCTTTTATATACTTCCGTTTCGGTGGACGTTCCAGTTTTACTTGTAGCTGGAGTAGGTTTACTATACCGACGTGGAAAGCTTCACGCTTTAACATTTTTCTTTCCTTGTAACTCTTCTTTCGTTATAGAGAACAACACTTCAGCTTTCGGACCACCGTGTAGCCGCCAAGTCGTTCCATCGAAACTAGGAACAAGACCCAACATCCACAACTGTACGGCTGGACCAAATGGGTACTGCCCACGTGGATGTTTGATATACTTCCACTTTGGTATCTTAAAAAACGATCCAATATAGGCCCACACGCTGTCCCCCACGCTGGCCCACACGCTGTCCCTCACGCTGGCCCTCACGCTGGCCCACACGCTGGCCCTCATGCTGGCCCACACGCTGTCCCCCACGCTGGCCCTCACGCTGGCCCTCACGCTGTCCCATTTACGAAGCAACTGAATATGTTGCTTCGTAATTACTGGGGGAGTTATCTTGAACGGATGAACAATTTGCTTCTTTACCAAAATCTTATACAGCTTCGTTTCCCACTTCTTGTGGACTGCTAACGCAGCCTCTTTGTGTTTTCCATTGAACCACGCAGGAGTAATAGCCTGATCGACTTTCAACTCCCATATATCTGGAGCAAGGTAATTGTTATTCTTCGGACTTATCTCAACACGGGCAAATTCCATCAACATAGGATCAGAAGTTTCGTCTTTGAACTTGGCCAATTCCAAAAGATCGGTGTGCGAGTCAACTCCAAACTTCCACGTGACTGCAGCGTTTCTGGCAACGATACAACTAAAGGCATTGCACATTACTTTGCTCCTTTGAATTTCTCATTCTTTTCAATGTTCAACGAAACCTGCCGTACTCGGTTTTCTTTTTCTAACCGCCGCTCGTACGACTTCCAGCGCTTGCCCCACAGCTTCCGCGCGACAACTTCCCACTCTTGGTGCCAACTTACGTTCGTTCTCTTGAAAGATGTGTAAAGAAATTTCCATTCACTATCTTTCGGGTTGAATACCTTAAGTTTTTGCAACTTCATTGCACGCTTGATACGCTCACACAGTTTCTTTTCTTCCGTTTGCTTACTCTTGATCTCATCGCGCAATGACTTCAACTGGGAGATAACTTCTGTGGATAGCTTCATAGAAATATCCCTTCAGCTGCATCTAACGCTTTCGACGTATCTTGTTCACACCACAACTCATACGCTTCTTGGGCTGCTTTTTCTTTCTGCTTGAAAATACAACGCCGTATCGCCATACGCATGGAAACATCGACAAGATGGTGGGGAAGGATAATACGCAAGACGTCTTGGAATTCTTGTTTACCAAAACGCTGGAAACAATCCATCAATGTTTCGTTAGGGGCGACGGCATAGTTCTCTGTCAACGTCGCCAGCAGCTTCTTCTCCGCAAATGTTAGAGCTGGCATAATTCTCCTCTCAGTATATTATACAGATTTGGTTGATCGTTTCTACATGTGGCAATTGTCACAATACGAAAGCGAGAAATTCACCGACTCATCTGTATCGATATGCGTGGCTGGTTCACCGCACTTGTCGCATTGGGCACGGTGTATGTTCGGGTCAGCTGGAAACAACTTGACGGCTTTCTTGTGTTGCCAGCTCGCTTCGTGTGCTTTGACTTCCTCTTTTCGCAACATATAGTTGCAGGGATCACATTCGTATATCTCACCACCTGGCTCTTCGTGACTGACTCCATGTGGATGACCCGGTGGGAAATTGTCCATACGACCGACTAATCTTGTCATCTTAAGCCTCCAGTATTGCTAACGTTTAGGCCAAATATATGGAAGATTATCTGGAACCTTCCACTTGAATTGGCTGTAGTACAGCTTATCTTTTCTCAACAGGTTACTTCTATGCGAACGATGAAACTTCTTGTTTCCAACAAAAGGCGGAAAACGTACCTGGGTATTGCGTGGAATAGGTATCGTATTTTTATACCCACGGTGTTTCCACTCTTGAATCATACAACGCAGGTAGTAACGAAGAGCTGGCTGATATCCTTTCCACATTTTCACAGCTGGATGATACTGCCAGCCTTTCGATTTACCTTGCAGCACGTTAAGTATCTGCATGGCTTCGACTCGTTGTTTTCCAAGTCTTTTGTTGTCTAGACACGCGGCTGACTTTTGAAAGCTAGCATACGGAAGAAATGTCTGCACTAAGCCTCCAGAATGTCTTCGAACGTTTGTTGTTCCGGTACACGTTTACTAGAACGTTTTGGCAAAGGAGCGGGAACGTCTTGGTGCTCGTTTGCTATTTCGACTAACTGCTTAACGTATTTCTTCAATTTCTTTGCTACTATTTTCGTTTGTGCTGGAGTAAGGTTCTTGTACTTGAGAGACTTTTGTGCTACGTCGGTTAGAAAGTTCCCGTCGTAGCCATTGAATCCCATTCCATTGTCAACGATTGTGGCTTGTACTTCCTTCTCCATACTCGTCTGACGCTTGTACAAGCCCTGTAACATCTTCCAGATGATCTTGGAGTGTGGATAACCGTTTAGCTTACCTTCCGGTTTCTCCAAGACCATCCGGATGCGTTCTGCGTCGAAGTGGATCATCTCCTGTCTCGCTCCATTTCTGGTTCGGGTTCACGTAACATTTCTTCCAGCTCTTTTCGCAGGGAGTCTGGAAGGGAAGTATCGGATAACATACATCTGATCTCCGGCAGCGTCAATACACCCAAGACTTCTTCCATGTCTCCTCCTAGTACAACCAATGTGTTGGCCACGAATAACCACAACGGTTGCAATCCATCTGGATACAACCACTGTCAGGTGTCGCGTAGCCGTTATCAACCAAGTCGTGTCCCTTCAACTTACACACTGTGTAGAACAACACACGAGACTTCAATGTATAATAAGCATCCACCACCCGGTAGAGTAGTGGATGCTTGAACAGGAACTCTTGATTGTGGTAGTCACGTTCCATCTCAGCGTAATCTGCATCCAATAGATTCGTGATCACGATTAGTTCACCGACGCTTTCTGCTCGGTGCCAACTTTACCGAGCACGTTTTCCATTGTCTCTTCTACGGCATGACGCTTGACGATCATGGTAATCATGTCTTTCGATTCTTCCAACGTCATGTAAGGAGCGTGCAACCTTTTCAGTTCTGGCGACGTGGAGCTCATGTAAAGCATGTCTCCCTTCATCATCAACCCTTCGGCACCTTTCGTATTGATAATCGTCTTGGAATCTGCCAACGACGGCAACCGGAAGCTGAGACGCGCGGGGAAATTGGCTTTGATGCTTCCCTTGATCTGCTTCACGTCTGGACGTTGAGTGGCCGCGATGCAATAGATACCACTCGCACGAGAACGAGCGACAACGGTGCTGAGCTTGTCACTGTTCATTTTCGCTTCACTACGTTCCAGACTCGGTCCCATCAGGTCCGCGAGTTCGTCGATCACGATGATAATGTACGGCATTTTCTTTTCTGCTGGCTGCCGTTCATTGTACTCGTGAATGTTGCGAACGCCCTGCATACCGAACTTATCCAGCCGGTCTTGTGTTTCGTCAATCGCATTCTGGAGATAGTTCATCGTGTGATACAGATTGGTCGCAATCGGATGCCACAGGTGCGGAAGAGCGTCAAAATGCTTGAACTCCACACCTTTCGTGTCGGAGATAATCAACTTGATTTCGTCCGGCGACATCGTCCAGCAAACCGTATCCACAACTGCGTGCAATAACGTAGACTTTCCGCCACCGGTCGTTCCGGCGATCAACAGGTGTGGAAGTGACGTCAAATCGTCCACGTACGGCTCACCATCTGCCGTGATACCGAAGTTAACGGGAATCGGCAGGTGCCAATTTTTGTCTTCGGAATGATCACGAGCGTCTTGCATAAACTCCACGGCATGACTCAACGTGTCGCGGAATTGCACGATCTGTCGCTCTTTGTTGGGAATAAAGAAACCGACTGCGGACTCACCGGGCATTCTCTTGATCAGAACGGCTTCGGCTCCGAGGGCTACGGCTACGTCTTTGTGGATACTTTCAAGGTGGGCGACTTTCGTTCTGGCGAGGGGAAGGTAGCGGTACGTGCTGATGATTGGACCGACGCTGACTGGTCCGACAAACTGGGCGTGTTTGCCGAGGACTTCAATCTTTTCGTTGATTACATCGACAACTTCTTGCTGCTCGTCGGTGAGACGCTCTTTGGCTTTGGATGCTTTCTCGTTGCGGGACTTCGCACGAGCTGAACGACGGTCTTCCTTCTTTACCTCACGGTCGGCTTTGTCCAACTTCTCTTTTGCCGACGAGGACAACTTGACACGGGCAAGACGAGTACGATCACTGTGGGATTCTTCCCGACGCTTTCCTTTTCTGGCACCTTTGGTATGGACGCATGGCTTGTTCTTCCACGCAGAGCAGACTGGGCAAATTACGTTGAGGCTGACATCTTCCGACTTACGTGACTTTTTCATGTTTTTCTCCACACGACTGAATTTTGTACTACTGATTTCTCAACCCATCTACTATTTTCTGTTTGGCAATGGCTTCGGGCGAATCGGCTGGAACCCACTGCTGATTAACCCAACGCATCGAACAAATAGCGTCACGATGCTCGTACGAGAGTGTTGAGCCGGCAAAGAACACTCCACCACACTCCGGACAAAAACTTCGTTTGATAAGCTCCTGCAACTTCGGACTCAACCGGTCTTCACTATACGTCATACGGACCTCCTACTTCGCGTTTTGAACGGCTTTAACAACCTGCTGCAACTCCAACCACAAAACTTTTGTTAACGTTCGGAGTTCACGAGAGCCGCCTTCTTCGTAACTTGTCATTAAACGTTCAATGGCTGCATCTGTCTGGGGAACATCGCACGTGAGTTTTTCAACGTTTCGAAGCAAGCGATTGTGAAACTCAACGACACGTTCCTGAGCGCATTGCTGTATGCGTTGCTGGATACGAGCATCAACACGCGGGTCCTGAACTAGACGCTCCATAGAAACACCTCACGTAAGAAATTTGTGCGTTTATAGTATTCGCACCCCACTCACCACAACAACTACGCAGCGTGTTTCTTCGTCTTGGCCGGTGCCAACTTTTTCAACGCGAGCTGGATACGAACACGGTGGGGATTGTTCCGCTTTGCACCTTTGTTGTAGTGAATTGAAACGCAACGGTGACCCTTCTTCGAACCGCAACGCTTCTCGGGGCAATCCACCTTCAACGCGTCGACGATGGGAACAACCTTCTTGGTCTTTTTGCTGGTGGTTGACTTGGCGGACTTCACTGACTTCTTGCTCGATCCAGACTTCGACGAATGCTTCGATTTGCTTGACATTTCCATTTTCTCCTTTTGATTTTTTTTTTGTTACTGCAACTTCTGTGCAAGGTTCACAAACATCACTGCAAAATCTTCCTTCGTGATAAGACCATCAAAATACATCTCGATGATCTTATCTGCTTCACGTCTAATCTCTTCCTGCGTCACGCGGTGCCAACTTTCCCAACGAACACGCCGTTTGCCATCACGATACGACACTTGCCACTACGGGAACGGCTGCTGTTCCAACGTTTGGTGGTGGTATGTACACGAACGGCTCGCATCAACTTTTCCTCTTCACTCACATATTGCCGGCTAGGACGACTGTGGAGATTGCTCACTAACGCCGAAGTTAGTGCTTCTCCGTTTAGAGTGATATTGCTCAGGTCCATAACTCCTCCACGAAACTACGTGAGTCAGGTGCCAAACTTTTACAGCTTCACAAAACGAATGAAACCGACGGTGGAAACTGTTCCACTACCGCCCTGCAAACTTTCTGCATAGGCATACTTTCGACCGATTCTTGTAACGATTGCACGGCTCCACTTGTACAACGTCGAACCACAGTACGTAACTTTCACGTGGTCTCCAACATTCAGTTTCTTGATCTCGGCAATCTTTTCTGCTTCGTATTCTGCATCGGCTTTTGCACGTTGTTTGTTTGTCATACTGCCTCCTATTTTCACGTTGATTTCTACATCCATATTCGCACGTTTAGGGCATCTTTTTCGGATGCCCTTTATACACTTCGTGCATGGTCTTATGGTAGTGGAATCGGGAATTAAATACAAGAGAAAAAACGATTATTTTTCACTGTGTTTATAGGGGTCCGGAGTGATCGATAATTAAAAGCACTAGTGTTTACTGGAATTTCAGCTATTTCCCATCGACCACTTTCCGGAATGCCAATCCACTGCTTTTCGCGATGATACGGACTCGCGAATGCTGTTCAAGTTCTCCGGAAGCGATCATGTGGGCAATCGGCTGCACGATCATCTTTTCGATGGTACGCCGCAAGTGGCGGGCACCATATCTTACATCCGTTCCTTCTTTCAACAACATATCTGTGGCAAGGTCTGTACACTGGATGCGGATATCGTGTGCGATCAAACGCTGCTCAACATTACTAATTTCCATCTGCGTTATCTTCTGCAACGTGTCATGCAAAAGAGGATTAAATACCTGTACCTCGTCAAGCCGGTTAAAGAATTCTGGGGTGAATTTCTGTCTCGCGGCTTCTATCGAGGCACGACGCATTTTCTTCTGTACATCCGGTGCCAACTTTCCTTTCGCTTCTTTCAGGATATTCATTATGTCTTCCGAGCCAAGGTTTGACGTCATGATTACAACGGTATGGCTCAGATCGACGTCTTGATCGTCTATACGAAGCGAGGCTCTGTCGAGTATTCCCATAAGCAACTTGTAGAGCAATACAGTTGCTTTCTCGATTTCGTCCAGCAGGAGAATACCCAACGGTTTTCCCGTGTTAGTGGAAAGGGAAATATTTTCGTCGGTAAACAACCTGTCCCCGAATTTGCGGAAGGAAAACATCGTTGCCATTTCTCCACAGTTGAATTTCACCATCTTCGTACGACTGGAGAAATAGTACTCGGCTAATGCTTCTGCAATTCTCGTCTTGCCCACTCCGGTCGGACCGAGAAGCAGGTAAATGCCTCTCGGCTTGTACGGGTCACAGATATCGGCATCGATCTTGGCCACTAGATTGGCAAACGATTCCACGGCGTCGTCTTGACCGACTACACGATGCTTGAGAAATCGGATTACCTTTTCTATTTTCTCCGACCGTTTCTCCGGATGAAGATGGATTGTCTTTCCGGTGAAGCTTACTGCTGGCAGTTCTTTTGGCAACGACGATGTCTTGGGTGCCAACTTTGCTTCTTTCTGCCGATACAGAATGTAATGACGAGCAAACTTCCGTTTTGGAGTTAGTCCACGATAGTGATCACGCATACACGACGGAGCAGTACAGAAATAGTTCTCTATCTTCCGCGGTATGCGTGGAATCTTATGGCGCTTACGACGTGGTTTGTTTTTCTTCATCTTCCCGGCTCCAGAAACCAATACTTCATCAACGCTAAATATCCGTGATGAAGCTCTGGAGCGAATTTTCTCAACAACCAAGCTTGCTTGTACTGTTCAAACTGTAGCCAATGCATACAACCTCCATACATAGAAATCCCAGGCTTTGTGACGGCCTGGCTGATACACTTCGTGCATTGCTCATTATATGATATTATACAGAAACGTGCAATGGAAAATTACAATCAGGAATTATAAGGTGTTTAGAGGATTAATCTGTGGACGGTTTCCACTCTTGTGGAATCTCACCATACTTCTCGCGACGAATATGCTCAGGCACCAAATACCCAAGTTGTACTTGGCGGACGATTTGGGCAATGGAGTAGGACAAAACCCTATCGTCGTGACAACCGGGCATGGCTTCTGGTCTTCCTCTTTTCTCTTGGTTGCGAACGAACGTTGTCATTTCTTTGAGCAGGCCAACGCTATAGATTTTGTTGGGAAACGAAGCGACGTATTCCTTGGCACGATTCAATGCAAGAGGACGGGTTTTTTCGGTGGTGGGAAACCCGAGTTTTTCACGCATCCTGCCTCCGCCTGTAGTCCCATCGTCGGAATGCCCCGCCTTAACGTTCTTCCAATACCCGGCAAGAGTCCAATCAATATGCTTGTACAGGTTCATATACGACTCTGCACGTTCCAACGTGAGGATTACCGCACCACCTTCGTTGTTACGTTCTACTGCAATCAACGCATCGTTATACCTGCGACCCAACACTGCCAGATCCCACGCAAATTCCTCCGGCAAAACCTGGTCACGATATTCTGCTACCTGTTCTCCTGTTTCCTGGTCGATGACTTCTCCAACACTCCAGTCTAGTTTTCCGGTGCCAACTTCGATTCCCGATGCAACGTCAGCACCGATAATGTACATACGATGCGGACGTTCTTTCCTGTATATTTCCAACTTCGGGTGGACTTCATGGGGAGTGTATACCAATAGTTCCTGGTAACGGTACCGAACCACTTCACTGTCAAAGAAGGCTCCACCAGTGCTCAAGAAACAGGTCGTGGAATCTTCCGGGTATTTCTCATCGAACTCATGGCGAAACGCTTCCTTTGTTTTCCTCCGCCAATGCATCTGGTACATGTCGACGGTATGACCAAGTTTCTCTTGGGCACCGATAAATAGCAATTCTTCTTTTGTTAACGTCTTAGAATCGATCGGTGTGGCTTCACGATATTCTTCGTGCATGTTCCAGCTATGGAAATGGAAAACAAACTCACGGTACCCTTTTCCAGTATCCATCGCACGCTGACACTCTTCGTGGAAATACCCACCAAATCCATTTGCTGTGGAAACAAGATCCAGTGTTCCTTCATCTGGAATTGCGGCCTTCATATTGGACATTGTTTCTTCTGGATTATGTTCCCAACGTGCGACTTCATCTGCCATTACGTGAGAATAAGTATAGCCTTGACCGGCTTCTGTGTCCTCTGCACTGGCACAACGTATGGCAACGTCTATAGCGTCAAACACTAATTCTCTACGATTAGAGTACGTCGTGTGAAGTAAATGCCGCCTCAATTCTCGTGCAAAGGAATTCTGTGCCTTATCGAATGGATTGACTTCAGCGAAATGCTGGAGACAACGTTTCAGCATTATGAAACAGTCAGTGGCTGTCGTCCCGTTGCGGGAGATAAGTAACCCATTCTCACCCGGGTTAAGAATGCAGGGAATGAAGATTCTACGTAGGGCGGTGTAGGTGGTATACCCGGCTTGTCTAGGCTTAAGGAATATGTTTCTCTTTCCAAGTCGTTTCTCGATATCCTGCTGAATATTATTCATCAGGAAAGGGACTAGGTTCTTGTTCCAGAACTTCAGCTCGTTACTTAGTAAAGTGTCTTCACCTTCCTTATGTGGTTTTTTCTGAATCCAACAGAAACGGAACATGAACTCTTTCGCTCCGTAGTTCTGCCACATAGACTGGAGTAGGAATAACTGATCTTGTACTCTCTTTGGATCGGGGCCTGTGTATGCAGAACGCGAGCGGGAAAAGCCATAAGGAACAGGGGGGCGTTGTAACGTTGGTGGTGAAAGGCCTATGCCCATGTCTTGTTATGCACAATATTCCAAATATTAGCCTGGGTAACACTGAACTTTTTACCAAGGCGTTTTTGTGTATAATGTTTTTCATTATACAAATATCTAATCTTTTCCACAACTTCTTTTGTCAGCTTTGAACTGGGATTATCTATACCGTATAACGTTTTTCTTCTACCTTTACGCAACATATCTTGCATATTCTGGGTATGGGTACCTAACCACAAATGATATGGATTAACACACTTAGTATTATCACAAGAATGGCATACATCTAAACCTTTTCTTCTACCAACAAACAACTCATACGAAGCTATGTGTGCATACTGAATATGTTTCTCTGTCCAACAAAAATAACCATATCCATCATCACGAATTGATCCTTGCCATTCCCAACACTCATCTTCCTCCCCAAAGTGAACTAATTTAAGAAAACGTTTGAATACTAAATACTTACCATAGCGAGGAAAATCTAATCTAATACGGCGTTTAATTTTTGAAATGCCGGCCATAACTACCGAGCCACCTCATCGGGATTAGAACCACGAGAAATTGATGCCCCAGAAGTAGTAACAGATTTCATATCAACCATGCTCTCACGCAATATACGTTTAACGTCTTCATCACCATCAAAATAGATTACACCCAACACTTCTGCTGCATTGATAATACGATAGTACTTATCGTCCAAGTAACTTCCAACTGGCATACCAATATAATGCGGAAAAGCAACTCTATCTCCTACTTGAACTGGACAACGATGGTGAATATAATCTGTCTCCATCTTACCGTTTCTCTTAACTTGCCGTTCTTCTACCCACGGCTCAAATACTGATATAACTATACTTTCATATACAACTTTGTTTTGAGCTGTGTCTGGAAGTAGGATCCCTCCGGACGTAATCATGTCTTTCGGAAGGACGCGCACTACTATTTTCCCTTTCAACGGAATGAAACGATGCTTACCACTAGCAAGTTTATAAAGTTCATATACTGTTTTTCTAAGCTGTTCTTCCAAAATATCAACTTGTTCCTCAACACTAGGAATATGTACTTTCTTAATCGTTACCATTACTGTTTCCTCCCTGTTATCTCATCTAACGTTCTGGCATGTTCTAAAGCTGACTTCAAATTGTTTTCTGTTCCCGGTACCAAGGCTGACTGTTTCGTTGGAAGTTTTATCCATACCGTTTGCAACTGCATCATAGGATTTATACCCACTATCTTGAACAAGAATATTGCACCACACTTCGGACATACATCCAAGTTCTCATGGGTGAATGCTACAATGCTACACGTTCCTGAATTGGCTATCATTGGACGCGGTATCCGTGCTG
>Ga0210410_10000118_pt1 | contig 118919 bp, 97 predicted proteins | sample IncBWC4MmetaG_FD_161058 | JGI IMG/M metagenome (GOLD analysis project Ga0210410, IMG submission 161058) | Forest soil microbial communities from Barre Woods Harvard Forest LTER site, Petersham, Massachusetts, United States - Inc-BW-C-4-M | ecosystem: Environmental > Terrestrial > Soil >...
CTTCACCACCTCGGCCTCGAACGCGTTTCCTTGCTCAAGCAACTCGTCCACACTCTCCGAATCCGCACCTTGGACGTTGGACAATCCCTGCAAATCTCCAGATTGCTCTCCCGCCCGCACTCCCAGTTTCTCCAACGGGAAAGACATCGTCTCGACGCTTTGGCTTTTCCCCCGAACCTGCTCCTTGAGTGCGCCCGCAGTTTTTACCTCCGCCTTTTTCGGAGCTGCATTCGTTTTCGCCAACTTCTTCCTGGGAGTTGCCCTCCTCCTAACCAGCTTTTTATTAATCGGCTTTTTCATTGGTGCCACCTTCTTGCCCAGAGTTCTCTTCGAGTTCGTGTGCTTCTTCCTGGCTTTCTCCTTGGTAGCCATACGCGCCGTCTACCACCCGGGGCAGACCGGCAGGCCACTTGGACGATTAGCGCATTACCGGACATCAACTGGGTGCTAAAACGGAACCCGATCTCAGCAAGGCGACCACAATTCCCGGATTCCACAAACTGGCAACCATTCTCAGCACCTCAGTTCAGTGCAACTCAACAGAATTCCCATTTTGTTCCGCGCCGCATAACAAAATTCTCATTGACTCCACTATAGCTTAGCAGTACAAGTACCTCTAGTTGTAACTCTCTTTTCTGTTACCCAAAAGTTTAGGCCGACTCCCAGGTGAAAATCGAGTTTCAACGGGTTCCCACTCAATCGCCTACGAGCTTGATTGGGATCCCAAATCACGCAGCTCAACGAGGATGTGCTGTTCCACGTCGAGCAGGAGGAGCCTTCCATTGAACGACACTCACGAATTGAAGCAAGATCCTTCCCGAACTACTCCAGAAACGAGTCAGCCGGTGGCAGTTCATAGCCGACGAGCGTTCTTAGGCGCAGCGGCTGTAGGGACTGCAGGATTGGCAACTCCCAGCCTTATGCCCGAGAGAGCCACTGAGCCACAAGCGAAACAGGAATCCGGAAATACTGACCTCGCAGGATGTTTGTCAGCCACCAGTGAACTCGCGCAGTTTATGCGCGATGCTGAGACGAAACTTCGCGGGATGAAATTGTCCGCGGGGCAGGAACTCGAGCCAGCATTGGAAAAGGCGGGGGTTAAGATACCCAATTTGCTCCGCGGCTCTGGCATCACCCATGAAACTCACAGTGAGGAATTCGCAAAAGCCGGTCCAAACAGCCTGGTGATTGTCACCGCAGGCGACCCGACTGTCGTGGATATAAGAGTTTTCTGCATCTGCAGTAAGAGATGGAGAATTTGCGTTTGTCTCGAATGCGGTTGGATCTGGTGCCGGATAGTAATCCGAGGCACTTTTTAGATTTTTCTCTTGCTACGTAAAACGCGCGAAAGGGCTCTCCTATGACCAATTTCGGAGTGGGCGGAGCTTGTGTGGATTCTTCGGACCATAGCTACTGTTGCCATTTTGCTCCTCGTCCCCTCAGCTAGTCGCGCGGAAGAGCGCCGGACATGCATCTATACTGATGATAGATTCCTGCACGTTGAATGTCGCATTGATGAGCCGTATGTAGGCCTGCGCTTCACTCCATATCCGGACATTCCATTCCTGCCTGGAGACTCGGTCTCCGTCGATGCCGGCGGGCGCGTCCAAATTGGCGGAACCTGGGCCACTTGGAAGCTCTACGTCAATCTACAAGACGATGTATCGAACAACCTATACCACGGCCTTATTTACCTCCCTGTGCCCGGCAAAGTTTTTGGACGAATGGGCAGCAAAAGACTTTCCCATGCCAGATCGAAATTTCAGTTACCGAGGGGTCGATGCAAGTGGCAAGCTACTGAAGGCGATCCCATACAAAGAGCTCGATCTAAACCTTCCCCGGCAGAGCTTCGACATCGCACACGAACTCACAAATAAAGGTATCCAGAAATTTGTGGCTGATTATCAGAGCACACTCCAGACGCTCCGCGTAGAGTTTGCAGATCTGTTGGAGACATTCTTGCCGTGCCGCTGGCGCAGCTTCGCTCAGCTCGAGGAATTATGCTACACTTCGTAGCGCGGTAGTTTGCCTCTGCGAGGAAAGAACGACGATGCAGCGGAAGACCGTGCTCATCAGCGAGCCCAACGCAGCAGAGACCCCGGCTCCCTTCCTCCCCTATATCTGGTCGATTCTGAAATCGCACTGGGAGCGCCATGGTGATCGTGACTATTTTCAGTGGCTTGACCCCATATTCCAGAATGACACCCCAGCTGCTTTGTTGCGCCCGTACCAACAAGGCTCTATCGACGTTCTGGGATTGAGTTGCTACACGTGGAATTGGCAGATTCAATGCGAGATCGCGCAACGAGTCAAGGCTAGGAACCCCAATGCGATTGTGATCGCGGGGGGACCGCACCCAGATTATAAAGACAGACATTTCTTTCGAAAACATCCCTACATTGATATGGTGGCGGTCAAGGACGGCGAGTTCACACTAGCCTCGGTTCTATCAAGGCTCGCTGAGAATGACCGCGAGTTCAGCAGTGTCGGCGGTCTGTGCGTGCCGGGTCCGGAAGGCGAGCCAGTTTGCACCAGTGCCCCAATCGTGCCCAACATATTCGACTACAGCCCATACCAGGACCAGTCTGCCTACTATGGGCAATTGTTGCGGTCGAACAAGGTATTCCATGCAACATGGGAAACCAACCGCGGCTGCCCGTTTAGTTGCAGCTTCTGTGACTGGGGATCGAGCACCATGTCCAAGGTAAGGCGCTTCGACATGCAGCGCGTCGAGGCGGACCTTGAGTGGCTGGCACGGAACCGGATTGTCATGCTCTTTCTGGCCGACGCGAACTTCGGAATACTCGAGAGGGATCTTGAAATCGCCCGGCTCCTCAACCGGTTGCGACAGAAATACGGGTATCCGAAGTATCTCACCTATACTGCATCCAAAAACCATCCGGAGCGCGCGATCGCCATTGCCAGGGAATTTGCCCGGACTGGCGTTTGTCCCACGCATAGCCTGTCGGTCCAGCACACCGACACAGAAGTTCTGGCGGCTACGGCTCGAACCAATATTTCGTCCATGAAGCAGATTGAGGCAGCCAAGGCGCTCATGAGCAGCCGAATTCCAATCGATGTTCAGGTGATTCTTGGCATTCCGGGAGATACGCTGGAACAATGGAAAATCTGCCTGACCGATCTCATGGAGTGGGGCATTCACGAAGAATATTACACGTTCTTCTATCACCTTCTACCGAACGCCCCCGCGGGAGAAAAGTCTTTTCTCGATCGCTGGCAGGTTGGCACCATTGAGCGCACTACGTTCTCCGATCCTCGCCAGCCACTCGAGAAAGGGCCATTGGACCGGCTTCGGAATACCCGGGGGCGCCTGATTGTCGAAACGAAGAGCTATTCGCGCGAGGACTGGGTTGAGATGGCGACGTTCGCCACGCTCGTTAAGGCCCTTCACAACGCAAGCCTGACCCGCCTGATCGCCGTTTACCTGCGGCTGACCCATGCGGTCCCCTACAAGAAGTTCTACGGGGATGTTGAGCAGTTCTTTATGAAATGCGCTCTCGCTCAAAGCTGGTACGGGGTCTTGCGGAGCCACTTTCAGGATTTTCTGCATAACACTGATGCTACCGATCACATGGAAGTCAGCCAATTGCCGAAGTTGCCGTACATGCTAGATCCGGCCCGCTGGCTTGTTGTACAGGTATGTCTGCAATTCGATGAATTCTTCGATGCCCTCGGCGATTACCTGGTCGAGTGTTACCCATCGGCGACCAATCTGGCGAGCGTGCTCGATTTTCAGAAAAATGTAGTCATACTCCCGAGCTACGCCCGGTCCAAGGGCAAGATGTTCCACGTGGATTGTGACTGGGTGCAATATTTTGATCAGGCCTGGGGACGGACTGGAACGGAGCGGCTTGACGAACCCACGGCGACGCCGGGGGCGGCTGTTGAAGTTACCGACCAGACGTGCGGCGAACAGTCCTATTTTGTGCAGCCCTTGGATTGGGGTAATGGCGGTCGCGAGGACCGATGGTTGCAGTGGATCAAGCACTGCGTCTTACATCGCAATTCCGTGGCCAAGAACAACTTCCAACACCTTCGACTTCACTTGGCGATGGTATCGAATGAATAGAGTGTTTGCCGACGCGAGCACGGACAAAGAATTTGCCGCCCATGGCTACGTCGTACGTTCGTTCCTTCAACCAAACGAGATCGGCGCCTTGCGGCACCTTTATGATGAGTTTCCTCCAGAGCTCCCGAGCGACTTCTATGCGACCGTCTTCAGCAGGAATATTGGCTACCGTCGTTGCATTTCCGACGGCATCGCGGCCACGATCAAGTACCGACTGGAGGCGCTCTTCCCTTACCACGAGTTGTGTTTTGCGGTGTTCGTGACTAAGCGCCAGAAAACTAAACACGGAACTCTGCCGCTTCATCGGGACTATTGGTTCGTCGACGCCGCCAAGCACACGGCGGTTCACCTGTGGGTACCACTGGTCGATGTGGATGAAACTAATGGGTGTCTGCAAGTCGTGAGCGGGAGTCACACGTTGGTTGAGTCCCCTTATGCTGTCAATGAATACCCACCCGTCTTTGGCCATGTCATGGATTTGTTGACCAGGCAATTTGCCAAATCGGTTCCCATGGCAGCCGGCTCCGTACTCGCCTATGAATCGCGCCTGTTTCACGGCTCGGGAGAAAACCTTTCCGACAAGGTTAGGCCGGCCTGTGTAGTGATCCTTTTACCCAAAGGTGTGCGTCCACAGGTATATGTCTGGAACAGACTCAAACAAACATCCTTCGACGTGCTGGAAGTCACCACCGATTACCTTTTGCAGATGGAACGCGGTGCCACGATCCAAAAACCCTATCCGGAAGGCGTGACCTACCTCACCAGCGTGGAGTGTCCAGTCGACCCGTTGTGTCCCCAGGATCTTGCCCGCATCAAGAAGCCCGAAAGGTCCGGTTGGCGACGGTGGCTGAGGTGGTCTGGCTAGCAGGGCGGTGCGGTGCCCGAATCTACCCTCTCCCATTTCATGTTCTCGAGCACAATGAGATCACCTGTGAAAATCCGGTAATTATCGCGAACGCTATTGGTAGTGCCCACCGTAAAGTATCGGGGCAAGGTATCGAATCCGCCGAGAGCGAAAGGGAGTTCTGTATGGGGATCCATGATCGCAACTCGAAGGCCATAACGTCCCCCGGCCAAGGGTAATCGCGGAATGATTCCGGCGAGTTCACCGTCGCCGGCTTTGACCGGAAACGGCTCCAGCAGCCCCTCGCAGGAAATGACCGTCGCAACGTCGCTCGCAAGCAGGCAGAATCCCCAACGCACATCCACATCGCGCTGTGAACGATAGCGCACATAAACACGCGCAGGCTCTCCGGTGCGAAGGGATTCTGAACGGACCGGTTGGATGCCGAAGTCAAGAATCTCGACGGCACTGTTTGCCAACATACGCGGAACCTGGGGTCCATCTCTCGCCAGCGATGGATCAAACGCTAGCAAATCACCCGGCGGAGTACGCGTAGCCTGGAGATACCGCGCCACGCCCTCCACAACATCGCCGTCAAAGGCGACAGTTCCATGCTCAAGAACTATGCAACGATCACAGATGAATTGCACCAGATGGGCATTGTGCGAAACCAGCATCAGTGAGCCGCCACCCTTCAGATACCTCTGTACGTGATGGATGCAGTGGCGCTGAAACCCGATGTCGCCGACTGCGAGAACCTCGTCCACCAGAAGAATATCGGGTTCCAAGTGCATGGCTACGGAAAAGCCCAGGCGTGCCCGCATACCGCTGCTGTAGGCGCGCACGGGAGAATCGATGAATCGCTCCAGGCCTGCGAAGGCAACGATTTGGTCAAAGGCCCGACGGATGCGCTGTCGATTGATCTCGAGTACCGCTGCGGCCATATAAACGTTTTCTCTGCCGGTGAGTCGGGGGTCGAAACCTAGCCCATGATCGCTCAACATGGCGCAGTGGCCGGAGGTGGCGATCTCGCCGTTGCTGAGCCGCAGTGAGCCCAGCACTAGTTTCAACAGCGTGGACTTGCCGGCGCCATTTAGTCCCATTACGGCCAGGCTCTCTCCACGTCTTACCTCGAAAGATACATCTTTCAGTGCCCAGAACTCACCGGGGCGCAGCGCAGTACCAAGCCGCGCGACGCGGACCATGCTCTGCGCCGCGTCCATAGCCGTGTACCACAGTGAACGCCGCAGGTCGTAACAGAACTTTCGCGAGGCTTTTCTGGCTGAAATGAGGGTTTCCGGTTCGACTCGCGAGCCATTCGGCGACGATGCCAGAGCGGGTGTGGCCATTGGATTACTCGTTTACTTGCTCGATGACGACGCCCAGCGCAATGCGCGCGTACATCCAGCATCCGCCCGAACAAAGACACACGACCAGTATTGTCACAAGGCTGCGCCAAGGGCTACCGACTGCACCCGTAAGAATCAGCGAACGTGTGTCAGACAGGAGTGAAGTGACGGGATTTATCCTCATAATCACGCCGACAACACCGCTTGAAGGCGCGGGGAAATACACCGGCGAGAAGAAGAACCAAACAGTAGTCGCGGTAGTGAGAATCCAGGAGAGGTCGCGATAGAGAAGGTTGACCGGTGCGACTACCATTCCAAGAGTCATGCCCAACAGAGCCAGGCTCACTACTCCCGCGGGGGCCAGCAATATGGCCGCGCGAAAGGGAACGTGATACACGACCAGCGCGATTGCTAGAATCACTGCCCTGGTGAGGGCATTCAAGAGCACCATACCCAGCTTGCCAAGAACGATCGCTTCGGGCGGAGCGCTGGTTAGCGCCAGCAATCGCTGATCGGCAAGCAACCCCTGAATGGGAGCATGCAGGGCGTCTAGGAGCGTAGCCCAGAGAAGAACTCCAGCTAACACGAAGAGCGTATACGGAACGGAAACGTCAGCAACGGAGAGAATGCCGATGCGGCGGAACCCGACGGCGGCGGCCGTCATGGCGAGTGGTGCAAGCACAACCACGGCGGGACCAAAAAATGACGACCGGTAATGACCGCGGACATCACGTTTTGCGATCTCCAGTGCAAGTGGTCCCGAGCGTCGGAGATCGCGCCCAATGCTTCGAACAAATTCGCGAGGGCGAACGAGAGGAGACTCGTGAGTCCGAACGACCGTCTTCATTTGCGCACCCGAGCTACCTGCTCAAACGATATCGTATTTCGCGCACGATGTTGCCCGGTGTATAGATTTTCCAGAATGGAAGTTTCTTCTGCAGGTCCCCCTGTCGATCGCTCCCTGGGCTTGCAGTATCGCAATTGGCGTTGAAGTTCGCGCCGAATAGCGCACCCAACTTGGCAGTGAGCGCGGGGTTCGTCTGATTCCCCGCTGCCACCATTCGTTCTTTCAGTTGCTCCGAATCATAGTGACGAGGATCCAGTTCGAAAACTCCCAGACTGTTCAGACCTTTGAGCTTGGTGCCCCCCTGGTGCATCGCAGAGAGGCGCGCATTGTTGTAGCTGTGAAAGAAAGCAGGATCCACCTCAAGTCCCTCGATCAATTCTCTGTCCTGCTCAGGCAGCAAGTAGTAATGCCGCAAGTTTGCATCCTTTTGGGTGATGCCGATGCCGAATGCCACTCGCATTTCCGGAGTCGTGTTAGGGGGAGAAGCGTGTATGGTTCGATTATCAAATACGATGGCCTGGCCCGCCGTCAGGTTAACAATCGTGAGATAGCGGAAGATGAGAGGCAGTTGATCTTTAAATGGCGGCGTATACTGCGGTGACGGCGATGGGCGCACGTGATCATAGAAGCGGTGGCTGCCTTTGATCACGCCCAGCGCGCCATTGTCCTGGTTGACATCGACAAGAGGGCACCAAACAGTCGCAGACCAGAATTCGGTCTCATCCACGAACGTCCAATCCTGATGAGGCGGCACTATCCCGAGCCGGTCGTTTGATTTGGTAACGAAGCTTGCCGTGAAGATTTGGAAATCCTTGAAATGTTGATCCACGCTGCTGCGGACAGTCTCGATCAGGTGCTCCGACACTGCGCGAACAAAGTCCGGACTTTCGTTGTCCAGGCTGACCTGGAAGGCGCTCGCCGAAGCCGGCCGACAATTTAGCGCATAATAGAAATCTTTCAGCTCTCTTACTTTCGCCTGATCAAGCAAATGAATGACGGCGTACCCGTCTTTTTCAAAGTCTGCCTGGAGTTGAGCATCTTTGAACAAGGTTTTCATTTTTCGCGTGCTCCTTGGGATAGAAAAATATTGGCCTATTTTGGTGTTCAAGGATTCGCTGGTTACAGGAACGTGCTCATACCGGCGGCGATAGAGTTTTCGAGCGTCTTCCGGCAAGCGGCCCTTCGCCAATGCATCGATGTGAGTCAGATAGAACTCCTCATCCGCTTGATAGACATCCACGTGCCGCTCGCTGGCTTTGTGGTAATACACCAGATTGGCTTCTTCCTCCATAACTCTGGCGGTCACGACGACCCGGTCGCACGATCCGTTATTCGCGTGGCTTCCGTGGAAAAGATCGTCCGAATAAATGATGGCCTCTCCAGATCTCAGGGGGACATCCACCAAATAGTGCTGCAGATTGGGTGGCAGGAAGAAACGATCGCTGGGATAGCTGCCCGATCGTAGCGACTGGAAGTACAGATGGCTACCCGGCAAAACGAACAAGCACCCGTTCCGGATTGAAACGCTCATCAGCGGGCACCAGATGAAGAATGTGCGGTATTTTTCTTCGACAACGCTCCAGTCCTGATGGAGAGGAAGCACCGTCGAATCGGCGCAGGACTTTACCATGAACGTGCCACCAAAGAGCTTGCAGGGTAGGAACAAATCTCTCCCTGCGATCACTACCTCCTTCCGAATCGCCTGATTGATGGACCAATTCACCGTGTAGCTGTTGTGTCGGCTGCTTTCGTAGAGACCGCTTATTTCTTTAGGGAAGTGTTGGCGATACAGATCCATCAAAGCGTTCACTTGTTCGCCGGCGAGAAGGGGCGTGACCACGAAGCCTTGGCGGTCGAATTTTGCCTGCAGCTCAGAGTCACGGAGCAGTCCTTTCATATTCTCTGCCCCCTGGCGCACGCCTTCCACACGCGTTCCGCCGCGTTCGCTAGGCGGTTGGCGAATAATGCTGCGACACCTCCAGTTTCGCTCGCACTCCGCCGGGTCTCCAACCGTTTTCCGTTCCTGGCTAAACCAGCTTGCTCGCATAAAAGGCGAATCTCTTCGCTCGAGAAAGGGATGAAATCTTCTTCCAGTACAGTCTCCACCTGGCAATCGTCGGGCATACGATTCTGCAAGAACAACCCCTTCAGCTCCCCCAACGGATGGCGCTCAAAGAATCCTTCGTCCACTTTCAATTTGGCGACTTTTCTCCGTCCTCCTTCCAGGCTTCCCGGAACCACGTAGTAGTGGTAGAGCTGCGCCTCGCTGGGGGTCATGCCGATCGCGACCGCCGTTCGAAGTGCTCCGCTCCGGTTTGCCGCAGCTCCGTGAATGGTTCTGTTATCGAAGGCCACGGCTTCGCCGGATTTGAGCGGAACGAACGACAGGAACTCGTACAGCAAGGCTTCATGCCCTTGTGTACAAGTCTTGAATTCGGGAGAGGGCGAACCTACCACCTTGTCAAAAAAGAGCTGGCTACCTGGGATGAATCCGAGCGCGCCGTTGTTTTCGTCAGTGTCAACCAGCGCAATCCATACCGTGAGGGAAACGTTCGGCGGATCGACGAACGTCCAATCCTGATGTGGATAGGTGTAACTCGCCTCGCCAGGCGACTTGACCAGGAAACTTCCAAGGTGCGGCTTGTAGTCGACGAAATGTTCCTTCAGTTTAGGCAGGATAATGCTGGATAACTTGCGGATGAGCAACTTCTTCCGCTCCAGATCCTTTTCCTCGATGCCAATGTAAATCCCGTATTCACTGTTGGTGACTTTGCCCCCGGTGGATTGCTGGAACAGCTGCAGTAGTTGTCGCACTTCCCCCGGATCGAGGACCAAGAGTTCTACAAAACCGTTTTCCTCAAATTCATGCTGCGCGTTGTCCGCTCGGAACATCTTGGGAGTGCTCTTGTTCCGCTGGGCATGCCGGAGCCGGAGGTCGGAGAGCTTGCGCACCGTTTCGTCCGGCGAAAGAAATGGGATTGGATCCTGCGCGTGATCCAGAACCAACTTGCTAAGATTGGAGTCCCATAAATTGCTTTCCAGAAGAAATGCTTTGCTGATCCGGTACGCCTTGACCGTTCCCGTCGGCGCATCAAACATGTAGTGAATGGCCTGCGCTTCGCGCGGCTTCAGAACGGATTGAATTGCGAGGCGAACCTGCTGGGATTGATTGGGCGGTGAGTAATGAATGAGCCTATGATCGAAGATGATGGCATGACCCTTGTTCAGCGGAATCCAGCGTCCGTATTTCCTGAACAATTCGTTGTACTCTGTAAGTGCCTTGGGAAGATTCGGGCCACGTTGCGTGCGGAACACGTTGTGACTTCCAGGAATCACAAACAGGCCGCCGTTTTGCACCGTCGTATCGATCAGGGGGCACCACAGATTGAACGCGGCATGCTGAGATTCGTCCACGAAGTTGAAATCCTGGTGCGCCTCGATCTGGCCGTCGCCGGGAAATTTGATCATGAAGTTGGAATAGAAAACTTCGTAATCGATCATCAGCGGCGCCAGCTTTTCGCGGATATGGCGGGAGATCAGGTCGTCAACTTTGCGCTTGTGGGAAATATCCTTGTCGAATACGGAAATGTAATAAGGTAGTTGCTGCGCATAATCGACAACTACCCGTTTGGCTTGGAAAGCATCCTCGAAGAAAGACCACAACTCGTTGACAGCGAGCTGTTCCAGAAGATCCACTACAACGTAACCCTGTTCTCTGTAGGATCGTTCGTGCGTGTCGGCCGAAAATATTTTGCGCATGGCGAGACTCGATCCGGTGCGTCTGCGGCCGGGATGCCTGGCTGCAGTTTTCACTCCGCATCTCAGACGTTCCCCAGAAGTTGGCATCTTAGCATTCCCCGGACCTTTGTGGAACAATGCACGCGCTTTGTTATGATCGTTAGCACATGCATCGCGCTTCTACAATGGGCAGCCAAAACTGGAACACGGCATCATGTTTTCAATCGAGAACCAAGGGCAGCGCTTGAGCTTGTTGAGAAAGGCACTGCCTAACGTGCCGGAAGCGGTCGCGACGGTCAAGCTCGAGCGCTGGTGGAAAGCAAAGGCGGCCAACCTGATGGCCGTCCTGTATTCGGTCATGTTGGTCTGCCGATTGCCATTCTCGCGCGCCATGATTCTTGCTTGCTTTTCCGTAATCACTATCGCAGGCACCGGCAGTTTCGGCCATGTGGTCAATGATTGGTGCGACATCCAGGCCGACGCCGTGGCCGGCAAAACAAATCGTTTAGCAGGCCTGGTCCGATGGCAGCGATACATTCTGGTCTTCGTGCTCCTGGCAATTGCCTTGCTTCCGTGGCTAGTCCTGCCTTTCGATTCCCTGTCGATCGCGCTTCTCCTACTGGAGTTTGCCCTCCTGCTGGCGTACTCCTTCTCCCCTTTCCGCCTGAAGGCTCTACCCATACTGGCTGTCCTTGCCGATGCTGGATACGCCTATGTTGTTCCAGCTTTATTGGCGGCGCATACCTTCTTCCTGGCAGGCGGCGGAAAGGACCGCAAGGCATTCCTGAGCACACTCTTTCTCTGGCAATCCTGCCTAGGAATCCGCCACTTCTTGAACCACCTGGCGCTCGACCGGAGTAACGACATCAGAAGCGGCACGACCACCCTGGCCACCCAAAAAGGAAATCGGTTTATCCACCAGTTGATCCGGCGCATCTTGCCGCTGGAATTGATTTTCTTTGCCGCATATCTCACCAACCTCGCAAGGTACGCGCGCCCGCTGGTATTCGTGATCGCCGGTCTCTTTATGGTCTTTATATCGTTCCAGGCCGTTCTCTCTGTGACTCGCCGTTACCCGGTCCTTACCTGCCGATTCTCGAAGAACGCGGCAGACCGCTTGTATCAGGACATTTTGGCCCTGGTACTCCTCTGCGGCCTCGTCATCATCGATTGGCGGTTCAGCCTTCTTCTTTGCTTGCACCTAATCCTTTTTTATGGTGCCAGCGCTTTCAATTACCGCTTGCTGTCCTTGCCTCTGGGGATGTTGAGACGTGGTTCAGCATCCTTCCATGGTCCTTCGCAGCCTGGGGACGCCCGGGTCGGCGGTTCCAAGAGTCTTGCGAACGGCGAGAACCGTCGCCTGAACACCGAGAAAGTTCGCGGACGGGCCAATATTGCCATTGTCAACATCAATCGGTCGAAATACACGGAAACGTTCATCGAGGGTGTCGTTTGCCGGCTCAATTACAACGTCTACTATCTGTATGGCGGCGAATTACCTCGGTATGACGACGGCCATCGGCACTTCTTGCCGTACCTGCAGACCCTGGCTCAACTTCTCGAAGCCGCGCTGCACCTGGAACAAAATCATTTCTTAAAGAATAGTATTGCGGCGTACCTGCAATCCAAGCGCATACAGTTGATCTTGGCCGAATTCGGGCCCGTGGCCGCTGAAATGCTTCCGATTGCGCGGGACATCGGTATACCGTTGATCGTATGCTTCCACGGGTATGACGTTTTTCACAAGGAGACCTTGCGCCAGTGCGTGACCCGCTACCAGCTCCTCTTCCGTGAGGCCGCCCGGATCGTCGGTGTATCCGAGATCATGCTGGATCGCCTTGAGCAACTCGGCGCTCCTCGGGAAAAGCTTTTTCACCTGCCGGCGTTTGTCGACCTCGAACAGTTCACCTATTCCGACCGGAGCGGCATGCCGCCGAAGTTTCTGGTAGTGGGCCGCTTTGCGGAAACCAAGAGTCCACATCTGACGATTCTTGCGTTTCAGAAGGTCGCCAGCAGAATTCCGGAGGCCACGCTCACCATGGTCGGAAAAGGTGGCGGAGGCGAGCTCTTTGAAGCTTGTGTCATCCTAGCCAAGGCCCTCGGCTTGGAACATCGCATCGCCTTCAAAGGCGTTCTTTCCCATGAGGATGTCGCGAAAGAAATGCGCAATTCCCGTATTTTCGTTCAACATTCGGTCACAACGCCAGAAAATGGCGACATGGAAGGCAAGCCAGTCGCCATCATGGAAGCCATGGCGAGCGGATTGCCCGTGATTGCGACTCTCCACTCTGGGATTCTCGAACTGATTGTAAACGATGTCACCGGCTTGCTCGTGCCGGAGTACGATGTGGAAGGGATGGCCGAAGCCATGATTCGCCTGGCGGAGGATGATGATCTGGTCCGGCGCCTGGGACGAGACGCCAGCGCAGCGATCCACGACCACCCATTAATAGCGCGTCATATAGAGATTCTCGACGGCCTGATCGCCAACGCCATCCAGAGAGCGTAATAGGGCGCCACACGTTTCCGGGCAGAGATGATCTAACGGAGAGTTGCACTTATTTTTCGCTGAAGATCTCTGCTCCCACGATCCCCTGCGACATTCGCAGTCTGTAGTGTGTAGGCATAGAGAAACGGCTCATGGAAGCCATGCTCGTGCAACGCCTGCACAAACATATTTTCCACGTGATGGTACGGCGACTGCATCAGAGTGGTGTAGTTACGGGCAATGGGGATTTCGGCCTTCCGCGACCCATCGCTGTTTGTGAAGGCCCTCGCCATTATCGCTTTGCAGGCATCGCTCATAGCGGGGTAAACCGTGGTGTCCGAGATCACAAGGGACGTCGCCACCGAAGACATCTCGACAGTAATTTGCTCGTATTGGCGGCTTTTGATGGCCGCCAAAAACGCGAAGAAATCGATTGGCGCTCCCTCTCGATCACAGTAGGTCAGATTCCAATACGGATCCTGCACGATCAAACGTCTTACTTCGCGGAAATCGATTTCAACCAAGCCCACGCTGTGGACCAGTCTTTTGTATGGTTTCTCACGAAACCCGAAAGAATATTGGTATGCCGTGTAGCCCAGACTGCCCAACATCTTTATGTAGAACAAGCTCGTGACGCCGCACTCCGCCGGGAGTGCATGGCTCTTCAATGCCGGATAGGCTTTGGTTAGATCCAGCGAGTGAAAACTGGTGGAGCCGAAACGACGAGCCGTCCTTTCAGCAGGCCGGCCAATCGCGATCAGAGAACCGGTATACTCCCGCAAGAGAGTTGTTTTCTCAAAATCTGATTCTACGCGTTCCAACTGCTGGCGGAGGTTTGCGAGTTCGGCGTGCCAGACTCGCTGGGCATCACGACCATTTACCTCATCCCGTCCCGGAGCTAGGTGGCATTTCAGGAATTCCATGAAGCGCGATTTCTTGAGCGGTCGTTCCATGCGCCGGCAGTTAGATTCGAAGAAGCCTTTTAGAACACCTGGCCCGGTGAGGATACCAGCACTTTCGGAAGATTGGCAGATCCTGATTCAGTGTGAGCCCAGGACCAGGTATTTCTCTCTCTACGGCCTCACTCCAAAGTTCCCCCCTCAGCGCGCTGACGGAAACCCCTGGCATCTTCGCGCCCCGCACTCTCTCTCACCGCCAAGTCTTCCTCGCCCAGAAATGGTTCCCGTTCCTGGCCTGCAGCCAACTCCCAAAACTCATTCCGCCACTGCCGATCCTTCTGATCGCTCCTTAATCCCTCCCAAGGTACGGATGCCTCAAAGAGACCCTAGCAATCGGTCGATTGTGGTATTCTCCAAAGTTCGCGAGAAGTCCCGTTTTGTAGGATTGATGAGCGACCATGGCTGAAACTGAGCAGCCGATACCGTCCCCAAGAGCCCTGACGGGTAGCTCCGTTCGCTCCCGGGCGCCTCATCTCGGGAAGTGGGGGTAAGCTTGGTCCCCTTTGCTCGAGACCTCTCCGAACTTGGCTGCCATGTTGCGGTGCCGGTCCGTTTTGCATACTACATCGAGCGCACCAGACAATCCCTACGTAGACGTCTTGCCGACGCTCCGGCTGGCGATCTGCTCTCCCAGTACTTCGAGCGTGGCAAGATGCTGCGTGCATTTCTAACTTTTGCGGCAGCGGCGGCGGTCGGGGCTGATCCCGAGAAGGTCGTCATGGCAGCCGAAGCGGTGGAATTATTGCACGGCGCTTCACTCTTTCATGACGACATCATTGACCATGCCTCCCACCGCCGGGGAATGATTTCGCTACATGAGGCGATTGGACCCGGGAAGGCACTCGTGGCTGGCGATGATCTGCTCCTACGAGCGTTTACCGCATTGTCTGGGGCCCGCAGCTGTTGCGCGCCGGGGACAGTATTTGACGCCATGGAAGCTCTCAATTTGTTGGCCCTCGATTGCTGCCGTGGGCAGTTCGAAGAACTATGCGCGGGGCGCTGGATCTCTGAGGAAGACTACGCCGCCATCATTAGCCGTAAGACGGCCGCTCCATTTGTGGCCGCAGGTGTTTTGGGAGTCCTCCTAGGCGGCGGCGACACGACTCAGCAGGCCCAGATTCGCACCTATGGGCAACATCTCGGCATGGCCTTCCAGATTGATGACGACCTTCTCGATGTCATCGGCGAGCCTGGCGCCCTGGGCAAACCTGTAGGTAACTCTCTCGCGGAAGGCCGCCCCATGCTTCCGCTGATCCTGCTCTGGAAATTTGCGCCCGACGACGATGTGCGCAACAAATTGCGCAAGCTGGACGAGGGCGCGTGGAATCGGCAGGAGTTGATCGGACTCCTGGAGCAGTACGGTGTCGTCGAACGTGTGCGGCAGGAGAGGCAGCGTCATTTAGACATGGCGATTGGAGCCCTTCAAAGCTTCCCGAACGTCTCCGGAGTGGAAGCCTTGCGCGTGCTGGCTTCGCGCGCGGTTCCAACCTCGGCAATAGGACTCCTCCCCTGCTCACCTGGAAGCTAAGGCGATAAGTGCGCTACCAGTTCTTTGGCTTGAAGGGTTTCTCTCTGTCTTCGCAACGCTCCTGATAGACGAACAGGTCGCCGAACTGGCTACGAAGACCGGTCACCACCGCCGGCGACTCGTGAATTACGATCGTTCGACCGCTTCGCGCCAGTTCAAGCGCGAGTAACAGTGGCTGCGACTCTTCCAAGATTTCTGTGTCAGGCTTGTAAGTCACGAACCAGAAATGAATCGGTTCATCTTCAGGACAGGCGCGCAAATACTTGGTTACCTGAAACTGTAGGTGCTTGCGATTCATAGTGTCAGTGGCCCCGGCCTGGAGTAGTTCATAGTGGTGCCTCTCGGCAAACAACTGCAGCGCCCGATTGTCCCGGGATAGGCAAGGCCCTCCGTACCCGAATCCATACTGTAGGAATTTGCTTCCGATGCGCGTATCCGCACCGATTGCCGCAAGTATCTGCTCCGGCTCCGCTCCGCAGGAGCCGGCCAAGTCTCCGACTGCATTGGCGAATGCGATTTTCATGGTCAGCGCGCAATTCGTGGCTAACTTTGCGATCTCCGCGCTTAAAGGCTTCATCCGGTGAACTGATGGCGTGTTGGCGCACAGCCCGCGAAAGATGCGTTCCAGCTTTTCGCCTGCTTCGGTGTCCGCCTGGCCGATGAGAATCTGATCGGGAAACTTCTGATCGCGAAGGATGCTTCCCTGAGCGATGAAGGCCGGTGTGTAACTCAAGGCATAACCAAATTTCCTTGCCGTATCCGCCTTCGAATCGCAAAAGCCAGGAAATGTCGTGCAAACGAGGGAGAGCTCGACGCGCGGCCGCCATGAGTCAAGCCGAAACAACGCTGCCAACGCGGCATCGAGGTTTCGCTGGTCGTAACCTTCTTTCTCCGCAGCAGGGGTATCCACCGCCAAAAAGATCACCTCGGGATCGAAAGATGGAATCTGGCTGATGTCCTCTGCAACCTGCAAACTACGAGCGGCTCTCAACGCGGCCTCGACCCCAGGTTCCGACGTTCGAAAGATCTTTTCACGGATCTGCCTGACGTGTTCAGCGTTTTTGTCGATGCCGAGCACACCATAGCCCGCTTTCTCGAGATTCAAAGCCAGGCAAAGCCCGATTCTTCCGATCCCGATAACCACAATTCTTTCAAACATCAATCACCAGCCGAAGCACTTCGGGCCAGAGTGCGAGTGTCATTCGCCGAAGGTGGAGGAAATACAAGTTCTTCCAATTCCACATCGGAGAAACCCCAGGTGGGCGGATTCAGATTGAATGGCTCCCTTTTTTCGAACGCATGCAGCGCTACTTCCTGGATCAGGCTGTAATCGAGCGCTGGACGGTCGGCCAAGAACCTGACTTTGTCAAGGGGCGCCAAAGTCTCCCATCCCTTTGTGTGGTCGATGTGATAGGTACATGCCTGCAGAGGGAAGACATGCTGTTTGTAACCGAGCGCAGCTGCGGCGATCAATCCAAGGGAATCGATATGCAGAGAGTAGAGATCAAGCTCGAGATATCCCTGTATCGCATTCCAAGCTTCTCGGGACATTAACGTAAAATCTCCGCAAGCGAAAAGATCCAATTGGTAAAACAACTCCTTTCCCGGATTCCAGTAGAGGCCGACGCCGTGAGCCATCTTGTCGAGAAACCACTTTAGGACCCTTCCCCTGTCCTGCTGCCCGAGGAGCTCCAGGTTGATATTCCTATAACGGCGATCCCTACCCAGCCTACGAATTACATTTCGTTCGCACCAGGCCAGCTGTTGAGCCAAATCCCATCGCGGATCGATGCCGTCGGGAACATCGCATCGATTGGCCCGATAGTAGGTATCAGGTTTGAACGATCTCTCAGCCAGGGCGCAAAAGAGCGCATCCGAAAAAAGCAGGTCGATATTCGTGCACAAAATGAATGCCCCTCGTGCCCGGCGGATGCCCACGTTCTTGGCGGTCATCTGAAATAAGTCAATATCGGGAGCGCGTCGATAACGACGATGAATCTCGTTTGGCACGGAAATATACCGGAGTAACAGGCAATCGTCCTCGGCTGGTTTCGGCAGCACTTCGTGCAAGCGCGGGCGGTCCGCCGGCGGATTCCACTCAACGAAAACTACTTCAATTGGGAAACGATAGCGTCGCGATTGTTCCAGGAGTCCCTTTTGAAAGAGTCGCATCCGTCCCAGGATATTCCCTCCATGATCGTCATTTCGTGAGGAGACAACAATGGATAGGTAAGGATGCTTCCCGTCAGGAGGGGTATAGCTTGTCATGGCGCGAGTGATTATAGTATCCGAAAGGCCAAGTTGCGACAGAACAAATGCCATGGACGAAATCAGGAACAAGAACCTGATAAAGCAGCTTGATGCGGCGGAGAACGACCGTGAGTTCCTTGTTTTCGGTCAGCCGCAAATACTCGAGGATGAGATTGAAGAAGTCGTGGCCTGCTTGCGTTCCGGCTGGATCGGCACAGGTCCACGTGTAGCCCGATTCGAGCAAGACTTTGCCGCATTCAAGGGAGTGGAACGCGCCGTCGCGGTGGGCTCCTGTTCAGCCGCTATTCATCTGAGCGTGGGTATCTGCATCGAACCCGGAGATGAGGTGATCACTTCGGCGCTCACCTTCTGTAGCACCGTGAATTCGATCATTCACGCCGGCGGCCGTCCTGTGCTGGCCGATATCGATCCCGGTACCATGAATCTCGACTCGCGAGACGTCGAAGCTCGGATTACGTCGCGAACCCGCGCGCTCGTGCCGGTCCATTTTGGAGGACGTCCTTGTGATATGGATGCGCTGCTCGCCCTGGCCGGTCGCCATGGTCTGCGAGTCATTGAAGATTGCGCGCATGCGATCGAAGCCGAATACCACGGCGTGGGCACGGGCAGAATCGGTGATTTCGGGTGCTTCAGTTTCTATGCCACCAAGAACTTGACCACCGGCGAAGGTGGGATGGTCCTAGCGCGTCGGCCGCAGGACCTTGATCGCATCAGGACTTTGGCGCTGCACGGGCTGAGCACCGATGCCTGGAGCCGATTTCAAGACACCGGCCAAAAGCACTCCTACGCAATTCAGGTAGGATACAAATACAACATGACGGATCTGCAAGCCGCCATCGGCATTCACCAACTACGCCGCATCGAGCGCAATCGACGTCGCCGCACCGAGATTTGGTCACGTTACCAGGATGCGTTCCAGGATCTTCCCGCAGACCTGCCAGCCGCCCCGGGGCCCGATACCCGGCATGCTGCTCACCTTTATACGCTCCTGATCGACGAATCTCGCGCAGGCATCGGGCGCGACGACTTTCTGGACGCAATGAAGCGCCTCGCAATCGGCGTGGGAGTTCACTACTTGAGCATCGCCGAACACCCCATTTATCGAGAGCTTTTCGGCTGGGAACCTGAAACGTGGCCCGAAGCATATCGCGTCGGGAGACGGACGGTCAGCTTGCCCCTCAGCCCGAAGCTCACAGATGCCGACGTTGAACGGGTAATCCGTGCCGTTCGAAAAACACTTCGATCGGACTGAAGCCTTAGCTTTCCATTTATTTCTTGGCCATGTCTGTTGGAGGCCGCCGGTCCAAGGATGCACCCGCTGCCGGAGTGCCACTCGCCTGCGTTTCTTTATGCAAATGCTGCCGGTTTTGCAGGAAGTGGCGGTCAAGCCTCCAGTCAAGACTGAATTCCGGTTTCGTGCACTCAATTTCAAAGAAATCCACCGGGAAAATATAATCATTCCAGTTCTTGATCTGCGCTAACCCGGTCAATTCCTGGAACTCGTTTGAAATAGCGAGATCTTCAAATTGCCGCAATTCTAACTCAATTGCCCGCAGAAACCGGAGGACAAAGCCCTTGCGCCGAATGTCCTCTACCACAACATTCAAATCGCTGACTTCGTAATGATAGGACTCATTGATCTTGCGAATCTCTCGTTCGATCGGCTCACGGTGCTCCAGGCGGAGCGGAACGCGTCGGAAAAGGTCTTTGATGTAAAGTCTTCCTCCCGGCTTTAGCACATCCCAGGCAGCCTCGATCAGCCGCCGTTTGTCCCTCGAATGACCAAAAGACTCTAGGAAGTAGACAATGTCATAAGTTCCGGGGCTGAAGAGTTCCGGCAGCTTGTGATAGTCACCCAGGATCACCCTGACTCGCCCTTCCAACCCGGCCGCTTGTGTCCGGTCGCGCGCGACCTCGTATTGAACATTGGAAATTGTGATGCCGTCCACATACACACCAGCCCGGCTGGCAAAATGGATGGCCGGCGCCGCAATCCCGCACCCTGCGTCTAAGACGCGTTGCCCTGGTTCAAAGCCGATGCTTTTAATCTGGTAGTTGAGCAGGTCAACGATGTCCCGGGTTCGCAGGGCTTGGATCACGTCTCCATAAACCTTCATGAATTGCTGGTGGCGGGCGTCGTAAAACTCTCCGACTCGGCGAGCGTGAGTGCCATCGTAAGGAGTCCTGGCTTCGGGTTGCGTGTGCTCACGACCTCTACGGCTCGCCAGACGGGATATCCTGTATTTGATTTGGTTGAAGATATTTCCTGGGGCATAGGTCTCCCAGAAGGTTCGTTCATCGGCAGGAACGCGGCTTGTCAAACTTTCTTGAGCCACGAGAGTTCTGCAGGTACTATAGCACCCGGTCTGCCGCATTGTGTGATTCTTATGCGCTGGATGCGTGTATTCTCGATCTTGCTGCTGGCATTCACGAGCGGATGCCACGGTCGGAGTGGGCACGGAGATCACGACAAGATAGCACTGGGCCAGAATGTTACGGTGAACGGCAAGCCTCTGGACCCGGTGTTCAAAGACTTCCCGCAAAGCTGGCGGCAGTTCATCAGCAAGAAGCCCGAATTTGCGATCCCTGTGACGGGCGCCGCACCCAAGCAAGAAGCAACGTCACCTCAACCCACCATCATTCCTCAATGTGTGTATTCTCCGGAAGCTCAGGGTTACGTTCCCCAGGTGAGCCTCACTTGGGATGAGCCGTCGGGGCCCGCCGTGGAGCCCCCCGCTATCGCCGCGCGAAAGCCGCCGGAGAAAGCGCCGAACCAGCAGGAAGAACCTTCCGTCCGCCGTTTCGATCTCGGCCTGCTCCACGATCCTTTTGGACGCAATCTGTTTTCGAGCGCAATGTCCACCGACAAGTTGCGGCGCTTCAACCTGCCGCCGAACAGTGCTCTTGTGAACAATCAGGAAGCTGTGCTCCTGACCGGCCCGGGCTTGTTTCCAAAACTCATGGATTATCGGGCGCTTACGGTGCGGGACAGCAGCACCAACCGCCAATTCTTGAAGCAGACTGTGGTTCTTCGTGAATTGAGCGAAGGCATCACCAACAAAATGCGTGTGAGCCATCTGGTGGGCAGAGAGTGGAACACCGATCAGCATTTTGTCTTCCTGGTCCCAGTATGCCCGACTCGATTCTGAAGGAAACACCGGTTATGCTCGAAATTCCAAGCACGACAACTCGCCTGATCCAGCGGACGGCACTTCCGCTGGCGGTTTGCGCGGCGCTATCCGTCTCCGCCTTCGGACAGATCACCAGCGAGTGGTTTGATATCAATCCGTCGCACTCTAATGGCGGACCGGAACAGCGCCGCTGGCGGCAGAATCAATCATGTGGGCGCGGCCGGCGATTTCAGCAAAGTCTATGCCGCCTCCGAATGGGGAGGACTCTACCAGAGTTTCGATCAAGGCAACACCTGGGTGAAGATTCAAACCTTCAGTCCGGCGGCGACGTGCGACGTGAAAGTCGACCCCCGCGATAATTCAAGAGTCTACGCAACATCTCTCTATGATGGCCGTGTGAATCCCCAGTCCGGCATTCAGCGCAAGCCGCGGCTTTTCCGGTAGTGGTACAGTTGTACCACTACCGCTTTTCCAGACTTCTTGACGCGCCGGGTTCTGCGGCGTACGATACACACATCTGTCGCATTGCAAGCGTCTTATGCGCTGGATGTGCTTATTCTCGATCGTCGTCATGGTATTCATGAACGGATGCCGCGGCAGTGGTGGGCGTGGTGAGCATAACCGCACCGAAGTAAACTCCAAGGCACAGAGCCCGGAATTCAAGGATTTCCCGAACACCTGGCGGCAGTTCATCAGCAAATCTCCAGAGTTCACTGTGCCCGTCACCGGCATCGTCAGGCCTGAAAGGGCAGCCCCAGAACCCATCATCTCGTCCGAATGCGTCTATTCTTCTGAGGCTCGCGGCCTTGTGCCGGTGGTGACGATCAGCTGGACTGTTCCCGCGGGCCAGGTGACGGAGACGGAGACTGCCGCCACAGCCGCGAGGCAACAACCGGCGGAAGCACCACTGCGGCGCTTCGACCTCGGCCAGCATTACAAGTCCTTCGAACGCAACCTCTACTCGAGCGCCCTCTCCACCGACAAGCTCAAGCGGTTCAACCTTCCATCGAACAGTGCACTGGTAGGTAACCAGGAAGCGGTGGTAGGGGCGGGGCCGGGATTGTTTCCCGTTCTTGCGGATTACCGGGTCGAGGAGATCAAGGACCAAAAATCCAATCGCCGGTTCTACAAGGAAACCGTAGTGGTAAGCGAACTGAGCGAAGGGATCTCCAACACCCTGCGTGTGAGCAGTCTTGCCGGAAGGGAGTGGAAGACTGACCAGGTGGTTCAATTCATGGTGCCCGTATGCCTGGTCTCATTCTGAACGAAGCAAAACGCGCTATGCCAGCATCGCCCAGCATCACGGTCCGTCGGATTCGCGGGATGGCACTCTTGCTCGCGGTATGGTTGGCGGCTTGCGGCTCCGCCTTCGGACAGATCACCAGCACGTGGTTTGACATCAATCCGTCCCACTCCAATGGCGACCGGAACAGCTCGAGCAGCGGCAGGATCAATCATGTGGGCGCTGCCAGCGACTTCAGCAAAGTCTATGCTGCCTCCGAATGGGGAGGGCTCTACCAGAGTTTCGATCAGGGCAACACTTGGGTGAAGATTCAAACCTTCATCCCGGCGGCCACCTGGGACGTGAAGGTCGACCCTAACAATAATCAAAGGGTTTACGCCACGTCGGGCTACGACGGCCGCGTGAGTCCACAGTCGGGCATCAGCATCAGCAACAATGCCGGCGCAACGTGGACAGCCGTGAACATCCCGGCCTTGAATACTTTGGCCTGCAATAATCCGCTGGCGAGCGCTCAGCCGACCGGCTGGGGGATTGCCATCAATCCCAACGTGCCCTCAACGGTGTTTGTCGGCACCAGTTGCGGGCTGGCGCGCTCGCTGGATTCCGGCGCCACCTGGACCTTCATTGATCCCTCTCCCGCTGATGGCGCGGAACAGATCTATGCTGTGATCGCCCAGGACCGCACTACGGTGGATGTGGTCGGCGACAACGGACACTTTCGTTCCACGGACAATGGAGCGACTTGGACGGCCGCGTCCACTCTACCGGCTGCTGTGAATCCCAACATTGGCCCGGAAAGCGGGCTTGCCGCATCACCCAGAGAGAGTTACGTTCTGTTGGCCGCAGTGAACGGGCAGAATATTTTCGAGTCTGACAACGGCGGCGTCACCTGGGCCACGTCGCTGGCGCTGCCGACGAACGGCGGCACGACTAACGTCCAAGGGCGGGTCCCTTTTGTCAAGACCAACCAACTGTCCGCCTCCAATCAATTCGATGTGTGGTACGGAGACATCAACCTCTACAAAGTCACGGCGACAACACCTTCAACGCTGGCTCCCGGCCCCCCCGCGCGCGTGCCTACCAATAGCTGGTCCAGCGTGCAGGATGGTGCGCACGACGATACTGGCGACGTGATGTTCGATCCGCGGTTCCGGGCTGGCGCTTGTCCCGCGGTGTTCAGCGGCGACGGCGGCGTTTTCCGCAATACCAATCCGAACAATCCCGGCTGTCAAAATCCGAGCTGGGACCAGCCCAACATTACGCCACATGCGACCTGGCTGTGGGGCTTCGATGGAGTTCGGATCTCGCAGGGGCAGCATGCCCAAACTTATGGACTGCAGGATGACGGAGGCTGGGCCGCAACCAACGTCGCCGAGGGACAAAATCCTCCTGGGCCCAACTGGAACAACTACACCTGCTGTGACATCATGCACAACACCGAAGGAGCCGGCCATATCCTGGCTATCGAAGGCTTCTGCGGGTCCTGCGGGCACGGCGGTTTTCCTCTTGACGTCAGGGACCAGGGAGGCGGGGGCGGCGGGGAGATTTCCAACTATCCTTCGAACCGGCCCTTCGCGGCCTTTTCAAACGGCAGAGAGAACTTCCCGTTCGGGCCCACAGGCTACGTAGTCAACATGACCAGCACGTGTGGGAAGAGCTGTACGGGCGGAGATGTGTACGTAACCAACAACATCGATTCTCCGTCCTGGACCTCGTTGAAATCACCGACCTCCGCCACCACGGGTGTAGGCAACATCAAGGTGGCCAACCTGCAGGGCCAGCCTAATGTCTACTATCACACCAGCAACGGGGACCCGGAACTCCAGGGATTGATCTTCAGATCGACTATGGTGGGCGCCAATCTGGCCGGTGGCGCAAACTGGGTTCCCCTGCCCCTGCCCGCGAATATCGGCACGGTGACGGCTTACGACGTGGATCCTACCAATGGGAACCACATCATCATCTCCGGCATCAGTAATATTCCGCCCAACAATTTCCAGATTTTCATTACCCAGGATTTTGGCTTGAACTGGACCGAACTGGGCAACCTGGAGAACCTGATGCAGGGGATTACAGCCGGAGCAGGACCCATCTGGGTCAACCGCACCAACCAGGGCAGAACCACTGGTTTCCTCAGCGTCGGTACGCACTGGCAGCCTTCGCTGTTCAAGTTCGATCCTCTGGATCCGAGCACGATCGTGGCCGGCGCCATCGATTCGGGCGTATTTGTGTCTCTGGATAACGGCGGCAACTGGCAGTCGGTCTCCAACAACCTCAGCCCGACGTCGGCTTCGCCTGGAGTCCGGGCGCCGATCTTCGCCTACTTCAGCCCGGGGCGATTCAACGCTTCCACCAACGCCTTTGACGTGTGGGTCGGAACCAGGGGCTCGGGTGTGTGGAAGGTAGTGCTGGAGAGGCCTGCCCCACCACCGCCGCCACATTAATTTCTCTTCTCAGGGCCAGCGAACCATGCATCGCGGCGCTGCCTTGTCGAAAGTCAAAGACTTTGAATGTTCGCCGGATACGGTGTTAGTCTTGGGCGGCGTGATCGTCGCCGCTCCAACGATAGGTCGCGAGCAGCAGCTTGCAAAATGGTTCCCTGCCTTGCTGTTCGTCCTGGCCTGCCTTCAGTATTGCAACACCGTGACCTACGACTATGCGTGGGACGACAAACTGGTCATCACCGCAAACACCTATACCACTCGGGGCCTGAAGGGATTGCCCGACATCTTCACCAAGCGCGTCAGCATTCCTTATAAGAGCGAATACCGGCCGGTTCCCCAGGCACTCCATGCCATTGAGTACGACCTTTTTCGCGGGAGCCCTCATGCCGGGCATGCGTTCAATATTCTCTGGTACGCATGCGCGTGCGTTCTGGTTTATGCGTTCGGGCGATTTGTTTTCTTCCAACTCGGCGAATTATTCGCCTTCCTTACCGCAGTGTTATTCCTCGTTCATCCGCTTCACGTTGAGGTCGTCGCCAACATCAAGAGCCGGGACGAGATCTTGGCTCTGTGTTTTGGCTTGTCGGGGATCATGCTTTTGGTCAAGGCGCTCGAGCAAAAGCGATGGCTACTGTACGTAGGCGGAGTAGCGTGTTTTCTCGCCGCATGCTTGTCCAAGAGCAATGCCGTTACCATGCTCCCACTAGTTCCCTTGGTCGCCTGGTTTCGCTCTCCTGGGCTGAAAGTGAGCCGGACTCTGGCTGCAAGCGGCGGCATCCTCGCCGCGTGCACCCTCGCGCTGGTTGCGCTCATCAGGCATTCGCAAACCACGGTGTCCCCCGACCTCGCCTTGCACTTGAACTCCAGCGTGCTCAACAACATCTTCTTATGGTCGGCGCACACGGAAACAATCAAACCCACGGCACTGGTCATCATTGCCCGGTATGTACGGTTGTTTCTTTATCCTCATCCTCTGATTCACCAGTATGGCTACGATCAGGTTCCATTGAACCACTGGGCAGACGTGACCACCTGGCTGGTGATTGCCGGCCTGGCAGGACTGGCCCTGTTCGTCTACAGGGCGTGGAAGCGCAAAATCCCTTTGTCTTTTGCAGTGGTGTTTTTTGCGGTCACCTATTCGGTTTACTCCAACCTGCTGTTCTTTGCTCCAGACACCATGGCGGACCGTTACATGTTCATCCCGTCGGTGGGGTTGGCCATGATTGCGGTCTACGCCGTATTCAAGCTGGCCTCGCTTGACTTAAGCGCGACGGCCCTGAGCGGGACAAGAGCCCGAGTCGTCATGGGACTGTTTGGGATTGTGCTCGCGGCGTATTTCACCCGCACCGTGGTTGGCAGCCGCGACTGGCAGAATGATTCGACACTCATCCACAACCGCATACGCTACATGCAGAACAACGCCGCGGCCCAGGCCATCTACGGATATACCCTGAACAAGGAAAGGTACGAAACGGCCTCTCCCGAGCTGAAGGAACAGCGCCAGGTAGAGGCAATGAAGGCCTTCACCGACGCTATACGCATCTACCCGGATTTTCAGGCGGCCTGGATGGCGATCGGAAAGCTGTTTGCGGAACGCGGCATTTACGACAAAGCGGAACTGGCCTTCTTCAAAGCCCAACGTCTCGAGCCGCTTAGCCCTGACAGCTATTACTGTTTGGGTGCGCTATATGCTACCCAGCAGGACACGGATTTGGCTATCCCTTATTTGGAAAAAGCAGTCCTGCTGAATCCCCAGATGGAGGAAGCCTATGAAGCGCTGGGCAAGGCGTACCTGAGTAGCAACAACATCGAAAACCTCGGTTCCATGACCGCGACCGCGCGAAAGTGGTTTCCCGATAACACCAACCTGGAGGCTCTGCAGGCCAGCTATTCCTTTCGCATGCGTGACGACGCGCGAGCGTTCGAGCTGGCCCGTGACGTCCTTTCGAAGGATCCTCAGAACACGCTCGCGCTGGCCGTGCTCTCCTCGCCCCGCGTACAAGCCTCTTTGACCGCAGGCTCGCAAAAGGTTCCCTAACATGGATGAGAAGATTTATATCGCTCATCTCATTAACCCCGTGCGTTCTCCCATCGCTCGCGAGCTTACGTACGCGCAGCCACTCACCTTCGAGTCGATGCGACGCGCGGCCGCAGAGGCTGCGGATGTGGCCCGCGTGGATCTGTTGACCGCACAGTACCCGGAGGATCATGAAATCATACCGCCGTACTTCACGCGCACGCGCGACCTGAATCGGTCAGTGGCTGATCTACACGACTTTTCGGTTCACAGAAAGCTGCCGCTGATCGGTGATCTCGTTCACAGGCTGTACACCGGATCCATTGCACCCTACCTGATCTACACTAACGTCGACATTATTCTGCATCCTTCCTTTTACCGGGAAGTCGTAGGGCGGATCAAGACGGGACTCGATGCTTTCATAATCAATCGACGCCGTGTGCCCGACCATTACAGAAGCATTGATGACCTACCTGTGATTTGCGCGTCGCGCGGCGAGGCTCATCCAGGATTCGACTGTTTCATCTTTCATCGTTCACTTTATCCATGGTTCCGATTTGGGCGCGTTTGCGTCGGCATTCCCTTTATCGAGATGATCTTCTCGCAGAACCTTTTCTGTTATGCCCAGCGCTTCGCATTATTTGATCGCGACTTCCTTACCTTCCATGTGGGGATGGAGATTTTCAAGAAGCGAGACCCGGAATACCTCAACTTCAACAAGGAGGAGTTTTGGCGCACCATTCGCCTTTTAGAGCTGGATCTCGATAGCCGCAAACTTCCGTGGGGCCGCCGAAATGTCTTCTACCGCATGTTGCGCTGGGGCTTGCATCCTGCGATTCCAATCCGGTTGGCGCTCATGCTCGAGCCGCGACGATGGCGATGGAAGTCCCCTTCACGCTCATAGCTGAAGCTGAAAATCCGCGGAGTTAGCCTTGAGAAGCTCCTCTAACCGGGTCTCGAGCGACTCGTCCGGGTCGCAAATGGTGGCAGCGGGACCGTGCTGCAGCCGCGCGGCGGCGCGAAATGCCGCCGCGCAGTTGAAATATCGGTCCGCACTTACGCATGCGCACGCAAACCCGTCTGGCTCCAGACGGTCCACCTGGTATCCCAGTTGTTGATTGAATAGCGCGATCCTCCGCAGCTGAGGATGGTAGTGCGCCTGCAGCGATGTCAATTGCAGCACCACAAACGCGAAATCCATTAGCGCCAAAATCGCTCGTGCTGCCTCCGGTCGCCCCACAAATCCTCGGTCTCCCACGAAACCTCCCGCTTCCCCGTGTCTTTTTACCCAGTCGATGTCCTTGATATGAAACATGGCGAAAGGAACACCACAGCTGTTGGCGACGAAGTACCAGTTCGCTTTCAGGTCCAGGCCCTCGAACCACTGTATCTGGGCCGCCCGAGAGATGTGCTGCCGGAACCGCATGCCCTTAAGAACGAAATCCTTGTTGCGCCATTGACGTACGAGTTCGATGTGATGAGGTTGCATCCTCTCAAGGGTTATCCCGAAACGTGCGAACCGCATCAGACCACCGCCTTGATAGTAAACGCTGGCTCCCCTGATCCCATGGTATGGATTTGCGAAATGTATTCGCCCAGGATGCCCAAGCTTAAGAGAATTAGGCCAGAGGAAAACGTAATCGTCACGATCAACGCAGAAAATCCCATTTGTGCCCCAACAAACATCTTGCGAACCAGGAAGTAGATGCCCAGTGCGAACGACATGAACGAGGAAAGGAAACCAAGGGCGGTGATCAACCGAAGCGGAAACTTGCTGTACGTAATGAGCAGCGTCCAGGCAGCCGCGAACAACGTGAGGAACGAGTATCCCGACCGCCCCGTGTGGCGTGAACCGTGTTCGACCGTAACCGCTCCGATGCGCGACGTTTGCCATGCCAGGACAGGATCCACAAGTACCCAGGGGCCCGGACACGTATTCAAGGATCGCAGTATTTCCGACCGGATCAGACGAAACGACGACCCATCGGGAAATGTCGGCGCCATCCGCCGAAGCAGCACGCGAAACATTCGAGAGCCAACGCGGTGCAAGAAATCGTGTTGCAGCTTCGTGTACATTCCATAGACGATGTCGGGCTGCTGCTCCAAGGCGTATCGCCAGAGCTTGATGATCTCCCGAGGGTGCGGCTGCATGTCATCATCGATGGTCACCACCCAATCCCCATGGGAATGAAGGAGCCCACAATACGTAGCGGCCTGTTGGCCGGAGTTCTTCGCTAGCCGGAAACCACGAACCAGCTTCCCGTACTGCTTCTTCAATTCGAGTATCACGTTCCACGACTCGTCCCTGCCGCTATCGTCGACAAACAAAGCCTCGAATCGCAGGTGCAAGACGTCCATCGCTTCGTGAATGGCAGAGAAGACCTCGGGAAGCGTGCTGGCGCTGTTGAAGACGGGAATGACGACACAGATATCGAGTTTATCTTCCATTGACGTCGGCGATCTCGAGAGGCTCGGCACAAAAGACCGAATTGCTGGTGATCAGAGAGCTTCCCCATGAGAAGCCCGCCCCAAAACCGGAGAGAACCAGGCTCGTTGAGCGACCAGCCAGTTGTTTCCCGAGGCGACGGCATATTGTAACTGGGATGGTCGCGCAACTTGTGTTGCCATACTCGCTTAACGTTTCCGGAGCCTTGCAAGAAGGGATACCGAGACGCCGCACAATGCATTCGTTCAGGACACGATTCGCCTGATGGAAGATGTAATAGTCGGGTGAGTTGATGTTGACACCCGCGAACTCCAGCAGCTCCATTATATTCGAGGGTACGTACCTGGCACAATACTGCAGAACGTCCAGACCCCGCATCGACAAGTGGATCGGGGCACGCACAACATTGGCCGACTCCTCTCTCATGACAAGGCTCTCCGGGCCGAACGGCTGCCTGGCTCCGCCGCCCTCGACCCGAAGGATTTCCGCGCCACCCCCTTCGCTGCCAAGATTGAAGTACATCGGCTGGCTTTGGGGGGCCCTTTCAAGAACCGTAGCGGAGCCGGCGTCCGAGAAAAGCGGCAAAGTACTTCCGTCTTGCGACGAGATGATGCGGGTAAGAGTGTCGCCCGCTAGCAAGAGCCCTCTTTCAATACCGGTGGAATGCATGAGGCCCGCCAGCGACGCCAACCCGTACACGTAGCCCGCGCAACCCTGATTTAGGTCCAGCAGATAGGTGGAGGAGGCAAGTCCAAGCTGGCGCTGCGCGAGCATACTGTTTCCGGGCAGAGGATAATCGGGAGTCTGGGTTACGAAGGCCAAGATGCCAATCTCCGCCGGGCGAATGCCCAGCTGCTCCAGAAGGCAACGGGCTGCCGCCACGCATAAATCTGAAGCGCAGATCGAGGGCGGGGCCTTCCTCCGCGCCTCGATTCCGACGGCTCGAGCGAAGGCCTTTCGTTCAGATTCGTTCAGCAGATCTAGGTCCTCGTTCCGGACCATCTGGGCAGGAAGAGCGACCGAAACCGCACTCCACCTGATATCAGGGATCGAGAAGACAGCCATTACTTAGCCATTCTCTGCGCGACAATGCGATACAGATCTTGTATGGTATGGGCTTCTCTGAACTCCTCTCCCGACAAAAACACGCCATAGTCGCCCTCGAAGCCGACAACCACCATTAAGGCTCGAAGGGAAGTCCAGTTGGGTAAATCCTCGAGGCGCGTCTTAAGATCCATCCCCTCACCGAGAGGGCTCTCCAGGTAGCTTTCGAGGTTCCGCACGAAAGTCTCTATATCTAACGTGTCTCTTTCCATCAGACAATACCCTGATTGTAATGCGCACTCCAAAATCTGGTGGATTATGAAACGACGCACAAGCCCTGTCAATCGCAGGCAACTGCTTCCCTGCAGCTATCCGCACGCGACATCTAGGGGAGAGCGGCTTGCCTTGCATGATGCGGACGTAGGCGGTTTCTCCGCGTTGCCCCTTGAAGGAAGTTGAGGACCATAAGAAACCTCCGTTGTAATGCAAGCTCCATATCTACTGACGTTAGTTTTTAAAGCCGCTGTTGACGGTTACTTTTGAAATAGGGCGTTACCTTCCTCGGTGAAGAAGGATAGATGCGCGATGCGCGATATTAAAATCTCGAATCAGACTTAAAATTAAGTTGAGTTAGCCCCACTGATCTTCCGGATTTGTCCAAATTGGAGTCTATCGAGTTGAGTTCGGTCAGCGCCTCCGACAATTCAGGCCCTTTCTTGTCTTGGAGCAATCTGGAGCAACGCTGAACGTCGGTAGGTCTTCTATATTATTGAAATAAATGGTAGGCCCGTGGGGACTCGAACCCCAGACCTCTACCGTGTCAAATCCGGGCCGTAAGATGCACCGCCCTGCAAGGCGGAGCAGCAAAACGCACCAAAGGTTAAGACCTGATGCGGGTTAGGTCCCCTCTAGCACGCATGGAACTGCACCGGGCCGAACATGCGTTTTCATGCAAAGAAGCCCAGGGTTACGACACAAAGTACGGCACAAGGTCCAGCCATTCTACTTTCCACCCTGACTTTGGCTTTTTCCGCCGTCCAGCCTGCGCGCGAGCAGACACAGACGAAACGACAGTTTTGCCGGGAGCGAGTGCGGACGCGGTTACTCTGACTTAAGGCTGCGAATTTCCTCAGGCGACCTTCCCTGTCGCCTCCGTCGCAGATCCGTTGAACCCGACTGCTATTGATGATATAGGCATATTACCTCCAAACAGAACTATGCGTCTGAATCGGCGAGACACAATAAGACATGAGCAGTAGATAGGTTGGGAAGACAGCCAAACATGAAGCTTCATCAATACGTCGTGAAGGAGTACGCCCTAACGGCCTCGAGCACGACGTTGACGGTAGTGAGGGAGGGCCGAAGATCTCATCTGAAGGACGACTCAAGCGGTTCTCCCCTTTCCCATCATCTCGCCGGACAACTGCCGTATTTTTATCGAGAACCGGAAAAACTCGCTAAAGAGTTTGCCGAGGAGATGGCAGGGCGTCGCAACGCTTTGGACCTCCTGTATGATCTCACTGTAAAGATGCCAACGACGCCGAAATTTCAGCAGAGTCACTGTGGCGAAATACTTTCGGCGCTGTTCCTCGAAGAGGTGCTCGGGCTGCGTCGTTTAATGTGCAAGCTCACGCTGACCACGGCCGAAAATACAAATGTCCACAAGATGGACGGCTTCTTCGTCGATACCACCAAGGAGCCTTTCACGTTTTATGCGGTTGAAGCGAAGTCGAGCATCCTTCCCACTCCGAAAACTTCTGCCAAAGGACACCGGCACGGTATACTGCGTCAATTGATCGACTCTCTCGAGAACTATGGCGCAGTCGACGAACGATTCGACTTCACGACCGTGCGTGACAATCTTGAAGCCTCATTCAGCGAGGCTGAAGCAAAAACAATTAGGGCTGCGCTGTTCCCGCCAGGTCCCACAAATCTAGTGCGCTTGGGCATGGCGGTGATCAACGAGTCCACCGTGGACCCGAAAGATGACGATTTCATTTTGACGGAAGTTTGTCCTGTATCCTTTAATTTTCGTGCTGTTACGGTCGCAGACCTTTCCGGCCTGGCGCAGACCGCTTACGACAAGGTCTTCAAACTAAAAGGATCGACAAATGTTTAGCGTTGAAGAGCTATCGACCGTTCTCGAATCATCGTGGTTTCTAACCGGCCGTCGAGAGCTGGAACGGGACATCCTTCGGTCGCGCCTGGGATTGGACCTCGTTTCCACGCGCGGAGAAGATCAACTTCGTTCCCTCCGTCGCTTCACCGGCGCGGTACTTTCGAGTCTGTCCAACTGGGAGAATCCGCGCGACGGAATAGCCCGTCAGCTCTGTCTTTCCGCTGCGGATATCGAAGCCGCACTTGCACTTTTGCATCTCGATGATCTCACTAGCATGAGCCACCGGCGTCATGTGCTGAGATCGGCAGTCCTCTACGACGTGGCGGGAATGCCCGGCGTAGCGGCTACATTGGCTCAACGGGACGGATTGGCAACCGACGCGAAGGATTTCTTCAGTCGAGGTGGAAAATGGGGCAGGCTTTCCTCGGAGGAACCGCCTAGCGCGGATCAAGATTCCATTCCCCAAGAATTTCCAGCCGACGGCGACGAACTCGTGAATGCCGCGCTCGGGGACGTCCTTGGAGTTTATTCGACGATACTTCAGAATCCGACAGAAGAGCCCAAGCTTGCACGTTCGGACCTGAGGCTTCTGGATTCCGTAGTGGGGCGATACTCATCTTTTTTGTCGCGTGACGAATGTTCCGCCTTGCAGCGTTCGCTAGAGCTAAGGTCACAAAATGCAACGCTCCGGCTGGCGAAGGCTCATTCATCGCTTCAAGAGTCCGCTCTACGAAACCTGCAGCTGCCCGCCGAAATGTGGCCCGTTCAGCGCAGGGCTATGGAGGAAGGGCTCCTATCCCCTGGCATTCTGAGCTTCGGGTTAGCAGCACCTACCGGAACAGGCAAAACAGCTCTCATGCGGCTGTTGATCGCCGACTTTCTTGAAAAGAACCCCACCAAGAAAGCTGTCTATGTTTCGCCCAGTCGGGCGCTTACCGCCCAGGTAGCCCATGAACTTTCGGGAGCCCTCAACAGGGTGAATAAGAAGGTCCTGGCTCTTGGCGCTCACCTGGCCTTCCACCCGGTTGAGAATCTCGACCCCGAAACCGCTGACGTTCTTGTCTTCACACCTGAGAAGGCTGACCTCATCATGCGGATAATGCCTGAAAGCCTCTCCCAGGTGGGGCTGGTTATCGTCGACGAGGCGCACCACATTGAGCAGGGAACACGCGGGATCCTCCTTGAGTTCTATTTGTGGAGGCTTCGTTCTCTGGTCCCTTCCGACAGCCGTTTTGTACAGCTTTCCGCCGTCGCTCCTAACATAAAGGACATGGTCGGGTGGCTCGGCGGCAAAGGACAAAGTAGCCGGTCCCTCACACTCGACTGGCGTACTAGCCGCCTTAGGATGGGAATCTTCGAGCGACGGACTGACGGTTCCGCAATCGTTCAGTTCGGCACGGAAGCTCCGTACGTCCTTCTGGAGCGAGGTGAGTGCCCTTCAGATCCCGTCGAGAATCTCGCAATGCTTGCCAATCGGCTGGCGGAGCACGGAATAGTCTTAGTCCTAACGACGAGCCCAGGCGCTGCCGAGAAGATAGCGGAAGAGGTCTCAAAACTCCGGAAACCCTTAAGTAAGTTAAGTGACACGGGTGAACGGCTAGATGCCCGTATCGAGCGAGAACTCTATCCCGACGCACCACTTCGCGATCAGCTAAGGAAGCGAGTCGTCTATCATCATGCTCAATTGCCTCCACGCGTCAGGCTGTCGATCGAACATTGCGTGGCGGATCGACAAGTGGATGTTGTGTGCGCTACAACCACGCTGGGCGAAGGGGTCAATTTTCCGTTTTCGACTGTGATCGTGGATTCTCTTGTCGGGAAGGGATATCAGCTTAGTCCTAGATCCTTATGGAACATCGCCGGACGTGCTGGTCGTTTCGGAGTCGATTCAGAAGGCCACTGTATTCTCTTCCGGCCGTCTAGGTGGAAGGCCAAGCTGTCGGAATATTCGCTGGAAGATTATCTTCGAACTAACCTCGCGGACATCCCTCCTGTACGCTCCGCATTAGCGAACGCAATCACGGATCTCAAACAAATGGTGGACGACGGCTCTGTCGATTTCGAGCAACTTGCCAACATTTCTCTGGGAGAGATTCAGAAGAAGGAGCACTCCTCTCGTGTTCCAATCGGGCCAGTGCGCGGATTGATCAACGTTATGCGGGTTGGCTATGCCCATGCCAACACATCGAAGACGATATCCGTGGAGACGGATACCGCGCCAGAGTTCGAAAGTGAACTTCTCGCGTCTCGCCAGATGAGCGAGCCGCAGAAGTCGTTTGCGCAGAAGCTGGGAAGGCAGCAGCGCCGCGTTGTACGCGATGCCCTGAAGGAGGACGCAGAGCTGGTTGCAATAGCAGCTCGAATCGGCTGGGCACTGGAGACGCAACAAAACCTTTATGAATGGCTAAAAGGGCTGGAAGACTGGCGGCTGAAGCAGTTCGGCGAGATGGTGGTCGGAGGAAAGATCCTGAGTCCCGACCGCCTTGGATATCTGTTAGGTCCTCTTTCAAAGCATATGTCCGAGTTCGAGGGTGAATCACTAGGTGGCTACACCTCTTATGTTGCTGTGAATTGGCTAAAAGGATTGCCTCTCACGGAGATCCAGAAATCCCAAGAGAAAATGGATTTTGGCCGCCTCGTTCGAGTCATTTACAGTCGCATTCAGTACATGTTGCCGTGGGCGTTGTTCGGTCTCCATGAATTAATAGGATATGAGTCTAAACGCAGGCACATCAAGGTTGGCGACGGTGTTAGGGACCTCTCGGTAATTGCAGCCGAGGGAGTCCCCAATTTCGATGCCCTCACGCTTGTGATGAGGCTCGATATTGAGCGAGTTGATGCGGCCCGCCTAGCGGCGGCATACCAGCGGGCGAGAACCGAGACGGACGTAGTAGGGTGGATGCGTGGTCTTCAATGGGAACGAGTCGTCGGTATTGTACGCGGACAGGATGGTAGACGGCTCGATCCGGACCTCCATTGGCTATGGCAACGGTTAAGAAAATAAAGACAGCAAGCGCCTAGGCGTCACCCCGACACCACTGTCTGCTAGCGCCTCTGCTGTTCCTGCCATATCTCCAGCAGAAACGTCGCGACTGTGATGGCAGCGTTCACTACCAGCCGGGCGTGCACAACTTCCAGCTCGCGGCTTTTGCTGCGCCCGTGACCCGTTCCGTAAAGGCTGCGCAGTTCCGCTACGCCATGCACGACCTGTCCCAGATTGCTCAGGGTCCGGCGCAGCGTATCCGAGCCACTCGCGCTCTTGGGGTCCAGGTCGAGCTGAGCCTGAGCCTTTTTCAGCAGCTCTGGAATGTCCTCACGCGATTTTTGCCCATGGTCCCCGATGACAGTCTTCAGGACTGTCTCCAGCAGCTCCTTGGCCGACCCTATGGCCTGCGCCGGATCCTCCGCAATTCCGTGGCGGATGCGCGCCGCATGGCGGTTTAGTTCCAGCACATCATGAATCCCGGCAGCCTTCTCGACATGTTCCAATGAAACGATCGGCTCGGGCACGTCATCGTCATACAACTCGGTATAGAGCTTTGGCTCTTTCTGCTTAAGCCACTCCCGCAGACCCACGAATTCCTCAACCGTTCTCAGGTTCTGGAAATCGGCCCCGAGCAACTCCGGTAACACATCGAAAATACACCCGCCGTAATCGTCATCACCCCAATGGAGGCTACGGAGCAATCGCCCGTGCCCGACCACCACGTCGTGCTTTCCCACAAGATAGCCGAGTTCCTGCCAGCGACCGTCATCGAACGTCGCCTTTATCGCACGCTGCAACGCGAGAATCGCCTTGTCCCGGCTGAAGCCGCGCTTCATCTGCGTATCCACGGGGACCTCTTTTTGTGGCCGTCTTGGTGTAAACATAAATGTCTTGCGCTATAAGCAATAAATCTTCGGGGTATCGCTAGGCGTTCGCGCCGCCGCGGGTTAGCGAAAGCTATCCGGCCCCGGAAAATCCTCATAGCCCGCGTACATCGCGTAGCCAGCATAATTCGCATAGCGGGCATATGAACCGCTTCTTCTTGGCTGAAAACTCCCCCTCACCCAGGTTTTCTTGGACCGACTCGTGATCAGGCGGTTGTCGCTCATGACCTCGCCCAGATAACGACCGTTGCCTCCAAAAATTTCCTCACCGTCGAATCTGCCGACTTCCTTGCCGAAATAAGTGAACAGGCTGTCTCCTTCCCGGTACCCGAAACATTCACCGCCCCAGTTCCAGAACCAGCCCATATTCTTTACTCCCTTGAGCCCTTTCGCTTCGCCAACTCGCCCGAGTGAATAAGGACGGACCCGTCCGTCTCCGTGTCGCCGGCAGCGTACTTCTGCCGCACGCCTTGCTCAATGGCGGCGCGGTTTTCCCGGAACACTTCGACTTTGTCGCGACCATCTCCCCGGAAATCGTCGTCCAGGGCTTCTCTGCTGATGGCGCACCGCACGCGGTTGTCTCCATCCTGCCCGAAGAAGAGAACGACCTCGCGGTCAAAATCCCATTTCTCCGCCTGGTCCGGGAATTTTAGATCGTGCCGATCAAGGGACCAGCGCACGCGCTGCGCTATGAGCGTCGTGAAGGGACCGAGGTCCACGTCAATGCTCGCCCGGTCCAGCGCGGCGAGATAGGCCTTGCGATCCCTCATCCGAATGACCGTCCACGGATAGCCGCCGGACGCCAGCATCACGTTCATCAGGAATCGGGCCATGCGACCGTTTCCGTCCGGGTATGGATGTATGTAGCCGAACAGCCAGTGCCCGAGCACGGCGCGAACCGAGGGCTCGGTTTCTTTCTCCAGGAGATCGAAGAGCGCCGGCATGGCGTCGCGCACCGCTTCCCACCGTGGCGGCGCATAGCGCGACGTTCGCAGGTAAACGGCATTGTTGCGGTATCCGGCCAGATCGCTTGCACGGAGCAGGCCTGCCGTCACGCAGGGCTGGAACAATTCCCCGTACCATTCCTTGTGCTCCACCCGCGCGAGCGCGCCGGGATTTTTGCCGGCGAGGACCTTGCTCACCGATTCTTTCACGACCTGAAATGCCTGCCAGTAGCCGCGCGCGGCCAGCGCGTCGCGGCTATTGCGGTCCGCTTCATCGTTGTCCGGATTCCAATTTCCTTGCCGCACTCTGTCGATTATTTCCGGCGTCACTGAGTAGCCTTCGATCGACAGCGAGTGGTAGGCGTCGCTCTGGTAGATTTCATCGACGTTCCGCAGATACGCGCCGCCGTCTTTCGGCAGCCCCGGCGCCTTCGGGAAATTCTTGATGACCGTCTCGCGCGTCGCTTCCCACATCATCTCCAGGCGGCCCACGATCGGCGCCGCCCCCGGCCGTGGCCTGCCCAGCGTCTGGCCCGCGTCAAAGGGATCGCTTTCACGAACGTCATATCCGGCGCGCTTCATCGCGCGGACTATTTCTTCCGCCAGTTCGGCGCGCCCGATGCGCCTGAATGCGCCGGCGAGATACCCCGCCTTTGTCGAGTTGCCGCCGTCGAGGAGAAGCCGCAGCAGGTCCGATGCGTCTGCGAGGCTCCCGAGCACCACCTGCGATTCGACCGGATTCCGAGCGAAGAAAGTCTCTCCCACTCCCACCAGCGACGCCGCCGGCGAAAACAAGCGCAGTCCGTCTCTCATCACGAGATTTCCAGCCGCCGGCATCTCCGGCACTTTCAGGTCATAGAGCGACGTGCCATACAAAAGACTGATCAGGTGATTGGTACCCTTCGGGCTGCACACCACGATCTGCTCTGGGATGACCGTCTTTTCGCCGTGCAGCCAAAGCGACTCCTCGGCGGACAGATGCCATTCATCGCCGAACCTTTCAGCACTGTAGCGCGCGCAGAATTCCCAGAACGACGCGTACCAGGGTGTGCTGTCGCCCGCGCGCGCGCCGGGGCTCGCTGAAATCAGCCAGCCTTTCATGACTTCCTGTAGAAAGCCGTTTTCCACGAGACGTTCGCGATGAACGCGGCTTAAGTCGTCGGACCGGAACACACGTCTCCCGCTCGCCTGAAGCGCCTTGAGCACATCGAGGGACTCAGCCAGTTTTTCGTTCGGTGCCGCCATAAACCCTCTCAAATTTCCGGGCCGTTACAAGCATATTATGCCGCGCCAACACAAGCATATTATGCCGTGCCAGTACAAGCAAATTATGCCGTGCAGATACAAGCATATCATGCATTTCACGCGATAAACAACAAAAATACAATACTTTATAAACCTTGGTTCAGGCCCGAAACCATGTTGAAGATGGACCCGTCAGACTGGCCTCCGGCCTATCCCTAAGGTGCGAGCCCCCCTACCATCGCAAAAAAGCCAATCCTCTGAAGGTGAAGTCCTCCGGGCGTGTCCGGCTCTCGCCGGATCGGGCTCTACGCCGCCGGCCCGCCTGGCGCCGCCGAGCCTGAGGTCCCGGTGGTGACGATCCCTCACGCGGAAAACTCAGCCCCCCTCCCTCGTCGGGTTCTCTTGCAGAAAAACTGGACGCGACCGACCGTCCGCATCGTGCAGCGATATCTGCACCTGCTCGAACGCGAAGGTTGTATCCGCGTCGACGTGAGCCAGAGCCAGACGACGCGCATGTGCAACGGGCTCTTCGTCTATCTTCTGCGGCCGCTTTTCCCGCGCCATCACAGCGAGAAATGGCTACGGACCCTAGCAATTCCGAATGCGACAGCTGAGCTGAGTCAGACAAAAAGAATTTAATAAACAATAAGGGACAAAGAGGCCCCGCAATTCCCGCCCGGCTCTGGGCTATAAGGTGCATGGATGGCGTTTACCCTAGCCCTCTTTTCTGCCCCGCTTCCCGCTCCTCCTCCGGTTCCAGTTCCACCTCCAGCGCTTCTTCCGCCTGCGGCAACGCCGACGCCGACGCCGGCGCCGGCAGTACCACCTCCTCCACGTCCGCCCCTACTTCCACCACCAGCAGCAGCAACACCGCCATCGCGACCAATCCTCATCGACGACGACATCGCCATCATGGCCATGGCCATCGTGGTCATCATGACCGTCCTTCCCTTCCTCGCTCTCCGCCTCCGCGTCCTCCTCCGCTTCTTGCTTCTATGTTGCGTCCCTCGTTCGTTTTTTCTTTAACTTCCTCGTCTTCACCGCCGCAGCGCGCCGCCGACTTCATCCACAGATTCAGCGCGCAGACGCCCTCTCCCGAGAGTGTCTGCGGTGTCTCTGCGGCAGGAGAAAATATCGGCTAACATGGAGGATGACGAAAATCGACCTGACTATAAATTTCGCCGGCGACGACGGAGCCGTGCGCTCTGAAAGCCGTTCCTTCAGTTCCGCTTTCCCGGCGGACCTGTCCGGCGAACACCGCGTGGCGCACAACCTCTTCGCGGATCTTAGCGTAAGTGCCGGCCACGAATCAGCGCCCAAACACAATGAAACCGCGCGCAAGTGGCTCGAATTTCCGAACAAGCCCACCCGCATGCAGCAATATTTCGACGTGCGGAATTCGCAGGCCGTATGGATCGAACTGGCCAACCTCGTGATGGGACTGGAAGCCGACCTCATCCTCGCGCGCGCGTACAAGGCCCTCGAACCGGCGCAGGAGCCGTCCATCGACGACGAGGCCGGGCTCAACGATCTTTACTACGTTCACGACAGGAAGCTGACCCTGCTCAACCAGGCCGTCCATGCGCTGATCAAAGTGCAGGACATCGTCAACCGCCTCCTGCATGAAAGCCTTGGCGGCGACCTCGTCGACACCACCGACCCCGAGTGGGAAAGTTACGAGCTTCGGCGGAGGAACGTCGTGAAGGGACTGGAAACCAAGCGCGCCGTCGGCAGTCTTTCTCAATCCGACTACGACGCGATCACGGCCGCATTGAAAATCCCGAGGAACACGCCGAAAGGCGAAATCGCCCGGACCTACCGCAACCGGCTCGCGCACCATGTCAGGCCGTCCGTGGACTATGCCATGTTTTTCGCCAACCTGGAATCCCGCGTCGGCCAGGAAATAAAGGACGCCCAGGGCAACGTCATCGGACGACGCTTTCCCCTGCTCTCAAGGCCCGCGGCCGAATATCAGTTCAAGGACTTGGACGACGCTTTTTCAGAATATCTCGACGCCGTCGTCGCGATGCTGGAAAAACTCAGCGCACTCTACATACTCCGGCGGTAACGCTGCGCCGTGTTCACCGTCGCCGCACAGGCCGCCTCTTTCGTTTAGCCCAACCACTCCACGACGCCGGCCGCAGGGTCGCGGCCGGGCCGTGTCTCGCATTCGATCAGCGCTGCAAATTCATATTTGTACTGTGCCCGGAAGGCATGAATGCGCGCCCGGTCGCAATCGCGAGGAACAGGATTTGAGGTTTTCTTCACTTCCAGCACCAGAATATTCGGGCCCTCCGGTCCCCGCCGGTGAACGATGACATCGGGCACCACTAGGCTCTCACCGTGTTCGTCGCGGTAATTCGCACAGTTCTCCGGAAGGTCGAGGCGCTTCGGTGTATCGGCATCCCTGTTGTACTCGGCATCGACATTGTGATCGGGAAACTCATGCTGAAGATACATCGCCAGCCGTGCAGCGATGCACCGCTCCCCGACACCGTGGGCGAGCAAATACGCATCGTCTCTAACGAGCTTTTCCAGTGCAGCCTGTAGCCGCTTGCGCACCTCGTCGCGTTCCATCGGTTTTCTCCGTTCCAACTGCCCCAGCAAGTTTCTCAGCTCTGTTGGAAGGAAGGTAGCGGGTGAGCTCTTGTGTAAAATACTTGGTGTGATAAGGGGTCAGGGCGATCACAGTTCGTACTTTATATGAGATCTCAACTTCAGGCGCTAACTAAGACGGGTAATGTGTATTCAGGTCCACCACCTGCAAAAAATACCGAATGGCCGTGATAAATGATTATCCTGAAATAGGAATGCGCTCTACTATCTGTGTTGGCTACCTACCCGCTTCGTTATGACCCCATCTCCCAAACGGACACCCCTATTGTGACCCGGCGGAAGCCCGCCTCGTTTAGAAGCGATGCTTCAACCGGTGCAGGGCCAGATTTGTCCGGTGGGCATTGGTCAAGCCGACGAGCGTCTTTTGCCTGTTCAGTCCGAGTATCGTAGCCGCCGATGACGTCAATTTCGCAGATACTATTACTGTTCCGTCGTCAGCAAAGCTGACAAGCCCTCCGTCGAAGGCGGCATCCCAAAGCGCGGAAAGCAGCAAGCCGTTGTGAACATCGAGACGCAAAGCGTCCGTCCCACAATCGGCCCAGGCGACTATGTGGGAGGCGCGTAGGAGCGGTTCATCGGTGATGCCTGTCAGCGGGCATCGCCCATTCCAATAGTCCAGGAGCGCTTGCCGGAAGACTGTTTGTCCGATCCGCCGAACCGCCTGACATTCTGCTTCCGTCGTCTGAGACATATTCTCAGTGGCGACACGGAACCGATTAAGCGGAGCGCTAGGCAAACTGACTCCGAGGCGATAAGTGCGATCCAGCGCGGAGTGCAGTCCATCAAGCCTGTCAAAGACGTACGTTGCCGCGCCTGGACCGGAAGTCACCTGCGATGGGTGAATTCCGATCTCTGCTGCCACATCAGGGTATTGAAGAGACAAGAGCCAAGGCCCATTTTTCGAAGCTCCCGCGATCCAGACGTCACCATTGGCAGTTGTGGAGCCGAAGCGCAGCCAGCCCGACTCAAGTCCTCGTTCCAGGCGATAACCGTTGTCGAAAGCTGCCTTCTGCGCCTCTGTGCGCACGACAAAGCCCGGTGGGACCTCAATTTCAATCATCGAGTGGTTATCTCCTCCACAAGAATTCAGGCAGTCTCACAGGTCAACCAAGAGCAGCCTTTCCGATGCTGGTGCTCCATGTATCGTAAGCCGTCGCCATTCTTCGTCAAGGAATTCCCTCGGCGGCTCGGTTGTCGTGGTGACGATGTACTGGAATAGGGGGGCCGGACCGAAGTGCTGCAGTTTGCGAGCGAATTCGAAGAGTCGGTGATAGATAGACAGGCCCAAGTCTGCCTCACGAGGACTGTCGTGAAGCAGAAAGCCTGGCATACTGGTAAGCCCTTCGATCGACATTACCAACGCGGCGAGATCGAATGCCACAACCTTAAGTGAATCGATCGCGGCGGTTGATCGTTCACCTCCGAGCTCCACCTTGAGCGATAGGCCATTTCCGTCAAGCTTTGCCTCGCCCTTAATCTCACCAGGAACAAGCTCGCGCAAGACATCACTGAACAAAAGGGAAAGGTGCCGAATCTGCTCAGAAACAGACGCGCGGTCCACAGCCAGGTTCGCACGCGCTTCGTCCAAGCGCTTTGAGACCGTGGTCACCGTCTCGTCGGCCGCTGATTCTTCAGCTAGGAGAGCCGCGTACCTCTCGACTTCGTAAAGAGCGCCGCGCGCATTGCGAACCGTTTCAGAGCGCTCTCTTTCCGCGCGCTCCAAGATCTTTACCGTTTCTTCGAGTGGCTGCAGTTGCTGCGTGGCGAGAGCGATATTCCTCTCCAGGTCGGGCACTATACCCCGTAGCTTCTTTGCCTCCAGCTCCTCGGCTTCAACATGCTCGCGTAGTCTGGCAATGCTCTTCTGCAGGGCGTGCAAGTCGCAGGTCGCGGTGGAGATACCGCATCCCTTCGCGAGTGCTCTGTCGATGGGCACCTCGCAAATAGGACAGATTGGATTTTGCTCTGTCACCAGCTGATTCCAAACTCCGCCGTGCTCCGCTCTCATCATTGCGAGACTCCTGCTTTTCTCGTCAAGGCGAGTCCGAGTGTTGCTGAGTTCGCCTTCCAGCCGCCTACGATCCTCCGCGACTGCGTCGCGCTCGCGCCGTGCTTTATCGATATCGGTCGTATTGTGTCCAGTTGGAAGCTTCAAAGCTCGCGCCAGGCTCTCCATCGCCATCGCCTTCAGCGCATCAGTTTCCAACGGCGATTGCGGATTCCCCTTTTCAGGTGCGCCCAGGTTGCTTACGAGGGAGGAACGCGCTCTCGCTAGCTGCCAATTGAGCCGATCGAGTTCCTGTCGGCGCGTTGCGGCTTCCTTCTCGTCTATTTCCAACCGTTGCTGCGTTGAAATCTCCCTCATCGTGAGCGCGCCTATGAGGGCGCGCACAATCATTAGTAGCTCACTTGCGGAAAGCTGACGAACGGGCGATCGAGAATCTGTGTTTGGATCGCGCCAGTGCAGGTGATCGCCGAATCTGCACTCCTGATCGCGCGTGGTCCAAGCGAGGGCGGCCTCCCATGCTCTCGATTCTCCTACGCTGGAGGGCATCAGCTTTGCGGCGTCGCCGAGGATCGCTTTGGTCAGGACTTCTAATAAAGGCTCGATGCCGGTCGGAGATGCAGTCTGACTTAGCGCCTCTTCAACGGAAACATTCTCCATTACAACGTCCCGTCGACGAGGTCCCAACGATCGGACGACGGCCCAGAGTTGGCCCTCAATCATGACCTCCGCACCAACGTAGCCCTTCGGGAATTTTTCGCTGATGCGATGTCGCTGGGATTCGGAGGCAAAGCTATCTTCGCCAAGGCAATAACGCAGAAGCCTGCAAAACGTCGTCTTGCCGCCGCCATGGCCCATACCTGCGTCCGTTGTTCTGGGATCAGGCGACCAGATGATGTTCAGGCCCCGCTTGAGCTGAATGTCCCGGATGGCGGTCTTGGGATCGACCCAGATTACCAATCGTCGGACCCAAAGACGCGGCTCGGTGCGCCCTGCTTCCGGCTTAATTGAAAATGCAACAGGTGGAAATAGATCAGGCGACATTGACTGACCTCACCCACGCCTGATCTTCAGACGGCAGATCTGCAGTCAGCTCGTCGATACCGAGGCCTTCTAGAGCTCGAAGAACAAACTCGGCACGGCCGTCTGCCCAGCCGTCTGTTGCGTATTTCGAAGTCCCTGAGCCCGATGCCCAGGTCCTTGCTTCAACATCCTCGACTATTTCGCCCATGCCACGAAGCTGCGTGACAGCTTTTCCCCATTTCACGTCGATCTTCTGCGCAAACGCGATTACGTTGACAGCCTTGGGTATCTCTGCGGCCGACCCTATGAGTCGGAGCCACATAGCGAGCTGTTCGCCTGACAAACGGCGAGTCATATACCTCGGTTGCAGTGCGAACAAGGCTGCTAACCGCACCCGGTTAATCGGAGCCGGGCCGGGCAGTCGATGAATTAATGCGGCCAATTGTGTGATGGTGTAGCTGGGGCTGTCACTTGCCGCGGCCCAAGCACCGTCTGGAAGGGTTCCAGGATGAATGAATGCTGGAACTGTGGCGACCGGCGTTCTGATTTCGAGGAATTCATCTTTCTCCAAGCGATCCCATGCCTCCAGAACCAAGCGGCGCGTGCGGTATTCGCCAAAGCGTTTAATCTCGTTGTTCTTGAGGACACGAAACGTCTCGGAAGGATAGGCCGCGCCCTTCACATCGGCAGGATCGAGGATGTAGCGGAGTTCGTCTCGCGTGAGGCCGTAGGCGCGGGCGTACCAAGCATCGAGTTCGGCACGGAGACGGGCGCGGCGGTTTTCATCCCACGCGAACGGCGGACCGTTGTAGCCAAGGTCGCAGGCGAACGGTGCCATGGCATAGCTGGTGTAGCTAAGTTCCAGCACCCGTGGGATGATGAAATCGAGCGCTACAGGCGTGTACGAAGCAGGGGGTAAGGTGGGGAGTTGTTTTAGTGTTTCCACTGTCAAATGAAGGTAGCTAACTTTTTGTCGTGCTACATAATCAAGTACTAGAGAACTCAGGTTTGCGAACAGCATGGCAGGGCTGACCGGGCCGCCGTCCGCAAACATCACTCGAATGGTATGACCGACAGCGACTCTTGGGAATGCAGTCGCGATCACGGTGCGCTCTGTCGTAGCAGTTGTTACGTCCTTCCAACCCATCAACCAGGACCGGTTCCATAGTTGTCTATCAATTCTGGCTTCGAGATCGGCGGAGGGCAGCCAATAGAAAGGTTCTACTTCGTACCCTGGATCATGATGTTGTTCCTCTGACGTTTCTGGCAGAACACGATTACCTCTCTCATTTCCTCGTCCGGCATACGATGATGCGCGATGATCGTAGAGCGAGATCATCTTGGCCTCGTAAAGTGGTACATATCTTTCAGCTCCCGGGGCCTCACCATGGCCGTCGGTTGTGAGCTTGCTCGCCTGAGACAGCGCAGTCTTGGCTGAAACCCAATCGGTTCCTTCGCGCACAAGCCCAGCGGCGCTCAACTGCTCTGCAGTACGAAACTGCGCGCTGTTATCTGCCATATCGAACATCTTTGTCATATAGCGAAACGACCAAGCATTTCCAGCCGTGCCCTTAGCATCGTCGATCAGCACTGGCACTCGCGCATAGATCCTGCCCGTAAGTTCGGCATCCGCTCTAGCGCGGGAGACCAGTGCGGTCTTCGTGTTTGGATTGATTCGGGCGATTTCTGCAGATGACAGCGTAAACTGCCTCTCCGAGTCGCCTAGTTGGGCTGGAGCGGTCAAGAAAAAAGCAAAGCCGGTCTTCTTCACCTCGGATGCCAATGTAAGCAGACTGAATTTGTAGCTGCGGTGAACAGCCGGGAAAATAGCCTCTCGGTTCTCGAAATCAACTAGATGGGCTAGTCGTTGTTCATCTACCATCGCCGCAAAGAACGGGGCAGTCGTCGCATCAGTCGCGATCCCTGTCGGGACAATCACACCCGCACGCCCATGAGGCCTATGCAGTGATGCAAATAGCTCTGCGAAGAGGGCATACGTATTTACGTCCCCGCGGCCCGTGAGCGGGAACCGTCCTCCCTTGTCTTTCGCAACGCGTGCAAAGACTGACGACGCCTCAGCGATTCGCTTGGCGGTCTCGTATTCTTCGTAAAGGCGACGTTCACGGGTGTTTGGTTCGGCCTCTTTGAGCGCCATGATCATCCGTCCGCGTGCTGCAGCATTGGGAGCTTCCGCAATCTCTGGCTCGCGCGCAGCAAAGAATTCCTGCTCTTGCAACTTGATGCGCTCCCACGGCGGATTGCCTATTACGACATCGAAGCCGCCGGCAGCCATCACATCTGGGAACTCCAGTGGCCAGTGAAAGGCACGGGCAGTAATCGCAAGCTCTTGCACCTTACCAACTAGAGGACCATAGAGCTGGTCGCCGGAAATCACGTGCCACAGATCGTCCGTCGTCGGAATGGTTGCTTTCTTGTCGCTGGCGAGGTCTTTCTTTGTTTTTGCTACCAGGAACGCCGCCACGTACGCATCCGCGGCAATACGCCAGTTCCAACGCAGTGGATCCTTCTGTGCGTTGTCAAATTCTTTGCGTTTCGCTGCTACCTGCTCTGCGTCGTCCTCAGGCAGTTCGCGCAGGGCTCGCGCCACACCTGCCAGTGGGGGTGGTGCTGGGAGTTGGCCACTGCCGCCGAGTAATCTCAACCGTCCCTGTCCGCCGCGCTCTGCTTTATTGCGTCTTTCGAAATCTCGCGCTGTTACCTTGTTGTCCCCGGCAAGAGGCTTGTACGCCGCGTCGGGAATTCCATCCTTCAATATTTCGAGATCAAATACACCGAACAGGGAGTCGCCGCAACGTATGTTGGCGTCGAGGAAACCCAGCGGTTTTCCAGGCTCGACGGTCTCAATCCACAGCGCAACCTTCGTAAGCTCGACCGCCAGCGGATTGCGGTCCGCGCCGTGGATGCAGGATCGGGCCACGTCACGAAGGGCACGACGGTAATCTTCGATCGAAGTAACTCCTTCCGCGCGAGCGTGGGCAACCCGGGTCGCGATGCGGCGAGCCGCGGCTAGCAGAAAGTGTCCCGATCCACATGCTGGGTCAATTACCGTGACTCCAAGAAGCGCCTCGGCGGGGTTGTCGGCTTCTGATTCCACGCGGTCGAGTACTGGGTCGAGTGTGCTATCGAGGAGGGTTTGTACTAAGCTATCTGGGGTGTAATAACTGCCCGAAGTCTTACGCTCATTCCCCTTAGTTTCGACGCCTTCAGCGAAGGCGAATCCTCGCCCATCATCCAAAAGGCGCGGCGTGAGTTCCAATAAACTCTCGTAGACGGAGCCGAGCTCTTCCGCCTCCATGTCACGCCAGTTAACCGGGATGAGACTCGCTGGGTCCTTGAGCCAGGCAAGTCGGTAGATCGCATCCATCAGCGAGCGATTCGAAAGTCGGGCGCGCTCTAAATCCGGCACAACGTTATCGAAGATTCCGCCGAGGGGCGGAAGACCAAGTTGAGGTTCGCCCTGTGCAAGCGCTCTGAAGGTGACAAGCAATCCTTCCCAACGATCGTGATGGCGGTCCCACGCCGCGCGTCGTACGGCAGCATCCCGCAACGAGCCAACGGAGTAGCCGTCCGCATAGAGCTTTCTAACTGTCGGGGAAACGCCAGGAGGATGAAGCAAGCCCCGGTCTTCCGCCGCCAGCAAAAATATCAGGCGATAGACGAGACGCAGCAGCTCGCCGAAAAATTCCGGAAGCGGTAGTTGCGCTTTGACAACACGCTCGCGCAACGCAGCATTGTCCTGGTGTCTAAGGAAGCCGTTGCCGAGCGCAAGCAGAGCGGCCTTCACGCCGTCGCGAAGCCGGTCCCTTGCTACCTCTCCTTGTTTACTGCCTTCTTCGCGCCAGCGTTCCAGGGCACAGTCAGCCACGGGCAAGCCGGCAGCACCGAATCGGCTAGCGTGGATGAGCAGCCAGAAAGCGGCAAAGTCGGCGAAGTCCTCGCCGTCAAACAGCTGACGCAGGTTCGCTTCAACATATGCAGGCCGCGTAAGGCTCGCATTGTCTCGCAACAGTCTAAGACGCTCTCCATTACAGCAAAAGCCCCAAAGCGCGTCATCGTTGGTATTGAGCCAATCTTGTACGGATGAAGAAGCGGATCGGCGCCGTCCGTCTGTTGACAAGTGCACGCTGGCGCGGTCGAGGTCGTCCGAGGGAGGCACAACGACGACAGGAACCCGCCCACCTCGACCCTCCAGAGTCACGGCAAAAACGCGCTCGCCATGCAGACGGGTCCCAATGCGACACATGTCAGAAAAACCGAAGACATCGCGCATCAACGCCTCGACGAAAGCGCTAGTCGCGCCTGTTGAAGGGGTGGGGCTCGCAAATAACCCGGCGAACAAGGCTTGGCCGATACGGAAATAACGAGCGATCTCGTCTCTTAGGGTGAGCCCTTTAGGCACTCTGTAATCGGATTCGGCTTGGCTGCCAGCTTCGCGTGCGGCAATGCGGGTCAGCATGGCGGGTGAAATCAGATTGCCCTCAAGGATTATCGCGTCGAACAACGCGGAGGCGGACTTACGGATGCGCGCCATCTCAGACGCCTCCCGGAGTAAGAACGAATAACCCGACGACATCGGCCGGCAAGACTGGATCGACGGTGACGCGAGGCACACTCACTCCTGCGGCTCTCAGCCGAGCATGATCATTGCCCAGAGCTTGCGCTCTCTCCCGTGCATACCGAGCGACGCTTAGGCCGAGTGCAGCATCGATACGTTGCCGTCCCTCGGCAATCACTCGATCGCGCGCAACCTCAGCGAGATTGCCACTCGCCTCAGCATCAAGGAGAGCCCGAGCTGCTTCGCCAGTGGCAAAAAGCGCTTCACCTGATCCTTGAATCGCGACAGCGCCGGCTTCCTCCGCCAACAGCAGCCTTTCACGACGGCCGTGAAGAGTCAGCTGGTATCGCAAGCGAAGGATGGCAATCGTAGTAAGCGCTTTCACCGCAGAGGATGGCCAAGCGCCAATACGTCCCAACGTGGGCACCGAACTTGATCGTGGATTCAACGCGCCTTCCAAAAGCGCTTCGGCAAGCGTAGCAGGGAGCGGATGACTGCGGACCACAACGGTTGCACCTGTCGGAGCAGGTTCTTCGAAGACCAGACGGATCGAGCCTTCCAGGCCGCGCGCTGCGAGACGCTCTGAGACCGCACTTGGAAGTGCCGCAAGGTGAGCCCGAGCAGTTCCTCCTTTTCCTGGTTCCAACGGGGCATCTAGCCGACTCATCGCACGCTCCACAAATTCGCGCACTTCGACTGGGCCGCCGAGAAGCTCGCGCCAGCGCCGCCACTCCGGCGCAACCTCCTCCGGCTTTATCGCGTTCTGAGCAAAACGAGCACGTGAGCGGCGCTCCCCCTCTTCGGCATCACGCCAACGTGTCTCAAATGACGCAGCATCCCTCGCAAATCCAAAGTCTAGACCAAGCTGCTCGGTCCGACCTTTGTGCAGCAGTACGGCGTTCATCAGCGCACCCGTGACTGCCTCGCGCTCCTCAGGTAATGGCACACTCACGCCGGTGGCCTTTCGAATAGCTTCCGCCTTGCGCAAAATGACCTCGAGAACCGCACCGTCTATGGCGCTGTCCGGCGAATAGAGCAGCACCGAACGAACCAAGGGCGCTGGTTGCCCAAAGCGATCCACACGGCCTTCGCGTTGCTGGTGCCGTGTAGGGTTCCAAGAGAGGTCGTAATGAACGACGGTATCGAACGAGCCTTGAAGGTTGATACCTTCAGACAGACAGTCGGTGGCCACTAGCACGCGTTGCTCCGCTTCCGCCATATCTTCTACCCGAGAGCGTCGCTCCTCGGATGTGAGGGCCCCTGTAACAGCTTCAATGCGTAGCTTGGGGAAGATCTTCCGCAGCCCAGCTGCTACGTGCTCGGCAGTGGCGATAAAGCGGCAGAAGACTACCGGGTTAGCGCCTTCTGCCAGAAGAGGCTTCAGGACGCTAACTGCTGCCTCGAGTTTCGGGTCGCGCAACTTGACGAGTTGGTGTGCCCGCTTGAGAAGAGCTTCGAGCGCTCCTGTTCCGTCCAAGCCTGACGCAGGCTCGATATCGATCGCATCTACATCGGCCTCATCATCGAAAATCTGCTCTTGCAGACGCTCACCATCGGCGGCCAGTCGGTTGCGCAGTGCACTAACCGCAGCCGCAGGCGAGGAGCCGACACATCGCATGAGTGCAAGAGTGCCCCAGAAGGCTAAGCGGCGCCGCCGTTGATCTGGGCCAGCACCTGCGACAATTCCGAAGCAGTAGTCGAGCACTTCGTCGTGGAAAGCCTTGTGGGCGGCATCGAATTTGTACGGACGCTCGGCAGTATCATGACGCGGAAAAACCCGATCCTCCCCCCAATTTCGACCCGTAATGTCGATCCTGCGACGCTGCACGAAATGACGAGCAAGTCGTACCCGGAATGCCTCGTCCTCCAACACTCCCTCTCCGAAGCCAGCATCAAGCAGTCCGAGCAAGCGGTCAAAGGCGGCCTCATCGCCGCTATGCGGGGTCGCAGTCAGAAGAATCATGTGACGCTCGGCGTCTCCGGCCAAGTGCCTCAACAGTTCGAAACGTTGGTGTCGTCCTTTATGAGCGCCGACGCAAGAGTGGGCTTCGTCCACGACCACGAGGCTAGGACATGAGCGGGCAAAGCTGTCGCGACGTTTATCAGCCTTGATGTAGTCGAGGCTGACGACCGTGAAGGGATGAGCCTCGAAGAGGGTTTGCGAGGCTGGAAGCCGGCGTTCTAGTCGAGCGGCGGAGGCGGCAGTCACAGCCACAGCGTCCAAGTCGAATTTCATGTTCAATTCGCCGGTCCACTGCCCTACCAAATGTGGCGGACAAAGTACTGAAAACCGATCGACTTCTCCACGGTCGATCAATTCCCGAAGAATTAGTCCAGCTTCGATGGTCTTACCGACGCCGACATCGTCGGCAATCATGAGGCGTACAATTGGCAATCGCAGCGCCATGAGCAGAGGCACAAGCTGATAGGCACGTGGCTCGAAGGCCAAACGGGCCGCCGAACGGAACGGACCGGCGCCTCGTCGTAATGAAAGGCGTAGAGCATCGGAGAGTAGGCGCGCGGCGTCTTGCGTTGCTAACTCGTGCATGCTTGGCATACTGAATTGGGCGGGTCTGATGGGCTCCCGCTCCAGCGCTGGACATAACAGTTGAATATCTGCTTCTCCCCCGGAAAGCGGGCGCAGGCAGAGCCAGTTGCTATCGCGAGTGGGCATTGCAATCCACTCCCGTCCGCGAGCGAAGACGAGATCACCTGGCGAGAATGATTTGCTCACACTTTGGTTCCCAAAAGGACGACAAGCTCTGAAGGAGGTGTAGCTCCTGGGTTGGCGGGGACGGTCACTGCGGCAAAACCCAAAGCTTCTAGCGCGGCTAGAGCCTCTGGCGCGAGGGGTTGGACACTGGCGACTGCTAGCCGCGAACGCCAAACCAGCGGCAGAGTGATTCCGCTGACGCCTAACGGCTGGCCGTCGGGAGCTGGCAATTGCCACCTTGCAAAGGCTTCAGACCAACCACCAGTTTCTTGCACTGCAGCGCGGCTTAGTTGCGAGACTTCGCTGCGCGCCAAGCGGACGAGAATACGGCGGGCATCAATGTCCGTCCTGTCGATTAGTTCGTGATCTGGCTGGTTGTAATATGAGAGCAGGCAGCGATAGCAGCCTTTGACGCACTCCGCGCGCGGAGTGTCGGTCAACGCAGAGTCGTCGCCAGTTTTTATCGCGAGACCAATATTCTCGTAGTGCATCAACTCTAGTGTCGCCCGCGCGATCTGGGCGAGAACGTTGGGTTCCGCCACTAAGCGGCTGAGCACGCCCGCACCACCCTCGGTTGCTTCAAATGCCAAAATCGACTTGCGACTTTCGCGAGAGGGTACGGGCTCAGTCAAAGTCTCGCTTTCCTCAAGTTGAAAGACCAGTCCCAAGCCGCGCGCCAAGGCGTGTTGCAGCGTAGTGATCGCCGTACCTGATAATTCATTGTCTACAAGCCGCAGCAAAACTGCGTTCTTATTGTCTTGAACAATTGGGACAACACGCTGTTTGATAGCGCCCTCGGGCGTTTGCTCGTCGTCATCGCCGTCAGCTGGCCCTCCCGTCCACCGTCCCGTTGCGGGATCGATCCCAAATCCCAGAATGCTCTTTTCCCTCCGACGGCGAAGCCCCTTGTTAACGCGGCTAATCGTGGCACCAGATGCGTAATCGAGCCGGAGGATTGGTCCATCTTCATCTGCCGCCATTGCCGATGTGACATCGATTTCGCCGTTTCGGCGCGGCCACGCGAAGACGGTCTGAATGTCGAAACCCTGCCGTTGGCGATCTTCGTCATTGGCCGTGATGCGTTCTGCAGGTTGGGTTTCAACATTGTCGATCCTGAGAATGTTCCGGATCGGATGAACTGCACCCATGGGCGCGTCGCAAACGTGACAACGCTCGGGTTCGTCTTGGTGTGAAGCGCCACACTCATCGCATACCCAAAGCGTGGTCGTTGCTAATCGCCCACCGTCCTCCCCGCGAAGCCCGGGTGGCAACTTGGCTTTATATACGCGGAACGCGCGCCCTTCGTGATAAATGAGGCTCCCTGGGCCAAATTCAGCGATAGCCAGAAACCGCGCACGCTGCAAATATGCAGCTTTAGGTCCTCCTGTGCCCACGGCAGGTACATAGGCATAAAGGGGCAAGCGCGGGAAGTTGTATCCAGGCAGGAAACCCTCGGTCGCCAGATAGCGGTAGGTATAAAAGTCGGAACCACCGCTGGCCTTTCCTCTCTCCAATAAGGACAACTGTTCGTTCGCCTGCGCTTGTTCAAGTTTGGCGTTTCTACGCTCCTGGGCACTCAGGCCATGTACTTCGGACTTTCGGTTTGCCTCGAGCAATTGCGCGCGGGCGCTTTCGTATAGCTCCCGCCAGCGTCTGAAGGCCTCGGAGAAATGACCGGCCGCTCTATCGGCCGTCGTCTTAATGAACGCTTCTCTGTCAGCGGCCCAGGGTGCATTGGAAGCAGACAATTCGGTATCGATGCTATCGAGAATGCGGCGCATGCACAAAATGGCTCGATCAGTCAGGCCGGGTTTGGAGAAAGCCGTCGCGATCTCCTCTTGTACAGGCAACCCAGCTATGCGCAAATCGAGGACGTGGGGAATATCGGCACGCAGTTCCTGTCCGGATTCGGCCAGCCATACGGCATGAAGATGTGCCTCGACGAGTTCCCGGTTGACAAGCTCCAGGCCGGGCGGTCGTACTATGCCTCTTACCATCGCATGCGGCCGAGCGAAATAGTGTTGGTCGTGGGGGCTCTGCGCGGCGCAGTAAGAGATCACCAAGGCAGCTTGTCCTGAGCGACCGGCACGTCCCGAGCGCTGAGCATAGTTGGCTGGCGTAGGCGGAATGTTCCGCAAATAGACGGCGTTCAGGGCGGAAATATCGACGCCAAGCTCCATGGTCGGCGAACAAAACAAAGCGGGGAGGAAGGCCGCCGGTTCCCCGACTTGTCGTAGGTTATCTTTTTCTGCAACGAGTCGCTCTTGATCGTCCTCGGTCCAGCGGAACCGCCATTCGCGCCACTCGCGACGTTCCTGGTCCACTTGGGCCGTGTGTTCACGACCTTCAAGACCAAACAGACCGTCGCCCCCGCGGGCAAGCGCCTCGGCAAGAGACTCATAAAGACTCGCGAAATATGGATTGGCTAGGCGTCCATCTGGCCGCCCTTTGCCGGGGACAAGACGTACTGCATTGGCGGCAAGGCGCCAGCCTTCCATATCGAAGGCCGTCGGAACGGGACGGACCAGTTGATATGCCGCTGCAGCCCTGAGCAGTGCGTTGAGGACCTCGACATAGGTTGGACCTGGAAGCCGCCTACCCCAGATTTCAATGCGGTTAATTTGTCTTGCCAAGCCACTACGGGGACCGCCGCGGACAATCAGAGGCTCTCCACGAACGCCAGCTTGAGCTTTCCTTGGTGCTTCAATAATCAAGGCGGCTGCGACTCGCGGGTTCTCTTGCTGAGCGATTGACCAAGGTTCGCGCAAGCTTTGGCGCGCGGCGTTAGCAATAATTTCTACAGACACTGCATCTAGCGCTTCGGATGTGACTGCCAAGCCATGTCGAAGAGCATCGAGTAGAATCGCCAGAGCTTGTTTGCGCTTTTCGGGTTCGGCATTGCGGAGCTCCGGGGGAGCACTGGCGAATGCATCAGTATCAGCTGCCAACTCATCCAGCGAAACGTATTGTGCGTGAACCAAGCCGAGGTCTTCCAGACTAGGGTTCGTGAAACGCCAGCCCCTGCGTTGGTCCGCCCAAGCACGATGCGCGAGTACTCGCGATAAGGCGCGCTCAGCATCAAGTTGTCCGACACCTTTTGCTTCTGGATCGAGCATCCATTCCCGACGTCTGCTCCTATTTCCGGCGGTGAACCCAAGCGCCGCTTGGATCCGTCGACCGAACTCATCGTCCGCTAATCCGTCCGATCCAGAGGCACGGACTGCGGCGAGCGTTGCCGCGCGGAATAACGAAACAAAGATGAAATCGTTAAAGTGGCCAGCTTGTAGGGCGGCATCTTGGCGGTTGTCGGTAAAGCCCAGGAGCTTCCTCTTATCCGGTGGAACATGATTACCATCTGTATTCATCCAACGCAGAGCGCTCGATACCAGCAGTGTCGTCGCGGAGCTGCGCCCTTCGGCAGAGAGGCCCGCAAGTTTATTGATCTCTCTGGCCTGTCCCGGCGGCTGATGTCCGCAAGCGGGGCAGAACCGAAACTTGCCAGGGAGGAACCATGCCCTTCGTCCAGCGTCTGCGACGGCGCCGCAAGCCTCAACTTTGACCGAGCGAGGAGCTGACTTTCGTCGTTCGTTGCGCAGGCGAACCCCGCTCGCAGTAAGCTCGACCCATTCCTCTGGAAAATCCTCTGGACTACCGGTGAAGCTATATTCTGGATCGTCGTCCGGCTCGGGCATCAAATACCCAGCTTCTTCATCCGAGTCAGCATCCTCAAGCGGAGTTTCGTCAATCGAACGCGGAATCGCGCGCCGAACACCCTCGTCATCCACGAGAACAACAGGGTGATGTTCTTGGCCGCAGTTGCGACAGAAAAAAGTGGAGTAGAGCCGCGCTTCGCCATCGGCTGGGTCGAACCGTTGGCCGTCAAGCGTCACGCGACGTTGCGCGGGCCTTCCAAGCGTGGCATACACCTGCCCTGCGCCGGCGATGAATCGATGTAGCTTGAAGGCCAGGAATGCACGATCACCGGAACCTCCGCGCGATCTCTCCGGCTGGCTCATCAGAGTCAGCATGGATTGCAGCTGTTGCCGGCAGCGCCCAACTTGGCAGCCAGTTCTCTCGGCTAGGCGATCTGCAGCTTCTGCGATCGTTACGGGAGGGCGGCGAGCCAGCCGTTGGCCATCCTGCAAACCGATTTCGAGCTCTATCCAGACTGCAAGAGGGTGCGACCGGAGCGCATTGTCATTGAGGTTCGGTGAAATCTCGGCGCCAACCGCTGACGCCAAGGATGTTCCTAGTGTATTCGCGTTAAAGGCACTGTCAGTGGCGCGCTCGAGACTCTCGTCGATAACCGCGTCAGGTGGGATTGTGTCGCCGAACAATTCCGAAGCCACATTGGCTACGGCCATGGCACGTGACTCCTCACCCCCCTCGCTCGCCATGGTGGCGGAGGTGCCGATGCAAATCGGAGCCTTCTTTCGGCAAAGTCGGTCACGTACGCGCCGCACCAGCATGGCCACGTCAGCGCCTTGGCGGCCCCGATATGTGTGTAGTTCGTCCAAGACGAGGAAATCCAAGTCCTCGGAATTCGAGATGACCGTGCGATCACGCTCGTTTTGTCGAGTCATCAGCAGTTCGAGCATCATGAAATTTGTCAGGAGAATATCCGGCTTCGACTCGCTAACAAGTTTGCGCTCGTCTTCGTTCTCTTGACCGGTATATCTGGCAAAGGTGGGACGCAGACTTCCAGTCAGTTCTGATTCGTCAATGAACTTCTCAAGCTCTTTCATCTGGCTGTTGGCCAGCGCGTTCATGGGATAAATGACGATCGCCCGCGTGCGCGGCGATTCTCCTGCGTTTCTCGCTCGTATTGCAGCGTCAATGATCGGGACAAAAAAGCACAGCGATTTCCCAGAACCAGTCCCGGTTGTGACCACGAAGCTCTGACGGGATGCTGCTTTTGCAACCGCCTGCGCCTGGTGCCGGTAAAGTCTGAGCGACTGACCATCGATTCGAAACACCCGGGCGCTGTCGGGGTGGAGTGTTCCCTCGGCGACGAGGTCCTGAATAGTGGTGGCGCGCTCGAAGTGAGGATTGATACTGATTAACGGCTCTGGCCAGAAACGTCGACTCTGATAAAGGGAATCAACCTTGGAACGGATGTCTTCTGCGCGGATCTTAGTAAACGATCGCGCGAAGCGCTCATAGTCCTTTACGAGCGCCTCATCCAGTTCAAACACATCCATCTTGCCCCCTCTGGCTCAGCGCGAATGCGCAGTTCGGGAACGTGCGCAGCGAATCGCGGTTTCTAGCTGCGGTCCGATCTACGCGACGTTAGGTTCGGAGTTTCTCAATTCATCTTAGTTTAATTCGCTCACGCTGTCTTCAGAACTTAACCTTCTCGTCAACAGCGTCGGGATTGAGCCGATCTCCCCTCTCGACGACCTGTGTGTCCAGGATTGGGGGAGATCATCGACATCAACATCAAAGGTGTTCTGGATGGCCCGGTCGGTGTTTACGGTCATGACCTGCACCTTCTTAGGTAGGGACCGGCGGTTTTTGACGTGAGGGTCAGACAATTCCGCGGTATAGGGAAGAATGTCGCTGACGCCCTCACGCCTCTGGGAGCGGTGACCGATCTGTTCGACTTCCGCAATCCTGATTGAGGATTGCATATTACGTTTTGTGTTGACAAACAATGAGTCACGATGTAATCCTACTGAAGGATAACAGTATCCTGTATGAGGATATTTGGAAGGAGTAGGACTGCTATGCCAGCTACCGAGAAGGTTCTCTACACAAAGCGCGAGGCGGCTCAACTATTGTCGATCTCCCTGCGCAGTATCGACTATCTAATTTTCAGCCAACAACTCCCTGCTCGCCGCATCGGACGCCGCGTTTTGATTCATCGTGACTCCATCGAGCAGTTCGCCCGACGTGACTACACATCCATTCGCACCACGGCGTTGTCGCCCGTTTAGTGAGAGGGATGCGGTGCCTTCGGCACCGGCTTGGTTTTTGACACGTCACCCCTAGAAGGGTGCTGCACAGGAACCATCGGTTCGCGCATGCGAACCGATTGATTTTGCGAACCTTAGATCGCGATGCGGGTGCAAGCGGCGAAAAGTGGTTCCCGCAGGGTAACGCCATGAGTTTGATTCCGTTGAGTGGTTCTAGTGATTGCCGGTATGCCATATGAAGCCAGCCTCACGCACAAAATCTGTGGGAACCAAGGTTACTGAGGCGGAGTACGCCCGACTTGAGGCATGCGCCTGCGAAGAAGGCCTTTCCGTAAGTGAGTGGTGTCGGAATGTCGTCCTGGAGAGGACTAACGGAGACCGGCCTACCGAGACCCAAAAAGTCACGCTCGCCGAGATTCTAGCGCTGCGAACGATCCTCCTTAATCTCCATTTCGCCGTTGCCCGGGAGGAGACCATAACCGCGGACGCCATGCAGACTATCATCGAGCGAGCTGACCGGGACAAAGCGAGGAAGGTGCTGGAGCGCCTAGGCATCGGCACAAACGAGTCAGGAGGCGAACCGTAAGATGACTCAAACGTGGGGTCGAGCGAGTTTCACAGGGAAATGGCCGAGCAGGAAGCCTTGGTGGAGTATCGCCACGATATTTACGGCGGTCCTGAGTGTAGGGCTCATCGGCGATTTTTGCCGTGCGTGGGTATGGACGCCTCTCCAGCGGTACTACGCTCCGATCTACACGGCCACCGGGGATTATAGAACGGGTCGCCACGTTCAGACCTACAACGTCTTGATTCTTATAACGGAGACCGAAAGCCGGCTCGCGCTCGACAATGACGTGATCGAGCGAGGCGAGCATTCGTTCAGCCTCTCGGACCAAGCTATCAAGTCAGGGGCATTGCGCCTCGAATGGCAGCGCAAAGCGTTCGAGAGGGCGAAGCTGTACGCCATACTGCGTCACCAGATTTACCGCGACAAATCGTTGCCTGTTTTATCAAAACCGGCGTGGGTTGGGGCACTCGTAATTCTCTTCGGCGCCCTACTTGTAGCAATTCCAAAAGACGTAGCGCGAGCAAGACGACTAAGGCAGGGACGCCGCTTAAAGGGGCCGGAGCTTGTCACCGCTGCCCAGTTCAATCGACGGAACCACTCTGACGGGATTGCATTCGTGCAGCGGCGAGGCTCGTTGAGCCGGTTAATTCGAAGCGCTCGGTCCGTGCGCATTCTCCGAAGAATTGAGTCTAGCCACATCCTCGTCATGGGCGATACCGGAACAGGCAAGAGTGCCCTCATCCGACAGCTCTTGGTCGAAGTTGAAAAGCGTGGCGAGAGTGCCGTCATTTACGATCCCGCGCTGGAATATACCCCGCAGTTTTTTGATCCTGCTCGCGGCGACCTAGTCCTGAATCCACTCGATCAGAGGATGCCGTACTGGACACCCGGCGCAGAACTTCGACACGACGCCGAAGCTTTGACAATAGCGGCGTCCTTGTTTCCAGATCGACACAACGAAAATCCATTCTTCGTCGAAGGCCCACGAAAGATATTCGCGCATCTCTTGACATTCCATCCGAGGCCGGAGGAGCTGGTTTGGTGGATGTCACATCCCGAAGAGATCGACACGCGTGTGAAAGGGACGGAATACGAGGCGATCATCGATTCCCAGTCGCCGCCCCAACGAAACGGAGTTCTCGGCTCACTCAACATGGTGGCCGATGCACTGAAACTATTACCGCCCGAGAAAAGCACTACTCAAAGCTGGAGCGCACTCGAATGGTCCAAGGAACGTCGCGGATGGCTGTTCTTGACATCCACGCCCGAAACCAGGAAGAGACTCTTGCCGCTCACAAGTTTGTGGCTCGACACATTAGTTCTACGACTTATGAACCAGGGAACCGCGCATTCGCGTTCGGTTTGGCTGATCCTCGACGAACTGGCCAGCCTACAAAAATTGCCGCAGCTCCATACGGCAGTAACTGAGAATCGCAAATCAAATAACCCTGTCGTTCTCGGCTTCCAGGGGCGCAGTCAACTCGAAACCAGGTATGGCCATGAAGCGGAGGCAATGCTCTCTCAGCCAGCGACGAAAATCTTCCTCCGAACAAGCGAGCCGCGCGCCGCAAAGTGGATTAGTGAAACCATCGGCGAAGTTGAGATCGAGCGACTCCGCGAAAGCCGGTCCACCGCGCACAATCCGAAGTATTCAACATCGAAGAGCTACAACTTGGACCGTCAGGTCGAGCCATTGGTTATGGCCAGCGAGATTACGGGACTTGAGCCACTAAATGGATTCTTGAAGAGTGGCAACCTCGTAGTGCGCATGAGCTTTCCCTACATCGAACTGCCTGAGAGGCAGCCTAAGTTTATCGAGCGAACCACTCCAGCGGTCCCAGCAACGGCCCTAAGAACACTCCTCCAGGAGAAGAACGAGGATCCCCACGGCCAGAAGGTTTCGCCGCAGGAAGTTAAGCAAACCCGTCAGAAACAATTGAACCGGGCCGAGCAGCAGCAGCGATTCTTTGAGTAGGCATCGTATGTTAACGATTTCCAAGCCATTGAGTGCAGGTCAGGCGCGTTCGTACCACGCCGAAGAATTCGCCAACGCAAAGGACAACTACTACACGCAAGGAGAGCACGTCGTTGGAGAATGGCACGGACGCTTGGCGGAAGAATGGGGCCTGAAAGGCGAAGTCCGAGAACAACAGTTTCATCGGCTTAGCGAGGGGCAGCATCCAGTAACCGGGGAGCAATTAGTCCGGCATCAGAGTCCGCGCGAATATGTAAACGAGGATGGTGAGAAGGTCAAGACAATAGAACATCGCGCGGGTTGGGACGCTACGTTCTCAGCACCGAAAAGTGTTTCGCTAACCGTCCTTGTGGGTGGCGACGAGCGTGTCCGTGACGCTCACCGGGAAAGTGTTTCTGTCGCCCTAGGCGAGATGGAGCGCTTCGTCCAGGCAAGGCTAGGAAGCAACCTTCCCGCTGAGACTACCGGTAAATGGGTAGCAGCCAAGTTTGAACATGACAGCTCACGTCCTGTGGATGGCTATGCAGCGCCGCAGCTTCACACGCATGTCGTCTTCTTCAACGTCACGCAGACTGCGAATGGAGACTCGCGAGCGTTGCAGCCAAGGGAACTCTACAAGTCGCAACAGTACGGGACTGCAATTTATCGGTCCGAGCTCGCAGCACGTCTCAAGGAGATCGGGTATGAAATAGAACGCGGCAAGAGTGGCCAGCCGGAAATTAAGGGATACAGTGCCGAATACCTAGAAGCGTCGAGTCCACGACGCCGACAGATTGAAGAACACTTAGCGAAGACAAACCAAAGAGGAGCGGGAGCGGCCCAGATCGCCGCACATCAAACTCGGGGAAGAAAACTTGAAACTTCACATGAAGAAATGCAGGAGAGGCACAGAGTCTTAGCCACTAAGTTTGGTGGTCAGCCAGAACACATTGTTGAGTCTGCAAGACGACGAGGGAACCAGCACAAACCAGAACCAAACGAACGAATGGTCCGCCAAGCCCTGACGTATTCGACCGAACGGAGCATGGAAAGAGAAGCGGTAGCCGACGAGAGATCTCTATTACGGGACGCGTTAAGTCGCTCAATGGGTCAGGCGACGTTTGCAGAGGTTAAATCCGGCCTCGACAAAAAGGCGCAGGTCGGAGAACTGACGGAGCTGCGGGAACATTCAAATTCGCCAAGTCGAGCATTCACGACGAAGGAGATGCAGTCTTATGAGCGGGAAACTATCCAAAGAATGCGAGAAGGGCAGCACCAGTTTCCTGAAATTGCGAGCCAGCGGTCTCGCGATTCAATCGAGAGAAATTATTCGCACTTAAATGAAACGCAGCGCCGAGCGGTGACGCAAATCCTTTCGAGCCGTGATCTAGTGATGGCCTTGGAAGGAGTAGCCGGAAGCGGTAAGACCACTTCATTGGCGGCAATTCGGGAAGTGGCCGAGCGTCACGGCTACAAGGTAGAGGGATTCGCGCCCACATCACGAGCGGCACAAAAACTGAGCGAGTCGGGCATCGAGTCCCGCACGTTGCAGAGGCATTTGTCATCGACCGAGGAATCCCAGAACAATGGGAAGAGGTTCTACGTTCTTGACGAGTCAAGCCTCGCCAGCACGAAGCAAATGAATGAATTCCTCCATCGCTTGAGCGGAGAAGATCGGGTCTTGCTCGTTGGAGACACGAGCCAACACCAAGCTGTTGAAGCTGGTCGCCCATACCAGCAACTCAGGGAAGCAGGCATTGAGACAGCCCGCCTAGACGAGATCGTTCGCCAAAAGGAACTGGCACTCAAAGAGGCAGTCGAACAACTTTCGCGCGGGTCGGTCAAGGAAGCAATCGACAATCTCCGTTCTCAGGGCCGAGTGCACGAAATTGGGGACCGCAATGAGCGAATGCTCAAGATCGCTGATGAATACGCGCGACAACCGACCGGAACTCTGGTCGTGTCGCCAGACAATCAATCACGAAGAGAAATCAATGATGTGATCCACCGAAGGATGCAGGAGGCTGGAACCGTAGCGAGACAAGAACATAAACTCAACGTGTTGGTCCCAAGGCAGGAAATAACCGGTGCCGACAGGCGCTGGTCCGGCCAATACGATCCGGGTGATGTTGTGCGTTACACGAAAGGCAGTCGCGCCCACGGAATCAAGCCAGGCGAATATGCGCGTGTGGAGCAATCAAATGAAAAGGAAAATTTGCTTACCGTTCGGCGAGGAAACGGTGAGCGAGTGAGCTACGACCCGCGCCGATTGCATGGAGTCACGATTTATCGGGAGTCTGACCGCGCGTTTAGCGAAGGCGACCGCGTCCAATTTACGGCACCGAACAAAGAGCTTGGCGTCGCGAATCGAGAGCTAGGTACCATAGAGCGGATCAACGGCGACGGAGACATTCGATTGCGGCTCGATTCAGGTCGAGTCACGCAATTCAACGTGAACAAGAATCCGCATCTCGACTATGGTTACGCTGTGACCAGTCACAGCAGCCAGGGACAGACGGCAGACCGTGTCCTAATCCACATCGACACGAACCAAGCTGGAGAAAAGCTTGTCAACAGACGCTTAGCTTACGTCGCTGTGTCACGAGGACGGTACGACGCTCAGATCTACACTAATGATGCGCTCGACCTTCGCGAGGCTCTTAGCAGGGATACTTCAAAGACCGTTGCATTGGAGATCGATGGGCAGCTTAATCATGGAGGAAAGGATCAATTTGTCGTGAGGCAGAGCATCAACCAGAATACGCCTCCACGAGTAGCGGGGGGACAGAGTGAGGCAAATAGACAGGGTTCTGGACAGCAAGCCGGAGGAGATGGACAGTCCGGGCAAAGGTCATAGATGGCGCCCCCGGTTGTTATTCCTGACATAAGCACCTTCGCAATTTGTTAAGCCCACGGTAGTAATGGTGCCTGACGTTTTCGTAGGACAGGTCTTTGCGCACTGCAATTTCTTCTAACGTGTATCCCTCGAAAAAGTAAAGACGCAGGGTTTCCCATTGCTCAGGCGACAGACTCTCCAAAGCGTTCTTGAGTGCCATTTTGCCAACCTGTGCCTCAAGACCTTTGTCGTAGAGCGGCAGCCAGTGAGAGCGGTTTGGAATAATACTGTGTTCTTTGACCTCATTCGAAGAATAAAAATGTTGCCGAGATAGATCGCGACGCCTTGTGAACGCGCGTTGGTAAGAAATCTGCACCAGAAGAGACCTCGTACTCCCTTTTGAGGGATCGAAGACTGAAGCCTTTCTGCGGACCAGCAGGAAGACATCCTGCACCAAATCGTTCGCTTCTTCGTTGTTCCCAAGAATTTTTCGGGCTATGGCCCAGACTAATCGCGAATAGCGTCTGAAAAGTAGGCCAAGCGCCTCGGAATCATCCGTGCAAATCCGGCCAATAAGAGTTTCGTCGGAGCATTCTATGTCAGATGCACCCTTGTTCCCCGATGTTGAACCACGGTCCGCTATGCAGCGAGGCAGGAGCGTCTGGACGGGGACACCAGGAATTCTCTCCGAAACTCTTGCCATTGCGTCCTTTGTGTTGCTCTCTGTATCTGTGACGACCCTAGAGCCCTTCGTCGCCGATGCTTATCGCGGAATGCTTCCGCATCTCTCCCCAAAAACTGGGACACGTCGTCTTTGCCTTCGGATGACCGCGAATCCGCACACGAAGACATTTAGACGAATCCTGCCCTCTCTCGGCGGAAAACTTTGGACCGTCCACTTTTGCGGCCGGGTGTGTGTGTAACTGTAATTCCTTCAGTAACTTAACCGCGCCTGAGCGAATTCGGGCAAATGCCCTCGTTGTTCATAAATGTGGACACCGGTATCTCGCCGATTGAATATCGGCGGGTAACACGTTTGTCATCACTGTGGCCGAGCATCACTAAGTCGGCCCAGGATAACAGCACACACACTCAACTATTCGAACTCGTAGAACGCAGCTGGGAACTTGGCCTTATTCTGAGGGCAGATTTCTTCGAGTTGTTTAGATGTTAGAAGTGTGTATGTTCCTACTGGTAGCTGGCCGTTTTTGATCAACTTCTGATAGCGGTCTTTGAAAGCAGCTTGGAGCCCCTCAAAGATATCCATATGTTTTGCGATGACCACCCTCGAAGATTCAGCCACTTCTTCGAGTGTCGCGTCTGTAACGAAAGATAGGTCGTATCGGTCTGGAGCAAGTCCATGCTCTGTTGCCGCTATTCCAGATACCAGGTTGCCCGCCAGTCCACCTCCTACATACAGCTTGTACGCATGAATGACATCTGGCGGAGTGATTCGAAGCACCAATGGATCTCGTATCGGAGCCAGCCCAGCTGTGGCGAAGTTGCCAGTTCGAATCTGGTTGGTCTCATCGAGAATGACTTCGTGTTTAAGCTTGGATACTGGAATTCCAAGAATGCGACCCACAAGGATGTGTCCTGATTCATGTGGGATTGACTGCGCAATGTATGCTTCTATCTCGGTTGACATGCGTAGAACATCCCACAGACTTTACGCACTCAGCAACAGCTGAATGCCACTAATATGTTCAAGGGGAAACCGAGACAACCTGTTAGTTTCATGCAGCAAAGAAGAAAGGATCAGCCCAGTGACCAAGAACCAGAAGAAGACTGAGAAGAAGGCCACGCAAGCTACAAAAAAGAAGCAGGTAGATACGCAAAGAGCTTTACAGACTGTCGCAAAAGGTGCATTCGAAGCCTGGTTACAACACGCGGATCAGGACTCGGGAATCGGTATTCACCTAAGTGACGATGGTCCTCAGGTTATGGTCACCATAACTCTCAAAGGTCTTTCCAAGCGGATACAGAAACAAGTTGAACAAAAGATTTGGTGGGAAGTCGTCGATCATGCAGAAGCTCTGGGCTTGGGACCTGGAGATCTCAAGAATCACAGTGATGAAGAATAACTAACGACATAAAGACCCTCTGGATGCAACGCGACTGCTTTGCTGCAACTGTGGCGCGGCTGTCCATCCCGCGTTTAGGTAACTAGCGATTCGTAGTCCGAGTTTCGGATCAGGTTTGATACATTCACTGGACGTAGCGAACCCCGCCTACAAAAACATGAAGCTCTTTGTCGCCATCACCGATTCAGATTGGTTTAGGTTCCTTGCGGAGCTTCGTCCGGACGAAGTGAACTTTTGGCAACCGAGTTCGTCAACGGCGTTTCGCGCGCTCTCGCCAGGTGAACCTTTTCTCTTCAAGCTACACAGTCCCCAAAATTACATTGTGGGAGGAGGCTTCTTCAGTCACTACTCCATTTTGCCCGCAAGCTTTGCATGGAGTGCCTTCGAATTCAAGAACGGTGCAAGAACAGAACAGGAGATGCGAGCGAGAATCGAGCGCTATCGGCGGGTTTCTCCTGATACTTCGGCGGACTACACCATCGGTTGCATTCTCTTGCAAAGTCCGTTCTTCCTTAGCGAAGACGAGTGGATTCCCGTTTCGGACTGGAGCAGAGAAATAGTTCGAGGTAAAGGCTATTCAACTGACGCAGAAGCTGGTCAGAGAATTTGGGCTGAGGTTGAAGTACGACTTCAGTCCAAACCCGCCAGCTTCCCTCTTGACGGTCCGAGCGGCGAAGTCCCCCGCTTCGGACAAGCTCAGACTGTGTTTCCTCGATTGGGGCAGGGCGCATTCAGAGTAGTTGTAACTGACTCGTACAAGCGTCAATGCGCGTTGACCGGCTCTCATGTTCTACACGTTTTAGATGCAGCCCATATCCGGCCTTACGGTCAAGGAGGAAATCACAGCCCCAGCAACGGATTGTTGTTGAGGCAGGACGTTCATACGTTGTTTGACCGCGGATACCTTACAGTCAGCCCGGACCATCGTGTTGAAATCAGCCGTCGAATCAAGGACGAATTCGACAACGGAAAGGAATACTACGCGTTACACGGTAAAACCATCTTGATTCCTGATCAGCCAGAATTCAGGCCATCGACTGAGGAATTGATTTGGCACAACGAGAACGTCTATCGTCCCTGACTAGGACGCTGTGTTCGGTTAACGTTGCCTCTCGCAGCGACGGGCCGTGCTTTTGGGGCGATCCCTTTTTTGAGCAAACGATCAAGATCATCAATGATTTCTCCGACCCGAACTCCGTATCTGACCAGGCGGAAAGCATAGAGTCTCTCTGCCTTGATTAACTGGCGTTCCAGTCTAACGCACTCGGAGAAATGAGCATCATTCTCTGGAGCACGACAGAGTCGTAGGGCCAGTTTCCTATCGCCCTTGGAGATAAGGAGCGCGTATTCTCTTCGCACCGTCTTGTGCTCGCACCATAGTGCGGCGAGTGCGGAGGCTAGGTTCCGAGTGAGATTAGTTCTCACGACTCCAGGTCGACTCCAAAGTCTTTATCCAGCTTTCCCGACTTGATGTATTCGCGAATCTTCACTTTTGCTGCTTGAAGGATTGCCTCACCGATTTCGCGCTCGATTCGTCCACTAAACTGCTTTCCATGTTTTCGCGCAGCGGTCCGCGTCGACTTCCTGCACCAGACTTCGATGCTGTACATTGTGTGGGTAATTCTCATAGTGCACCCACCGCAAGGTCCTCATTTAGATCGGTAAGCTCGTCAAAGAATCGGCCAACGGGATATTTCAGGCCACAAGCAAGCCGAACGAGTTGGCAGAGGTCGCCTCCGTTAGCCACCTTTCCTCGCTCGACCGAAATGATGAACCGAAGCGGCAAACCGGAATCGCCCGCGAGCTGAATACGAGTCATGCCTTTGCTTTCCCGTATCCTGCGCACAACTATTCCTAGCGTTCTGCCGAAGCGAGCGGTCCTGTTGTGATTTGCGTTTGGAGAGAGCGATTCATTGAGGAGGACTTCTGCTTGTTCGATTGTCAGCCCGCATTCGAGTCGGACCTTTTTCAGAGCCTGACCAAATGCCTTCCGAACTGCTTCGTCACCTGGATATCCCGACGGGTCCTTCTGGGGAATCATTTCTTAGCCTTCTTTCCCGGTTGCGTACCGTGGACGTAGTCTTTCAGCACTTCGTAGTCGCCGGAGGATTCCGCATAGAGATCCGCGGAGTGCACGCGAACACTGGGCGCAACCGAAATTCCTAGGAAGGTCTTGTCCGTGAAACGAATGTGGAAGTAGAGTGTGTCCCCTTCGTTGCGAGTCTGAATGTACTCGACAGTTTTTCCCTCGACGCCGGGATACCGGTTTTGCTCCGTAAACATGGTTGGACCTTCCTCGCCGCCACGTTAGGAGAGAGAGGGGTGAAATCGCAACAAAGTCGACAAAATATTCGCTTTTGCGCACTCCTACTTCAAAAACCCGCGAAAACCGGGCGTTTGTGGCCAGCGGATGTTGTCAAGTAAAAAGAGAAACTATTCTCTTTTGCGATGTTCGGATGTCTTGAAATGAGGACAAAATTCGCTTCCTCAATCCGAAGTGTGACTTACGGGACCAGCTATCTCATTCATTCGGGAAGATTTCCAGACCTGGCTAGGTGCTGATCGAGGCGATCTACAATTTTTGTTCGCGATTCTCCATCGGAGGCACATAATTCGGGTTCCGGCAGGGCAGTCGTGTTCGAGTCGCTCTTCACGTTTCGCTTGGCGATGCTCAGGCATCGGTCAGCGCCCCTCTGCGTTGAGAGAAAAGAATTTCTTCAAAACCTGAGTCAACAAGGAGCGTCACGACATGTCCTACTCCAGTCGGCGGGCCTCCTGATCTATATCGTTCACTATTTGCATCTCACAAATCTTCGGCCCGTCACTTCTGACGAAATTGAGCGAGCGGCTCGTGTGTGGCTCAAGAACAGGGAGCCTGAACGAGTGCGGACGTTCAGTCCATCAGCTGTCTATGGCTTTATTGGTCGCGCCAAGGCGTTCCTGAGATTCCACGGCTGCCTGGTTGAGAGATCAAAGCCTCCGCAACCGTTTCTCAGAGAGCTAGAACAATTTGTGCGTTTCCTCGCCCATGAAAAAGGTCTCAGTGCTGAAACTGTGGAGGGTTACCGCTGGCACGTTGCACACTTTCTTGGATGGCTTTCAAAAGGATCAAGGAATCTTTCCACGCTAACCGTCACCGACATCGACGACTACCTAATGCAGCGATCCGGCAAATGGAAGCCTTTGTCGATAAAGAGGGCATCAGCCGTGCTTCGCGCCTTCTTTCGTTATGCCAGAAGGCGACGCTGGTCCCCCAAGGTGCAGCCGGAAGGCATAGAAGGACCGCGCGTGTACGGGCATCGCTCAGCGCCTGCCGGTCCCTCATGGTTTGATGTTTGGAGACTACTCCGATACGAGAATCGCGACCAACCTGGCCCTATGCGCGCGAGAGTATTGCTCTTACTTTTTGCACTCTATGGTTTGAGAACAAGCGAAGCCACTGGTCTGCTGCTCAACAACGTTGACTGGAAAAGAAAAACCTTCACCGTGCGGCGATCCAAGACCTACACCCTTCAACAGTTCCCGATTTTCCCGGCGCTAGATTCCGCACTTCGGAACTACGTGAAAACGGGTCGCCCAAACTGCACGAGCGAATTCCTCCTTGTGACGCACAGGCCACCATATCGGCGATTAGATTCTGGTGCGGTTTCTCAAGACATACATCTGCGTATGAACAGTTTGGGAATTCAGAGCATTCGAAAGGGACCTATCGCGCTTCGACACTCCTGCGCAACGCGGCTTCTCAACAAGGACATGACACTTCAAGAGATCGCTGATTTTCTAGGACACAAAGACTGTCTATCCGTCGGAATCTATGCAAAACACGATTTCAAGGCGCTGAGCAAAGTCGCCAAAATCGATCTTTGTGGTGCGCTATGAAACTCTCTCGAGGTATCCGTCGATACGTGGAATGGAAGAGATTCTGCGGGCGCGAGTTTGCATCCGGCGAAAAGACGCTACTGAGTTTTCTTAGGTTTACAGGTGATGTCGAGTTGTCAGACATCCGCAAAGGGCACATATCTTCATTCGTGAGAACTCACGAGAAGAAAGCCGCGCGGTTTCAAGGAAAGCACTACAAAGCTTTAGCGCTATTCGTTCACCACTGGGCGCAGCGCGGCGAAGTGAGGGCGATCCCGCTTCCGCGTCCCCGAGGAAAGCCAAACCCGTTGCTACCACACATCTACTCGCGGGCACAGGTTCGAAGGCTGCTCAATATGATCGAACCCAATCAGCGTTCGATGAACTGCATCTTGGATGGAAGGACGGTGAGAGCGTTTCTCCTATTTCTCTACGGAACAGGAGCATATGTTGGTGAAGCCCTTCGCTTGAGAACGTCTGATCTCGATTTTGATCGAGGAACAATCAAGCTAAGGCGCATCGCTGGCGCGCGCGAACGGACCCTGCCCCTTGCGAGGCACCTTCGTCGGATTCTCCAAGATTATCGGAGCGCACTACCCGAATCATATCGGGAATCGGAAGCCTTCTTTGTGGACAAACTGGGAAAATCTCTGAATACAACCACCGTTGGTAAAACGTACCAGAAACTGCGACGCAAGGCAGGCATCTACAGGACCGACGGCATTCGTGTTCAACCTCGATTGCATGACTTTCGACATACTTTTGCGGTCCATACGCTGACATCTTGGCTCAATCAAGGAAAAGACCTGCGAAGAACGCTCCCTGCGTTGTCGGCTTACATGGGGCTCGTGAAGTTCACTACAGCCGAGCGATACCTTCGCATGGTGCCAGAAAGATTTCGTCCTCAACTCAAAGCCTTGATCGGTTCACGTGTCTAGGCTGCGTCCGATGGTCGCGGGATGTTTGACTCCCTGTTTACAGTTCGATCCGCTATCCAGAGGCATAGGTCCGCTCCCTTAAGAAGTGAACGGGAACGGTTTCTTAAGTACGTCAGTCAGCGAGCGATTCCGCGCAAGAACCTCCAGCAGTACGCGAGCACCTTGCTCCACGTCGTCCGCATATTGCGCCTCGAGAATCTCCGCGCCGTGAGCACAGATGAAGTCAGGGCTGGAGGGCAACTGTGGCTCAACGAGCGACGGCGCAACGGTCTTCCAAAGAATCGACGGAACCCCGCAGACCGTTTTGCTTCTATCGCGAAGCAGTTTCTTACGTTGCATGGCCGACTAGTTAGACCACGACCCATTCAGCTTTTCTCCAAGAAGCTCGAACGTTTTGAGAAGTTCATGAGAATTGAGCATGGTTTGAGGCCCGCGACAGTCAGTTCGTATCATTGGCATGCGTCGCAGTTTCTGAAATGGTACGCCACTCTGCACAAAGCATTTTCCCAAGCATCTCTGGCGGACACGGACACCTATTTTGTACACAAGTCCGAGAAATGGAACGGGCGGACATTGGCTGCAGCGGCCAACACCCTCCGATCTTTATTTAGGTACGCCCATGCGAAGCGTTGGTGTAGCAGGGTCAACGCAAACGCAATAAGAGCAATTTTCCCCCATGAAACTAATAATGGCCCAACTCCTCAATGGGAGGATGTTCAACGTCTTCTTCGATGCGAGAAGTTAGAAACACGCGCTTCCATGCGAGTCCAAGTCCTGATCACCCTTTTTGCGTTATACGGGCTGCGGACAAGTGAGGTAACGAACCTCCTGTTGAAGAACATTGACTGGAAAACAAAAACCTTTACGGTGCGGAGAGCCAAGAATTACAAACTGCAGCAGTTTCCAATTGTACGTTCTTTAGAGTCGGCACTGAAAAGGTATCTGGAGCTCGGGCGGCCACACTGCAAAAGCGAGTACGTGATTGTGACTCTCCACGCTCCGTATCGCCCGTTGCAAGTACACGACGTAGCCCAGATCATCAACAAAAGAATGGATCATGTTGGAATCAAGCGGGTGTATGGTGGCCCAAGATACCTTCGCCATGCTTGCGCGACTCGTCTCTTGAACGAAGAAATGACACTGCAAGAAATTGCCGATTTTCTTGGGCATCAAGATTGCATGACTGTAGGCGTCTATGCACAGCATGACCTTTCGGCGCTTAACCAGGTTGCGGCGGTCGATCTTTGTCGAGGACTGCGTAATTTTCCGAAGCGATCCCTCGCCGCATGGGATCGGCCCGGTTCCACCTATTTGTATTTGCCATCTGCAAAGGATTATCGCTGAGGCCAGGGAGGCGGGAGAAGGTTCACAAGCGCGTTCCTTTAAGGACGCACCTGTTTTCGACGGTGACTGCTATTCACGAATTTTGACCACCTTTTGAATTCTGGCTCCCAAGCTTCGACCCGCTCTCGTGTCCAGGAGTCCTCGAGAATAACTGGCAGTTCAAAAAAATACCGGGCACCCTTGCCCTTTGGTCCGTGCAACACCTTCGATTGCCCATAACGCGCGACATACACGAGGTAAGCTCGTTTCGGACGTAGATGCTCACGAGCACGGACAAGTCGCTTCCACTCGTTTTTTGCACTTCTTGCGCTCAGCTTACGCCTTTCCTTCAGCTCGAATAAAACCCAGGGCTTACCCCTTTTGAAGATGGCCAAATCAGGATGAATTCGCAGGTCTTTGCAGTATGGCTTATTCAACACCCGAAACCGAAGGCCAGTAGGGTCATGTTCTCGAAAGAAATCAACTACCAGGGACCAGGCATAGGCTTGGAGATCAGCTTCCGAAAGAATCAAGTATTTTTCATAACTTTCCCTGATTGCTTTCCGAAACCGACCCGAGGCAAACGCGTGGAAGTCCTTTATGCCAGGTTTCATTCGTCCTACCTACTCAGGTTTGCATCCACAATTTTGAAGCAACCGTCCACAAGCCTGACGTTATCGGCCTTTATGTCTCGAAGGCGAAATCCATTGGCCGTACGACGTAGTTCGAGTAGTTTCTTCTGGGAGATGCGCGTCGCTTTGCCGTATTTCTGTAACAGGCAATATTTGCTTTTCCAGTAGATTTTTGCGAATAGTCGATTGCGTTCGCTTCTTGGAATTCTGTGGTACGCCACCAAGTCGTTCTTAATGTTCTTGGAGTCAGATACTTTAAGCACTAGGTCTTTTTTTCGAGAAGAGATGCGATAGACGGTCTTGTACCAGCCCCTACCGCCCCATTGCATTGTGGGAAACACTACCCCCACGATTCTGCCAGCAACTTCTCGCGGGAAGTTCGACAGCTCCTTAGCTGTCCTATAGTTGTCGATCAGCCGGTCGATAAGGCGCGCCCTTTTGTAGATAAGGGCGTGTCGCTTGGCCTTGCGCTTTTTCCGTGTCACGACACAATCCTCCAGACGCGCAGACAGTTCTCATCGAAGCATCCTGAAGAAGAAGTTGTTACCTCAGGCTGGCGTGAGCTGCCAGATCTTATCACGGTAGATTTCTCGGTCGCAGCCCCTGCGCTTGCAGCGATTGTTCTTGGTTTGCCCTCAATGACCCCTCCGAGCTGCTCGCGTTCCGCCATGTAGAGTCGCAAGGCGACGGTCTCCACTAGCACGCCTCGCGCCACGAAAAAGCCGCGTCACTCCGCTTGCCACCCGTTTCGACCTGAACGCAGTCATCTCGTCGCTTTTGTTCTCTGTTTCGGGGATTGCTCCCTCGGCTGGCGGTGAAGGGAGCAATAGCTCCCCGAAACAGGAGAACAAACATGAAAGTCGAGCAAGCCAAACAAATCGCCAGCAAGGCAATTGAAGAGCTGAGCAAAACTCTGGAAAGGGGCCACAGCGAGGCACTGAAAGCATGCCTGACGGCAATGGCGAGATTTCACCGCTACAGTGCGTACAACATTATGCTCATTCTCTCGCAGCGTCCCAATGCGATTCGCGTCGCTGGCTTTCACACATGGAAGGAGCTTGGACGCTTTGTTAAGAAAGGCGCGAAGGGAATCCTCATCCTAGCGCCAATCTTTCGCAAGCAAACCGTCGAGAAGGCTGGTCAGGACGACCAACCTGACAAGTTGGTTGGCTTCCGTGCAGTTTACGTTTTCGACTTGGCTGACACCGATGGTCAACCTCTTCCATCCCTCGCCGAAACGGAGGGCGATCCAGCGGGTTACACAAATCGACTAAAGCAATTCATCACGCAGCGAGGCATTCAGCTCGAATATTCGAGTGAGATCTATCCAGCTTTGGGTCTCTGCTCGCCCGGGAGAATCGTTCTGTTTCCGGGGCAATCGCCTGCGGAAGAGTTTGCGACTTTGGCGCATGAAGCTGCGCACGCTCTCCTTCACCAACAGGAGCGACGCTCCGAAACAACGAAATGCGTCCGCGAGACGGAAGCCGAAGCAGTAGCTTTTGTTGTCTGTGAATCTATTGGCCTTCAGGCGCAGCGGTCTGCTGATTACATCCAGCTCTATTCCGGGAGCCCGGAGATGCTCGCCGAATCGCTGGAGCACGTCCAGCGCGCCAGCTCTGAAATTCTCGCCTCGATTACTCCAACGGACTAGCTCGTATTTCGGGAGGCCCGCGAAGGCGGGCCTCCCTCTCCCTAACGGTTGGCCGCTTGCGCTTTTCGCGTAAATATCAACGCAAAATGCGTAAGTCACCAATTCTCGACGTTCCTTCCCCCTGGTCCGGCAGAAAATCCTCGCCGCGAGGCTGCTCTCGCCAGAGAAATCGCGCGCCTTAGTATTCATCGTCTCGCATGGAGTCCAGGTAGGACTCAATGCTTTCCTCTCGTTCTGCTTCCTCAACCTCGCTTTTAACCGAGAGATATTCGCTTTCTAACGATCCGCGAAGAGATATAGAACAGGTGGGCCATATGGCCTCGACCCTGGTCTTAATCTCCAGCAACTTTTTAAGTCGGTTTGGTGGGCCATCGCTAATTCGAGGACCATCTGGGCCGATGGTCAATTCCTCTATCTTTACGCACAAGTCGCGAACTGCATCCGCATCGCCTTGAAGGTCGACTCTCTTGGCAATCTCAGCATTCGATTCGAGGAGCATATGACTGGCTAGAAGAAGCGATGCGAAAACGAAATAGGCTAGTCTTTCGTTCTCATAAGGAGGATTGCCGTGGGCCTCATGAGCTCCAATGTGACGCAACTTGAAGGCGACCCGTAGCGCCGCATCTGAGACACTTTGGCCGGTCCAATATCTTTCGTCAGTGTTTTTCAAGTCTGCAGTGCATAATCCTAACCCCTTAATCAGTTGTTCCAGACTTTTGTGCCACAACGGTGTGCCCTTTTCATCTTTCCTTTCGCCATAGAACAACAACGCTATCTTTTTTAGGAAGGGTTCGAGCAGGCTACCGACTTGTTCAGTGACTGTCGCAATGGCACCAGAGGAGTCGCGTGGGCATGATAGATACCGAAGAAAAATGCTCGTGAACTTCTGTTCAAATCCTTTGAGCCGTTCTTCGCTAGTCTCTTTGAAAATCACGTAAGTCAGAAGGCGAACAGCTCTTTGCAATTGGCCCCGAGATAATTGTTGCTTGGTTGTGATAACAAAGGGATGACGGACTTCCGCATAGTTATGAGAGAAAAATCGCTCAATCTTAATCTGTGCGTACCCGATCTTGCTCAGAACGTCGGCGTTCGTATCGATTGATTCAAGCCTAAGGAGTTCGCCCCGAAGTTCCCCTGTCGCTGCGTATTCAGACAATAAGGCTTTGACAGTTTTATTCAATTCTGAATAGAGATCATGGTATGACCCAGATGTAGGCGCGTATTTGGAGAATTCCGATATTAGTACCTTGAGTTCGGCTGCCGAGCCATTTATATACTGCGCGAATTCCTCCCTCAGCGAAGCATCATCTTCCGTAGTTGGCACGTAAAGATTGTCTGAATACACTTTCCAAATTCTTTCTTCGTACAAGCGAACCTCATTTTCGAGAAGTCGCGCAGCCCACTTATCGAGTTGGGTATATAGCTGTTCACCGGTCCGCCGCACGGCAAATTCATTGTCAGTACCCCTCTGCACATATCTGGCAGCGATTTCAATGTCCTTATCTCGCTTCTTGATCTCTTCGAGGGAAAACCACGCCGAGGTCGGGCGACGAGTCGCTTCGATTTGTTTCAGCAAGAATGCAGGTAAAGCCATCGTGGCACTCTAAGAAGTGAATGCTAGCAGAATCTTGACTCCAGTATGTGAACTTGAGACCTCCGTGTCTTTGTCCCTGGCAAAGCATATTCTCCCGATGTCCTGATACAGGACGAGTTCCTCCCCGGGGAGGATTTTTATTGACTATCAACACACAAAGGACTATTGTCTCCTATATTAGGATGGTACAAAACGAAATGAGTCTTGTTCAGCATGTAGGCCAGCGCATTCGAGAATTTCGGACTGGCTATGGCGGTGGCACTGGCATATCACAGGACGCTCTTGCCAAGGCTTTGGGCATCGCAAGCAACACTGTCTCCCGTTGGGAAACTGGCACATATCGACCGACCATCGAGGACCTGGAGAGGCTTGCCCGATTTTTAGGTAAGTCGATTCTCGATTTCTTTCCCAAGGAGGACGTTCGCACAGAGCGTGATGAGAAAATCGATGCCCTATTGCGAACCGCTAAGCAACTCGACGACGACGACGTTGAGGAATTGAAACGATTTGCGGAGTTTCGGCGCGCACAGCATGTCTATACCAAGCGAACTCCGGGACGCAAAGCGAAGAAGTGAAAGACACAGGCTATTACTACGAAATGCGCGAGTTGGCGCTTGAAGTCCGGTCCAGACATGAGATCGAGGGGCCTCATCTCTCCATGCGCGAGATGTGGAAGGTCTATCGAGCGGAAGGCATAGAGGAACTCTATTTTCGGCGTGGCTTTAAGCAGTTGAGAGGTGCGTACTTCAACGACGAATACGGAGTAACGGTCATGCTGGCGGGCGGATTGCCGGATGAACCCACGATCTTCACGATGGCCCACGAGCTTAAACACCATCTCGTTGATTCCCAGGCCGGAACGGTCCTCTGTCGCACCGACGAACAGATGCGACGTGTCGAGATTGGCGCGGAGGTCTTTGCTGCGGAGCTCATCTACCCAGAAAAGGATTTTGTGTATGACCTCTTTAGATTGCTGCGAGGAATGCAGCAGCGCGTCACTCCAGACGTACTAACGGAGCTGAAGCGAAAGACTCAGACAACCCTAAGTTACGCGGCTTTGGCGAAGAGGACCGTTTTGCTCGGATTGGCAAACGAAAAGACATTTCACGAAGTGCGATGGGGCAAAAAGGGAAAAAGTGAGAGGCCACGGTAGTCAACCAAACCGGATGGGATAGTGCTATGAGTCTATTCAAGCGTAACAAAACATGGTGGACCGATTTTTCGGTGAACGGTGTCCGTTACCGCCTGTCTCTCGATACGACGGACTGGCGCGAGGCGCAACGCTTGGAGAAGAGCAAAATCTCGGATGCCACTACAGGCAAGCTAGCTCCGGCGAGCCAGCAGTTTGCCCGTTTGGCATTCTGTGAGGCAGCTGACCGTTATCTGGAAAATCGACGATTGGAGATATCTGAAGGGACCACAGAGAAAGAGGAATACCTCCTTGTTGCGCCGCGCAAGTTTTTTGGTGCCACTTCACTCGCGCGTATCGGGCTCGAGGAACTAATCACCTATCGCGGAGAAAGAGCAAAACAAGGGGTCAGCTCGACATACATCAACATGGAAATGGGAGTCGTGCGCCGCATTCTCAAACGCGCCAAGCGGTGGCACCTAGTAGCAGATGATCTAAAGCCTTTGAAAGAGCGCCACCGGATTGGGCGCGTGCTCACCCCTCAGCAAAAGGCACGGCTTCTCAAAATGGCTGACAGCAAACCAGACTGGCTTAACGCGAAGCTCGCCCAGATTCTTGCGTTAAATACCACAATGCGTAGTTGCGAGATTAAGGGACTCCGTTGGAGTGACGTTAACCTGATCGAACGGACCCTGACCATTGGACGAAATACGACCAAGACCGATGCGGGTGAACGGGTAATCCCTCTGAACGGAAACGCAATGTCTGCCATAGTCGAGTTATATCGACGCTCCGAGGACGACAAAGCAACTGAGCCGGAGCATTATTTATTTCCGGCTTGCGAGAACAACAAAATTGACCCAACACGCCCTCAAAAAAGCTGGCGTACAGCCTGGCGTCGCCTTACGCGGGCGATCCAGTGCCCGAAGTGCAGCCTGCAACAAGACCCTGGCGAGACCTGCCGGAATTTGGCGTGCAAGGCGGACATTCGCGATATTAAGAGTCCGACGGAAGGGCTCCACTTCCATGACCTTCGTCATCACGCGATCACTGAGCTAGCTGAATCCCCGGTGAGCGACCAAACCGTTATGGCCATTGCAGGTCACGTCTCGGCAAAAATGCTGAGACGCTACTCGCACGTCCGAATTCTGGCTAAGCGCAAGGCCCTCGATGCGCTCTCTGTTGCGCCTTTGGAAGCGGACGGTCATGGCACAAACAACGACACAAATGACGTGTCCGTCACAACTACCCATCCGCAAGTATTTGAAAAGATGGTAGGCCCGTGGGGACTCGAACCCCAGACCTCTACCGTGTCAAGGTAGCGCTCTAACCAACTGAGCTACGGGCCTATAGCCTATGGGGTCACAGCACTGACTCAAACGATTAGACCCCAAAATTCCAATCGCTGGCAAGGCCCACAGCGCTACGGTGTCAACCTATCACCGTAAGCAAAGATAACAACTTAGATCGTATCGAAGAGCCTTGCGGCACGCGTTTTACCTGTTTCACAGGTAAGGGTCACAGGTAGGAATCGCAGGTTGCTCTCCATAATCGGTGCGGGACCGTGCAGTTGGATTGCAGAAGGGAGGAATGGTTGGAGGGCGGCCTTTGAAGCTCATACGTGATATAAGCATTCGAGCGACCTGAATGTCAGGGAGTATGGAGCTTCCCTGAACGCTTCGAGAATCCAAATGAAACTCCTCGCGCTGGCATTTGCGTTTCTTGCGAGTGTTTATTCATCTTTTGCCCAGTCGGATTCGGCAGTTCTGCTACCGGGCTTGGGCCAACATCATCACACCATTTCCACGAAGAACACTGAGGCCCAGCGATTGTTCGATCAGGGCCTCACGTTGGTCTTCGGTTTCAACCACGAGGAAGCCGCTCGATCCTTCCGGCGGGCATCGGAGCTGGACCCAGAGTCAGCTATGGCGTTTTGGGGCATCGCATTAGCGTTAGGTCCATGCATCAACCTTGATGTTGATCGGCCGCACGAGAAGGCTGCTTATGAGGCCGCGCAGAAGGCGTCATACCTTGCGCCGAGCGCGACGGAGAGGGAACGTGCCTATATTCAGGCTTTGTCAAAGCGCTATTCGTCTGACCCGAAGGTCGACTTGAGGAAGCTTGACGCCGATTACGCCAATGCGATGCGAAAACTGCATAAGCATTACCCGGACGATCTAGATGCGGCAACACTCTATGCGGAGAGCCTCATGGATCTCCATCCGTGGAAGCAATGGACCCTGGACGGTCGTCCGACCGAAGGCACCGAGGAGATTATTGCGGTGTTGGAATCGGTGTTGCGTCGTGATCCGAATCACCTTGGCGCGAATCACTATTACATACATGCTACGGAATCGTCTCCCCATCCCCAGTGGGCCATAGCCAGCGCGAAGCGTTTGGAAACGCTCGCCCCCGGTGCCGGGCATCTGGTGCACATGCCCGCGCACACCTATATGCGTGTAGGTGATTACGCTGCAGCGGCCCGTAGCAATGCGCTGGCGGCCGACGCTGACCGCGCCTATTTACGGGAGAGCAACACCTCGGGCAGCATGTACGACATGATGTATTACTGTCACAATCTTCACTTCCTCGCGGCCAGCTACAGTATGGCCGGCGATTTCGCGCACGCCAAACAAGCCGCCGACGAAGTGGCTGCGCACGCCGCTCCGATGGTCCATGACATGCCTATGGCGGAGACCTATGTGCCCTACCCGATCTTCATGCTCGTTCGCTTCCGTCGTTGGGATGACATCCTTACGCTACGGGCACCGAGCCCTGGCATGGCTATGACCAATGCATTCTGGCATTTCGCACGCGGCTCAGCATTTGCCGCGAAGGGCCGGATTGCCAATGCAGAAGCGGAAGGCCAAATTCTTGCTACAGCGCGCAAGGAAACACCTGCCGATGTGGAGTTCAGCTTCTATTTCAACAAGGCGCAAAGCTTTCTTGATCTCGCGGAGAATATCCTGGACGCTCGGATTGCTGCGGCGAAGGGTGACCATAAGCAGGCAATCAGCTATTGGGAGAAGGCGGTAGAAGTCCAAGATAAGCTGTACTATGGCGAGCCGCCCGAATGGTTTTATCCAGTCCGCGAGTCTCAGGGAGCCGAATTGCTGCTGAATGGCCAAGCGGACCGAGCCGAAGCAGTGTTTCGTGCTGACCTGGAACAGTACCCACGAAATCCACGCTCGCTTTTTGGCCTTTTGAAGAGCCTGGAAGCCCAGAATAAGACTGCGAACGTCGAAGAGGTTCGACAAGAATTTGCAGCGGCTTGGAAAAACGCTGACGTGCCACTTGAACTCGGGGATCTCTAAAGCCCATGCAAGCCCCACCTAACGCATCTCCCGTCATTTGCAAAATGCAAAAGACGCCAGTTCGTGGTAGATAGCGGCACATCTCGACAGTGTCAATCTACCAACGAGTGGCCCATGATCACGAGGGTTTAGGGCTCGTGAATGAGAGCCTTGAGTGGTATTCGCCCCTTCAGCTTGGGAGTGTTCTCCTCGAGTTTGTTCGTTTCGCTCGGTTTCGCTACCGTCGAAACGTTTTGATTCAGGGCCAGCGGAAGTGCCTCACTATCCGCTTTGTCTATTTCGTCGTCTTCCCGGAGAAGGGAGCCGTTTCTTTCCGTGCCCATCTCGCCAAAATTTCCAGAGGAGTTGAAATTCCCCTGTGCCGAGAAAGAGCCGTCGGCGTAGGAAATGGAGAAAGTTCCAGAATTCGTGGCCATCCACATCTTGCCAGCCCAATTGAGAGGACTGAGTGGATCGGAGGAGGTTGGTCGAACGTGCCGCGGCGAACCCATTTTCGTGTATGTGACGTCAAACGAGACCGTCGCCGGGACCCCGGCAGCGCCGAGATTATTACCTGCGCCACCCGGGAATTGAAATTGGTCAACAACAGATGCGTTTTTCAAAGAAATCGTCAGTGTGTCTTCCGTTATCTTCACGGCGTCATCCGGGACCTGCACGAGCCAGAAAAGACCATTCGAAGCGATGCCGGGATTGAAGTCATGGACCTGCTGAGTTGGGGTCCCCGAACTGGGGAGCCAGAAATCAATTCATATCTCGACGAAGGTGCCATGCGCCTTTCGGGAGGTAGAGCCTCCGGCGGGGAAAGTAGACTGCGCGCCGACATAATCACCCTGGTAGACACGGATGTCGGTGATCACCTGGTAGGTGTTGCCGGAGTTGTCGGTGGCGAGGCCGAGGGTGTAACCCATGGCAGTTACCCCGCGGAAATTCGTGATGCCATGCGGCTCTGCGTCCAAGCCGTCGTAGATAGATCCGACTCCAGGAAAGAACTGGTTGATGAGCCCGGCTGGTGGAACAACGTCGCCCCCGGGAAGCGGCAATGGTTGAACGGTTGGTACTTGAACTTGTCCCCAGGCCGCGACACTGGTGAGGAAAACTAGACTTAGGCTAACGAACAGGATGCGCCGCATAAGCATGCCTCCTAGATTGCTGGTGGCGCCGCACTGAGCGGGGACGAATATCCTTGGATCAGTGAAGTACGCCAAAGCGCTCTCTCGAGCGGCCTGCAGTGTCCCTACTCGCCAGGCGGGCGTCAATGGAATGGACCTGATTTGTTCTTCACCTGAATGTAACGCCATAACTCTTGTCCATGCGGAGACTTGGGAGAGAGGCCCATCGGAATAAAAAGTGGTAAACTCTTCACCTACTTTTCCTCAAGGATGGGGCAATGTCTCAACCCAACCCCATTTCAGGCCAGCGCATTCGTTTCGGTATTTTTGAACTGGACCTCCAGGCAGGTGAACTGTGCCGAAACGGCGCCAAGGTTAAACTGCAAGAACAACCTTTGCAAATTCTGCAAGTCTTGCTGCAAACCCCGGGTAGGGTGGTCTCGCGGGAGGATCTCCGCAAGCGAATCTGGCCAGCCGACACATTTGTGGATTTTGACCGCGGGCTCTATAGCGCGCTCGCGCGTTTGCGGGATGCTTTGGGCGACTCAGCCGAAAGCCCACGCTTTGTCGAGACCGTTCCTCGTCGTGGCTATCGTTTCATCGCTCCTGTGGACGTGATAGATTCCACTCCCTTGGAGGAGGTAGCTCCTGCCCCCATTCGCCGACCGTTACGTCGTTACATAATCCCTGTTTTGACAACCTTGGTGCTGGCGATCTGTGTGCTCCTGGCGTTCCTGCTTAGCAGCCGCATTCCCTGGCTTGGGCGCTTCACCCACGCCGCAGCTCCGATACGCTCTTTGGCAGTTCTCCCTCTAGAAAACCTTTCCGGCGATCCCGCTCAGGAATACTTCGCTGATGGAATGACCGACGAATTGATTACCGCCCTCGCGCAGCTTGGAAACGTGCAGGTCATTTCTCGGGCCTCCGTCATGCGATTCAAAGGCACGCGAACACCACTGTCCCAGATTGCTCGGGAGCTCCATGTGGACGCTATTGTCGAAGGCTCCTTTGTCCGTTCGGGCCAGCATGTCCGGATTACGGCACAGTTGATCGATCCCGCCACGGATCGGCATCTCTGGGCTCATAGCTACCAGCGCGACATCCAGGACGTTGTTACTTTACAGTCTGAAGTTGCCGGCGCAATTGCTGACGAAGTCAGCGGCACACTGACGCCTCAGCAGCGCGCACAGATGGTGGCCGCTCGTCCGACGAAGCCAGAAGCGTACACCGCCTACCTCAAGAGCCGCTATTTTGTTCAGAACCAGCGCTCTGCTGAAGGCGTCAAGAAGAGCATCGAATACTCTTTGCAGGCGGTCCAGCTCGAACCGGACTGGGCACTCGCTTACGCCGGCTTGGCTGGCTCCTATATCTCCGCGAATTATGTTGATGCGCTCCCGCCTGAGGAAGTCTGGCCCAAAGCGAAATCTGCCGCACAAAAAGCCTTGCAACTGGATCCTAATCTCTCTGAAGCTCATGTGGCGCTTGGCGAAGTCCTGGGAAATTCCGATTTCGATTATCTTGCTGCCGAGCGCGAATTTAAGCGTGCCATTGAACTGAGTCCCAGCAATTCCCACGCTCATCAATCCTATGCAGACTTTCTCGCCAGTCTCGGACGGGCGAACGAAGCCATTTCGGAGATTAAACTTGCTCAGCAGCTCGACCCTATGTGCTTCTGGGTTAGCCGCGACGTCGGCAGAATGTTCTACGAAGCCCGTCTGTACGACCAAGCTGTAGCAGCTCTGCGAGAAGCCGCCGAAATGAACCCCACTTCACCCGTCGTGTATAACTGGCTAAGTTGGACCTACGACAAGAAAGGAATGATCCAGGAGTCTGTGGAAATGGATTTGAAGGACGAGGCCAGCAACGGGGCTACCCAAGGAGTCCTTTCTCAGCTCAGCAAGGCCTTCGAGAAATCGGGTCAGAAGGGCTACCTCAGGAAGAAGCTCGAAGTGACCGAGGGCGACGGCTACGTTTTGGCGCAGATTAACGCTCGACTCGGCAACCGAGACCAAGCCTTTCGCTGCTTGGATCAAGCCTTCGAGCAGCGCTCCGGATATTTGGCTTTGTTAAAAGTGGATCCCGAACTTGATAATCTTCGTTCCGATCCCCGCTTCCAAGACCATTTGCGTCGCATGAATCTCCTGCACTAAGGTGCCGGGCCGACGCTAGAGCGCGATGCGCAGCGCATCTCCACACTGCCAACCTACGACCGTAAGGAAAGATAACAACTCAGATCGTATCGAGCATACTCTTTACGCGTGTCTTACACGTTTCACAGGTAGAGATCACAGATAGGAATCACAGGTTCCTCATGCTGCCGCTGGAAACGCACGAGTCCGCATCGCGTCGATCGTTGCACGGATTCCTTCCGTGTAAGGAGTCTTGTGCAGATTCGGAAGTAGCTGGCGCAAACGTGTGTCGTCGAGTTTCACCGGAGCGGTCCACAGATAGTGCATCTCGACGACCTCACGGAGAAACGGATTGAAGAGTCCCAAGACGCGCAACATGAACTTGCCTGCGACGCGAAGACGAGGCTTCTCGTGAACGGCCCCGAAGACCAACTCGGCGAATTGCCGCGTCGTAATCAGTCCGGGACCAGCGATGTTCCACGCCTTGCCATAGGCTTCCTCCTTTTCTGAAAGGGCGATCAGCGTTTCGGCTAAGTCGGGGATGAAGATGAACTCGTGTGGCGTATCAATGGGGCCGATCACGTTGGCGGTCCCGCCCTTTAGTGCGGCGTCAAAGATCGCGCGAACGTAACTCAATTCCGAGTCTGGGCCGTAGAAATCCGGCGGGCGCAAGACGGTCGTTCGCATCCCTTTGGGGTTGTCGGCGGCGAGGACGAGATCTTCCTGTTCCTTACGCATCTGGCCTTTGAAAGCCTTGGGATTGCGCGGGTGAGACTCACTAACGAACTCCTGCTGAGGCACGCCGTAGGGATAAACGGTGCTTAGGTGCACGAAGTGCCGCACACGAGCGGCAGCTGCGGCTTCCAGCGCAACTCGTGTGAGTTTCGGATGTTGTTCAAACTGAGGATAGGGAACTCCGACCGTGTAGAAAATGGTATCGACGCCTGCAGCGGCGCGCGCCGCAGCCACTGAATCACTGAGGTCCGCTGCGCAGTATTCGACAAGCGGCTCATAGAGCCTAAAATTCTGCTGCAAGCGTTCTTCGGAACGTCCGACCACACGAAACGATTGGCCTCGTTCTGCCAGCTTTGCCGCCAGTGCCTTTCCAACGGCTCCTGTGGCTCCAAAAAGTGCGTACTTGATGTTTCCCATTTGCTCCTTCCTCCTTGCAAGTGAACTTTGGGATGCACCCCCAGGAAGTCCGTGACCGGCTTGCTCTTGTGCGCAGATTGGTTGTCGGCGATCACATGGATCTCAAACACAGGTAGGAAATCACAGGTAGAAAATCTGGCGGGACTGAAAAATGGTAGGCCCGAATGGACTCGAACCATCGACCTCCTCCGTGTCAGGGAGGCGCTCTAACCAACTGAGCTACGGGCCTGCAACCTTCTAAGAATATCACGCCTCGGCCAGCCTGAGAATTTCGTCCACTGCCTGCAATTCCTGTTCGGATTGCGGTCGCCACGCGGCTCCCAATTGCGCCAGCCCGCTCTGCATGTCGGGCAAAGGGCGCCCCGAAAAAGCCTGCCGCAGCGCCGTCCATTCTTCTTTGACGTTGCGAATCTGGTCGGCGTTCACGTCGGAAACCAGCGCCGCGAACGCCCGCGCCGCGGAACCGTACTCCACGCCGAAATCTTCGTGCAAATACGCCGGCAAAAATTCCATTAGCGCCGGATAACGTTCCGGGTCAAAGTGGTTCGACTTCTTCGCGTCGTCCGTCATTCGCGAGCCTCCGGGTAATCACCGCGCTCGAACATTCCTCCGTCCCGTTGCAAACTATCCAGTGAAGGCCCCGATCCACAGCCAGAAAAGGCAAACAGTCCGGCCAGGAAGCAAAGCAGAAAAGCTATGCGGGCCTTCATCTTATCTTGAATCACGGTCACGCAGTCATTTCCGGCCGAACTGGGGAAATTGTCCGTCGCCAGCACGTGAGTATACAAAAACCGCGGTTTTCCCGCACACCCCGCCTTCGGTTGTGAGCCCGCCGAACCGGATGCTATTCTCGTCATTATGGCGAAGCTGTCAGACACAACTCCCGAAATCGCCACTTCTTCGCCCCTGACGCAACCCGGGCGGCAGTTCGAGGCCCTCCTCGAAGTCAGCGAGACGATCGCCCAGCAGCGCGACCTCAAGCTCCTTTTCCACGAACTTTCCAATCGCCTCCACGCTGTCCTGCAATTCGATTTCCTCGGCCTGATTCTTCACGATCCGGCCCGCGGCACCATGCGCCTCCACATTCTGGAAACGCATGACCCCATCCCACAGGAAGGCCCGGAAGAGATGCCCGTCGCCAACTCTCCCTCCGGCTGGGTTTTCGAAAACCAGGAACTCTTCCTCACTCAGGACACTTCCAAAGACGCGCGCTATCCCCACTTCATGAAAAGGTTGCAGGCCGTCGGCGTGCATTCGACGGCCATCCTTCCGCTGACCACCGCTCATCACCGGCTAGGCACTATGGTTTTCGGGCGTTACGTCCCGCAGGGCATCAGCGAAGCCGAAATCCAGTTCATGCGGCGCGTGGCCGCCCAGGTGGCCGTGGCCGTGGATAACGCCCTGAATTTTGAAGCCGCAGAAGCCTATCAGAAACAGTTGGCGCGCGAACGCGACCGTCTGCAGGTTCTCCTCGAAATCAACAATCTTCTGGTCAGCACCCGCGATCCCGCTACCGTTTTCAAAGGCATCGTCTCCTCGATCAAACCCGTCCTGCAGCACGACTACACCAGCCTCGCGCTGCTCGATTCCACCTCCGGCCTCCTGAAAATTCATTATCTGGATTTGCCGGGAAACTCCTCGATCTCCAAACCCGAAATTACCGTTCCGCTCGAAGGCTCGCCCGCCGGGCAATGCTTCTCCAGCAGCCAGGTGCTCATCACGCGCGGCAAGGATCTCGATCGATTTCGCCACGACGTGTTGCGATTTTTGCGTGAACAGTCTGTGCAGGCCATCTGTTGCGTGCCCCTGACGACGCACGGGCGCACCTTCGGCACCATCAATCTTGCCAGCCGTAATCCCGATGCGTTTACGCCGGCTGATGTCGAACTCCTGCAGCAAGTCGGCGTGCAAGTCGCCATCGCCCTCGAAAACGCCCTGGCCTTCAAGGAAATTGACGCGCTCAAAGATAAGCTCGCCGTCGAAAAACTCTACCTCGAAGAGGAAATCCGCTCCGAGTTCAACTTTGAAGAAATCATCGGCGACAGCCCCGTGCTGCGACGCACTCTCGCGCAAGTGGAACTCGCTGCCCCCGCCGGAACCACGGTCCTCATCCAGGGCGAAACCGGCACCGGCAAGGAAATTATCGCCCGTGCGATTCATAACCTCAGCCCCCGGCGAGAACGTACCTTCGTCAAGGTGAATTGCGCCGCGATCCCCGCCGGCCTCCTCGAATCCGAACTCTTCGGCCACGAGCGCGGCGCCTTTACCGGCGCGGTCGCGCAAAAAATCGGCCGCTTTGAATTCGCCGACCGTGGCACGCTCTTCCTCGACGAAATCGCCGACCTGCCTTTGGAGCTGCAGCCCAAGCTGTTGCGCGTTTTGCAGGAGCAGGAATTCGAACGCCTCGGCGGCAATCGCACTCAGCGCGTGGACGTGCGCGTCGTCGCGGCAACCAACGGAGATCTTGCCCAACTCGTTGCCGAGCGGAAATTCCGCAGCGACCTCTATTACCGCCTCAACGTTTTTCCCATTTTCGTTCCTCCGCTCCGCGAGCGCCGCGAAGACGTGCCGCTGCTGGTGCGCTATTTCGTCCAGACGTTTAGCCGCCGCCAGAACAAAACAGTTGAATACATCCCCGCCGACGTCATGGACGCGTTGGTCAACTATTCCTGGCCGGGCAATATTCGTGAATTGGAGAACCTCATCGAGAGAGCTGTCCTGCTCTCGACAGGCAAAGAACTCCGTGTCCCCATTGGCGAGTTGAAAGCCGCCTCGGCCGCTCTCTCCGCCGCTGCTGGCGCCTCGGAACAGTCGAGCACTCCAATGGCAATAGCCGCCGTTCCCGACAGTTCCTCTGCTCCCATTGCTACGCTGGAAGACGCCGACCGGCAGCACATTCTTCGCGCCCTGCGTCAAACCAACTGGCGGATCGCCGGCCCGCGGGGTGCTGCAACCTTATTAGGCATGAAGCGAACCACTCTGCAAGCCCGCATCCGCAAGCTGGGGATCAAGCGCCCTGTCTGATACGAAACGTCCACTTGGATTCTCCGGGTGACTGTGCTCTCCTGAAAAGGTAGATGATGAAGCCGCTTCCAAGTCGCAAACACCGCCTCTCGCGCGCACTTCTGGGCCTCTTCGCGGTAGCCGTATTATTCCCTCTCGCAGGCTCCGTCCTGGCTCAATTGCCGGTTATCCGATTTGTTCGCGACCCCGATCCGGCTCCCGATTTCAAGCTCAAGGAAATCACCGGCAAAGAGCTGACTCTCGAAGCGTTCCGCGGCAAAGTCGTCCTTCTGAATTTTTGGGCTACCTGGTGCGGCCCGTGCCGCGAAGAAATTCCGGAACTAATCACTCTGCAGAACCGTTACAAGGATCGCCTGCAGATCGTTGGTCTGGTAGTCGATGACGACGATGAAAAAGAGATCCACAAAGTGATCGAGTCCGAGGGTATCAATTACCCCGTGGCGCTGGCCGATACCGAAACCCGCCTTGCCTACGGCGGCATCGCTGCGCTGCCCACCGTGTTTGTCATCAACCCGGAAGGCCGCGTCGTCCAGAAACACGTCGGCCTCTTCAACCCCGCGCTCTATGAAACAGAAGTCCGCGCTTTACTCGGCCTTCCCGTCCCCGCCAAGGTGGAAACTTTTCAGGATGAGGGCGACATTTTTCTGAAGCACGCCGACCGCGCCAAGATTCTACCAGGCGTAGACATGAGCAAACTTTCCCCCGAGCAGCGCGACGCCGCTCTTCACAAATTCAACGCGGAGTCCTGCACCTGCGGCTGTAAGTTCACCCTGGCTCAGTGCCGCATTTATGACGCTGCCTGCCAGATTAGCCAGAAGCGGACCGCGGAAATCGTAAAGGAACTCTCAACTCAGGAGAGCAGACAACCAGCGAAAAATGCGGAGAAGGAACCAGCGGCCGCTTCGCCCTCAGCTACTTCTGAACCAAAGCCGTGAGAGTCACACCCAGCTGTAAGCTTTTTATTCTCTGTGATCTCTGTGTTAGAAACTTTGCCTTTCCCTGATCCTCCCTGGCCACAAATTATTTGCGCAGCAGTTCCGTTGCCGCCCCGGTCATGGCCTTCACGCCCGTGCGAATTGCCGGCTCCGGCAAAGGAGCAAACTCGCTCGAGTGCGGTCCTGGCAGTCGCGTCCCCTTTTCCTGCGCCTCTTTCCACTTGGCAGGATCCGGCGCTCCCAGCCAAAACATCATAATCGGCGGCTTCGGGTCTTCCAGCGCGAACAAACTGAAGTCCTCGCTAGCCATAATCGGCTGGCCCGGCCACACATTCTCCTTGCCCAGCGATTTCTCGAGCGCTACAGCCACGCGCAGCGTCAGCGCCGGATCATTGATCGTTGCCGGCACATGGTTTTTCACGAATTCAATGATCGGCGCGCGTTCCGCCGGAATCCCCGCTGCTTCGGCGATTCCGTTCGTGATCCGCTTGATCGCCGCCAACACTTTTTCGCGCTGCGCCGGAGTCATCGTGCGCACCGTCAACTGCAGGTGCGCCTCGTCCGGAATAATGTTGTACCTTGTGCCTGCGTGGAACGACCCCACTGTCACCACCGTCGGCACCAGCGGATCCGACTCCCGGCTGACAATCGTCTGCAAAGCCACGACCAGTTCCGATGCGATCACGATCGGATCCTTCGTCACGTACGGCGCAGCGCCATGCCCCCCATACCCGCGAATCGTAATGTCCACAGAGTCCGCCCCCGCCAGCATCGGGCCGGCGTGCCACGCCACCGTTCCGGCCGGCAGAGAAGACGAATCGTGCAGAGCGATCACATAATCCGGTCTTGGAAATTTCGTGAACAAACCTTCCCGCAACATCGCCGCCGCGCCCCCCATACCCTCTTCCGCGGGCTGCCCAATCATCACCAGCGTTCCGCTCCACTTGTCCCTGGTTTCCGCCATCATCTTCGCGGTGCCCAGGAATACAGTCATATGCAAATCGTGGCCGCACGCATGCATCACGCCCACTTCGTCGTTCGGCCGCTTCTCCCGCACCTTGCTCGCGTACGGCAACCCCGTATTCTCCGTCACCGGTAACGCATCCATGTCCGTGCGCACGTAAACCGTAGGCCCTGCTCCATTCCCGAGCACCGCAACCACTCCATATGCCGCCATCCCGGAATCATATTTTCCGAAGTGGTCAGTCACCTCGTAACCCATCTTCTTCAATTCAGCGGCGACCAGCGCGGATGTCGCTCTTTCTTCCGTCGATAATTCCGGGTGCTCGTGCAGATGCTTGTAGGTCCCCACCCAGTCGTTGATGTTCCTGTCGATCCGTTGATCCAGATCGTCCTGGGCGGCCGCCGGCATCCCCATCGCCAGCAGTACCGATGCAATCCCAATCCAACACGATAGTCGAGTCTTCATTAGTGTCTCCCGATGCGCGGGCATTCTATCAAAGGTCAGCGTCACGGCACGCTTGATTCCTTCTCGGCCGCTTTTTCATTGCGGTGATGCTGTCCCCGATCTACACTCGCTGCCTGTTGCAAACCTTTTTGACTAGGAGTTTTCCATGAACCGTCGTGTGTGGATTCTATTCGTCGCCCTCGGTCTTTCGACCATCTTCGCCGTTCGCGGCGCCTTCTCACAGGGTGAAGCGCAATCCAAACGCCGCGCCATCAACTTGCCGGGTCCGTCCTCCCAATTGCCTTTCAGCAAAGCGATCCTTACCGGAGAAACGCTGTACCTCTCTGGGGGCATCGGCCTCGATCCCAAGACCGGCAAGGCCCCCGACAAAATCGATGACGAAATCAAGAATCTCTTCGACGACTACAAAAATACCCTTTCGGCCGCTGGTATGAACATGGACGACCTTGTTTTCGTGCAGGTTTTCTGCACCGATCTCTCGCTCTACGACAAGTTCAATGCCGCATACCGCGCGCAGTTCTCCAAGGATTTCCCCGCTCGCGCCTTCATCGGCGCCGGCTCCCTCCTCCGCGGAGGCCATTTCGAAATGCAGGCCATCGCTGTCCGCCACTAGAGGCGGCTTGAAATGCTGGTTGCGCTGTCTTGGTCTAATCCGAGATAGGAACTCGCCCGATTCCACTGGTGCCCCGAAATGACCGTATATGGTCCAATTTCAGATGCCATATTGCCATATTATGGTCATATGACCATAATATGGCATTACAGTGGCATGCTCCTTGGGTGGTCATTCACCTAACATATAGTATCTAAAGCTGTTAATTGTGAACAGAAATAAACACGGATTGGCATCCGCATTGCACCCTTCCATGGCACCGAGACCAATAGCACATGTTAAGGATTACCACTGAAAATAAGCGGGGAAGACTCTTCCTCAGTGTCGAAGGCTCCCTCTCTGGGCCCCGCGTCGCCACCCTGGAGCAGTGCTGGCGTGAACTTTCCGCCGCCACTCCACGCCCAAAGTTCTGCATCAACCTGTGCGGTGTCAGCTTCATTGACAACGCAGGCAAAGTCCTGCTGAAGGAAATGTATCGTCTCGGCGCGGAACTCCTTGCGGAAGGCTGCCTCAATCAAGCCGTGGTCACGGAAATCATCGGACCGGGCCGCAAAACGGAAACCCGTGGGCCCAAGGATCCCAAAGATAAAGACAATGACCCCTCTAAGGGTTCGCCGTTCATTTTCTACGTTATCTTTTTCAGTCTCCTTCTAGTTCCCACTTTCGCTGGGGCGCAAACCAAAAACTCTGCTCTGCCGGCCAATGCGCCAACCGACACGCTCAAGCTCACCCTGGAACAATCCGTCGCCCTGGCCATCAGGCAGAATCCGACGCAGCAAATTGCCGTTCTCAACGCGGCGGAAAGCGTTCAGGACAAGAACATCAGCCGCTCTGATCTCCTGCCTCAAGCAAATTTGCAAGTCGCGGATTCCGCGAATCGCGTGAACGTCGATGCTCAATTTGGCGGTACTGTTCCCAAGGGATTTCCATTCCCGGAGCACATCGGCCCCTACCAGCTTTTCTCGGCGGGCCCCGCCTTCAGCAGCTCGATTTTTGATCTTTCACTCTGGAGGCGTTATCAGGCCGCTCGACGTAACGTGGATGCCAGCAAAGCCAACAGCTTGTCCACGCGCGAGCAGGTGATTCTGCTGGTCGTTTCGCAATACATCGGGACTCTACGCTCAATCGCCAATGTCGAAGCTTCAAGATCGCGGGTTGAACTGGCCCAGGCCCTCTACGATCAAGCCGCCGACCTGCAGAAAGAAGGCGTGGGCACGGGCATCGACACGCTGCGCGCCAACGTTGAGCTGCAAAACGAAAAACAGCGCCTCATCGAAGCGGAAAATGACCGCGAGGCTTCCCTGTTCGGACTCAGCAAGCTTTTGAATCTCGATCCGCGCCAGAAAATCGAGTTGGCCGACTCCCTCGGCTTTTTCGATACTCCTCAGCCGGATGTTGAAGCCAGCATCGAGGATGCTCTCTCCACCCGCCAGGAGTGGAAAGCGATTGAGTCGCAGGAGAAGTCCGCGAAACTTGAAAAACAAGCCTCGCAGTACCAGCGTTTGCCTGCAGTGCGTTTCGACGGCAACTGGGCCTATTTCGGCGCCTCACCCGGCAGCAGCATCCCTACGTATCAATATCAGGGCTCCGTCAACGTACCGCTCCTGACCGGCGGACGCATCCGCGCGGAAATCGTCAAAGCCGATCTGGAGCTGCAGAAAATCGATCAGCAGAAAGCCGACCTCCGCAACCAGATCGCTCTCGATGTAAAGACTGCGCTCTTAAATCTGCAATCCGCCCGCAGCGAAGTGCAGGTGGCAAATCTCGGCGTGCAGCTCGCCAAGGAAGAAGTCGATCAGGCCCGCGACCGCTTCAGAGCCGGCGTCGCCAACAACATTGAAGTCATCTCTGCCCAGGATTCACTTTCCCGCGCCAACGACAACCAGATCGCGGCGCTCTACCGTTTCAACCAGGCCCGTGCCGACTTCGCGCGCGCCGTCGGGCAGATGGAAAAAACTTACGCGAAGTGAGGACCCATGAGTGTTGAGATCGATGTTGGACTGGAAAACGCGGTAAACGTAAAGGTACCCCACCCGGAAACCCAGAAGCTCGATCTCGGGCCCGACTCCCTGGTGAGTTCGAAGCTCCGCATGCGCTTGATCGTTGGCGCCGTCATTCTGCTGGGTGCCGTACTTGGCTTGTACCTTTACTTCCACAACCGCGAAAGCACCGACGACGCCCAAGTCGACGGCCACATCACGCCGATTGCCGCGAAAATTTACGGCCGGGTCGCCAAAGTTATGGTGAACGACAATCAAGCGGTAAAGGCCGGGCAGGTTCTCGTCCAGCTCGACCCTGCGGACTATCAGGCAGCGCTTGATCAGGCCAAAGCAGCCCTCGCCCTTGCCGAAGGCGAGGCGCGCTCCGCCGGCGTGGATGTTCCCCGCACCAGCGAAGACACCGCCAGCGGCACGTCCAGCGCCCAGGCGCAGCTCGCCGGCGCAGAAGCTGACCTAATGCGCGCTCAAGCTACCTACGAGCAGGCGCAAACCGCCGATCTTGCCTACGCGCAGGCCAATATCGAAAAGAGCCGCGCCAACGCGCAACTCGCGCAAGCCGACCTCGCTCGCTATCTTCCGCTTATGGAAAAAGGTGAAATCTCCAAGCAGCAATACGACGCCGCAAAGGCCAATGCCGACGCCACCGCCAGTGCGCTGAATGCCGATGAACAAAAGCTCGCACAGGCCAAGCGCAACGTTGATATCAGCCGCGCGCAACTCGAAGCCGCCAAGGCTCGCGTTCTGCAAGCCGAAGCCGGCGTAGCCAGCGCGCATGCCGACGTTAAACGAGTGGCCATGCGCTCCGCCGACGCTCAGGCCAAGCTCGCGAAGGTCGAGCAGGCTCGCGCGCAACTCGAAGCCGCGCAATTGAACCTCAGCTATTCGAGCGTCGTTGCGCCTATCGACGGCGTGGTGACTCACAAACAAGTGGAGGATGGCCAAATCGTCCAGCAAGGCCAGGGATTGATGGTGATCGTCCCGCTCCAAGACGTCTGGGTCACCGCCAACTTCAAGGAAACGCAGTTGCGCGGAATGCGCGCAGGCCAAAAGGCGTACGTCGAAGTCGACACTTACGGCAAGACTTTCCCCGGCCACGTGGATTCCATTGCCGGAGCCACGGGAGCTGTTGTCAGTCTGTTGCCGCCCGAAAACGCCACGGGGAATTTCGTCAAGGTTGTGCAGCGCATCCCGGTAAAGATTGTTCTCGATCCCATTCAGGCCAACGAAGCCGTCTTGCGGCCCGGCATGAATGTGGATGCCACGGTGATCACGAAGTAGCGCGATGTTTTTGAGCGAACGTTTATGGAAAGATTCATCTCCAAGCTGCGCATGCCGGATGGCTCAATTAACCCGTGGGTTATCGCCGTCACGGTGACGCTCGCGACGTTCATGGAAGTTCTCGACACTTCCATCGCCAACGTCGCCTTGCCGCACATCGCGGGAAATCTCTCGGCCAGCGCGGATGAGTCCACCTGGGTCCTCACTTCGTATCTCGTTTCAAACGCCGTGATCCTGCCCCTGTCCGGCTGGCTCTCTTCTCTCCTCGGCCGCAAGCGTTTCTACATGGGCTGCGTGGCCATTTTCACGCTTAGTTCGTTCTTGTGCGGATTCGCGGCGAGTCTCGGCATGCTCGTATTCTTCCGCATTCTCCAGGGAGTCGGCGGAGGCGGCTTGCAGCCCAGCGAACAGGCCATCTTGAACGACACGTTCCCGCTCTCCAAGCGCGGCATGGCCTTTGCCGTTTACGGTATCGCCGTCGTCGTCGCGCCCACACTCGGCCCGTGGCTCGGCGGCTGGATCACCGACAACTTCTCCTGGCGCTGGATTTTCTACATCAACGTTCCCGTCGGCGTCCTCTCGCTGGGCCTGACGTATTTTCTGGTCTCCGATCCCCCCTATATGAAGCGCATCAAGCTCAGCGAAGGCTTCCGCATCGATTACATTGGCCTGGGTCTGATTAGTCTGGGCCTCGGCAGCCTGCAAATCATCCTCGACAAAGGCCAGCGCGATGACTGGTTCGATTCCGGCTTTATCCGTATGTTTGCCGTCCTCATGGCCATCGGGATCATCGGCGGCATCATTCGCGAATTCAAGGCCAAAGATCCCATCGTGGATTTCCGCATGTTGCGAGATCGCAATTTTGCCATCTCCACCCTGGCCATGTTTTTCCTTGGGTTTGTGCTTTACTCCAGCACGGTGCTTATCCCGCAGATGCTGCAGGAACTTTTGGGATATCCCGCAACGCTCGCCGGACTCGCGCTTTCCCCCGGCGGCGCAACCATTATGTTCTGCATGCCGCTCGTGGGTTTTCTTGTTTCCCGCGTGGATACGCGCTACTTGATCACCTTTGGCTGCACCATCTCCGCCTCCGCGCTGCTGGTCATGGCGGGATGGAATCTCTCGCTCGATTTCAAGCATGCCGTTCTCGGCCGTGTGTTGCAGTCCTTCGGCCTGGCGTTTCTTTTCATTCCCATCAACGTCACGGCGTTCGCCTACGTCCCGCGCGAGAAGACCAACATGGGCACGGGCATCATTAATCTGGCCCGCAACATCGGCGCCAGTGTGGGGATCGCTACCGTCACAACTTTGTTGGAGCGGCGAACCCAATTGCATCAAGCGCGTCTAATGGACCATGTGAACGACATGAACCCTGCGCTGCAAAAGACATTAACGGGATTCGCGGCAACGTCCCTTTCGGGCGGATCGTCAGGGCCCGGCGCGGCGGCGCAAGCTCACGGAATGCTCTTCAACATGATCGAGCGCCAGGCGACCATGCTCGCCTTCCTCGACAACTTCAAGCTATTGGGCGTCATTTTTTTCGGCATCATCCCTATCTTCCTTCTTTTGAAGCGTCCAAAGATGGGCGGGGGGAGTGTGCCGGTCCACTGATGTAATTTTGTAACCTTTTCGCGCGTAATGACTCATATGAAGCTACTTGGGGGATGAAATGGCAACGCAAGTGATCAATGCAACGCAACTTACGGAACAGAAGTTGATTCGTGCAGGTCAGCGTGGCGACGCTCAAGCGATTGAAGCACTGTTTGGCCGTTACCATCGCCAGTTGTTCCAGACCGCCCTTCGTGTGCTCGGCAATGCGGAAGACGCCGAAGACGCCCTGCAGGACGGATTGCTGTCCGCCTATCGCAATCTGAAGCGTTTTGAGGGCCGCTCCCAGTTTTCCACCTGGCTCACGCGCATCGTCATCAACGCCGCGCTCATGAAGCGCCGCAGCGCCAAGGCGCGCCCCGCGGTTTCGCTCGATGAAACGCACCACGAGGATGAACTGCCGGCCGCCGAGCGCTTCGCCGACGATGGCCCGACGCCCGAGCAGGTCTACGCCGGGACGGAAATTCGTGAGATCATCAACGAAAATCTCGACGAGCTCTCGCCCTTGCTGCGGACCGCGTTCGTCCTGCGCGAAGTGGAAGGCTATTCCACCGGAGAAGCCGCCAAGAAACTTGGCGTCACCGAAAACACACTGAAGGCCCGCTTGTGGCGCGCTCGCCATCAACTCGCCGAGCGTCTCGGCCGCCGTCTCCGCCGCATGAAGGACGGCATGTCCGGCACCACCGTCGGCGACGAAGCCTGCAGCTACTGCTGATTCATCTATTCAATCGAACGGGGCACAAGTTTTCTGTGCCCCGTTTTTTATTTCCGATTCACCGTCGTGCCGCCGCGTATCTGCCCAACACCCGCAACTCGCTCGTCGCTTCCGCAACTTCTCTCAGCGCAAGCTCCAGATGCTCCGGCTCTTCGGCCTCCACGTCCAGATAGAACTGGTATTCCCACGGCCGTCCGTGAATCGGCCGGCTCTCAATCTTCAGCAAGTTCACGCCGTGGTTCGCAAAAGGTTCCAGCGAAGCCAGCAGTGCTCCCGGCTTGTGCGCCAGCCGCATCGCCAGCGAGATTTTCTTCGCGTCGGCTCCCCTGTAGAGCTTTGCTTGCTCTGGCGGCAGCAATAAAACGAAACGAGTAAAATTCTCTGCGTTGTCCTGAATATTTTCCTCTAAAATCACCGCGCCGTACTGTCCAGCTGCTCGGCGGCCGGCGATGGCCCCAAAATGCTTGTCGCCCCGCTCCATCATTTCCCGTACGCTGCCCGCGGTATCTTCGGTCGGAACGCGCTTCAGTCGCGGATTCCCCGCAAAAAATCGCTCGCACTGCGCCAGCGCCATCGGATGCGAGGCCACTGCCTTCAAATCCTCCCGTTTCGCCCCCGGCATCCCCATCAACTGGTGCTCGATGGGCAGAATCGTTTCTCCGCACATCTCCAGCTGGCTTCCGAGCAGCAGGTCGTACACGCGAACCACCGAGCCCGCCAGCGTGTTCTCCACAGGCACCAGCAGCGCATCCGCCGCGCCCTCGGCGATCGCCTGAAACGCCGCATCAAACGTCGTTCGCGGCACCGTGCGAATCCCATCACCCAGAAGTTCTGCCGCCGCAGCCTCGCTGAACGCTCCCGGCTCGCCCTGAAACGCCACCCGCATCTGCATGAAATTAAGTTCCGCCATCCCTGTCCCTGTTGCTCGATTCCTCCGCGCTCGCTGGCGCGCTATAATATTTCTCTCGCACTTCGCCGGAGGTATCCGCATGATGACACAAAAGCGTCCGCAGTCGAACGACTACGCTCCTAACTACGGAAAGTATGTGATGCTCGTCCCGGAAGGGGATTTTCTGGAGATTCTCGAAACGCAGCTTCGCAGTATGAAGCAATTGTTGGAGCCGCTGACCGACCAGCAGGCCGATTTCCGTTATGCCCCGGGCAAATGGTCCATCAAGGAAACTCTCGGCCACGTGAATGACGCTGAGCGCATCTTCGCCGTCCGTATTCTTCGCATCGCCCGCGGCGATCAGACACCGCTCCCCGGCTTTGAACAAGACGACTACGTCAAGGTCTCGAACGCCGCTTCCCGCAAACTTTCCGATCTGCTGGAGGAATTCACCGCCATTCGCCGCGCCACTATCGCGCTCATCCGCTCACTTGATGACGCGTCCTGGCTGCGCCGCGGCACTGCTAGCGGCAAGGAAGTCTCCGTCCTGGCGATTGCGTTCATCATCGCCGGCCACGCGCTACACCACCGCGCCATCTTTGAAGAGAAATACCTGCCGGCGCTGTCCCGCGCCTGAACCGGATCTACATCGGTCTGAGCAACCCTTCTTTTTCCTCAGAGCTCCGGTGCAGGCCTCGAGTTGCTCCGCCATTGAACCCGCTGCTACAATTGACTTTTTGCGGGACCCGCTTGCGTTCCACTGGGCAATTCCGTCTGCATCTTCCATCTTTGCCCGATCGTTTCTGCGCTTGCGGTGGAGTTTGGCCTTTCCGAAGGGAGACTACGCGTGGCGAAATATGACGTGGCAATTATTGGCAGCGGGCCCGGTGGTTACGTCGCGGCCATTCGGGCGGGCGAACTCGGACTGAAAACCATCGTCATCGAAAAGGATCCATTCCTCGGCGGCACCTGTCTGCACGTCGGCTGCATCCCCACGAAGGTTCTGCTGCATCACGCCGACGTCTACGACCATTTCAAGAATGCCGAAGAGCTCGGCTTTGAAATTCCCGGTGTGAAAATTAACTGGCCCAACATCCTGGCCCGCAAGACCAAGATCGTAAACAAGCACGCCAAGGGCATCGAGTTTCTTTTCAAGAAGAACAAAGTCGAATGGAAGCAGGGCTGGGGGAAATACGAAGGCCCCGGCAAAATCAGTGTCGAAAAAGACGGCAAGAAAGAAACCATCGAAGCCGGCGCCATCCTCATGGTCAGCGGCTCGGAAGCTAAGTCGCTTCCCGGCATCGAGCCCGATCACAAAACGATCGTCACCAACCGCTCCATCCTCGAACTTCCGGAAATTCCGAAGAGCCTGATTGTCATCGGCGCCGGCGCCGTCGGCGTCGAATTCGCTTCCATTTACAACTCCTTTGGCACCCAGGTCACCATCCTCGAGGCCCTGCCGCGCGTCGTGCCTGTCGAAGACGAGGAAATTTCCGCGGAACTCGAAAAGACCTTCAAGAAAAAGGGCATCGCCGTCCAGACCGGTTGCATGGTGGACGGCGTGAAAAAAGACGCCAAGGGCGTCACCGTCTCGTTCAAGGACAAGGATGGCAAAGCGCAAACGCTGCAGGCCGAGAAACTCCTTCTCGCCGTCGGCCGCAAAGCCATGACCGACAATTGCGGCCTCGAAAAATCCAAAGCCAAAGTGGAACGAGGCTTTGTCCACGTCAATCAATTCATGGAAACCGCCGAGCCTGGTCTCTACGCCATCGGCGATATCGTCGCCGGCCTGCCGCAACTCGCGCACGCCGCCATGATGGAGGGCATCGTCGCCGTCACGCACATCGCCGGCAAGCCCACGCACACCATCAACAAGCTGCGCATCCCCAACGCCACTTATTGCGAGCCGCAGATCGGCTCCATCGGCATGACCGAAAAGCAGGCTCGTGAGGCCGGATACGCTGTGAAAACCGGCAAGTTCCCCTTCGTCGGCAACAGCAAGGCCACAATCCTCGGCAACCATGGCGGCTTCATTAAGGTCGTCACTGACGAACAGTATGGCGAAGTCCTGGGCATCCACATCATCGGCCCGCTGGCCACCGAAATTCTTTCCGAAGCCGCCGCCGTCCTGAATCTCGAGGGTACCATCGACGACATGATGAACATGATTCACGCCCATCCCACGGTTTGGGAAGCCATGGGCGACGCCTTCGCCTCCGTCCGCGGCCTGCAGATCAACGTTTAGATTCGGAGTTCATGGCACCCCTGATCATCAGCGACGTTGGCCTCCTCTCCTGGTCCGACGCCTACTCCCTCCAGCAGCGCATTGTCGTCGCCCGCAAAGCCGACGCCATCGACGACGTCCTCCTCTTCTGCGAACATCCTCATGTCCTCACCCTCGGCCGCAACGCCAGCCAGAAAAATCTTGTAGCCTCCGAGAATGTCCTCCGTCAGAAAAATGTCGAGCTCCGCGAAACCAACCGCGGCGGCGATATCACCTACCACGGCCCCGGCCAGGTCGTCGGCTACCCCATCCTCAATCTCGATCCCATCCGCCGCGACGTCCACTGGTACGTCCGCACGCTCGAAGAGGCCATGATCCGCGCCTCCAGCGATTTCGGCATCACCGCGTATCGCATCCCAGGCAAAACCGGCATCTGGGTTCATCCTCCGGGCAATATCCCAGAGGAAAAACTCGCCGCCATCGGCGTCCACATCAGCCGCTGGGTAACTTCCCACGGCTTCGCCTTCAACGTCTCCACCGACCTCCGCTACTTCGACCTCATCATTCCCTGTGGCATCGCCGACCGCAAAGCCACATCCCTCGAAAAACTCCTCCACCGCAACGTCGCTCTCGCGGAGGTAAAGCCCCGTCTCACGCACCATCTCGCCGAACTTTTCTCCCTCACCCCCCTCGAACGTTCTCCTCAACAATTGTACAGAACGCTCGATCGTGTAGGGCCTGCCTTCTGAGGTGCGTTTCTTGCACCCCGAACGGCATACGGGGCGGGCGCTCTTACTTTTGAGCATGTAGCCAAGCCTCTCAACCCCCAAAAAAGCCCCACGCGAAAAATTCCGCGCGGGGCTAAACTTCCGCCTGGTTTTATTTTGTCCGCGTCAGCCGGTTCCTACTTCATCCCGCCAACATGGAACATGATCGACCGGGTCACCTCGGATCGCGAAGCTTCCGGATCCGTCACCTTAAGAAATTCGGCGCTGATCACGTCCTGCTCTTCCTGGCTTCTCTTTTCCCGATCGGTTGTATAAGCCGCGCGAACCTTCTCCATCGAGGCCAGATCTTTCGTGGCATACCACACGAAATGCGTGAAGTCGCCGTCCGTGCGCACATCTTCCACCGCCAGGCCGTACGCCAACACCACTCCATCCGCCGCTAGCTTATCCAGCACCGGTTTGTTGTATTTTTCCCAGACCTTGCGCAATTCGCCGCCCTTGCCCGGGCGAGCCTTCACATAGTTGAAGCGCGTATAGGGCAACACCCCTGCCGGTGGCGCACCTGAACCATGCACGAACACCAGGTCCCGCGTCAGATAGTCTCGCGTCTTGCTGACGTCAGCCGCTTCCATCATCCGCGCGGTCACCGTTGCTCCGCCCGCGGACCCTTTCCGTCCGGTGCCGGACTTCATCGCCTCATCATCCAGTTTCGCGATCTGTGCGCGCATCGCGTTATCTACCTTTTCGATTCCGGACCAGTCCGCGACCGAATACCAGATCACGTGAGTGGCGTTTCCCGGCATGCGCAGTAGAGGCACTTCCACGCCCCAGGCCAGCACCACGCCATCCGCCATCAGTTGGTTGCGCACCGGCGCGCCCACCGTCTTCACCAGCTCCAGAAACTGCGCTTCTTTTCCGGGATTCACGGTGTACTCATACCAGAACGTCAGTGGCTGCATCTTCGCGTCCTCTGCCACCGCCGTAAGGCACGACATCAATACCACTGCTAAACAGAGCAATATTCTCTTCTTCATTTTCAACGATCTCCTTGAGCGAACGAGTGTTTGCCTGCGCTGGAATACACCAAAAATATCTTGGGTGGAAATAGCACAAACGCGGATGCAGGCACTCAACGTCTGCGCTTCTGAAGGTGCCGACCTGGGTCGGAATGGGCCTGTTTGTAGCACCAGAATCCGTAAAGCGTCAAGCCCGCGCAAATTCCGCTTGACAAGCCACTCCCTGCCGTCCAATACTAAACCACATGGTTAAGTATTTCGCAACCCTCGATTCCACCTTTGGCGCCCTCGCCGACCCCACCCGCCGCGCCATCCTTGCTTCCCTCATGCTCGGCGAAGCGTCCATGTCCGACCTAGCTGGCCCGCACCGCATGTCCCTTCCCGCCGTGATGAAGCACGTCCGAGTCCTCGAGCAAGCCGGCCTCGTCTCGCAAAAAAAGATCGGCCGCACGCGCTTCTGTCAACTCGCGCCCGCTCCCCTGAAGCAAGCCGAAGACTGGATCGCCCAGTACCGCCGCTTCTGGGAAGGCGCATTCGATTCCCTGGAATGTTTCCTCAGGCAGGATCCGCCGCCCGAAAAGCAAATAGATAAGCAAAAGGAGAAACAATCATGGCCACACCGCAATCGCAGCCGGAAAACTCGCTCCAGTTGAATCGCACCTTCGCGGCTCCTCGCGACCGTGTGTTTCGCGCTTGGACCGACGCACGGGAGTTCGCCCAGTGGTTTCATCCTTCGGCGGACTACAAAACGGTCATCACCCGCCTCGATCTGCGCGTCGGCGGCAAGTACTCTCTCGAAATGCATCACAAGGAAGGCAACATTCACCGCCTCAACGGCGTCTATGAGGAAATCCAGCCACCCGAAAGGTTGGTCTTCACCTGGTGCTGGCAAGAAGACGGGGATTTGCGCGAATCCGTCGTCACCATCCTCTTCAAAGACCTCGGCGGTTCCACCGAAGTCAGCCTGACGCACAAAAACCTGCTCACCGCCGAAGCCCGCGAAAAACACAACCACGGCTGGATCGGCTGCTTCGGCCAACTCGAAACCTATCTCGCGTAACCATTCCGCGAACGGCGGGTCGGTCCTCCCACCGACCCGTCGCCCTCTTCTCTGCGTTTCCTCCTCCTGGCGACAATTTGTCTTCTCCTCACCCTTCTATGAATTCGCCAATCGCCCCCGTTCGCCGTAAGATAGACAACCGGACGTCCATCCGGAGAATCGCCGAAGATGCCTGCCACCGAAGCAAGCCCCAAGCCAGAACTTTCGCGCCAGCAATACCTCGACCTCTACTACTACATGCGCCTCAACCGCGAGGTCGAGGACACCATGACGCGTCTGTTCCGCCAGAACAAAATCGTCGGCGGCCTCTATTCCAGCCTCGGCCAGGAAGCCATCTCCGTCGGCAGCGCGTACGCCCTCGAGAAGAAAGACTGGATGGCCCCGATGATCCGCAACATCGGCGCGCTTCTCGTCAAAGGGGTTCCCCCGCGGGATATCTTCACCCAGCACATGGCGAAATACACCTCGCCCACCAAGGGCAAGGATGGCACCAGCCACTTCGGCGATCTCGAAAATCTCCACATCGTTTCGCCCATCTCCATGCTCGGCGATCTCATTCCCGTGCTTACGGGCGTCGCGATGGCCGGCCGGTATCTCGGTCAGAAAATCGTGGCCATGACCTGGATTGGCGACGGCGGCAGCTCCACCGGGGTCTTTCACGAAGGCCTGAATCTTGCCGCCTCGCAGAAAGCCGCCTTCGTCCTGATTCTCGAAAACAACCAATGGGCCTACTCCACCCCGGTCGGCCGCCAGGTGCCCCTTGAAGATCTGGCCGACCGCGCCAAGGCCTACGGCATCTCCAGCTACATCGTGGATGGAAACGATCCGGTCGCCGTCTACTCGACGGCCAAGGAAGCCGTCGAGCGCGCCCGCACGGGCGAAGGGCCCATCCTCATCGAAGCCAAAACCTTCCGCCGCCGCGGCCATGCCCAGCACGACCCCGCCGAATACGTTCCGGTAGAGCAGCGCGAGTATTGGGAGAAGCGCGACCCCATCACGCTCTACGAAAAATTCCTGACCGCCGAAAAAATCCTCGACGCCAAAGGCAAAAAGGCAATCGAAGACAAGATCAACGCGCTCCTCGAAAAAGATCGCGAGTTCGCCGAGAACTCTCCTTTACCCCCGCCGGAACTTGCCTCAGAAGGCGTCTATTGCACCGGCGATGATTGTCACAAGATCTGCCCCAAATGGGAACGCCCCATCTCCGAGGTGACCCCGCCGAAATCCAGCGTCGAGCCCGTCTGGATCGTCGAAGGCTTCGGCCGGGGCAAAACGTCTTCGCGCGAAAATGCCCCCATCCATTTCGGCGACACGCAACCGGTCGCGGAAGAACCAACCGCCAAAACAAAATCTCTCGCAAAGCCCGCCGCAAAATCTCCCGCAAGAAAACCTGCCCCGGCGAAATCCCCGGCCCGCGGAAAGGCCCGGAGGTAGACCATGGCCCCGATCACCTTTCTCGAAGCCATCCGCCAGGCCATGTTCGAGGAGATGGCCGCCGACCCGAGTGTCGTCCTCATCGGCGAAGACGTCGGCGTCTACGGCGGCGCGTTCAAGACCAGCGAAGGCCTGCTCGAAAAATTCGGCTGGGAGCGCGTGATTGATACGCCCATCAGCGAAAGCGCAATCATCGGCGCGGCTTGCGGGATGAGCTATCTCGGCCTGCGCCCCATCGCCGAAATGCAATTCATTGACTTCATCGCCTGCTGCTTCAACCAGCTCACCAACTTCGTCGCCAAGGGGCACTATCTCTGGAACGCCCCAGCGCCCATTGTCGTCCGCGGCCCGTCCGGCGGTGGCGTCCACGGCGGCCCGTTTCATTCGCTGAACCCGGAAATGTATTTCCTGCACACGCCCGGTTTCAAGATCGTCTATCCCTCCACGCCCTACGACGCCAAGGGCCTGCTCAAGGCCAGCATCCGCGACAACAATCCCGTTCTCTTCTTCGAACACAAGTTTCTCTATCGCCGCATCAAGGAAGAAATTCCCGAAGGCGATTACACCGTGCCGCTCGGCAAAGCCGTCGTCCGCCGCGAAGGCCAGCACCTCACCATTCTTTCCTACGCCGCGATGATGCACACCTCGCTCGAAGCCGCCGAAGCCCTCGCCAAAGAGGGCATCGAAGCCGAAGTCATCGATCTCCGGACGTTAATGCCGCTCGACGAGGAAACAATCCTTCACTCCATCCGCAAAACCAACAAATGTCTCGTCGTCCACGAAGACACGAAAACCGGCGGCATCTCCGGTGAAATCGCCGCCATCCTCTTCGAAAAAGCGTTCCACGACCTGGACGGCCCGGTCCTCCGCGTCGCGTCCCTCGACACGCCCGTCCCCTACGCCCCCACGCTGGAAGAAGCCTTCCTCCCTAACGCTAAAAAAATCTTCACCGCCGCCAAAGACCTCACAAAGTTCTAGCAACGTATCGGCCACTTTCAAGTGGCCCCGCGCGTCGTCTCTCCGACTGTTGTAGGGGCCGGGCTCGCCCGGCCCGCACTTCATCTTCAAAAAGTTACTAACTAATTGAACCCGCGCGTTGCCATTTTCAAATCCGATCACAGCCGCCTGAGTAAAATTGAATCTGCACGGGGTTGGCACGGCAATTTCTTCCTTCTCTTTCTTTTTTTCGCTCCGCACTGCCGCGTTTCTCAACTTCCGCAAGACCCATGACGTCTGGATTCACGAGTTCAGGAAGCTTCCGGGCAACGCGGCGGTTTCGTGTCTCCCTCGCGCTGTTGCTCGTTGCGTGCGCCCCCGTTGCCCTGTTCGCTGTACCCGGAGGCACGAAACTCAGCGGCAAGGTCACGCTCAATGGCACTCTTCCCAAACCCAAGCCCCTCGATCTTTCGAAAGAACCCGCCTGCGCCCAAATGCGCGTCGCCAATCCGCTGGTTCCCGAATCTCTCATCGTTGGTCCCGATAACACGGTCCGCAACGTCGTCGTTTACATTTCCGAGGGCGCGCCCTATCCCGGCCCTGTTCCCTCGACTCCCGTCCTTTTCAACCAGCAGGGCTGCCAGTACACCACGCATGTCCTCGCCTTCCGCGCCGGCCAGGAAGTGAAAATCTCCAACAGCGACCCGCTCTCCCACAACATCCATCCCCTCGCCAAGATCAACCGCGAGTGGAATAAAATTCAGCCCCCGCGCACCCCGCCCTTCTCCTACGCCTACGAGAACGAAGAGTTCATTTCCGTGAAGTGCAACATCCATCCCTGGATGCAGGGCTACTTCGCCGTCCTCAGGACGCCGTATTTTTCCGTCACCGGCGACGATGGCAGCTTTGTTTTACCGGATCTTCCTCCTGGCCGCTACACCATCACCGCCTGGCACGAAACGCTCGGCACCCAATCGCACGAAATCGAAATTAAATCGAGCGGCGAACCGCAAACCCTCAACTTCACCTTCACCGCCAAGCCATAAACTCATCCTGCCCGCTTCCCGGGCGCTCCGAAAACTCCCGGCCCTCTCGCCCTTTTCGCCCTTTGCCTTTCGCTGTAAACTAGAAAGGTTCCGCGGAACATGCCAAGCGCGCCACGCATTCCGTAAGTTTCACAGGCTTATCAAGCGAAGGAGAGCAATCCCATGGCAGTCGATGTCGTCATGCCCCAGATGGGCGAAAGCATCTTTGAAGGCACCATCACCAAATGGCTCAAGAAGCCCGGCGACAAGGTCGAGCGCGACGAGCCGCTCTTTGAAATCTCCACCGACAAGGTCGACGCGGAAATTCCTTCTCCTTCCGCAGGCGTCCTAAAGGAAATCAAGATTGCCGAAGGCCAGACAGTTCCCATCCAAACCATTGTTGCCGTGATTGACGGCGCAGGCTCCGCCGCCGCATCCGCGCCGGCTCCTGCCGCGGCTCCAGCCAAGCCTGCCTCTGCACCTGCTCCCGCGCCTGCCGCCGCAAAACCTGCCGCTCCCGCGCCGGCACTTGCCGCGCCGGCTTCGGCTCCAGCCGCGCCCGCCGCCGCTTCCGGTTCCACCGAACGCATTCACTCATCGCCGCTCGTTCGCCGCCTGGCCAAGGAACACGGCGTGGATCTTTCTGCCATTGAGGGCACCGGCGCCGGCGGCCGCATCACCAAGGAAGACATCGAAGCGGTCATCGCCGGGCAATCCGCGCCGGCCGCGGCGCAAGCCCCTGCTCCCGCCGCTGCGGCGCGCCCGTCCGTTCCTCCGCCGGCTCCCGCGCCCGTCGGCGCGCCCGCCGTGCACGGCAGCCAGTACGTTGCCGCCCTGCAGATCGGCGTTCCCCGCGAGCGCATCTATTTCGGCAATTACGAAGTGCAGCCGCTCAGCAACATGCGCCAGAAAATCGCCGAGCACATGGTTGCCTCCAAGCACGTTTCGGCACACGTCTACTCGGTCGACGAAATCGACATGACCAAGGTCGCCGCCATCCGCGCCAAGGCCAAGGAAGAGTTCGAGAAGCGCTACGAAACCAAGCTCACCTTCATGCCTTTCTTTGTGAAAGCCGCGGTCGCCGGCCTGCGCGCGTATCCCACGCTCAACGCCTCGCTCGACGGCACCAACATGGTCCTGCACAAGGAGATCAACGTCGGCATCGCCGTGGCCCTCGACTGGGGCCTTCTCGTTCCGGTCATCAGGAACGCCGACGAAAAAAATCTCCTCGGCATCCAGCGCAATCTCAACGATCTCGCCGAGCGCGCCCGCTCCAAAAAGCTTAAGCCCGAGGAAGTGCAGGAAGGTACCTTCTCCATCACTAATCCCGGCGTCTTCGGCGGCCTCTTCGGCTTGCCGGTCATCAGCCAGCCCAACGTTGGCATTCTGGGACTCGGCGCGATCGAAAAGCGGCCGGTGGTGATCAACGACTCGATCGCCATCCGCTCGATGTGTTACGTCACGCTCAGCTACGACCACCGCGTCGTCGACGGCGCCGTCGCCCACCAATTTTTGCACAAAGTAAAAGAAACCCTGGAAAACTGGTCCGAGCCGCTCGTCTAGTCACTGAACAACGGCCGCATCCGCGCCGTCCACACTGCCAATCCCTCCAGAGGCACCGCTTCGACGCCCGCGTCACGCAGTGTCTCGCGCACAAACTGGTGCGGTTCGTTTTCCGCAATCAGGTGCACGTCCGTCACCGCCGTGAATTCTCTTGCAGCCACCTGGTTGCGAATCCGCTCCACCGTATACGCCAGCGATTTTACGTCCCCCGGGGCGCGCGCCCCTCCCCGTTTTGGTCCTCCCCGGCGCTCGCTCCCGGGCCCTAGCCCTTCTCTATTCCGGTACGCGCGCCCCCAAAAAAAGGCCCCCCGGATTTTCTCGGGGAGCCTTTGGGGAATTTTAGGAAACCGCGCGGAGTCTCTACCGGCGCCGCTTCTTGGCCTTCTTCGCGGCCTTCTTCTTCGGCTTGGCCTTCGCCTTCTTGGCCGGTCTTTTCTTGGCGGGTTTCTTGGCCTTCTTCTTCGCTGCTTTCTTGGGAGCGGGCTTCTTTTTGGGAGGCTTCGGCGCGGGCTTCGCCGCCGGTTTGGCCGCGGGTAGGGCCCCCTCGTCGGCGGGCTCTTCCTCCACGATCAGCAGCTCTTCCTCTTCTTCGACAACGCCTCCCGGCTCTCCGCCGAGTTCCTCGTCGTCTTCCAACCGGGACAGCTCTTCGTCGTCCTCAAACTGATCTTTCTCGAATTCCATGCTCTCCTCCCCATGGGGAACTTTCTTGCCCGTTGTTCTTGGCACGCTGCACCAGTCGGAGATTGCCTGCACTCCGTCCTTGCGATTTGTTATCCCACTCCAACGTCCTTGTCAAGCTTTCTGGACACAAACGGCCCGTCTGCAGGCAAAATATTTTGCCCTTCTCCTCCGGCTCCGTCCAGCTTTTTCCTGTCAGGGTTTCGGTTGGCTTCCGCCTTTGCTCCCGGCCGTGGTCGCCGGCTTCTTGTGCCGCGTTTTTGCCGAACTCTTCACTGTCCGCGTCTCCGGAGCGCCCCCCACCGTGTAAATCCGCAACACCATCCCTCGGCTCACCTTGCCGCCCTTCAACCCGTTCCACTTCCGAATGTCCGCGTCCGTCACGCTGAACTGGTCCGCAATCCCACCCAGCGTATCCCCCCGCCTGACCCGGTACCTGACCAGCCGGCTCTTGGTCTCTTCCACCGGCCGGGCCGCCGGGATAATCAGCTTCTCGCCGGCCTCCAGCCCCGTCCCCGCCTCCAGGTCGTTGGCCGCCGCAATCGCCCCCGGGGTCACTCGGTACTTCTTCGCAATGGAAGTCAGCGTCTCCCCGCTCTCCACCCGGTGCCGCCGCCAGCTCACCCACTTGTCCGCCGGGATGTCTGCAATCTCCGCCGAAAACGTTTCCGCAGTCCCCTTCGGCAAGTGCAGCACAAACGCGGGATCGTCCGGCGTCGCCATCCGCAGCAGCGAAGGATTCAGCGTCCGCAGCGTGGCCACATCCACGTCAATCGTTTCCGCCACCAGGCGCAGGTCAATCGCTCTGCCCGGCTTCACCACGTCGGTCTCCACCGGCTGCTCCGGGTCCACGGAAATGCCGTAGTGCGGCGCGTCCTTGGCGATCAGCGTCAGCGCCAGGATGATCGGCACATAGTTCTTCGTCTCCCGCGGGAGCACATTTCGCTTGTAGAGCTCCCAAAAATCCGCGTACCCCGTGCGTTCCACGCCCTTCTGCACGTTTCCCGGTCCGCAGTTGTACGCCGCAATTGCCAGGTACCAATCCCCGAAAAGACCGTAAAGGTCCCGCAAATGCTGCGCCGCCGCCCGCGTGGCCTTCTCCGGATCCATCCGTTCGTCCACCCACCAGGTCCGCTTCAATCCGTACTCGTTCCCTCGCCATTGCACGAACTGCCAGATTCCGCGGGCACCGGCGCGCGAAAGCGCCAGCGGCTGAAACGCACTCTCCGCCTGCGCCAGGTAGATCAGGTCCTGCGGCACGCCCTCTTCCCGCAGCACCCGCGCGATCATGTCGTCGTACTTACCCTTGCGCCGCAGCCCGGTCTCCACAATCGCCCGCCCGCGTGGCGTCTGGAAAAAATTCAGGTACGACGCCACCACGTCGTTCACCGTCAGCGGCAGGTCATGCGAAACGCTCTTCGCCGCCTCTTCCGCGCGCTCCCTCAGCTTCGGGTCCACCGGAAAGGTCATCTCCGCAACTTCGTCAATCGGCGCCGGCACCGCCGGAGCCTCGCTGAAGCCGTCTCCCGCGCGGAACGCCTGCAACTCATACGCGTAAATCGTGTCGGTAACCTGGTGAAACAGTTCGCTCAGCTTCGGATCGCTGTTCGGGTCATACCCGCTCTCCAGCATCCAGTCCACGGCGTCGTCAAAGTCGCGCCGTGCCGCCGCCAGGTGCCCGGCTTTGTAGTTGGCCTCTCCCGAGGCAAACTTCTCCTTCACCTTTTCAATCAGGTACGGAATCCCGCCGGGCGTCCGCGTCGCCAGCGAAATCAGCGGCTGCGTCTTCAGGTTCCGCAAAGGCAGGTTACCGACCGCGCTCGGTCCCGCCTGCGTCGCCACCGTCTGCGGCCGCTGCCCCTGTGCCCCTTGTGGCTGCGAAGGATTCGAAACTGGAGCATGCGCCTGCACCGGCCGCTTGGCCGCGTCCTCGCAACCCGCGAAGCTCATCGCCAGAAGCAGCCAGGTGCCCGCGTCCCACATTTTCCTCCGATGTCGCCCGAAGCTCATCCCTCAATGGTAAGGACCCCGTCCATCATGGGTCAACGCTTTCGCTCCCGCCCGCGACCCAACCCGCACCTCCCCGCCGCTCTCTTCCGTTTCACCCCGATCCGTGCTGGCCTTAAATTCGCTTTCCACACCTCACGACCAGAAAGCGCTAAGATACAATCCAATCCCCGAAGGCGGAGAAATCGGACACTGCAAGCGGTTGGCTGCACGAAAGGTTTGATATGGTCGCCTATTTGCTTATGGCTTCGTTGCTGTTCACTCCTCACATAACTCCAGTGCCGCAAACCGCCCCCGTCAACGTAAAAGTGCGTGTCGTGCTGGTGGACAAAGAGTTGAATCAGAAGCCCGTCCCTTTCCATATCCTCAATATTCAGCAGGAAGACAAGGCGGGCCCTCCATCGCAAGTGAAGACGGATCTCGATGGCAAAGCGGAAAAGCAACTCCTGCCTGGGCGCTACTCTATCTCCACACCCAAGCCAGTTGAGTTGGGCGGCAAGCGATATTCCTGGAATCTGGAAATCGAAATCAGCGGTAGGGAGCAGCGCATCGACCTGACCAACGACAACGCCAAAATAGAAGACTTGCCTCCGAGTGCCTCCTCTCCCGGCGAGAATAGATCCTCGTCCGGTGGGGCCGGCGGGGAATTGACCGCGCTCTTCGACAAACTGAAAAATTCCGTGGTCGCCATCCATTCCGAATCGGGCAAAGGGTCTGGCTTTCTGGTGGACTCCGCCGGGCTGGTCGTAACCAACAACCACGTGGTGGACTCCTCCAGCTACCTGGCCGTGCAGTTCGACGACAGGCGCAAGGTGCCCGCGCGCCTCGTCACCTCGAACGCGGACAAGGACGTTGCGGTGATCCGGTTTGATCCCTCCGCGTTTCCAGAAGGCGTCGTGGCCCCGCTCCTGCCGAAGGAAGCCGCGGCGCATCTTGCCGTCGGCCAGCGCGTCTTTACCATCGGGAATCCGTTGGGCCGCCAAAAAGCCCTGACCACCGGCGTCGTTAGCAAAATCGAAAAAGATTCCATCAACAGCGACATCAACATCAACCCCGGAAATTCCGGCGGCCCTTTGTTCACCCTGGACGGCCAGGTCGCCGGAATCACCACCAGCGTGCTCCGGAATCTGGCTTCGATTGTGCCGGTCGAAGTCGTCCGGCCGCTCGTCGAGCAGGCCAGAAAAGATATCGTGAAGGAAGTTCCTCCGGCCCCGGTTCTGCTCCCGGTCGAGCCCACGGACTATTTCCCCGCGGATGCGCTGCGGGAACTGTTGAAACAGGTGAGGCTCGACACGAAACCCTACTTCTTTGACACCGGAGAATTTCAGGTCGGGTTCTTCACGCCGCCACTGAACTACTATCTGCGCCATGCAGAGGAGATGGCCGCGGCCCGCAAGGCCGCAAAACGCTCCGGCGGCGACGCGGCAACCGCGAAGCCGCCCTCAAGCGCGCTCGAGGACGCGGTGGACTACCGCCCTGTCCTGCTGGTGCGCGTTCGGCCGAAATTCGCTGCGTTCTTTAAAGTTCGTTTCAAAAATGGATTCGTGCGCATGCGACTCTTGTGCGGCGGCAAGGAACTGACTCCGATCCTACCTGGGCGGGCCGAATTCGATCTCTACGACCAGCGCGAGCGGAAAGTGGATACCACGTTTCAAGGAATGTACGAGTACCAGGCCGATGCCGTAACGCCGGCCTGCGGAAATGTGGTTCTCGAAATTTACTCCGAGAAAGATCCCAGCATGCCCGAAAGCCGTCCGCTTGACGTTGCCACCATTCAACGTGTCTGGAGCGATTTCGATGCATTCCGGCAAGCCCATCCGGTGCCCGCGCCAGCAACCAAACCGTAGCAGGCAGAGCGGAACCACCGTATCTTCCGGTTTCCAGAGATCACACAGCATCGTCGGCAGGGAACTTTCTTCCCTGTGTCGGCAACAGTCGCGATAGGTGTATGATTTGGGCTGTTTTTGCCCAAAAGAGATTTCGGCGGTGGGGTCGGCGCTGCGATCGAACAAGTCAGGGAGACACCAAAATGAAAACAATTCTTCTCACACTCGGTTTCACGTGCGCTTTTGCCGGGTCCGCACTGGCACAGATGGCGGCCCCAACTGCGTCCGCTGCTCCAGCCGCAACTCCGCAAACTGCCGTGCCGGTGAAAAATCCCGTCAGCACCGTGTTGCGGACGTCACTGGCCGGCCGCCAGAAAAACATCCTCGCCGCCATCGACGCCATGCCTGCGGACAAATTCGGCTACAAGCCCACTCCGGATCAGATGAGCTTCGGCCACCTGGTCGTCCACATCATCGAGTCGAACAACGGTCTGTGCGCGAAGGTTGCCGATGTTCCCGCGCCCAAAGTCGACGAATTCAAGGAAACGGATCCCAAAGACAAGCTGGTCGCCGCGGCCCGCGCCTCCTTCGATTTCTGCTCCACCGCCCTCGCTAACGTTGACGACTCCAAGCTCGGCGACAACGTGGACTTCGGCCGCGTTCAGGGCCCCCGCGCGATGGGAGTCTTTTTCCTCGTCGGCGGCTGGGCCGACCACTACGGCGCCGCGGCCATGTATCTGCGCCTGAACGGAATCCTGCCGCCGACCGCCCAGCCAAAGAAATAGATGGATTCGGAACTCCGCGCCCGTGTCCCGGCAATCCACCTGCCGGAAGCAACCTCCGTGAGTCTCTCCCCTCTGGACTTCCGCGTCCTCTTGCGGCAGACTCTCTCCTGCCCTAATCGCTCACCCGCCGGGCCGCTCGGCGCACACAGCCCGACGCACAAGGAAAAGGAGGCCCCTATGCTTCGTCCCCGCGTTCTCTCCGTTCTCGTGCTCTGCGCTTTCATCGCTGCCATCGCCGTCCCGCAGGAAATGCATCCAGCCTCCGGCAGCACGCCCGCTTTCGATCAGCTCAAAGCGCTCGCCGGCCACTGGGAGGGCACCAACTCCGCCGGCAAAAAAGTCGAAGTCTCTTACGAACTCATCTCCAACGGCAGCGTCCTCATGGAGCGTCTTCACCCCGGCAACGAACCCGACATGATCACCATGTACTCGCTCGATGGCGACCGCATCCTCGTCACCCATTACTGCTCGATGGGTAATCAACCCACCATGCAGACCGCCGCGTCCCCCGCCGCCAATGGCAAGCTCGACTTCACGTTCCTCCGCCTCGCCGGCGCCAAGTCTCCCGGCGAAGGCCACATGGCCGCCCTGACCGTCTCCATCCCTGATAAGAACCACCTTGTCCAGACTTGGACGTTCGATGATCACGGCAAGACCATGACCGAGAATTTCACCTACGCCCGCAAAGCGTGATCGCCCCTGCGGCCGCCATTGCATCCAAAATGGCGCCCGCATCCACAACTTACGTATAACGATTCCGCCGCTCAATCAATCGAACTTGCAAGGAGATTACGCTCGTGTCCAAATCTCACCTTCTTCTCGCTATGGGTGCCGCGCTCTTTCTCGGTTCTTCTGCCGCACTCCTGCTGCACTCCGCTCCGCCTACCGTTCACGGCCCGGCCCTCGATGCTTCCGAATCCCATCGCAGCTTCAGCTTCACCTATCAGGTCCACGTTCCCTCTAACGCCGACGCAAAGGCAAACCATCTCTGGATTCCCCTCCCGCAGAACGACGCCTTTCAATCCGTCTCCAACCTCAAAATCGAAAGCTCCGTCCCGCACTCGGAAGGCCGCGACCCCGAATACCAGAATCCTTTCGCCGTATTCACTCCCACTGCCGCCCAGGCTGCCGCAGGCTATGACGTCACTCTCCTCTTCAACGCCACGCGCCGCGAACACGCCGTAGACATCCATTCCCCTGCCCTGCAAAACGCCTCCGCCGTGACTCCCTCCAACGATCCACTGATGAAGCGCTATCTCGAGCCCGATAAGCTCGTTCCCCTCAACGGCACCATCGCTGAGCTCTCCCGTCAGCAGACCGCCGGCGACACCACGCCTCTCCAGAAAGCCCGCCACATTTACGATTACGTCGTCGCCACCATGCGCTACGACAAAACCGGCGAAGGCTGGGGCCGCGGCGATGCCGTCTGGGCCTGCACCTCCAAGCACGGCAACTGCACCGACTTTCATTCTTTATTTATCGGCATGATGCGCTCGGCAGGAATTCCCGCGCGCTTTGAAATTGGTTTCCCACTTCCCGAAGGAAAGTCCGAAGGCGACATTTCCGGCTACCACTGCTGGGCCGAATTTTATCTGAACGGCGCAGGCTGGATTCCTGTCGACGCCAGCGAAGCCTGGAAAAATCCCGCCAAGCGCGACTATTTCTTTGGCGCTCACGACGACAATCGCGTCTTCTTCACCTATGGCCGCGATCTCATCCTGTCTCCCGAACAAAAAGGCCCCGCGCTCAACTACTTCATCTACCCCTACGCCGAGTCCGACGGCCAGCCTGTGAAAGGCCTAACCACCCACTTCGCCTTCCGCGACCTCGTCCCCACCAACGTCGCAAAACGATAGAACTTGAGGGTGGGCTCTGACGATTGAACTCCACCAAATCTCCGCTCCTTCTGATTACTCGTTACACCACCGCGCTCACCAACTTCCTCGCCGCCAATCCCAACATCAGCCTCGAAATCCCCGTCATCAACAAATTTACTCCCACCAATGTTCCGATCGCCCACACCGAACTCGACGGCCAGTGAAACCAGATCAGTCCGCCCAGCAACAGCGTCACCACCCCGTTGATCAGCATCCATGACGCTCCATGCATGCTCCTCAGTCGGAAGTACGCCAGGATCTCCAACACGCCTTCTGCCAGTATCACTCCCGAAAGCAGCAGGGTCAGCGCGCTTACTCCCATAATCGTGTGGGTCAGGAAATACAAACCACCGATCAAATACACAATCCCCACCAGCACCTGCAAAACTACGTGCTTCGCACCTCCGCCCTTGAACGCCGCAATAAAATGTGCCACCGCTCCAATCACCAGCAACCATCCGACCAGCAGCGTCACGCCCAGCCCCGCCGCGAACGGCTCCAGAATCGCAAAAATCCCCAGCAAAATAAACAACACCCCGATCGCAATGAACCACCCCGTCGCCTTCTTCACCAGCGCCCCCGGCCCACGCAATCCTTCCGTCGCATTCGAAGTAGCCATCGCACACCTCTTCTCTGAATTTGTCCCGGTATCGGCACCTTGCGCCACTCTCCCGGCGCTCTCATTCCTCTTGGTGGTGGATTCGCGCTGATTCTACCTCTTCGCTACTCCACCCTGCGCTAAAATCTTTTCATGCTTAAATCGCTGGGCACATCGGCGGAATTTCCCGTCATCGAGACTCCGCGACTTCGTCTCCGCCACCATCGCCTCGAAGATTTCCCCGCCTGCCGCGACATGTGGGCCGACCCCGCCGTTACCCAATTCGTCGGCGGCCGCCCGCTCTCCGAAGAAGAAGCCTGGGTCAAATTCCTCCGCAACGCAGGACACTGGCCGCTGCTCGGTTTCGGCTTTTGGATCCTCGAAGAAAAATCCACCGGCGCCTTCGCCGGCGAAATCGGTCTCGCCTATTTTCATCGCGAACTCATCCCGCCCGTCGAAAATCTGCGCGAAGCCGGCTGGATTCTCTCTCCCTCCATGCACGGCAAGGGGTACGCCACCGAAGCCGTCGCCGCCGTCCTCGCCTGGGGCGACGTCCACTTCTCCGATCCCCGCGCCATTTGCCTGATTCACCCCGACAACCTCGCCTCCATCCGCGTAGCCCAGAAATGCGGCTTCCACGAATGGCAGCGCGCCACCTACCACGGTGAACCCACAATCGTCTTCGAACGCACCTCCCCCCGCTGAACAACCTGCTATTTCGCTCCTGGGAACCCGCGCTCCAATAGTCCGCTGAGCGCAAGTCACTCCCAGTAAACTCTCTCTATCGACAAAATGGCCAGCAGACCCAGGCCTGAGGTGCCATGGAGTTTTGGATCCTCATCCTTACCGTGTGGGCCTTCTATGGCTGGGTGCAGTCCCGCATCCGCCGCCAGAAGGACGACGAGCGTTTTGCCCGTGTCGTCGAAGCCCTCAACAAACTCGAACCCCGCCTCAAAGACCTGCACAAACTCGAATCCCGCGTCCACGAACTCGAAAATCGTCTCGCCGCGAGCACTACTCCCGTCCCCGCGCAACAACCTGCGGTTTCAGCTCCTCCTTCGCCGGAGCCCGAACCCGTCGAGCCTCCCCGCTCCATAAAACTTCCCCCTTCTGTTGGAATTCCCAAGCTACCCGCGCCCGTCGCACCTCCAACTCCTCCGGCGCATCCTGTCGAACCGCCCGCCAGAAAACCGTCTACTCCTCCACCTCTATCTCCCACGCCTGTCGCTCCGCCTCCCGCCGCTTCTCCCGCTTCCACCACTCCTCATCTGCCAGCAGAGACGCGCCCCATTCCCCCTCCACTCTCTCCGCCGCCGCAACCTGCACACCTTTCCGCACGCGAGGCCACATCGCAACTCGAGGAAACCCTCGGCAAAAACTGGCTCAACAAACTCGGCATCATCGCTCTTGTCATCGGCATCTCTCTTTTCCTTGCCTACAAGTTCCCCTCGCTCAGCAATCCCGAAAAAGTCGGCCTTGGCTACCTCATTAGCTTCGTAATCCTCGGCACCGGCGTCTACCTTGAACGTAGCGACCGTTACCGGATCTTCGCCCGCGCCCTCATCGGTGGCGGATGGGCACTCACCTTCTTCGTCACCTACGCCATGCATTTCGTCCCCTACACCCGCGTGATCGACACCGAATGGGTTGACCTCATCCTCCTCTTCCTCGTCGCCACCGCGATGGTCGTCCACACCCTGCGCTACGACTCTCAAGTCGTCACCGGCCTCGCCTTTCTCCTTGCCTTCTTCACCGTCGGCATCAGCCAGGACACGATCTACTCTCTCTCCGCCGGCGCCATTCTCGCGCTCGGCCTCATCGCCATCGTCCATCGGCGCCGCTGGTTCGAACTCGAAGTCTTCGGCATCCTCGCGGCCTACGTGAATCACTTCATCTGGCTCACTCGCGTCGTCATCCCCGCGGTCGGACACCATCGCATGTTCCCCGAATTCGTTCCCAGCACCGTGCTCCTCTGTCTCTATTGGGCCACCTATCGCTGGTCCTACATCGCGCGCCGCATTCACAACGCCAATCAGGAAAGAATCTCCACCCTCGCCGCGCTCCTAAACACATCTTTTCTTCTCGGCCTCTTCAAATATCAGTCCGTCCGCCCAGAGCTCGCCTTCTACGCCCTTCTCCTCCTGGGCGCCGTCGAACTCTCCCTCGGCCAGCTTCCCGCCACGCGCCGCCGCCCGATCGCCTTCATCATTCTTTCCACCATCGGCATCATCCTTCTCGTCGCCGCCATCCCCTTTAAATATTCCGGCATGGACACCGCCGTTATCTGGCTCGCTGAAGCGCAGATGCTCATCCTCGCCGGCGTCTTCACCCGCGAAATTCTTTTCCGCCGCTTCGGCCTCCTCGTCGCGCTGCTCACCTCCGCCGACATGCTGGTCAACCAGGCCCTTCCCACTCTCTACGACCGCATGTCGCAGCCGCCCCACAATGTCTTCGACCGCTACACGCCAACCGTCCCCGCGCCCGAATTCCAACTGGCCATCAGCTTCCTCGTCGCCGGTCTCCTCTTCTACGCCAACTCGCTCGTCATCCCTCGCCGCTACAAAGATCTCCTCACCACGGAAAATGAACATCTTTTCTACCGCGCCCTTTCCTATCTCGCCGCGCTGATGCTCTTCGTCTCCCTCTGGCTCGCGTTCCCCGACAGCTGGACCGCCGTCCTCTGGACCGCCGCCGCGTTCGTCCTGGTCGTCATCGGCCGCGCCCTTTCCGCGGAAGATCTCGCCTACCAGGCGCACCTCTTCTCGCTTCTAGCGTTCATCCGCGCTCTCACGGTCAATTCCTTCTTCACCACGCTCTATCTCCACACCAATCTCTCGCTCCGCCTCATCACCCTCTCTCTCATCATCGCTCTTCTCTATCTCTGCGCCCGCTGGCTCAGCTTCGAACCCTCCGTCGCCGCCATCGAAGCCTCGGAGCTTTACACCACCGCCGCTGCCATCCTCGTCGTCGTCCTCTCCTACCACGAATGCCACTGGGCCTGGATCGCCATCGCCTGGGGCGCCTTCGCTCTCGTCCTCGCCGTTATCGGATTCTTCCGCGACCGCCGCGACCTCAGCCTCCAGGCGCACATCCTAGTTCTCGCCGCTTTCGGCCGCACCCTGCTCGTCAACATAGACGCCACCCAGGAATGGCACCACTTCACTCTTCGCTTCATCACTTTTTCTTTCATGGCCGCACTCCTCTATCTCTGCGCCTATTTCAGCGGCCCCCGCGACTCCGATATCGCGCGTCTGTTTTCCGCGATAGATACCTGGGCCGGCTCCATCCTCATCGCCGTTCTAGCTTTCAAAGAAGTCTCTTCCCCCTGGATCGCCGTCGTCTGGGCGCTCTACGCGTTCCTCTTGCTCGTCATCGGCGCTCGCGTCAAGCGCATACAGCTTCATTTCCAGGCCTATCTCCTTTCTATCTCCGCGTTGTTCCAGGTTGCCTCCGTCAACCTCAGCGCCACCGAACCGTGGAGCCTCTATCCGCACGTCTCCCTGCGCCTCGTAACCGTATCGCTCGTTACGGCGCTCTTCTATCTCTGCGCCCGCTGGGCCGCCAAAGGCGAATTTCGCTTTGCCCCTGTCGCCGGTGCCGGTTACACCTGGGTCGCTTCTTCTCTGGTTGTGTCGTTGATTTACTACGAGGTCGCCGCGCACGCAATCGCCCTCGGCTGGGCGCTCTTCGCCCTGCTGCTCTTCGAAATCGGCCTCTACCGGAAATCGCTCAACTGGCGCGCGCAAGCCCATGCTGCGTTCGTTCTCAGCTTCCTGCGTCTCGCCTGGTTCAATCTCGACTTCGGCCCGCGTGAACTTCTCCTCACCACGCTGCCCATCGCTTTCGTCTTTTACTGCGCCTATCTTCGCCTGGCGCGTCTCACCGAAAACTCCGCCTCAGCAAGAGATTTCGCCTTCGACCAACAATTTCTCGCCGCTCCCGCCCTTGCCTATCTAGGCTCCGCAACGCTCATTCTCTTTACGCGCTCCTATTTCCACAATGGCTGGGTCATCCTAGCCTGGGCCGCGCTCGCCCTGCTCTTCATCGGCGTTTCCTGGGCCGCACAGCGCGACGTCTTCCTGCACCACAGCGTCATCGTCGCCTTCCTCGTTTTCTTCCGCGGACTCTCTTTCCAACTCGTCATCGGCGACCACCTGAATATCCCCGGAAACCCTGATCGCTGGGTCTATGTTGCCGCAGCCGCCGCGTTCCTGTTCTTCGGCCAAGCCTTTGCCTTCCCCCTGCGTGAACGCTTCGCCGCCCAACACTCCAAGTCCTCTTCCGCCAACGATCTTTCCGTCAACCTCTCCGATTTCCTCCGCCGCCCCGAACAGATCTATTTCTTCCTCCCCATGATTCTCGTCACCTTCCTCATCTTCAACGAAGTCTCCGAAGGCCGCGTCACCATCGGCTGGGGCCTTGAAGCCGTCGCTGGCTTCCTCTTCGCGCTGATCGTCGGTGAACGCAGCTTCCGTCTCGCCAGCCTCGGCCTCCTCCTCGTCTGCGTCGCCAAAATCGTCGTCCTCGACGTCTGGCGACAGGAACGCTCCGACCGCTTCATCACCTTCATCATCCTCGGCGTCGCCCTCCTCCTTGTCTCCTACCTCTACACCCGCTACTCCGAAGCCATCCGCCGCTACCTCTGATCCTTTTTCTCTTCGAGGGAAGTCGGGGACAGACAGACTGAACGTTTTCTTCACTCCTTCACAGTGAACTTCGAACTCTTGACTTCTGCCTCCGTTACCCTTTCGCCGCAAAATTCCCTGTTCTGCCAATGGCTTCCCGACTCTTGTCCCAAAGCCCGGGGGAGGGTCTCCATGGTCCAACCAATCGTGGTCCTTTCCTGCGCGTTCCGATCACTCCTCTTCTCCGTCCAACCGTAGTCTGCCAAGCTATCGGCTATCGATTGACTGCAAATCCCCTTCCTGCCGC